>Ga0209216_1000113_pt1 | contig 16642 bp, 17 predicted proteins | sample TexAe_OM2H0_O2_FD_187940 | JGI IMG/M metagenome (GOLD analysis project Ga0209216, IMG submission 187940) | Forest soil microbial communities from Davy Crockett National Forest, Groveton, Texas, USA - Texas A ecozone_OM2H0_O2 (SPAdes) (version 2) | ecosystem: Environmental > Terrestrial > Soil >... | reverse complement strand
CCGCCGCTTCGATCACCGCACGGTAGCCGCCGAGATTGGCTTGGCTCGACAGCACGTCCATTACCTGCGCGCGGGTGATGCGCGGCATCAATTCCATCGCGAAGGCCGAGACGCCGGCATCGGCCATCGCCTTTAGCGCGGCGTCATTGCCGTAAGGGTCCATGATCGCGATCACCAGCGCGCCGCGCTTGTAGTTCGCAAGCTCCGACGCTTCCGGACGCTTCACCTTGATGATGACGTCGGCGTCCTTCAGCGCGTCGGCGCTGACGGTGGCGCCTGCGGCGGTGAATTCCGAATCCGGCAGGCCCGATTTGATCCCCGCTCCGGGCTCGATGGCGATATCGACGCCCAGCGCCTTGAACTTCTTCACCGTATCGGGCGACGCCGCCACCCGCGGCTCGGAGGGATCGATTTCCTTGGCAACGGCAATCTTCATGGGGCCTCCGGCGGCGTAAGGCGCAGCCCGTGAGCAGATCGACACGCCGAACAGCGGCGCGCTCGAATGGATTAGGTCAGGAAAAGCGCCATCAAGGCAACGATCAAAATGACGCTGCCGGTGCCGTATTTCACGAGCTTGATGAAGCCTTCATAGGTCTGCTCGTGTGCGGGGTAGTCGTTGCCGTCGGCGGTGGTGTAGGCAACTTCATTATGCTCAGCCATCAGTCTCTCCAGCGGGTCTTCAGCAATTGCCTTGGAATTAACCCAATCGGGATGGGAGAGCAACGGCGGAAGGCCGGTTGTCCGTGGACTGGTGTCCTCTATTTGCCCGGCTCAACAGGCCAATTGTCCCTGATCCAGCGGGTCAGGCCCTCCTCGTTCACCTCACCCGCGGCGAGTGCGAGTATCATGGCGGTGGCATTTTCCGGGGCTACGAGGAAATCGATGTCGTTCAGGCCGAGAAACACGATCATTGCGCCGAACGCAGCGCGCTTGTTGCCGTCGACAAATGGATGATTGCGCGCGATGCCGAAGGCATACGCTGCCGCAAGTGCAGCGAGGTCAGTTTCTCCGTAACTGAATTTATTGATGGGCCGGCCAAGCGCGGATTCGAGCAGGCCGAGGTCGCGAATACCGTCCGGGCCTCCGAACAGAGCTAGCTGCTCGGCGTGGAGATCGATGAGGATCTCCACGTCCAGCCAAACCGGCTCGCTCACTTCGCCAAGGCCTTATACGTATCCGCATATGTGCTGAAGGAGCGCCGCGCGATCTCCATCGCTTTGGCGTGCTTCGGGTCGTAGGGCGAAAGCTTTACGCTACGCTCCGTCTGCTCAATGATGTGGAGCTTGTCACCTTCCTTGAGCTTGAGGCGCGCGAGAATATCCTTCGACAGGATCAAGCCCAGTGAGTTGCCGATCTTCTTGATCTGGATGAAATCGTCCTCGGAGAGTTTGCGTGGCATCTCATTCATGGCCTAAAGCTCCTGTTATACGTAATGTATAACAGGTGAAACCGCACCGTTCAACAAACGTTATACGCGCAAATCCGCGCAAATTCAATTTTTTAGCCCATCCGCTCCAGCTCATCGATCATCCCCGCGATCACCGACAGCCCGCCATCCCAGAATTTCGGGTCCCGGGCGTCGAGCCCGAACGGCTTGAGCAACTCGGAATAGTGCTTGGTGCCGCCGGCCGACAGCATCGCCAGATAGCGCTCGGCAAAACCGTCCTGGGCGTTTTCGTAGACCGCATAGAGCGAATTCACCAGGCAATCGCCGAATGCGTAGGCGTAGACATAGAACGGCGAATGGATGAAGTGCGGGATGTACATCCAGAAATTCTCATAGCCCGGCCGGAGCTCGATCGCAGGGCCTAGGCTCTCGCCTTGCACGCCGAGCCAGATTTCGCCAATCCGCTGCGCGGTCAGCTCGCCGTTGCGGCGCTCGGTGTGGACGGCGCGCTCGAACGAATAGAACGCGATCTGCCGCACCACGGTGTTGATCATGTCCTCGACCTTGCCGGCGAGCAGCGCCTGCCGCTCCTTGGCACTCTTGGTCTGGGCCAGCAGCCGCTTGAAGGTCAGCATCTCGCCGAACACGCTTGCGGTCTCGGCCAGCGTCAGCGGCGTCGGCGCCATCAGCGGGCCATTCGAAGCCGCCAGTACCTGGTGCACGCCATGGCCGAGTTCGTGCGCCAGCGTCATCACGTCACGCGGCTTGCCCTGATAATTCATCAGCACATAGGGATGCGCCGACGGCGTGGTGGGATGCGAGAACGCGCCCGGCGCCTTGCCCGGCCGCACCGGCGCGTCGATCCAGCGATCGGTGAAAAATCGCTCGGCAATACCAGCCATCTCCGGCGAGAACGCGCCATAGGCGGTCAGCACCATCTTCTTCGCATCGGGCCAGGCGATGTGGCCGGTGGCGGCGAATGGCAGCGGCGCGTTGCGGTCCCAGTGCGCGAGCTTCTTCTTTTTGAACCAACTCGCCTTCAGCGCGTAATAGCGGTGCGATAGCCGGGGATAGGCTGCGCGCACCGACCCCACCAGCGCATCCACCACTTCGCGTTCGACGCGGTTGGCCAGATGCCGCGAATCCGCGACGTCTTCAAAACCGCGCCAGCGGTCGGATATCTCCTTGTCCTTGGAGAGCGTGTTGGTGACCAGCGCAAAGGTCCGCTCGTTGGCTTTAAACGTTTTCGCCAGTGCCTGCCCGGCCGCCTTGCGTTTTTCCGGCGCGCGGTCCTGCAACAGGTTCAGCGTCGGCTCGATCGCCTGTTCCTTGCCACCGACCTTGAAGCGCAGAGCTGAAATGGTCTGGTCGAACAGCCGGTTCCAGGCGGCATGGCCGCTCTGGGATTTCTCGTGAAATAGCTGCTCGACGCGATCTTCGAGCTGATACGGCTTGTCCTTGCGGAGATCCTCGATCCAGGGGCGGTAATGCCCTAGGTCCGGCGTCTGCATGGCGTGCTCGATCACCGCGTCGTCGACCCGGTTGAGTTCGAGCCCGAAGAACAGCAAATGCACCGACGCGGCCGTCAGGCGCTCCGACACATCGCCATAGAATTTGGAGATCGCGGGATCGACGCTGTCGCCGGCATGGACCAGCCCGGCATAGGAGCTGAGACGCCCGGCGAGATCGTCGATCACCTCAAAGCGTTTCACGGCGGCTGCAAGCCAGGCGCCGCCGCCCTCCTTCGCCGTCTCTTCCGCAAGCTTGCCCTTGTAGTCCTGCTCGAAGGCGATGCATTCGGCGTCCATCCGGTCGAGGTCACGGACCACTTCCGGCGCGTCGATCCCGGAATAGAGGTCGGCCAGATTCCATTCCGGCAGTTTGCCAAGACTGGCCTTGGCCGCGGACGGTTTTTTGACAGTGGATTTTCGTTGGACGGAAGACTTAGCGAGAGCTGAACTACGCGAGGCCATAGGGTTCGAACCTGTTTGTTGTTTTTAGATAGTCGTTCCGAAAGAACGACGTCGGGGATGACACCTCTTAAGAGCACGTTAATCGCCATCGGCGAGAGTGCCCCGATTCGAGACAGATAGTTGTAACTTGCGGGGAGTGCCATGGCTGCCACCATTTTGATCGCCGACGACGACGCGGTGCAACGCCGGCTGGTGGAAAATATGGTGCAGCGATGCGGCTATGAAACCCTCGTCGTCGATAGCGGCGACGCGGCCATCGCGCTGCTGACCGCGCCCGACGCCGCGTCGGTCGACGCCGTCGTGCTGGATCTGGTAATGCCCGGCCTCGACGGCATGGGCGTGCTGGCGAAAATCCGCGAAGCCGGACTGAACATTCCCGTGATCGTGCAGACCGCGCATGGCGGCATCGACAATGTGGTATCGGCGATGCGCGCCGGCGCCCATGATTTCGTGGTAAAACCGGTCGGCATCGAGCGGCTGCAGGTATCGTTGCGCAACGCGCTCAACGCCAGCGCCCTGAAAGGCGAGTTGCAGCGGATCAGGCACAGCCGCGAGGGCAAATTGACCTTCGCCGACATCATCACCCGCAGCGAGGCGATGGCGGCCGTATTGCGCACGGCGCAAAAGGCCGCGGGCTCCACGATCCCGGTTCTGATCGAAGGCGAATCCGGCGTCGGCAAGGAACTTTTCGCGCGCGCCATTCACGGCACCGGCGAACGCGCTGCAAAGCCGTTCGTCGCGGTCAATTGCGGCGCGATCCCCGACAATCTCGTCGAATCGATTCTGTTCGGTCACGAGAAAGGATCGTTCACCGGCGCCACCGAACGCCACACCGGCAAATTCGTCGAAGCCTCCGGCGGCACGCTGTTTCTCGACGAGGTCAGCGAGTTGCCGCTGAGCGCGCAGGTGAAACTGTTGCGCGCATTGCAGGAAGGCGCGGTGGAAGCGGTCGGCGGACGCAAACCGGTCAAGGTCGACGTCCGCATCGTCTCCGCCACCAATCGCAAACTGCTCGACCGCGTCAAGGGCGGACATTTTCGCGAGGATCTGTTCTATCGGCTCCATGTGCTGCCGCTAACAATTCCGCCCTTGCGAATGCGGCGCGAGGATATCCCGCATCTGCTGCGGCATTTCCTGGCGCGGTTCTGCGCCGAGGAAAATCGCCCCATTACCGGCATCAGCGGCGAGGCGATGGCGCGGCTGTCGCAGCTGGATTGGCCGGGCAACATCCGCCAACTCGAAAATGCGGTTTATCGCGCCGTAGTGATGAGCGAGAGCGATCAGCTTGGGCTCGCCGATTTTCCGCAAGCCCAGGCCGCGTCAATGGGGTCGCATGAACCACACGATCGTCATGCCGAACCGCTCACGATTGAGCCCGCGTTTCATTCGACCGCACCTGCCATGGTTTCAGGTAATGAAATACCTATCGCTCCCGTGTCGACGGCCGGAAGCCTTGCGATGCTGACGAGCAATGGCGAGCTACGCCCGCTCGAAGAAATGGAAACCGAGATCATCCGCTTCGCGATCTCGCATTATCGCGGTCAGATGTCCGAAGTCGCGCGGCGGTTGAAAATCGGCCGTTCGACTCTCTATCGCAAGCTCGACGAAGCCGCCGGCGACGCCGTTGCGGGATCGGACCAGGCGCGCTGAACGCGCCTGCGCACTTCAATGTCCGCCGCGCTTGGGCGCCTCTGGAACTCGCCGGCGCCGGAAACATTGAACCGTTGCTGGCCGGTGACAGACAAACGGGAAAGCGCGTGGCAAAAGGGCACAATCCGTTGCAAAGAATGCCGTTTGAAGTCAGTTTGTCGTGAGGTGTACTGCGTCGCACTGGCCGCATGAATTAAGCGTGTGTATCGTCTGCGTATGAATCGTCGCGTGCAGGCGTAACGACGCTACCTACGATTTGGAACGTATTCGGGCGCGGGTTGGTTGACTGAATACGTTTCAAGATCCGATCAAGCCGGCGCATCTAGCAAAAGCTGACGGAGAAGACCTAAGAGCTGTTCCATGCCGGGGCAGTTTCACCCAAGGGGTGTGACGATGCGTGACTATTGCAAGGGCCACCAGAGCAAGGGCCGCGCTGGATTTGACCGCGCGCTGATGGCCGTCGCGGCAACCTTCCTCGCGGTATCCGCGACCGCGGCATTTGCGCAAGGCGATGCGCCGCGGAGCACCACCGCGGACCTCGCGATCGACGCAGCGATCCCGCGCCCCGAGCCCGTAAATGTTCCGCCGCCGACGGCGAGCGACTTCAAGATAGAAACCACCGCGACCGTCCCCGATCCCGCCAAGACGACCGAGAAGGCTTTGGAGACCAAGCCAGCCGAGACGGCCGCGGCTCCCGCGGACGTCAAGAAAGACGACACCGCGACGCCGCCGGCGGCAGCGACGGCAACACCCGCGGCCGAGCCTGCGAAAGAGCCGGTGAAAGCCGCCAGCAATGTCGCGCCGGCGGATCAGCCGGTCGCCGACAAGCTCAAGGAAATGCTCGGCGCAAAGTCATCGAAATATTTCGACCGCAAGGCCGAACGCGCCGCCGTCGAGAAATTCTACACCGCGCGTGAATACGCGCCGGTGTGGACCCAAGCTGGCGCCCTCACCGCAAGCGCCAAAGGCGTCGTTGCGCGCCTCAAGGATGCGGCGGCGGACGGCCTCAATACGGCCGATTACCCGGTGCCAGATTTTGCTGCCGCGACTTCGCCGGATGCTCTTGCTGACGCCGAACTGAAGTTGACCGCCAGCATGCTCGATTACGCGCGCCAGGCGCAGAGCGGCCGGGTGCACTGGTCGCAGGTCAGCGCCGACATCCTCTATCCCGATCATCCGACCGATCCGGCCGAGGTTCTTGCCAATGTCAGCACGGCCAAGGATTCCAGCGCGGCGCTGGAGGGCTACAACCCGCCGCACAGGCTGTATCGCGAACTGAAGAAGAAACTCGCCGAATTGCGCGGCCAGGGCGAGGGCCCGGTGGTGCAGATCGCCGATGGCCCGGCGCTGAAATACACTCCGGCGCGCGGCAAGAAGCAGCCTGAGATCGTCGTGGAAGATCCGCGCGTGCCGCAGCTGCGCGCCAAGCTCGGCATTACCGAGAATGCCGATGATACGCATTACGACGCCAAGGTCGCCGAAGCGGTGCGCAAGTTCCAGGACGGCGCCGACCTCAAGGCGACCGGCATACTCGATGAACGCACCGTCAAGGCGATCAACAGTCCGAAGCGCGACCGCGCCATCGATACCGTGATCGTCAACATGGAACGCTGGCGCTGGCTGCCGCGCCAGCTCGGCGCGCCGTCGCTTAACAACGCTTACGTCATCCTCAACATTCCCGACTACACGCTGAAGGTGATGCAGAACGGCGGACAGGTCTGGACCACCAGGGTGGTGACCGGCAAGCCGGGTAACCATGCGACCCCGCTGCTGACCGAGACGATGAAATTCATCACCGTCAATCCGACCTGGAACGTGCCGCCGTCGATCATTTACAACGAATATCTGCCGGCGCTGCAGCAGGATCCCACGGTTCTGCAGCGCATGGGCCTCAGGCTCGAGCGTAACCGCGACGGCAGCATCCACATTTCGCAGCCGCCCGGCGAAGCCAATGCGCTCGGCCGTATCCGCTTCAACTTCCCGAACAAGTTCCTGGTCTATCAGCACGACACGCCGGACAAGCATTTGTTCGCCAAGGACGAGCGCGCGTTCAGTCATGGCTGCATGCGGGTGCAGAATCCGGATCAATACGCCGCGACCCTGCTCGGCATCGTGCTGCCGAACGAGCGTTACACGCCGGAGAAGATCCGCAGCATGTACGGCCGCAGCGAGATCGACATCAAATTCCCGACGCCGATCCCGGTCAATATCACCTACCAGACCGCGTTCGTGGATGACGCCGGCAAGCTGCAATTGCGCAAGGACGTCTATGGCCGCGACGCCGCGATGCAGGCGATTCTGCGCGGGGCCAAAGGCAAGGACCTCGAAAGCGTAATGGCGCGTTCGCAGCCGGGCTATTCACGCCCGGCAGGCTCAAGCCTGCCCTCGAACGTCGCATTCAACAGCGACTACGGCAGCTCCGGACCGTCGTTCTTCGATCGGCTGTTCGGACCTCGGACGCCTCCGCCGCCGCCGGCACGGGTCCAGCGTCCGCGCCGGGCCGTCCCCCGGTAAGGGCAAAAGGAGCGGTCACGGCCTGAATATTTGAGTGTATTTTCAAGGGCTTCACCAAGGTGAGGCCCTTGTTCGTTAATCCCCATTAACCATTGTCCACCCGGATTTCGGCAGCGGGCACTTTTTCGCCATACTCGCGGTTAAGGTTACGCCTTAAGGCTCGAGGGAATGGGGTCTGTAAATATCGGTTAACCCTCGCGCCTTAAGACTGCGTTCATCCTCTCTCGCTTCGGGTCGCGAGAGAGTCCCTCGACTGGTCGTCTCTTGGGTGGGCTTCATAGTGCTGGTTGGTTTCGCGCGCGGTTTTAGATCGCTGCCGCTATCACGTGCCGGGTGTCACGCCGGCCTCGCGTCGCTGTTGCTGTTGGCCGGCGCCGGATCGGTGCATGACGCAACCGCGCTGGGCGAAACCCGCACCCTCTCCTTCCATCACACCCATTCCGACGAAGACCTCACCGTCACCTTCAAGCGCAACGGCCGCTACGACGAGGACGCGCTGAAGAAGATCAATCATTTCCTCCGCGACTGGCGCAGCCAGGACCAGACCACGATGGATCGGCATCTGTTCGACATCCTCTGGGAAGTCTACCGCGACGTCGACGGCAAGCAGCCGATCCAGATCATTTCCGCCTACCGCGCCCCCGCCACCAACGCCATGCTTCGCCGCCGATCCTCGGGGGTCGCCCGTTTCAGCCAGCACATGAACGGCCAGGCGATGGATTTCTTCATTCCGGGCGTCGCGCTCGAGCAAATCCGCTTCGCCGGGCTTCGCCTGCAGCGCGGCGGCGTCGGCTTCTACCCCACCTCCGGATCGCCCTTCGTCCATCTCGACACCGGCAGCATTCGCCACTGGCCGCGCATGAACCACGATCAGCTGGCTCGCGTGTTCCCGGACGGCCGCACCGTGCATATCCCGTCGGATGGCAATCCGCTGCGCGGCTATGAATTGGCCAAGGCCGACATCGAAAAACGCGGCGACGGCGACAGCGATTCCTATTCGAGGAGCAAACCCAGCCTGCTGGCCTCCTTGTTCAGCAGAGGCAAACCGGCAGCGGACGAGGATGACGAAGGCGCCGCAACCGCTGCCCCTGCGAAACCATCCGCAGCGAGTCTGATGGCTGCAGCCGTTCCTGCCAAATCCGCCGACCCGGTGCCGGTGCCGCGCGCCAAGCCGGCGGCGGCCGCGACCTTCCAACTGGCGTCGGCTGACGCGCAGATCGTCCCGCTCGGCAAGCCTTCGAAGCCGGCGGCGGCTCCGTCACCCGCGAAGAGCGAGGCAAAGCCGGAAACGCCGGCTGACATCATCAATGCACGCGGCTTCTGGGGCGAGGCCCCTGCGGCGGCGAAACAGGCGACGCCCGAGCAGATCGCCGCGCTCAAGGCCCGCCAGGCCGTCGGCGGAGCTGATCCGCAATCGACCGCAAGCATCTCCGCCGCGTTCCAGGCGCTGGCCTATGCGCCGGCGGCGGCGCCGCCGGCCGAGCGTCCCAATGTCGTTGCCGCCAGCGCGCCGATGCCGCGGATCGTCCGCCCGGCCTCGCCCGCACGCAACCCGATGGCCGTGAACAACATCACCACCGTTGTCGCCAAGGGCTCGCAAGGCATGGTCGCGAATTCGACCCGGCTGGCATCGGCCACCAAGAGCAACGACGTCTGGATGCGCGCGATGATCCTTTCGCCCAGCGCCAGCACCTCGATGTCGGTGTCGGCGATGGGCGAACCCGATCTGACGCTGATGCGCGCCTATTTCGTCAAGCCGCAAACCGCGGTGACGATGAGCTTCGCGGACGATCCGCAGCTGGGCCTGGTCTGCGACCGGTTCACCGGAGCCGCGGTCGCGAAGCTTGCGACCCAATCCTTCGTGATGCGCACCGCGTCGCTGCGGTAAGCCAAGCGCCGCTGTCATCATCCGCGAAAGCGGATGACCCAGTAAGCGGCAGCGTTAATTCAGATCAATAACGGCAGAGATTACTGGATCGCCGCTTTCGCGGGGATGACAAGAACTCACACCATCCCCAGCGCCTGCATGTAGGTTTCCAGGATGGTTTCCTGTTCCTGCCGCTCGTTGGCGTCCTGCTTGCGCAGGCGGACGATGGTGCGCAGCGCTTTCACGTCGAAGCCATTGCCCTTGGCCTCCGCGTAGACGTCGCGGATGTCGTCCGAGATGGTTTTCTTTTCTTCTTCAAGCCGCTCAACGCGTTCGATGACGGACTTCAACTGGTCCTTGGCGAATTTGGTCGCAGGCTCTTCCTTGACGGCGGCAGCAGTGGCCATCGTGTACTCCCAAAACTGATGGTGAGAAGCGCGGACGCGCTTTGCCGCGCACCGCATCCTTGAAAAGGACAGTCGGGAGTGGCGCGGCTTGCGTCAAGCCAACATCGCGCTCATCCACAGCGAGCGCACAGGGGAAACAAAAACACTGCCGTCATCCTGAGGTGCTCGCCGTTCTTCACGGCGAGCCTCGAAGGATGGCCACACGCACCGGCACCCGCTTCCATCCTTCGAGACGCCGCGCAAGCGCGCGGCTCCTCAGGATGACGGAGTGCGTAGGGTGGGCAAAGGCGCCGGATGCGAATGCGTCCGGCGGCGTGCCCACCCTTCATGCCTGGATTGGCGAAGGGATGGTGGGCACGGCGCGAAGAGCGCGCCTTTGCCCACCCTACGGACGATCAGTGTCCGCCAGAACTCTTCTTCATCGCGGCAAGCTGCTCCGGGCTGGCGGCGCCCTGATGGGTCGCCTTCCAGGTCTCGTACGGCATGCCGTAGACGGCCTCGCGGCTCTCGTCCTTGGTCATCGCCGTGCCGTTGGCGTCGGCCGCTTCCTTGAGCCAGTTCGACAGGCAATTCCGGCAGAAGCCGGCGAGATTCATCAGCTCGATGTTCTGGACGTCGGTGCGGGAGCGCAGATGTTCCACCAGGCGGCGGAAGACGGCCGCTTCCAGTTCCGTCCGGGTTTTGTCATCTGTGGTCATGGCCATGATCTCGCGGTTTGCGCAGGAGCTTGATATTAAATGGGACTTGTCACAGATTTTGCCATATCGGAGCGCAAGGACAGCCCCGTGAGCCTGTTTGAGGCGGCCATTAACTGAAAAAGTGCTGGAGCCATCGCCAGCACCCGGTGGCTCGCGAAATCATCAAAGAATTGATATAGCTTCACTAAATGACCCCACAACATTCTCATCGCCGCAACCTGCTCTCTGCTCGCGCCATCGCCGGCCCGATGCTGGCATTCGCGGCGCTGTGCCTGTGGGCCGGTCCGGCGGCGGCGGATTTTCGCCTTTGCAACAACACCTCGAGCCGGGTCGGCATCGCGCTTGGCTACAAGGACGCCGACGGCTGGACCACCGAGGGCTGGTGGAATGTCTCCTCGCGAGCGTGCGAAACCTTGCTGCGCGGCACGCTTGTCGCACGGTTTTATTATATCTATGCGCTTGATTACGACCGCGGCGGCGAGTGGTCGGGACAGGCGTTCATGTGTTCGCGCGACAAGGAATTCACCATCAAGGGCACCGAGAATTGCCTGGCGCGCGGCTTCGACCGTACCGGCTTCTTCGAGGTCGATACCGGCGAGCAGCGCGCCTGGACCGTGCAACTGACCGAGTCCAATGAACAGCCTGCGCAGCGGGTGCCGGGCATTCCCGGAACGGTCGGGCCGGGCGGACAAGGCGGACTGCCCGGCATGCCGGGCGGCATGCCGCCGGCGCCCGGGACCAAGAAATGAGACGTCTGCGCCGCATCAAGATCCTTGCGACCCTCGGGCCTGCCTCTTCCGACAGCGCGATGATCCGCCGCCTGTTCGAAGCCGGCGCCGATGTCTTCCGCATCAATATGAGCCACACCTCGCACGACAAGATGCGCGAGCTGGTGACGACGATCCGTAATGTCGAGAGCAGCTACGGCCGGCCGATCGGCATCCTGGTCGATCTTCAGGGCCCAAAACTTCGCGTCGGCTCCTTCGCCGAAGGTTCGGTCCAGCTCAAGAACGGCGCGAGTTTTGTGCTGGATTCCGACAAGACTCCGGGCGACACCGACCGCGTGCAGCTTCCGCATCCGGAAATCCTGGCCGCGCTGAAGCCGGGCCACGCACTGCTGCTGGATGACGGCAAGGTGCGCCTGATCGCCGAGGAAACCTCGCCGGAGCGCGCCGTCACCCGCGTCGTGATCGGCGGAAAAATGTCGGACCGCAAGGGCGTCAGCCTGCCCGACACCGACCTGCCGGTCTCGGCGATGACGCCGAAGGATCGCGCCGATCTCGAAGCGGCGCTGGTGACCGGGATCGACTGGGTGGCGCTGTCGTTCGTGCAGCGCGCCGAGGACGTCAACGAGGCCAAGAAGCTGATCCGCGGCCGCGCCGCGGTGATGGCGAAGATCGAAAAGCCGCAGGCGATCGATCGGCTCGCCGAGATTCTCGAAGCCTCCGACGCATTGATGGTGGCGCGCGGCGACCTCGGCGTCGAACTGCCGCTCGAGCGCGTGCCGAGCCTGCAGAAGCAGATGACGCGGCTGGCGCGGCGCGCCGGCAAGCCCGTGGTGGTCGCAACGCAGATGCTGGAATCGATGATCCAGAGCCCGGTGCCGACGCGCGCCGAAGTCTCCGACGTCGCAACCGCGGTCTATGAGGGCGCCGACGCCATCATGCTCTCGGCGGAATCCGCCGCCGGCAAGTTTCCGGTCGAAGCGGTATCGACGATGAATCGCATCGGCGAGGAAGTGGAGCGGGATCCGACCTATCGCGACGTGCTCACCGCGCAGCGGTTTCCGCCGGAAGCGACCGTCGGCGACGCCATCGCCGACGCCGCGCGCCAGATCGCCGAAACGCTGGAATTGTCGGCGATCATCTGCTGGACCAGTTCGGGATCGACCGCGATCCGCGTCGCGCGCGAGCGGCCGAAACCTCCCGTGGTCGCGATCACGCCGAACCTTGCGGCGGGCCGGAAATTATCGCTGGTGTGGGGCGTGCATTGCGTGGTCGCGGAGGATGCGCACGACCAGGACGACATGGTCGACCGCGCCGGCAGCATCGCGTTTCGCGACGGCTTTGCCAAAGCCGGCCAGCGCGTCATCATCGTCGCCGGCGTGCCGCTCGGCACCCCCGGCGCCACCAACATGCTGCGCATCGCCTATGTCGGGCCGTCGGACGCGGATGTGTGAAGGCAGACAGCGTGCCCCGGACGCAGCGCAGCGCCATAAGCGCGTTTACGCGCGTCTTCGACGCGCTATGGCCCTTGCGAAGCGGTGCGCTGCAGAGCCGGGGGTCGTACCAGACGCCGGTGTTTGGTACGGTCCCGGTTCTGCGAAGCAGCGCGAAGGGCGCTACATCGCGCCCGGGACAAGAGGTTAAAGCAGCGTCGCGTCCAGCGTGATCTTGGCGTTCAACACCTTCGACACCGGACAGCCGGCTTTGGTTTTTGCCGCGAGTTCGTCGAACTTCGCCTTGTCGGCGCCGGGGATTTTTGCACTCAAGGTGAGATGCACGGAGGTGATGGCAAAACCATCGCCCTGCTTCTCCAGCGTGACGTCGGCCTTGGTTTCCATCTGCTCGGCGGTGAGCTTGGCTTCGCCCAATATCAGCGACAGCGCCATGGTGAAGCAGGCGGCATGCGCGGCGCCGATCAGCTCTTCCGGGTTGGAGCCCGGCTTGCCCTCGAAGCGGCTGGCGAAGCCGTAAGGATAATCCGTCAGCGCGCCGCTCTTGGTCGAGATCGCGCCCTTGCCGTCCTTGATGCCGCCTTGCCATTTGGCCGATCCGGATGTGGTGGGCATGCTGTGCTCCTTTAATTTGAGTTTGAATTTGACTGCAGTAGACGCCCGGTGTGATGAAATTGTGCCACCGCGCTCAGCGCATGGCGGCCTTCGGCGCCGCGCTGTCTGCGATCATCGCCTCGATCTCGCGCACCACGACGTCGGGCGCGGCATATTGCACCATGTGGCCGACGCCGGGCAGCACGATCAGCTTCGCGTTCGGCACGGCGGCTGCGAGCCGGCGTGAATGAATGCTCGGCGACACGGTGGTGTCGGTATCGCCGGTGATCACCACGACGGGCGCCTTGATATTCCCGTAGCGCGGCGCCTGCTCCACCACCGCCGCCTTCAATGTCACCAGATCCCAGGCGTTGGCGAGGAATTCGCGCGGCCGCAGCAGCAGGGGCGTGGCGGAGTTTTTGACAAAACCCGCCGGCATGGCCTGCGGCGCGAAGACGCTGCGGGCGCCTGGTTCAGACAGAATGAGACCGAGCGGCAGGGTCAAGGTATAGGCGAGCAGCGGGCCGATCACCGGCGCCGTGACGACCTTGTTGTACCATCCGACGCCGCCGGGCCACGGATAGGCTACCGGCGCCAGCATCGCCAGGCCCGCGACGCGCCGCGGATAATCCAGCGCCAGCAGCGCACCCAGCGCGCCGGCGAGCGAATGCACCACGACGATCGCGCCGCTCACCTCAAGCCTGCCCAGCGCTTCATCGATCATTCTCGCCTGCATTGCCGGCGTCGAATTTTTGAGATCGCCACGCGTGCTCCAGCCATGACCGGGGCGGTCGATCAGGATCACGCGATGATGCTTAGCGAGCAGATCGCCGAGCGGCCGCATCGATTCGAGATTTGAGCTCGCGCCATGGATCATCACGACCGGCGGGCCGGCAGCATCGCGCGGCCCGAGATCGACGACGTTGAGACGCGCGCCGGCGACGTCGATGGTCCTGCCCTGCTGAGGATAAACGCGCTGCAGGACAAACACGCCGGCCTGCGTGATCAGCGCCAGAACGACCAGCGCCGCCACGCTCAAGAGAAATACCATCGAAATTATCCGGACGATCCTGTGCACCAGCAAGCTACGATTAGCGGGGGAGAACGGTTTCGCGGCGAGACGGAAGCCGTCCTGCTATTCCGCGGGCATTATCCACAATATCCACAGGAAACGCACGGCAAGCGTCACAGTTACGTCACGGGAACATTGGAGGATTGGGGCATGAATTTTGAAGTCAACGATACCGTGATCGACGAAATCGTCGCAGCCTGCAACGGCGACACCCGTGGCGCATTGAAGGCGCTGATGCTTGTCAACGAGCAGCTGGAAGCCGAACTGCAGCAGTTGCATGCGGCGGTTGCCCATGGCGCCGCCGCCGAGCGCGGCAGCAGCGCGCTGCACTAATCGTCCGGTTCGCCGGATGCGCCTTGGTCCGGCATCATCTGATGATAGCCGGCAGAGGCCGGATCTTCTTTCGGGCAAACGCTGATCGTGGAGCGGGCGAGCTTCGCGTCATCGCGCGATTGATAGGGGCCCGACCCGAACGAACCTGGGGTGTAATCGATGACCGGATTGCTGGTCACGATCTGGCACGTGTGGTCGGCGCCATTTCCGACAACCCAATACCCGGAATACATCTGGGACCCCGAATAGGTCTGGGCCACGCACGCCGTTGTGGCGGCGCAGGTCAAGGCGCCAGCCAGCAGCAACGATTTCACTGTCAAAGACTTCATTGTCGCGCTCCTACCAAGCGAGGTGCGGTAGGTGTGCGTTAGCGCAAAATCGTTCGCGCCCTCAATGTTTACTCGTTGTTAGGGTTACCCGCGGGCAGCAGGCATCCGGCAAATGCATTTCTAACTCGTCATTCCGGGATGCGTGCGAGGTACGCAGCCCGGAATGACGGTGCGAAATTTCAGATGTCGCGGCCTTCGACCTTCTCGGTCAGCGTCTTCACCAGTTCCGGCACTCTCTCGAGGTGCGGGTTGACCGCGAGCGCCTTGCGGAACGCATCGAGCGCGCGCCTGTCGTCGCCGAGGTCCTGCATGATCATGCCGAGGCCGGCCAGCGCGCCGAAATGGCGCGGCTCGCGCGACAGCACCTGCTCGATGTCCTCGAGCGAATGGGTGTAGTCGTTCTGCATGTAATACAGCGTCGCGCGCCTGTTCCAGGCTTCGACATATTCGGGACGCAGCTTGATCACGGCATCGAGCAGTTTCAGCGCGACGTCCGCTTGCTTGGCGTCCATCGCGGCTTTCGCCCGCGACATCAGCAGCGCCGCGGTGTCGCTCGGGGTTTGCATCCACAGCGCCCAGATCCGCGCTTCGACGTGCTTGGCGCTGGCCTCGTCGGGGGCGGCCTTCAGCGCGCCGAACAGGAAATCCAGGCCGCGGGTGCGGTCGGCGCCGACATTGGGCAGTTTTGCGGGGGCTTCAGGCGGCCTCTTCTGCTGCCGCTGCTGCGGGGTTTTTGGGTTCTGCGCCTGCGCGAGAACGGGCGCGAGGACGATCGTCGCACCAAGGAGAATTCCGAAACAAGTGGCTGGGAATCTCACTGCCATAAGCAAAGTCTAGACGCAGAAAAACGCGCTGCAAAGCAGCACGACGTCAAACAGCTGTGATTTTCAGCAGGCCGGAACGGCGGCGCGGGCGTGATTCAGCCGCGATTCAGCCTTGGCGCGCCTTGAAACGGCGCTGCACCTTGTTGATCACGTAAACCCGGCCCTTGCGGCGGACCAGACGGTTGTTGCGGTGACGGCCACGCAGCGATTTCAACGAGTTACGGACCTTCATGGGACAATCCTAGAGCTTCTCAAAGGCCGTGCTCGACAGGCCGAAAACAGCAAAAATGGGCTTTATCCCGCCGGCGGCCGTGCCGCCCGAGACCCGCGGTTTCTAAGCCATGGCGCGGGCCGATGTCAACCGATCAGGCGGACCATCGTTTTGCGCCGTCCATACAAAATAAATGAAATTAGTCAAAGGTTTGGGCCTGAAACGCGGGCGATGATTCGACCCCGCCGCAACGGAATCCCGGCCTCATATGACAACAGCCCGCCTGCCGACCATGGAGACCGCGGCGCTGGCCGCTGCGGATTATGCGATTCCCGTCGCGACGAAGCAGCAGTTGAGGCTGCCGGCGGGCGTGATGCCGTTCCAGCTCAACTGGCCCTACATAATCGTGATCGGCGCCTGGCACGCTTTGGCGCTGCTGGCCTTCATGCCCGGCACTTTCAGCTGGAGCGGTTTTGTCGTGGCCCTGCTCGGCACGCATTTGTGCGGGCTGTTCGGCATCAACCTTTGCTATCACCGGCTGCTGACCCACCGCGGCCTGAAATGCCCGAAATGGCTGGAGCATGCGATGGTGGTCGTCGCGGTCTCC
>Ga0209216_1000112_pt1 | contig 16662 bp, 9 predicted proteins | sample TexAe_OM2H0_O2_FD_187940 | JGI IMG/M metagenome (GOLD analysis project Ga0209216, IMG submission 187940) | Forest soil microbial communities from Davy Crockett National Forest, Groveton, Texas, USA - Texas A ecozone_OM2H0_O2 (SPAdes) (version 2) | ecosystem: Environmental > Terrestrial > Soil >... | reverse complement strand
CCCTTCGCATGACGTTTCCTTGTCGGTGGGCGTAGCATCACGCGATGCTGAATGCGTCGGTTCCGGGGTGATAAGTCAGCGACAACCTGTGGTTATTTCCATAGGCGTCCAGGATGTGCATCGTGGTGCTGCCGACATCCGAGACGAGCTTGCCCGCGCTATCCTGGAATGTGCCCTGGAGATTTGCTTTCAGTATGCCGATGACGACGCGGTTCGCGTTCGCTCCCTCGATGCGACCCACGCAATCGGCATACATCTGCGAGGGTAGGTATGGGTCCAGTGGATCGCCGCGTTTGCCATCAGGATGCCCGAACTCCACCTTGACGGCGTGGAGCGGTTCCTTTGGTAGACCGTCCGTTTCGGCGGTCTCGCTGCCAGGCTGGCTGTAATAACTGATGGCCCACGTCACGTGGTCGAACGAGCCGCCGTGCGTGTAGAAGCCAAACGCGTCCGTCGTGGCCTCACTTGCCCCGACGGAAAGCAGCGGAAGCGCGCGGCTATTCAGCGTGGGATTGAGGTAGTACTCGGTCGCCCAGTAGAAATAGTCCTGACTACCGACTTTTATTCCGGAAACGACTCCATTCGCGCCGGCCCCGAAGTCGGCGACCGAAAGAACAGGAGGCGCCGCCAGGACCACCTCGACGGAAGAGTTGAACTGTCCATCCTCACCCTGGCCGTTGCTGTCGTCGGCCGACGAGTTGGTGGTGAAGAACAAGGCATCGGTCACTTCGAAGCGCGCCGCCACCGCTAGCGCCGGCGAATCGGGCGAGGCCGAGACGTACACGGTAAGTATCTGGATGTCCGCCGGCGGCGGCTCGTCGGCATCCTCATCGGGTTCCGTCGTGCTTCGCTCAGCCTGACCCGGAATGGCGGATTCCGTCCACGTAAAACGATTCTTGACGAAGGAGCAGGTGTAGCCATCGTCGTCGCTGCCCAGCGGTACGTCGTCGCCGCCACCGGCATAGTGGACGAGCTTCAGGGCGGACTCGAGCTCGGCTTGCGTCAGCGGGATGGGATTGGCGTCAGCATCCGCGGCCACCAGCCCCACGTTGATCGGGCACTGCTGGTTTCCATTGCTGAAGAGCTTGATCGTCCCATGCTGCTCGCCGGGATGCGTCTTGTAGATGCGGAAGTAGGTGAGTTGCCTGACGTCGGCGAGCGACGTCGTGGAGTCGGAATGCTTCTTCATGGGAACGGTCCTTGTCGAAAGCGACGCCGGCTCCTGCCGGCGTCGATACCACCTTACGTCCTCGATGCGAATTGCGCCTCACCTATCAAGGGCGCATATTCGGTAGTCGCGATGCGAATGCGGCATGCGGGGTCTAACCGATCGTCGGGAAAGAGGATTCCGCCGACGACAGCCCGGTTCTGACGGCGCCGCGAAGGCCGTCAGCTCTCCCGAATGACCATCAGCCGAACGTCGGACATGTCCTCGATCGCATAGCGTACGCCTTCCCGGCCGAGCCCCGATGACTTCGCGCCGCCGTAAGGCATGTTGTCCACGCGGAAACTGGGCACGTCGTTGACGATCACGCCGCCCTGTTCGAGTTCGTCCCACGCACGCATGGCGTGGCGCAGATCGTCAGTGAATACACCGGCCTGCAGACCGAAGTCGGAATCGTTGACGATGGCGAGCGCTTCGTCGAAGCTCAGGAATCGCTGCAGCACGGCGACGGGGCCGAAGGCCTCCATGCGCTGCAGTTTCGCATCACGCGGCACGTTCTCAAGCAGCGTGGCTTCAAGCATCGAGCCTTTTCGACCGCCGCCACAAAGTACCTTTGCACCAGCCTTGCGTGCTTCGCCGATCCACCCTTCCAACCGTTCGGCGGCGGCTTCGTCGATCATCGGCCCGAGGAAGGTCGACTTCTTCTTCGGATCGCCTGCCTTCAACGTCTTTACTTTCGCCACCAGCTTGCGGCGCAGGGCATCGTAGACATCGTCGTGCACGAGGATGCGCTGCACACTGATGCAGCTCTGCCCCGACTGGTAGAACGCACCGAAGATCAGGCGATCCACCACCGCGTCGAGGCGGTCGCCCTGATCGCCGTCAACGATGCACGCCGCATTGCCGCCGAGTTCGAGCGTGACCTTCTTATGGCCCGCGCGGGCCTTGAGATCCCAGCCGATGAGCCCGCCGGTGAACGAGAGCAGCTTCAGGCGCGGGTCGGTCACGAGCGGGTCGGCATGCTTGCCGTCCAGCGGAAGGATCGAGAACGCGCCTTTCGGCAGGTCGGTCTCGGCAAGGACCTCTCCGATGATCAGCGCGCCGAGCGGCGTACGTTCCGATGGTTTCAGCACGAATGGACAACCGGCGGCGATCGCCGGTGCGACCTTATGCGCGACAAGGTTGAGCGGAAAGTTGAACGGCGTGATGAACGACACCGGGCCGAGCGGAACACGTCGCGTAAACCCGTGATATCCCGCTGTCCGCGACGAGATTTCCAGGTTGATCGTTTCGCCGTTGATGCGCACGGCTTCTTCGGCGGCGACCTTGAAGGTTTCGATAAGGCGCGTGACCTCGCCCACCGAGTCGTTGATCGGCTTGCCCGCCTCGACGCATAGCGCGTAGGCCAGCTCTTCCCTGCGCTGGCTAAAGCGCTTGACGCAATGCTCGAGAACCGCCTGGCGATCGTAGGGCTTGAAGCGCTTCATCGGCAGCGTCGCGTCATGCGCGGCGGCGATGGCCTTTTCCAGCGCGGCGGCGTCGGGGAGGGCGACGCGCGTGGCTACCTTGCCGGTGTACTTGTCGAGCACGTCGAGTTTCTTGCCCGACTTGGTGGCTTTGTTGGCGAGGTAGTAGGGATAGCTCTTTTCGAGCATGGCTGGGCCTCACGGGGCAAGCAATGGCGGAAAGGATGATCGGTGGGGTGTTCAGTGGTTGTGTACGGCGACCTATCGCCGTTGAAGCGGCACCCACGGGAGCGGGCGCGCTTCGTCAGTCTTCGCGGCGGACCTTGATCTCGCCGTTGCCCAGCATCACGCGAAGGCGCTCGCCAAGGGCGACGTCCGAGGCCCGGCGCACGACGGCATCGCGGTCGTCGAAGACGATGGCGTAGCCGCGTTCCAGCGTCGCCAGCGGACTCACGGCGTGCAGCGTGCGCGCCTGTTCGGCAAGGCGGAGCCGATCGCGTTCAATGCGGCGCGACATGGCTACCGTCATGCGCTGGCGCAGGTCGGCGATACGGATGCGGGAAGGTGTCAACCGGAGTTTCGGATGCTGTGCGGTGAGCCGTGCCTGCAAGCGTTCCAGTCGTGCACGCCGCAGGCTGTTCGACTGGCTGATGGATACATAAAGGCGACGGCGCAACGACTCCAGCCGCTGCGCATCGCGCGCAAGGCGCGCCTGCGGGCGTTGGGCATTGAGCCGGGCCTGCCAGTGGTCGGCGCGCTGCGCGGCAGCCTGCAGGCGGCGCGTGACCAGGGTGGTCATGCGCTGGCGCAAGCGATCGAGCTGGCGCGACAGGTCCGCGCCGTCGGGCACGAGCAGTTCCGCGGCCGCCGATGGCGTCGCCGCGCGCAGGTCGGCCACGAAGTCGGCGATGGTGAAGTCGACCTCATGACCGACGGCGGACACGACGGGCACCGCGCTGGCATGGATCGCACGCGCGACGCTCTCGTCATTGAAGGCCCAGAGGTCTTCGAGCGAGCCGCCGCCGCGCGTCACCAGCAGCACGTCGTAGCGTCCGCTGGCGGAGGCTTTGCGAATCATCGAGGCGATCGCCGGCGGTGCCTCGCGACCCTGGACGGGAACGGGCAGGACGTCCACCTCGGCAAGGCCGAGGCGACGGCCCAGCACGCTCAGCACGTCGCGTATCGCCGCGCCCGAGGGCGAGGTGATGACGCCGATGCGGCGGGGGAACGCGGGCAGGCCGCGCTTGCGCTCGGGCGCGAACAGGCCTTCGGCACCGAGTCGCGCCTTGAGTTGTTCGAACTCGCGTTGCAGGGCGCCTTCGCCGGCGGGTTCCATGTGGTCGGCGACCAGCTGGAACTCACCGCGCGCCTCGTACAGGCCCACCTTGGCGCGCATCAGCACGTGCATGCCATCGACGGGGCGGAAGCGCAGTCGCGAAGCGGCCGTGCGGAACATGGCGCAACGCACCTGGGCGTTGGCGTCCTTCAGCGTGAAGTAGACATGCCCGGACGAAGGCCGGGCGACGTTCGACAGCTCGCCCTCGATCCATACGCCCATGGGCAGGGCGTCTTCCAGCAGGTCGCGCACCAACCGGTTGAGGCCGGATGGTGTCAGGATCTCGGGAGCCGCGCGATCGTCGAAGTCGGACATGGACCGCCGAGGTTATCACGGCGGAAGGGAATGTCGATGGGGCAGGGACTTAGCGGATATTCATGAGCGCGGGCTCACATCCGGAAGACGCCGAAGCGGCCCTGCTCGATGGGAGCGTTGAGCGACGCCGAGATCGCCAGCCCCAGGACACGACGCGTGTCGGCCGGGTCGATGATGCCGTCGTCCCACAGGCGCGCGCTGGCGTAGTAAGGATGGCCCTGGCGCTCGTACTGGTCGCGGACCGGCGCCTTGAAGGCCTCTTCGTCCTCGGCACTCCAGGTGCCGCCGCCGGCCTCGATGCCATCGCGGCGAACGGTGGCCAGCACCGAGGCGGCCTGTTCACCGCCCATGACGCTGATGCGTGCATTCGGCCACATCCACAGGAAGCGGGCGCCGTAGGCACGGCCGCACATGGCGTAATTGCCGGCACCGAAGCTGCCACCGATCACCACGGTGAACTTCGGCACGTGCGAGCACGCCACCGCCGTGACCATCTTCGCGCCGTCCTTCGCGATGCCGCCGTTCTCGTACTTGCGACCGACCATGAATCCGGTGATGTTCTGCAGGAACACGAGTGGCACGTTGCGCTGGTTGCACAGCTCGATGAAGTGCGCGCCCTTCTGCGCGGATTCGCCGAACAGGATGCCGTTGTTGGCGATGATGCCTACCGGGTATCCATGGATATGTGCGAAGCCGGTGACCAGCGTCTTGCCGTAGCGCGCCTTGAACTCGTGGAATTCGGAATCGTCGACGATGCGCGCGATCACCTCGCGGATGTCGAACGGCCGGCGCGTGTCTTCCGGGATCACGCCGTACAGTTCCTCGGCGCTGAAACGCGGTTCCATCGGCGCGCGCACGGCCAGCGGGACCTTCTTCACGCGGTTGAGCGAACCCACGATATCGCGGGCGATCGCCAGCGCGTGCGCATCGTTTTCGGCGAAGTGGTCGGCCACACCGGAAACCGACGTATGCACGTCCGCGCCGCCCAGCGCTTCGGCATCCACGATTTCGCCGGTGGCCGCCTTCACCAACGGGGGGCCCCCGAGGAAAATCGTGCCCTGCTCGCGGACGATGATGGTCTCGTCGCTCATGGCCGGCACGTAGGCACCGCCGGCGGTGCATGAGCCCATCACGACGGCGATCTGCGGGATGCCCTGCGCGCTCATGCGCGCCTGGTTGTAGAAGATGCGACCGAAGTGTTCGCGGTCGGGGAACACTTCATCCTGCAGCGGCAGGAACGCACCGCCGGAGTCCACGAGGTAGATGCAGGGCAGGCGATTTTCCATCGCCACTTCCTGCGCGCGAAGGTGCTTCTTCACGGTCATCGGGAAGTACGTGCCGCCTTTCACCGTGGCGTCGTTGGCGAGCACGACCACTTCCTGCCCCATGACCCGGCCGATGCCCGCGATGACGCCTGCGGCGGGCGCGGCGTCGTCATACATGCCATGCGCGGCGAGCGGAGCGATCTCGAGGAAAGGCGAACCCGGATCGAGCAGGGCACGGATGCGTTCGCGGGGAAGCAGCTTGCCGCGGGCGACGTGCTTCTCGCGCGCCTTCGCACCACCGCCTTCCGCGGTGCGCCGGAGTGTTTCACGCAGGTCGTCGGTGAGCGCGCGCAAGCGCTGGCTCGCCGCCTGGAAGTCGGCGGAGCGGGTGTCGAGCTGCGATTCGATGATGGGCATGGGGGCGTTCGTGCAAGGACGAAACGGCCATCATAGCGGGGCGGGCGCGCGCGAAAACGCTGCGTTGCGCCAATGAAAAAAAACGGCCACCCGAAGGTGGCCGTTTTCGATCCTTGAAAGGAAGCGCGAAGGCTTACTTCTTGGAGTCGTCCGTCGCGCTCTTGGCGTTGTCGGCAGCGTCCTTCGCCTGGTCAGCCGACTTGTCGGCCTGATCGGCGGCGTTGGAAGCGGCGTCCTTGGCGGCTTCAGGCGTGCCACCGGCGGTGGAAGCCGAAGCAGCGGCCTGGGCCTGCGAAGCAGCGTCCTTGGCCTGGTCGGCGGACTGCTGAGCCTGGTCGGCAGCCTGGTTGGTCGCGGCGTTCTGCGACTGGTCGGCGGCCTGCTGGGCCTTGTCCGCCTGCTGCTGCGCGTCGGCGGCCGACTTCTGGGCGTCCTGCGCGGAATCCTGCGCGCCGTTGCTGCAAGCTGCCAGAAGCGCGACGAGCGCAGAGGCGAGAAGGGTACGCGTCAAATTCATGGTGTTTCTCCTTAGCCGTGGAATGCCGTTAGGCGGCGTATTAATAGCTTAGATAGGGATGCATAGCTACCAAAGACACCAAGCCGCTTCAGGGCGCATTAAAGCCCATGCAGACGGCGTGATCGTAATGAAAAACGACCGCCTTCTTTATCGACGTCGGGTTCACACCAACTCAATGGCGATCGCCGTTGCCTCGCCGCCACCGATACACAGCGCGGCGACACCCCTTTTTGCCCCACGGGTTGTCAACGCATTGAGAAGGGTCACCACGATCCGGGCACCGCTGGCACCGATCGGGTGGCCGAGCGCGCAGGCGCCGCCATGGATATTGATCTTCTCGTGGGAAACGCCGAGTTCGCGCATGACGGCCATCGGGACGACGGCAAACGCCTCGTTGATTTCGAACAGGTCGACGTCTTCCGTTTTCCAGCCGGCCTTCGCCAGTACCTTGGAAATGGCACCTACCGGTGCGGTGGTGAACCATTCCGGTTCGTGCGAATGGGTGGCGTGGGCGACGATGCGGGCCAGCGGGGTCACGCCACGCGTCTTCGCGTCGTCAGCCGAAAGCAGCACCAGCGCCGCGGCGCCGTCGGAAATGCTCGACGAGCTTGCTGCGGTGATCGTGCCGTTTTCCTTGCGGAACGCGGCGCGGAGGGTGGGGATCTTGGCGACGTCGGAACGGCCCGGCTGTTCGTCCTCGATGAAGTCCTGCGGACCCTTGCGGCCCTGCACGGTCACCGGAACGATCTCGTTGGCGAAGGCATTCGCCTTCTGTGCCGCCTGCGCGCGTTCGACCGACGCGATGGCGTAGGCGTCCTGCTCTTCGCGCGTGAAGTGATACTTGTCGGCGCACTGCTCGCCGAAAACGCCCATCGACTTGCCATCGTACGGATTGGTCAGGCCGTCCCATGCCATGTGGTCGACGAGCTGGCCGTCACCGTAGCGGATGCCCGTGCGGGCGTTGACCATGTGCGGCGCATTGGTCATCGATTCCATGCCGCCGGCGACGACGACGCTGGCCGAGCCCGCCTTGATCAGGTCGTGGGCGAGCATCATGGCCTTCATGCCCGAGCCGCACACCTTGTTGATGGTGGTGCAACCGGCCGAGGTCGGCAGGCCAGCCTGGAGCGACGCCTGGCGCGCAGGCGCCTGGCCGAGGTTGGCGGGCAGGACGCAGCCCATGATCACTTCGCTGACGTCGGCCGGGGCGATGCCCGACTGCTCCAGGGCGGCCTTGATGGCGATGGAGCCGAGCGTCGGCGAGGGGACGCCGGTGAACTGGCCGAGGAAGGAACCGATGGCGGTGCGCTTGGCACCCGCAATGACGATGTCGGACATGGGGACTCCGTGATACTCGGATGGCCGCCCTTTCGGGGCGGAAAACCCGTCGAGTATCGCAGCGGGGCCGGGGGCGGGGCAATCTGCGGCGCCGCAAGGACGTGATCGCGTAGAGATACGGGGACGGCCGGTTATGCGAAGATCGGGCCGGGCGCGACCGGAAAACCGGCCGCGAGACAGCGATGTCGAAAAGGGGTTCACACGGTGAAAGGCAGGAATATCGCGCGCCAGCGTGATTTGGCGCTTGCCATTTGCATGAGTCTGGGCCTCGCCGCATGCGGTGGCGGAGGCGGCGGTTCCAAGGGTGGCGGTGGTGGCGGTGTCGTCGTGACTCCCCCTCCCGTGACACCTCCGCCGACCACGCCGACCACGCCAACGACGCCCGTCACGACCGATCCGCCGATCGACGCCCAACTGGCCAGCACCAACGTGGTCGCGGCCCAGGCGGCCGGTTTCACGGGCCTGGGGCAGACGATCGCGATCGTCGACAGCGGCGTGATGTCCACGCATCCCGCGCTGGCCGGTCGTGTCGCCAGGAACCTGATCTACGTCGATCCCAGCACGAACAACACCGGCGTCGACGATGTCGCCGGGCATGGCACGTCGGTCGCGGAGATCGCGGCCGGACGAGCCTTCGGACGATTCGCCGGTGGCGTGGCGCCCGATGCGACGATCGTGTCCGCACGCATCGTGACGGATACCGCACCGGTGGACGACGGTTCCGGCCAGGGGAACAAGGTCTCCGGGTCCGATCCGCTCGGGAAGATCAACAGCGATCTGAACGCGATAGGCGCGCGCATCATCAACAATTCGTGGGGCGGGCTTTACTGGGACGCCACCGACACCGCGACGACGGCGAGTTTCCACGACGCCTATGCGCCGTTCGCCACGGGCATGCTTTTCGTGTTCGCCGCGGGCAACGATGGCAAGGCCGATCCGTCCACCGTGGCCGCATTGCCCTCGCGTGCCCCTGACCTGGAGCGCGGCTGGCTTACCGTCGTCGCACTGGACAGCAACAATCCGACGCAGATCGCCTCGTATTCGAATCGTTGTGGCGTGGCGAAGAATTACTGCCTGGCGGCGCCGGGAGCAGTGATTACGGCCTCGGCGGCTTCGACGGCAACCAATCCGACCTATCAGGTCTGGACAGGCACCTCACTGGCCGCCCCGCAGGTTTCGGGCGCGGCGGCGCTGGTCTCCCAGGCGTTTCCCCAGTTCACGGTGGATTCGGTGCGGCAGATCCTGCTGGGCACGGCCGACGATCTTGGCGACGCGGGACCGGATGCGGTCTACGGCTATGGCCGCCTCAATGTCGGTCGTGCCGTTCGCGGTCCCGCGAAGTTCGACTGGGGCGACTTCAACGCCGCCGTCTTTTCCGGGCATGACGCGAACTTCCTCAACGACATTTCCGGTGCCGGTGGACTGGTCGCCATCGGCGACGGCAGGCTGACGCTTTCCGGACACAACACGTATGCGGGAACCACCGACGTGGGTGGCGCCGTGACCGTGGAGTCGATGTTCGCCGTGCCGGGCGCGGTCAACATCCATGCCCAGGGCGCGTTGATCGTGCACGGCGATATCGGCGGCAGCGTCACCAATGCGTCGCAACTGGTGACGTCGGAAACGCCCACGCACATCGCAGGTAACTTCATCCAGACGGCGGGCGGGCGTCTGTCGCAGCAACTCGGCGCCCCGCTTATCGTCAGTGGCAACGCGTCGCTCGCCGGTGATTTCTTCATCGCCGGGTCCGTGCCGGGTTACACGGTGACATCGCACCAGCAGGTGCTGACCGCCAACAGCATCACGGGGACGTTCACGACGCAGACGTTGGGTACGGGGGTCTTCCTGTCGACGTCGTTGAACTATCTGCCGCAGGAAGTGTGGATCGACACCACGGCGCTCAGCGTCACGCGCGTCGCATCCACCAGCATGTCGCAGTCGCGCGCGGCGGTATCGTCGGCGCAGCGCCTCGATGGAGCGTTCGGACAGATCACGCAGAGCCTCACGGGGCCGGCGTCCAGCGGCACGCCCCTGGACACGAACCTGCTCGTCGCCGCCGGAAGCATCCAGCAGTCATCCACCCAGCATGTCGCGCAAGCGTCGCTGGAATCGTTATCGGGCCAGCTCTATGCCGCCAGCACGGCCGTGACGCTCGCCGGCATCGAGGCAGGCAACGATGCGTTGATCGCCCATCTGGACGAGCAAGGTGCCGTTGGTGCGTGGACCCAGTCGCTGGGATACCAGGGCGGTCTCAGCCGCAGCGGTTTCGGCAATGTCGGGTTCAGCCTGGACGGCGGTCTGGTCGGCAACGACGTGCGCATCGGCAGTTCGGGTTTCGCCGGTGTCGCCGTCGCCCAGATGCGCAGCACGGGACAGCTTTCCAACAGCCTCGATCGGCAGCGCAACCGCGCCACCGAGGGCATGCTGTACGCCGGATCACGCGGAGCCAACTGGTACGGCGTCGGGCGCTTCGGCTTCGGCAGCTTCCGCGGCGACATGCAGCGCCTGCTGCGCTTTGGCGACCAGGCCGAGTTCACCGGCAGCGACAACACCGGCCATTACAACGTCGCTTATGGCGAAATGGGCTATCGCACGCAGGCGGGCGCGTTCTCGCTCACGCCATACGCCAACGTGCAGTTCGCAAGCATCCGCCGCTCCGGGTTCCAGGAATCGGGCGGGGAAGGCTTCGGCCTCAGTGCCAACGGCCAGACCACGTCGCGTTGGCAGGCCGGCTTCGGCCTGCGCGCCGGGGCTTCCTGGCTCACCACGGCGGGCAAGCTCCGCCTGGACGGCAAGCTGGGTTGGCAGAACGCCTTCGCGACCAGGGGCGAGGTGTTTTCGGCACGCTATACCGGCATCGCACAGTGGGCCCCCGTCGACGGCATCGGCCTCTCGCGCCGGGCGGCCACCGCGGGCCTGACCCTCGGATGGGACCTCAGCGAGCGCAGTCAGCTCGGCTTCGACGTGGACCAGCGCTTCGCCGACCGTGACCACTCCCGCTCGGCCAATGCGAGCTTCCGGATGGCCTGGTGACGGACTGGCCGGAGGCGGGCGTACGCGCCCCGTCTCCGGCCTGCGACCCAGCGCACGTATTCGCGCGAGTTCCTTGCTCTTTTTCGTAAGGTCTTGTGGCAACATTCTGCCCGGGTGTGCCTACGGATCGCGGGCACCGACATTGACGTCATGCCAGGGGACAACATGAATACGATGCAGATGCCGCGTCGGCGCGAACTCGCGCTGGCTATTTGCGTGGGTGTCGGACTGACCGCTTGCGGAGGCGGCGGCTCGGGGGTCAAGAGCTCCAATATCCCGTCGGTGCCGTCGAACAACATCCCGTCGGTTCCTTCGAACAACCTTCAGGACGTCCCGTCCTTCAACATCCCCAAAACACCCTCGGGCGGCGGCGCCACGATCGCGCAGCCAGCCTCGGACGTGCAGCTGACGGCCACGAACGTCAAGGCGGCGCACGACGCGGGGTTCACGGGCGCGGGCGTGATCATCGGCATCGCCGACTCGGGCGTGAACGCGACGAACCCCGCGCTCGCCGGGCGCGTCGGTGCCGAATATATCTATGTGGATCCCGCATCGAACAACGTCGGGGTGGACGATGTCGTCGGCCATGGCACCTTCGTCGCCGAGATCGCCGCGGGTCGTCCCGTGGGCATGTTCGCCGGAGGCGTGGCGCCCGATGCGTCGATCGTCTCGGCTCGCATCATCGCGGACAAGGCACCCACGGATGATGGCTCCGGCCAGGGCAACAAGGTCACGTCGGCCGATCCACTTGGCGATGTGAACGACAAGCTCGTGGTGACCTCCGGCGCGCGCATCATCAATAACTCGTGGGATGGCGTGTATTGGGACCCCGCGGACACGAACACCACGGGCAATTTCACCGATGCATACCTGCATGCGGCGTTTGGCAATGCGCTGTTCGTCTTCGCGGCGGGCAATCACGGTGATCCCAATCCGTCCACGATCGCGCAGCTGCCCACCCTGTCGCCGAGCCTGGAAAAAGGCTGGCTGACCGTTGTCGCCCTCGATAGCGATCATCCCGACCAGATCGCCTCGTATTCCAACCGGTGCGGCGTCGCGAAGAACTACTGCATGGCGGCGCCCGGCACGATCGTGGTGGTCGCGCCCGATGCCACGTCCTCGAAGGTGTCGTTCGTCTACGGGGCAGGTACATCCTTTGCCGCACCGCAGGTGTCCGGTGCCGCGGCCGTCGTCATGTCCGCCTTCCCGGGGCTGCCGCTGGATTCGGTGCGCCAGGTGCTGCTCGGAACCGCGGACGACCTGGGTGACGCTGGCCCGGATGCCATCTATGGCTACGGCCGCCTGAACCTCGGTCGCGCCATCCGCGGTCCGGCGAAGTTCGACTGGGGCGACTTCAGTGTCCGTGTGGACGGTCACGATGCGGAATTCGCCAATGACATCTCGGGCGCAGGAGGCCTTCAGGCTTTCGGCGATTCGCGGCTGACCCTGAGCGGTACCAACTCGTACGAGGGCACGACCCTCGTGGGCTCGACGCTCACGCTCGAAGCCATGCATGGGATCCCGGGCGCGCTCAACGTCCAGGACAATGCCACGGCCATCGTACACGGAGATATCGGTGGCGACGTGCGCGTTTCATCGACGTTGCAGACGGGCGACACCAGCACGCACGTCAACGGAAACTACGTGCAGACAGCCACCGGCCGCCTTTCGCAGCTGATTGGCGCTCCGTTGATCGTGTCCGGCACCGCTGCTCTCTCCGGTGACTTCCACGTCGCCGGGTCCGTCTCCGGATACACGCCGACCTCGCACCAGCAGGTCCTGACCGCCAGCGCTGTCTCCGGTATGTTCACGGGTATGTCGAAGGGGACGGGCGTACTCATCAATTCGACGCTGCAGTATCTGCCGACCGAGGTGTGGATCGACACGACGACATTGAGCGTGACGCAGGTCGCCAGTACCACCATGCGTCAGTCGGCGGCGGCACAGTCCTCGGCACAGCGCCTTGAGGGTGCGTTCCAGCAGATCGACCACAGCCTGTCGTCTGCCTCGCCCAGCGGCCAGTCCTTCGCGACCGGTACGCTCGTCGCCGCCGGTGGTATCCAGCAGTCGGCCAGCACGCAGGTCGCGCAGGCCTCGCTCGAATCGCTTTCCGGCCAGCTTTACGCGGCCAGCACGGCCGTGACCCTCGCCGGCATCGAAGCGGGTAACGATGCGTTGATGACCCACCTCGACCAGCAAGGCGCTGGCGGTGCGTGGACGCAATCGTTCAACGGACAGGGTGGCCTCAGCCGCGGTGGATTCGGCAACGTCGGTTTCAACCTCGACGGTGGCCTGGCCGGTCACGACATCCGGCTGGGCACGAATGGATTTGCCGGCGTGGCCGTGGCGCAGATGCGTAGCACGGGTCAATTGTCGGGCAACTTCGACCGCCAGCGCAGCCGTTCCACCGAAGGCACGCTGTATGCCGGTTCGCGCGGCGCGAACTGGTACGGCGTGGGGCGCTTCGGCTTCGGTAGCTTCCGCGGCAACACCCAGCGCCTGCTGCGTTTCGGTGACCAGGCCTCCTTTGCGGGCGGCGACAACACCGGCCGTTACAACGTCGCTTATGGTGAAGTCGGGTATCGCACGGAAGCGGGTGCATTCTCGCTGACGCCGTTCGCCAACGTGGAATACGCCAGCATCCGCCGCGATGGCTTCCAGGAGTTCGGTGGCGAAGGCTTCGGGCTGAGTGCGAACGGGCAGACGACGTCTCGCTGGCAGGCGGGCTTCGGGCTGCGCGCAGGCGCGTCCTGGCTTACCTCGATGGGCAAGCTTCACCTCGACGCCAAGCTCGGCTGGCAGAACGCCTTCGCGACCAAGGGTGAGGTTTTCTCAGCCCGCTACACGGGCATCGCACAATGGGCGCCGGTCGATGGTATCGGCCTCTCGCGCCGCGCCGGTACGGCGGGCATGACATTGGGCTGGGACGTGAGCGAGCGCACGCAGGTCGGGTTCGACGTGGACCAGCGCTTCGCCGATCGCGATCACTCGCGTTCCGCGAGTGCCACGTTCCGCATGGCCTGGTAGTCGACGACCGCTCCTGCCTCCGGGCAGGAGCGGCTCCCGCAGGAGGGTTCTTACGATTTGCCGTGGAACAGTTCGCGGCCGATCAGCATGCGGCGGATTTCGTTGGTACCCGCGCCGATCTCGTAGAGTTTCGCATCGCGAAGAAGGCGGCCGGCCGGGAACTCGTTGATGTACCCGTTGCCACCGAGCGCCTGGATCGCTTCCAGCGCCACTTTCACCGCGTTGGTGGACGCATTGAGCAGGCACGCCGCCGGATCGATGCGTGACTTCACGCCATTGTCGAACTGCTGCGCCACCATGTAGGCGAAGCCACGCGACGACTGCAGCGCGGTGTACATGTCGGCGATCTTGGCCTGCATCATGCCGAACGTGCCGATGGGCGCGTTGAACTGCTTGCGTTCGCGCACGTAGGGCAGCACGAGATCCACGGCCGACTGCATGATGCCGATCGGACCGCCGGACAGCACCAGGCGCTCGGTGTCCAGGCCGCCCATCAGCACGCGTACGCCTTCGTTCACTTCACCGACGATGTTCTCGGCGGGAATCTCGCAGTTGTCGAACACGAGTTCGCAGGTGTTCGAGCCACGCATGCCCAGCTTGTCGAGCTTCTGCGCGGTGGAGAAGCCCTTCATGCCCTTCTCGATGATGAAGGCGGTCATGCAACGGCTGCCGGCCGGACGCGGTGCCGTGCGCATGTAGACCAGCAGCACGTCGGCGTCGGGACCGTTGGTGATCCACATCTTCGTGCCGTTGGCGACCCAGACGTCGCCGACCAGTTCGGCGTGGCAGCTCATCGAGCCGACCACGTCGGAACCCGCGCCGGGCTCGCTCATCGCCAGCGCGCCGATCCACTCGCCGCTGGTGAGCTTGGGCAGGTACTTGCGGCGCTGCGCTTCGTTGCCGTTGTGATAGATGTTCTGCACGCACAGGTTCGAGTGCGCGCCATAGGAAAGACCGACCGATGCCGAAGCGCGGGAGATCTCTTCCATCGCGACCATGTGGGCGAGGAAACCGAGGCCCGAACCGCCGTATTCTTCCGGCACGGTGACGCCGAGCAGGCCCATGTCGCCGAACTTGCGCCAGAGGTCGTCAGGGAAGACGTTCTCGCGGTCGATGCGATCGGCGCGTGGAGCGATTTCCTTCTCCGCGAACGCGTGGACGCTTTCGCGCAGGAGGTCGATATCTTCGCCAAGGGAAAACGGACGCATGCGTGCAACTCCGGGGGAAAGCGGGAAAAAGCTTCCCATCGTAACGCGCGGTGGCGCCCAATCCACGGCGCGACGCAGCAATCAGACGGGTGGCAGGGCGGCGATCCGGTCGTGGACGCGGACGAGCAGCAGGCACTGCCGGTCGACCAGGCGCACCGCCTCGGCCGGCCCGGTGGCGTCGATTGCCGCCTCGGCGAGCACGTCGGGCGTACCCAGCAGCGGCGCCGGCGAACCGGCGCGGATATGTTCACCAAGGGCGTCGTAGGCCTGGGCGATCCGCCGGGCCAGGGCCTCCACGGCAAGGGCGTCATCTACGGGCAGGGCCTGCCGGTGTGCGCCGAGGGTAGACAGGTGGGATAGCCCGGCCTGGAGGGCTGCGAGCAGACGCAGGGCGCGCTCGCCACGCTCGTGCGAATGCCCAGGCTCGCCGAGCAGTTCCGCGACATTGCCCGCGACGGCCGCCTGTGCCGCATGCGCGTCGCGCCGCGCGATGCGATAGGGCAGGTCGTCGAGTCGCCCCGTCGTGTACTGCATGGCGATGCGTTGCAGGTATCGCGCATAGGCCAGCAACGCATCGGCGGCGATGTCCTCCAGCCGGCGCACCCGCCAGTCCGGCAATACGAAGCGAATGACGGCCGTGGCGACGGCCGCGCCGAGCAGGGTGTCGAGCAGGCGTGGACCGATGGCGTCGTAACCGGCGCCGACCAGGTCGAAGCAGAGCAGGACGAAGATCGTGATGACGGCGGTGGCCAGTGCGTAACGGCGCAGGCGGAAGGCGAAGAAGGCCGCGCCGGTGGCAACGAGCACCGGAAGTCGCCAGTCTCCCCCCGGCAGCAGGCGGAGCATGGCCCAACCCGCGACGAGGCCGGCGGTGGTGCCGGCGATGCGCTGCAGCGTGCGCCGCCGGGTCGCACCGTAGCTCGGCTGTCCGACGAACAGCGTAGTCAGCAGGATCCAGTAGCCGTGCGTGGGATGGAGTACCAGGAGCAGCGCGTAGCCGGCGAACATGCCGCTCGCCAGGCGCACGGCGTGGCGGAAATGCATGGAGCGCCGGTTGAGGCGCACGCGGATCCGCGCGATGGCATCGCTGAAGGTGCCCGGTTCGCTGTCCTGCAACGCGATGTCCGTGCCGTCGCGAAGACTGCCCTCGTCCTCGATGCCGGCGAGGAGGTTTTCCATGTTGCTGAGCAGTGCGGAGAGCGCGTCGTCCAAAGCCTGGTCGGGTGGGTCGTTGCGCCGGCGATACGCGATCGCTTCGCGCACATCGTCGAGCGCGGCGCGCGGCAAGGCCATGGATCCCAACGGTGTCACGCGGCGGATCGCATCGGCCCGGTCGCGACAGGCGATGGCTTGCAGGCGCAACAGGCGGCCGAAGCGGAACATGAGGTCGCTGTGGTACAGCGCCGCCGCCAGCTCGTCGTAGGGGTAGTGCGAGGAACTGACCCGTTCGTGGATGTCCTGGGCGACGAAGAACATGGCCAGCCGCGCCGCCGACCGGCCGCGCGGCTGACGCCGGCCGATCCGGTCGAGCAGGGCGCCGCGCGCGGCGGCCAGGGCTTCCACGGTGTGCAGGTT
>Ga0209216_1000111_pt1 | contig 16998 bp, 12 predicted proteins | sample TexAe_OM2H0_O2_FD_187940 | JGI IMG/M metagenome (GOLD analysis project Ga0209216, IMG submission 187940) | Forest soil microbial communities from Davy Crockett National Forest, Groveton, Texas, USA - Texas A ecozone_OM2H0_O2 (SPAdes) (version 2) | ecosystem: Environmental > Terrestrial > Soil >... | reverse complement strand
GTGGCGCGCGGGTACGGTGACACCGCGTTCGCGGATCGCTGTGTCAGCGAGGCGGCGACGCTCTCCGCCGCGCTGGAAGCGCAGGCCTGGGACGGCGACTGGTACAGGCGCGCGTGGTTCGACGATGGCACGCCGCTGGGGTCCGCGGCGAACGACGAGTGCCGTATCGATGCCATCGCGCAGAGCTGGTCGGTGTTGTCCGGGGTCGCCAGCGACGAGCGCAAGACGACCGCCATGGCGTCGCTCGACCGCCATCTCGTGTCGGAGGAGGCACGTCTCATAAGGCTGCTCGACCCGCCCTTCGACAAGTCACCCATGGACCCGGGCTACATCAAGGGCTACCTGCCGGGCGTGCGCGAGAACGGCGGGCAGTACACGCACGCGGCGGTCTGGGCGGCCATGGCCTTCGCCACCCTGGGTCGGGCGGACCGGGCGTGGGACCTCGCCAGGATGATCAATCCCGCCAGCCACACGGCCGACAGCGAGGGTATCGCCCGCTACAAGATCGAACCCTACGTGATCGCCGCGGATGTCTATTCGGTGGCCCCGAATGTCGGACGCGGCGGCTGGAGCTGGTACACCGGCTCGGCCGGGTGGATGTACCGGCTCGTGATCGAGTCGTTGCTTGGCATCAGCCTCGATGGTGGCAGGCTGCGTATCTCGCCCTGCGTGCCGACAGACTGGTCGACCTATACCGTGCGCTACCGGCATGGCGCATCGGTGTATGTGATCGCGCTGCGGCGCGCCCGCGACGGCGAACCTGCGTCATGGCGTGTCGATGGACACGGCATCGAGGGTGACAGCCTGGAACTGCTCGACGACGGTGGCGAGCACCAGGTGGAGGTGGTCTATCCGTGACGATCACGGCACGGTAACGAAGGCCGGCGCAGCGTGCGGGTGCCGCAACGTTCGGCGACAGCACCGGGGCCGTGACATGGGCGACGTGACCAAGGAACCGCAACCTTCGCATGAAGTGCGCGAAGCGATGCTGCACGCATATGACCTGGCAGCCGCTACGAATCCGCGTGCGTGCAACAAGCGTGTGATCGATGCATCCGGAAAGTGCCGGACGTTGACCGAGAAGGAGTATGAGCGGCGCAAGGAGGCCGCCTGGCCGTCTGGCGTCCTTCCACCGCCGCTGTAGGACGACCGTGTGAACCGATTACTAGAGTCAATGAAACGGCTCCAGCGCATGAAGCAGTGCGTCGGGAACGGGCGTGGCGCGCAATTCACCGTTCGCGCGATGCATCACTGCCAACACTTGCCGTCCACGTGCGGCGAGTGTACGCGTACCATCCGCCGCTAGCCTGAAGTAGTCGAACACCAGACTGATGCGGTTGTGAGAGAGATCTCCCAGGCTCATTCGAAGAAGAACACGATCGAACGCAGAGAACTCGGCAAGGTAATCACAACTACAGTGAAGGGTCACCAGTGCGAGGTCGTTGCGGAGTAGTTCGAGGATGGAAGGGCAATGCTCGTGCAGGAACATCTCCCGGCAACGGCCCTGCCATTCGAGATGGCGTGTGAAGTACACGTTGCCGACAAGATTTGTCTCCGCGAATCCAACCGTATGGAACATCTCGAAAGCTGGCTTGTCCGGAGTGCGATCATTCATGCCGGCGTCTCCGCCGCGATGGCGACGGCGAGCACCCGTTGGTTCGGGCGCACGGCGAATACAGTGCCCGCGACCGCGAACGACCCCGACCGAAGTAGCAGCCAGCCGTCGTTGTGGCGCGGCTCGAGTGCCATGGGAGAGATCGCCGCTAGCCCCGCCTTCTTGATGCTCTCCATGGCGGTCCACACGCGAGTCGCTGCCGTATCGAGATCCTCACCTAGTTCTATTCGAATTTGTTCGGCGAGCCGGAATCGTTCCGATCCAAGCAGGTCGCGCCAGATGGCGGGGGAGCGATTCGAGACCGTTTCAATATCGCAGCCCACCGCACGCTGCCCGGCAACCGCGAGCATCAGGCCATCGGCGTAGGCGTGGGACAGTCCGTATCCTCCATCCGCCAGCGGCCTTCCGTCCAGATGGCGAGTGATCTTCGCCCGCCCATCCAGCATCGCACCTGACAAGCGATGAGCATCACCCCTGTGACCCCTGTCCATTCCCATCTGCACGGTGGGGCCAGGAAGTAAGTCGGCGGCTCGTCTTTGCAGATAGGGCCCTAGCAAAGGCAGTGCCCACTGCGACGGCGTTGGCCGCTCGTCGACCATCCGCAAGGCGAGCCCGGTCCAACGCTCGACATTGCCACCTTCGACATCGTCCAGATCGAGGTCGTAGACGAGCGTCCTGCCGTCGCGTACGAATTCCCGCGCAAGCATCTGGCGGGACCCCGCAGCACGGACCCTTACATCAAGGCGTTTGATCGCCACGGGGAGGACCGTCCGATGAGGCACGCATGCCTGCAGGGCATGGATGGCGGCGTCCCGTACACCCGGATCGCCCAGGAGCAAGACATCGGGAAGGTCGCGACGGAACCAGCTCGCGCTGCCGTCCGAGGCTATTTCGGCCACGCACGTGTCGGCACTGAGGTGCGTGTAGGCGCGCAACCGCTGGAACGCCGCTCCATGTGGCAGAAGAGGGCCATACACGTCCACCGCGGGTTCAAGGGCTATGGCCTCCCCGCATACGGGGCTCCGTGATCGCGACGGCGGTTCTCCGGGCTCACTGACTAGCATGCATGAGGCGCGGAAATGGTCCACCTGATACCCCGTACTCGAACTGCGTAGCGCGACATCCACCCGACCGGAAGGGTGGCGCAGGGCCGCAATGCGAAGGGTAGTCGAGCCGGAAGCAGGGACGACGACCGGGCGGGCAAACGCGACGTCTTCGAACCGATACCCTGTGATGGGTCCGGAACGGCCGTCGAGCGTGAGCGCGGCCTGGGCCATCGCCTCCAGCCCGACGACCGCCGGTAGCAGTTGTTCGCCACCATAGACATGGTCGGCCAGGTAGGGGTCGCTATCGACGGACAGTTCCGCGTCGACCACCAGCTCCACGCCTGGCACATGTGCGCCGACACGTTCGATGAAACGAAGGAAGGGAAGTTGGTCCCCCACGAACCGAATGGTGGCCGGCCGTCCAAACCGTCCGCAAACCACCAGCGATACGGGGCTCGCCGGTGCGGCGAGAATCCGTTGAAGCAATGCCACGCCGTCGGCGGAGGCAATGGGAGCGATTCCTTGACGAGCGAGGGCGTCTACGCTTCCTAAGCGCTCGCCCATACCCGTGCCGGACCACACGGACCATTCGACGTTCACGCACCGGCATCCGGGCAAACGCGCGGCGAAATCCTCGACCGCATGCGCAAGCCGTTCGTTGGCTAGCGCATACTCCGACTGCCCTGCCAGTCCGATGCGGGCGATGATCGATCCAAAAGTCATCAGTAGTCGCGGCGCCGACGTGGTCCCGATTGCGGCAAGCAGATGATTTAGTCCGTCGACCTTCGGAGCCAGCGTGTCGTGCAACGTCGCGACTTCGATTTGAGCGCCGAGGCGCGGTATGTTCACGCCCGCCGCATGTAGCACCGCCGCAACCGGGCCCTGGTGCTGGCGTACCTGATCCACGGCGGCAGCGACCGCATGCGGCTGCGTAACGTCGGCCACGTAGTAACGCCATCGCACTCCGTTCGCATCGAGATCGGCGAGGTGACGATCCAGCTCGTCATGCGATCCGGGGCGTGAACGGCCGAGGATCGCCAGCGCGCATCCGGATTGCTTCGCGATGGCCATTGCGCATGCCGCGGCGATGCCGTAGCCACCGCCACTTACCAGCAATACCTCGTCTGGCTGCGGAAGACTCGTAGCCTTGGCGGTTGCCGACTCGTCCGCCTCAGGAAGATCGACCAGTTCCCAGGCGGGCTCTTCGCGGCGCCCGGTCGTGTCATATCTCACCTCGATGAATCCATGGGCGCCGCGGACTTCGGCAACTACCCACTGCAAGGCTTGAGGGTTTTCTAGCGGGACCTCGGCCACGACCGTCGTGCCATTTCGCTCAAGATGCAGCGAGCGGGCGAAACCCGCGGCACCCGGTTCGCCTTGTACAAGCAGGAAGGTGCAATCACGATCCTCGCTTAGAAGCCGGGCAGCTGCGACCAATAGTTCGTCGTTGGTGCCATCGGCATCGTCTTTTTCGAGCAGAAGTGCAATGCCATTGCCGGTTGCTTCGGAAATCAACAGCGCTTCGAGGGCGCGGGCGAGGAGGCCGGGACGCGCCAGTATCTTCCAGGAAGAGGACGCCTTGACCGGACGTGGTAACGGCATGCGGCTTTGCTCCCGCCAGATTACCCGGAAGCCGCGCAACCAATGACCGAGTCCCTCGGGTACGGCCGAAACAGGCTCACGCTCTCCGGCACCTGTCGCCAATACCTCGGCGATCTCGGTGATGCGGGCGTCCGCAAAATCAAGCGGCGACGGTGGAACGGGTAGTCCTAGCGCCCGGGCCGTTTCGACGATGGCCTGGCTCGCCGAGATGGAGTTCAGGTGAAGGTCGGATAGGAGACGGTTATCCAGCGAGATCGCCGTCGCTGGAAGATCGGCTCGCGTAGCCAGGAGGCCGCGAAGATGATCGGCAATGATTGCTGGTTCTGCCGTGATTGCAGTGATTGCCGTGGCTTCCTCGCCCGTGGGAGGCGTCGGCTCGTGTTTACGGACGGTCACGGGTGTACCGACCGGCGCGCTCTCGCAAGGGTTGGCGAGGAATTGCCGCGGTCGCGAATCGAAAGGCCGGATCGCGCGATCGGCGAACAGCTCTTCCAGGTTTGGTCGCGCGCCTGCAGCGAAGGCCGCCGCAGCGGTCCTTAGCAGGCCGCCCAGGCCACCCCCGCACGCGTCAACGGAAAACGCCGGAACATGCGAGCCGAGTGAGGCGAGGCGAGCCAGAGTCGTGCCCGCGCCGACTTCGATCCAGATGTCTAAGTCAGCCGAGGCTTCACGAACCGCATCAAGGAAGCGAACTGGCGCAGTCAGCTGACGACACAGCAGGTTAGTCAGATCCGTGTCGACGGGTATGCGCTCGCCAGTCACTGTCGAAACGATTAACCGTTGTGGCTTCTTTATCCGTTCGGCATGCAGCAAGAGCCTGAGCGGCGTCTCCGCGGCGGCGACGAAACGCGAATGGAAAGCGTGCGACACCGGGAGACGGAATACGGGAACCCGCTCGGCCTGCAGGCGAACGAGCAGGGCTTCCAATTCCTCCTTCGACCCGCTGAGCACGATTTGGCGCGGCGCATTGACCGCAGCGATCTCCAGTTCCGTGCCGGCGATCCAGCGCAGGACATCGTCGACGGGTAAGCCCACGCTGGCCATCGCGCCGGCACGCTCAAGCTGCCCCATCGCGTGTCCACGTCCTCGTGCGATACGAATGGCGGCATCCGGGGGAAATGCACCGCTCCACGCTAGCGCGGAGATCTCGCCGAGGCTATGTCCTACGGCGATTTTCGCCTCGATGCCCAGGCGTGTAAGGACGCCGAGTGCCGCCATCGATGCCGTTACGAGGGCGGGCTGGGCCACGGTTGTCTCTACCTCGTTACCGGCGGGTAGACCAACGCCCCGATAGATTTCCTCGACATCACCAAATCGTCGTCGCCATCCGCCCCCGTCTGCACGAGTCGGCGATCCTTGTCCTGGAAAGAGGAAGCCGATGCGTGGTGGGGTCGTGCCTTTACCGATGTAGACGTTGTCGTCGTGTTCGAACCGGCCTATCGGCGCGCTGGTCTCAAGCCTTCGGGCAGCCGCTTCCAGGTGCTCGGCGAGTTCATGTGGAAGCGATGCAACCACGGCGATCCGAAGAGGTCGCGCTGATGATGCCGTGGCGAGCGATGCGGCTAGATCTGGCAACTCACCCTGGGATAGTCGCTTAACGAGCGCAGCCAGTTCGCGCAGGCGGAACGACGCATCGACGGCGTCGTCGGCGTCCACCACGAAGAGTTCACTATCCTGCGCGGTCGCATCGAGTTGGCGTAGTCGCGCGGACATGGGTCTATGGGCAGGCGGCGAATCGCGATCGAGCACCACATGTACATTGATGCCCCCAAATCCCATGGAATTGATGCCCGCAAGAAGTGGCGCATCCGGCCAGGACTCGGCACGATCAAGAGCACGCAGCCTCCTTCCATCCAGGAGTGCATGGGGTTGTTCGCATCCTGCCGTAGGCGGCAAGATGCCGGCCTTCAGAGCCATCGATGCCTTGATCAGCCCCGCCACGCCAGAGGCGGCCTTGGTATGGCCAATCAACGCCTTGATCGATCCGATCGCGACGGCGTTCCCGCGGGTTTCGCGGATAGACGCACCGATAGCCTGTAACTCCACGACGTCGCCAACCGCTGTGCCGGTACCATGGCCCTCGAAGTAGGCAACGTGCGTAACGTCGACGCCGGCTCGTGCATACGCCCGGGCCATCGCCAGTTGCTGGCCACTCGCCTCCGGCCGGGTCAGGCCGCCCTTTCCATCGGATGACATTCCCCAACCCCGGATCACGGCATGCACGCGACACCCATGGGCGACGGCATCGGCGTGGCGCATGAGTACGACGAAGCCGCAACCTTCGCCCGGCAGAAAGCCGGTCGGATGGGAATCGTAGATACGCATGCGATCGGTTGCGAGCGCCCCTGTTCGTGCGAAGCCGACCAGTTCGAACGGATCGAGCGACAGATCCACACCGCCCGCCAGAGCGAGATCGAGATCACCTGCTGACAGGGCTGAGCAGGCCTGTCCCACGGCTAGCAGTGACGAGGCGCAGGCGCCGTCGAGAGTGTAGCCGCCGCCATGTAGGCCGAAATGATTGCATATGCGGCCGGCAATGGTATTCGACAGGCCGCCTGCCAGACTTTCTTCGTTAGGCACGGGGAAGGGATGTTTGTATCCCACCTCCAGCGACTCGAGAAGGGCACTGCGACGATCCGGAGTCCAACCCTCGCGAGCCAGGACCGCCTCGAGTTGGCGGCGCACGTATGGCCAGCGAAGGCGCATCTGGCCTGCACGAGTGAATTCACCTGCCAGGGAATTTCCCACGAGCACGCCGGTGCTCTGCCGATGCGGTATGTCGTCATCTCCAAAGCCCGCATCGCGGAGCGCATCCTGTGCTACGTCCAATGCCAGCCAGTGGCATAGGTCGGCGGCGTGGAAACTGTCGGCGGCGATCCGATGGCCCACACGGTCGAACGCATAACCTTCGAGCAGCGCGGCATAGCGCACATATGTCGTATCCGGCCCACCTTCTCGTGGCGCATAGTCCGCGAGTGACAGCCTTTCGGCTGGAATAGGGCGAAACGCCCTGCGCTGCGCGAGCACGTTTTCCCACAGTTGCGCCGGCGTGTTCGCTTCAGGGTACCGGCAGGCCATGCCAACGATGGCGATCGGGGTCGTCATCAGGTCGCTTCCGGCATCGCGCCTGGCGAATCGGGGATCGCCTTGCGACGCTTTGCTTCGGACGCTCGCGCTTGAATGGCAAGGCTCACTCCTCGAATGAAGCAGACGATCGTAAGGGCGAAGAAAAGGCCGAAGACGACGTGCAGGCTCATCAGCAGGCCGTACGTTGCCGCTACGGCGGCACCGAAGGCGACCTGTCCACGAAATGAGACCGGCGTGGTCGCCGGGTCGGTGAGCATGTAATACGTGAACAGCAAGAATGCCACGCCGGTCATCGGATTCAGTGCGGCGGGGAATGAGGCGCCGAGCAACGCGCTGCGCATCATCGCCTGTAGTACGAATGCGACGAGCCAGGCGACGATAAGCGGTAGCCGTCGCGTGAGCCTGGCATTGAGGAAAGTCCCGGAAGCGACGATCACGCACGGCAATATCCAGTCCTGCCAACCTGCCAATCCTTCGGTGAATTGGTAGGGCGGAGCGATGCCGACAAATGGAAAAGCGAGTAATGTGACTGTGATGCCCAAGTTCGACGGATTCATGAAATGGCGCGAGCCGGGGCCGAGCCGGACACGCAGTATCCATTTTGAGGCGATGGCCATCACCGTCGCGAAGACGACCGGCATCAGGAGGTCGTTCGCGTAGAGAAGCATGCTGACGGCTAGCCCCGTGATGTGCGCCGGTAAAAGGAACTCCACCAGGTGCGCCGCTCCGCCCAGGAATTTCGCCGGCCGTCCATGCATGCGTGCATCAAAGGCTTCAAGGCCGAGTTCAGCGGCATAGGCGCACGCAAGCGCAACCAATGGCTGCGCCCAGGACTGCTCGAAGCCGAGAAAGCTATGTCCGAGGATGTTCAACACGGTTATTGCCGTAGCGAAACGGCGAAGCGCCAGGAGGCGCAGATCGGGACCGACAGGCGCGGAAGAGGTCGTCATGGCTTGTCTCCTTGCGAAACCGCGGCAGCCAGGTTGTCGGACGACGACCAGCCCAGCGTAATCGTGTGCCAGCCCGGCTCCAGGCGAAGCGATTGCCGGTGGGACCTGCCATCGGGGTCCCGCCATCGAACTTCCACGGCTGTGTCCGCCGGGGGATTGGGTCCGAGACCGAATTGCACGTCGGGGCTTCGTTTGCCGCTGTGGCCGTTTCCTCCGTCCACCTGGCCCACCAGGGTGCGGCCATTGCCGATGTCCAGCCGTACCTGTGCGCCGATGGCGGCGCGGTCGGGAGAATTGGCCGACGGATGTCCCGGCCGCACCGTGGTGGGCGAGGGTGTGAGCGGCAGCCGCAGGTGCAATCCGAGGAATGCGCCTGCTTTCGGGGCACGATTGAGGTAGAAATGCGAATCCTGCCATTGTCCCGCCACAGCGAAGTCCAGGCGTCCATCACCATCGACATCGGCGGTGGCGATACCCCTGGAAACGCCGGCGTCACCAAGCCCGATAAGGTCGGCGACATCATGAAAACGCCCGTCACCCCCATGAACGTAGAATGGATTGTGTTGTTGCCCGCTGAGGTCCGCGTTGCCGGTGAAGCGATGCCAAGCGGCGGGGAATCGCAACAGGTAATCGTTGCCCATGGCGATTTCATGCAGCTCCGGCCACCGGTTCACTTCGCCCCTTAGAAAGCCGACTGCCTGCAGGGCCTCGACTCTGCCATCGTTATCGAAATCGCCGAAGCGCGTATCCCAGCCCCAACTGCTGCGAGACATCCCCAAGCGCTCCGATTGGTCGTCGAATGGCGCATGTCCATCACGGAGCGCCGTCAGGTGACCGTTGTTGATGAATACAAAATGGCTTTCCTCCAGCGCGAACTCCTGGGCAATGTTGCTTACGAACAGGTCTAGCCTGCCATCGCCGTCCAGATCGCCGAAGTCGGCCCCCATGCCCTTGAAGGAGTCGCGCCCCAGGACCTTGGAGCGCGGCGTAGTGAAATGCCGTTCCCCGTATACCGGTTCAAAAAGGGGCTTGCCGGGCCGGGAGCGGTTGTGAAAGAGCACGTCCGGTCCGAAATCGTTGGCCACGTAGAGTTCTGGAAGAAGATCGCCATCGAGATCGGCGGCGGCCAGAGCCAAGGTCCATCCACTGGCATGCTCCGAGGGAAAGGCGGCGCCGGCTACGAAATGGATGCCTGCTGCGTCGGTTGCCCGGGGCACGGTCCATAGAAGTACCCGGTTGCGACCGCCGTTGTACGCTCGCGACATGGAGTCCTGCATGCCTTGGCCAGTTGCGTCTGGACCCAGGATGTGCGCGCCATCGGGGAAATAGTTGCCAATAATGAGGTCCGCATGCCCGTCGCCGTCGACATCGGCAAACGTGGCGGCGTTTGTGAACCAGCGCTCGGGGGTCGCCACTACCTCAGTCGAGCGATAACTTCCCGCATCGAGGCGGCGGGGAAACGAGCGCTCCGGTTGCGCTAGGAAAGCAACCGGCGTCCTTCCCCAGTAGTACACAAGCAGGTCGACGCTGCCGTCTTCGTTCATGTCGTTCGGCGCACATCCCATTGGCGCCATGCTCTGATGATCGTAGTTGAGCGGCCGGGCGTCGAGGGTGAACGGCGAATATCGCGCGGGTGTGCCGGGAACGGGCGCCACGATCACCTGGTCGGTGCGTGGATCCACGTAACAGGCATCGTCCGGTTGGCCGTTACCGTCGAAATCTCCAAGCGCCACGCTGGCCCCCACGCTGGAAATCCATCCTGAAATACCGGCCAGGCTCGGATGCACGGCCCGTTCCATGCGCAGGGCAGGGTGTCCATCGGGAAGCGGCAGGGTGAACGCTGAGAACGCGAAAGGCTCCGCAAGTGCCACACGCTGTTTCTCGTCGTACGCGTCGGGTCGTGCAAACATCCACGCCGTCCCGGCGAGCGCAAACGCCAGGATTTTCGTGGCGAAGCCTTTGCTTAGCGAAGGTCCCTTCATGGGACAACCTCCGCGATCGCTGTATTTGACGCGCGGCTTTCGATCGCACCGTCTTCGACTGCAGCGCCCGAATCGCCGGTCATGCGCATATGCATCAGCATCGGGAATGCCACGAGGATAGGCGGATCGAGAAGGTCCAGCGCGCGAAGTCGAAGTTCCAAGGGGATTGAAACATCGGTTGCCCGCAACGGACCACAAGCGCACACACCGGCGATCAGGCCACGGTTGTCGAACATGCCCTCCGCCGACGTGCGCTTGAGTGCGACGCCTAGTAAGTGAAAGGGTCCCGGGCCATCCGGCACGCTCAAAGAAAAATGTGCCCCATCGGCAAGCATCATGCAGCTGAGGGGTACGTCCTGCGGAATCGGTGAATTGAACAACCCGACGAAGAGGATGACGTTACGTTCAGCATGATCAATGCGGCCATGGAAACGCGCACCTGACGCTGTTTCCGCGGCGCGTGATGGTGGTGAATGTATCGCGGCTGCTCCGCGTCGCCCTATCGCGAGGTAGGTTTCGCGGAAGCGAGCCGGAGACATTCCGACGAGCTGAGCGAATCGGCTCGTGAAGGTGCCGAGGCTCGCGTAGCCAACGTCGAGGGCGATATCGAGCACAGGGCGCTCTGTCTTGATCAGCAGCTCCTTTGCCAGCTGCAGGCGAAGGATGCCAAGGAAGCGAGCTGGCGGTATGCCAGTCAATCCCCGGAACACGCGTAAATAATGGCAGGGACTCATGCAGGCCACGGCAGCCAGTTCGTCGAGATCGACTTTTCTATCGAGGCGGGTCTCCATATGACGGATCGTGCGCCTTACGGCTGTCGCATGAACTCCGGTTCGGGAGGACCGGATGCTTGCACTGCCACCTTCCATTTCCATGTGCGTCTCCTGAGGGGAGGTAACCACGATCGAGAATGGACGCGCGGATCTCGCGCGATGAAATACCTTTCAGACGCTCATGCGTTCCATGTGGTCCGTCATGGATGCGGCGAGGCCTTCGTGAATGCGAACACGCCAGGTTTCGTACGCAGGTCTATCGTGTTCACCGGGCGGAAGATCACGTTGAGCGGCGTCGACCAGGGCGGAGGCTGCCTGTGCGCTCATGTCGCACAGTGCGCGACAGGCGTCTTCTGCGTGGGCTTCCTGGTTGCCGGCACGCGCTCGCGCCTTGACGGCGAAAGCGCTACCTTGCGCGAGCCAGCCAGCATGCTTTCCCGCACGCTGTCGCAGCCAGGAAAGGGCCTCGGTTTCGGCGCCGCCTGCATAGGTGATCGCCAGCCCGGCCCCCGCCCAGAGGTCCGCATGCCGATGAACAGGGAAGCGCGAAATCGACGCCGCTACCGCCTCTACGTTCTGACCGTCGACGAACCACAGACTACGGCCTAATCCCTGGTCAAACACGCGGCGTCCATATCCCTGGATGCGCGAGGGAATGGTCCGGCGTCCCTCCACCGATGTCGGCCAATGAAAAAAGCCCTGATGGAATCCATACCCATCGATGGCGAGCCAGCGCAATAGTGGGTCGAGACGATCGAGTCCCGCCCGAAGGCCAAAAGGCAGACGAGCATGGGCCCAACCCGCGCCGACGTAGGCCATGTAGATGTGATCGCCACCCCGGTTTTCGAGAAACGCATCGAACCGCCCACCGCCCATGAACGGGAGGCGATCAAGCAGGTATAGGGCCATCGCCGCGCCTTCGTAGCCGAATCCGCGCATACGTGAGGACATCGGCTCGAGTCCTTCGAGCAGCGAAGGAAGGTCATCCGCGTCCAGCGCAAGGTGGTAGCCGTGCAGGAACGATGCGCCGATCTCCTCGATGCACTGGCGCGCCTGCGGCGTGCCGCAACGGAACCCGCGGCGCTGGAAACCGATCTCTCGTTCGGATATCCGCAGAAGCCTGCGTGCTGGTGATCCCATATCCGTCCTCCCCTGACGATCGGGACGCCCCCGCGCCCCTTGTTAGCGCACACTTTCGAGCCGTAAAATCTTGCGGTGCTGGAGGCTACATGAAGCACTCGGCCATGTGCAATCGGGAAATACCTGGTCACAAGGTCATCAAGATGGAAGAAAGCATCCCCGGAAACGGGCGACTAAGCTGCCGCCACCTTCGCAGCTGTCCGCGACCTCCACGAACGGAGATGCCACGATGAACCAAGCGATCCTGAAAGGTGCTTTTGCCCTGGCCTGCATGCTTGCCCTCCCCATCGCATCGGCGGTGGACGTGCAGCGGCCCGACCCGAACCGATATCCGGCCAAGGGTGGCACGGAGTACGAACAATCCATTATCACCATTCCGCTTTACGCATCGGGCAAGGCCGAGCCCGTCGAGATTCTCAAGCTCACGGCGTTCATGCGGCTGGAGCGCGAAGCGCCGCGTACCAATGGGCTCGGGCACCGCCAGGTGGAATTCACCATCGCCGATTGGGAACTCATTGGCCACAGCAACTACCTTGATGCAGACGTCACCTTCAAGCTATCCGACGTGCCGGTGCAGCCGAAGAGCCTGGTCATCTCCCTGACTGAAAAGGCCGACTATCCCGCGATGATCGTATACAGCGCGATCTACGACATCTATATCGGCCAGAAACTCGTAGCCAAGAATCGGCCGGGCGTCGCCTTTGCCAAGAATGTCTTCGAGGTGCCGCCTCGCAATATCAGCGTTGCCTTCTCGAAGCCATTCACGGTGCCCGTCGAGTCGCTGACCAGTGCTACCGCGAAGAAGCTGGTCACAAGTGCCGGTGGCGTCGAGTTCGCCGATGGCACTTGCGAGGATATGTCCCAGATCGAGAAGTCGGTGTTCGACAAGGGAGTCGAAGCGATCCGGGCGGCCAGGGCAGGCTCCGGTGCGGGCACGGGTTCAGGCATGGTCGACAAGTAAGTCGGCAGGACGTCGTTTTCGGTGGCGGACGTGGCAGTGTGCCGCGTCCGCCTTTTCGCGATAGAGGCATCCGCGTTCGCGCGGGTTGTTCGGACAAGGAGAGGCTGCGTGTCCATCAGTTCGGTGTCGTGCTTCACGAAGACAGTAGCAGCAGCTTGCCTGGTGCTTTCCATCAGCACTCAAGCGGCCCCCGCGGAGAAGTTCACGATCGAGAACGCGGCATTCCTTGCAGGGTGCTGGCAGGGCGACGCTGGGGGAACACTCATCCGTGAAACGTATACGGCGCCCCAGGCTGGCTCGATGCTTGGTAATAGCCAGCTGGTGAGCAAGGGCAAGACCGATTTCTTCGAGTTCATCCGCCTGGTGCAGACGCCGGATGGCGTCGAGTACCGACCGTTACCCAATGCGAAGAGCGCGGCATCGTTCAAGCTGGTGAGTTCCTCGGCCACCAACGTGGTGTTCGAGAATGCGGCGAACGATTTTCCCCAGCGCATCGCCTATACGTTCGACGCTGGACAGGGTGTCCTCACGGCTCGTATCGAGATGCTGGACGGCAGCAAGTCTGAATCGTTTCCTATGAAAGCCGTGGCGTGCGGTGGGGAGACGCATCGCAAGGCGCTGCGCTGATGCGCGCCGCATGCATATTTGCGGCAATGGCCTGCTGCAGCATGGGCACCGGCTTGCGTGCAGACGAGTTCAACGTGCCAGCCCCCGCCGCCGGATGCAAGACCGACGCAGCTAAAGGTACGTACTGCACGCTCGCCGAGGCCATGGCAGCCGCCAATGCACGCAGCGGCCTTCACGCGATCCATCTCGCACAGCGAGCTGTCTACCAGATCAGGCGCTCGGATCACGAGGCGGAGGGGGGTAACGGACTACCTGCCGTGAGCGGTACGATCGTCATCGAAGGGAACGGTGCCATTGTGGAGCGTGACGACGCCATGGATACCCCGGATTTTCGCCTCATGCGTGTCTTGCCGCGTGGCGAACTGACCCTGCGGAACCTAACGCTGCGCCGAGGGGCGACCAGCCTCGGCTTCGACGGTGCCGCGATATGGAACATGGGGAACCTCACGCTCTCGTCCTGCACGCTGGAAGACAACCATTCGGGGGATGATGGCGGCGCCATTCGGAGCGACGGTAGCCTGCTGGTCAAGGATTCGACATTTCGCAGGAACTCGGCTCTCGCCCAGGGACGCATCGGCGGCACGGGCGGCGTGGGCGGCGCTATCCAGACGCACACGCAGTTCGGTAAGGGAGTCGCTCGCATCGAGCACACCGTGTTCGAGAACAACGAGGCTGATGCCAGCGGAGGCGCCATCTGGCTGATGGGTGAAACGACGATCGTGCAAGCAACATTGACCGGAAACCGGGCAGGCGAGCGTGGTGGCGGCATCATGAACTACGGCACGCTCGACCTTCGCAAGTCGCGTCTTGTCGGCAATGTCGCCGGAGACGCCGGTGGAGGAATATATGCATTCGGGCCGGCGACGGTCGCCGATACGGAGTTAAGCGGCAACCGTGCGGCCGCGGCCGGCGATTGTGACGGTCATGTCAGCGGCTGCGACACGAACGTTGCGCTGCGTGGCGGCGATTGAACGGAGGCAATATGCGGGGGATATGGCGTTGGGCGATGGCAATGCTGGTCATGGCCACTTCGGTGGCGAGCGCGAGTACTTGCTCTGATAAGCCGCGCTCGCAAAGCGAGGCGGCGCTGGCGGCACTTCGTGCGCAGGGCGCCGCGATCGAGTATCGCGACGAACCCGATGGTCCCGGCAAGGTAATGGTGACCACGGACGGCCGCTGGCAAGGCGGTGACGCGGGCCTGGCCTCGCTTAAAGATGTCGCCGGTCTCTATAAGGTCCGTCTCGGTGCCAACGTCACCGACGCCGGATTGGTCGAAGTTGCGAGGATCTGCGGCCTCACCTCGCTGGACATCCATTCCGTCGCTGTCACTGATGCGGGCGTTGCGCATCTGGCGCCCTTGACGGCATTGCGGCGACTCAATCTCACCTACACGAAGGTAAGCGACCATGGGCTACGTACGTTCGAGGGTTGGAAGCAGCTCCAGTGGCTGGGTCTCTCCTATACGCGCGTAACGCGCGCAGGCATGGATGGCCTCAAGCGCGTGCTCACCGAGACGATCATCGAAGGCAATCCGACCCACTGATCCAGCATCCCACCACGATGGAGGCAAGACCATGGCAGACGCGGCGCATGCGGCTCGCAACAGGATGACCCGATTCCTTCCCTGGCTCGCGATGGGAATCGCGCTCGCCGCGATGGTTCCAATGCACGTGGAAGCGGCGGACGAAAAACCCATTCTCCAGTATCTCTATGGATGGGGACAGCCAGGTACGGGCACCGGACAGTTCCGCGCCGTGCGTGGCATCGCGGCATACGATCGCAAGAGCATCGATCGCACGCTCATTGTCGTGGCCGACGGCGGTAGAGACATGCTGCGGTCGTATACGTGGAATATGATGTTCATCGACAAATGGGGTGAAGCAGGCAAGGAGCCTGGCCAGTTCCACGAGCCACGCGGCGTGGCGGTGGACGCCGAAGGGAACGTCATTGTCGCGGACGCTGCCAATAGCCGCATCCAGAAGACGGCGATCGGTACCACGTCATTCCTCGAGCGGCCGGGTATCCCGGTAATGCAGTTCGGCTCACATGGCACAGGCAATGGGCAGTTCGATATGCCCACCGGCGTAGCCGTCGACGCGGACGGTAATATCCTGGTCGCGGACACGCTCAATCATCGCATTCAGAAGTTCGATGCGAAGGGTAAGTTCCTGATGGCCTGGGGAAAGCGTGGCAACGACAAGGGCATGCTATTCATGCCGACGTATCTCGCCATCGATCGCAGCGGGCACATATTTGTCGCGGATAGCGGAAATAACCGGATCCAGGTTTTCGATGGACAGGGCAAGTATCTTTCATCGATCGGATCGGTCGGCAAGGATCCGGGCCACTTCGCCGAACCAAAGGGTATTGCGCTCGATGCGAAGGGAAATCTGTGGGTGGTCGATCGTCGCAACCATCGACTGCAGGCTTTCGCTCCGGATGGACATTCCATCGGCACCTTTGGCAAGCAAGGGCCCGGAAACGGCGAGTTCAACTTTCCCGAGGACCTCGCCTTTGATTCGAGTGGCCGCCTGTTCGTCACCGACGGCATGAATGGGCGTATCCAGGTATTCAAGCCAGCCCAGTTGAACTGACCCACCTCATGGCTGGCCAGGAGGCCCCGGTCGTCGATACCCCGGCGTATGCACCGATCAGGTACTGCGTCCGGCGGTATCGCGCCGTGCTTGTCACGGCGGTACTGGCGCTTCTCCTGGCATTGCCGGGATTGTGGCGTCTCGACATACGCCTCGATGGTCATGCGCTGATCCCGCCGGATGACCCGGCGGTAGCGATCGATGCGTCGATAAAGACGCGTTTCGGGCTTGCCGACGCCATCGTCATCTTCGTCGAGAGTCCGCTTCCCGGCGGCATCCTCGACAGGAGCTCGCTGGCATACATCAAGGACGTGACGCTGGCGGTCCTCGAAGCACCGGATGTCACACGACGCGACGTGAAGAGCCTGGCTACGGAGACACGCGATCGCGTCGCCTCTCTGGATCTTTCCCCTTTTTTGTCACCCTTGCCCGATTCGCCCGAGGACATCGCCGAACTTCGTGCGGACATCGAGGCAACGCCCATCCTTAAGGGCACGCTTGTGGCGCCGGATTATTCGGCAGCGAGCATTGTCGTTCAGGTACCGAGCGGTGTCAGCCGGGATGCTCTCTACCGAAGGCTCCAGGACATAGTCACGCGTATCGACCCTGGCGAGGATCGAG
>Ga0209216_1000110_pt1 | contig 17086 bp, 17 predicted proteins | sample TexAe_OM2H0_O2_FD_187940 | JGI IMG/M metagenome (GOLD analysis project Ga0209216, IMG submission 187940) | Forest soil microbial communities from Davy Crockett National Forest, Groveton, Texas, USA - Texas A ecozone_OM2H0_O2 (SPAdes) (version 2) | ecosystem: Environmental > Terrestrial > Soil >... | reverse complement strand
GACGAAGGCGCCAGCCGTGCAATAGGAGAACGTGCGGCCGTACGGCGAGTCCTTCGGCCGGGTGACCCAGGGCGCATAGCCTCGCACCGGCAGGTTCAGCGCGAAGTCGAGCCAATGTTCGGAGACGTACATGCGCTCCTCGTTACCCGTGGAGAACGGGTTGTCGTCGTCGCATTCCCAGATCGAGCTCATCGTCAGCAGATCCTCGAGGGTGATCGCCGCACGGCGCGCGTCCTGGCGCTCGAGCTTCACCTCGGGGAAGAACGGGTAGACGGGGGCGTTCACGTCGCGGATTGCACCACGCTGGATGGCCGCGCCGACGAGCATGGCGGTGAGGCTCTTGCTTGCCGAGCGGACATCGTTGAGCAGGTCCGGCGAGCCGTCATTGAAATAGCGCTCGTAGACCAGCCGCCCGTGGTCGGCGACGACGACGCTCGTGATCTTCTTGTAGGTGCCGTCGGCGATCTTGCCCTCGAGGGAGGAAAGCGTCGCCGTGTTCCAGCCGAGCTTGCCGGCGTCGGCCACAGGCCAGCCGTCAGGAGCGGCCTTGGGGGTTTCGTAGGGTGCGGCGGCGACCGGCAGGGTCAGGGAGAGGCACAGGGTGAGGAATAGGCGGCGCATGCTCGGGCTCCGTGAAAGGGATCCCGAGTGCACCGCATGGCGGCCTGAAGCGCCTGAAGTGCGGGTGAAGTTTTATGAAGCCGGCTTTGTGTGCAAGGCCTTAGCTATGTGTGCAAGGCCTGCCTTGACTGTAAGACCCTGATTTGTGTGCAAAGCCATTAGCTTTGTGTGGGAGCCGCTTCAGCGGCGATGGGAGCTTGCCGCGACTTGCCCCGCTGCCGCGGGGATCGCCGCTGAAGCGGCTCCCACAGGGATTTTCGCAGGGATTTCCACAGGGATTTCCGCAGGGAGTTTTAGGCTTCGTGTGCAAGGCCATTGCTTTGTGTGGGAGCCGCTTCAGCGGCGATGGGAGCTTGCCGCGACCTGCCCCGCTGCCGCGGGGATCGCCGCTGAAGCGGCTCCCACAAGGTCGCGGTTTACGCGACTGCGGCGATTTCCATGGGCTCGGGCTGGCCTTTGCGGAGGCGGGCCAGTTCGGCTTGTTGCTGTTCGACGAGCTTGCACTTCGGCTCGCTGGTGCGCTGGAACAGCTCGCTGGTCCACTCGATGAAGGCCTGCACGCGCGCCGAGAGGTGGCGCTTCTGCGGGTAGACGATCCACAGGTTGGAGCCCGTGGAGATCGTGTCCGTCATGATGATTTCGAGCAGGCCCTTGTCGAGCGCGCTCGCGGCCAGGCAATGCGGGGCCTGGATGATGCCCAGGCCGGCGATCGCCGCCTGGATCACCGATTCGCCGTCGTTGATCAGCATGTGCGCATCGACGTCGACCGACACCCGGCCGCTCGGCGAATCGAACTGCCACTGGTATGGCTTGCCCGTGCTCGGATGGACGAAGTTCACCGAGCGGTGGTTCTTCAGATCCTCGATGGACGTAGGCATGCCGTGCCGCGCCAGATACGAGGGGGCGGCGCACAGGACATTGCTGAAGTGGCCGATCTTGCGGGCGATGAGGCTGGAATCGGCCAGTTCGCCCATCCGGATCGCGCAATCGAAGCCTTCCTCGTTCAGATCGAACGGGAAGTCGCACATCGTCAGCTCGAGGCGGATATCGGGGTATTTGTGCTCGAACTCCGCCAGGTTCGGGATGATCGCCGCCCGGCCCACGGCCGAAGACGCCGCCACCCGCAACTTGCCCGCCGGCTTGGTCTTGGCGTAGCCCAGAGCCTCCGTCGCCTCCGTCAGGTCAGCAAGAATCTCCTTGCAACGTGCGTAGAACGCGGAGCCATCGTCGGTCAACCGCAGCGAACGTGTCGAACGGAAGAACAGGCGCGCGCCGAGGCTTTCCTCCAGGCGCGAGATGGCCCGGCTGACGCCCGAGGGGGTCATCTGAAGGTGCTGCGCGGCAGAGGAGAAGCTCTTGGCTTCCACCACGCGGACAAAAACGCTGATCGCGGAAAAGTCTTCCATCGCCGACTCCGGACATTCGTATTCGTGACTGGGCGTCACAGGCGAGGTGATTGTAGACCCATTTCTCTCTTGACGAGCAAGACCTAAATTTCGCTCCCTGCGACGGACCGACTTGACCTCAACCAACGTTGAGGTCCCAAGCTGCGCGCCGCCAACGCTTTCCCGCATACCCCTCGAAGCTCTCAGGACACACCATGAAGAAGAAAATCCTGTTCGGTTCGTCTGCCCTGGCAGTGGCCGTCGCCTCGGCGATCTGGCTCAGCGCCGGCAGCTCGGCCACCCGGGCCGCCGAACCCGTCGCCGCGCCCCCGGCCCCGGAAGTCACCGTCGCCCAGGTGCTGCTGCGCCCGGTGTCCGACGCCAATGCCTTCACCGGTCGCATCCAGGCGGTGGACACGATCCAGATCAAGCCACGCGTCAGCGGCTACGTCGATTCGATCCACTTCCGCGAAGGCGCTTCGGTGAAGAAGGGTGATCTGCTCTTCACCATCGACCCGCGTCCGTATCGCGCCGAAGCCGACCGCCTCGCCGCGAACCTCGCCCAGGCCCGCGCCGAGTCGAAGAACGCCGACGCCAATGCCGCCCGCGGCAGCAAGCTGGTCGAACAGCATGCCGTCTCGCGTGAAGAGGCCGACCGCCTCGACACCGCCGCGGCCAGCGCCAAGGCGCAGGTGGCTTCCGTGCAGGCCGCCCTCGACAACGCCCGCCTCAACCTGTCGTTCACCGAAGTGCGCGCACCGGTCGATGGCAAGGTCAGCAATGCGCAGATCACCCCGGGCAACCTCGTGACGCCGTCCGACACACTGACCAGCGTCGTGACCGTCGATCCGATGTACGTCTACTTCGACGTCGACGAGCAGACCTTCCTCAAGCTCGACCGCCTGCGTCGCCAGAACGGTCGCGCGCCGGATGTCGAGATGGGTCTCGCCGACGAAGACGGCTATCCGCATGTCGGCAAGATCGACTTCGTCGACAACCAGGTCCGCGCCGGTGCCGGCACCATTCGCCTGCGCGCCGTTTTCCCGAACGCCGATGGCGAGTACACCGCCGGCCTGTTCGCCCGCGTGCAGCTGCGTAGCGGCAACACGCAGCCGCGCGCGCTGATCGACGACAAGGCCGTGGGCACCGACCTCGGCAACAAGTTCGTCTACGTCGTCGGCAAGGACAAGAAGGTCGAATACCGCCGCGTCGCCACGGGTGCGCTGGTCGATGGTCTCCGCGTGGTCGACTCCGGCCTCAACGGCGACGACGTCATCGTGGTCAATGGCCTGCAGCGCGTGCGCCCGGGCGTGGAAGTGAATGCGAAGCGCGTGACGATGGCGTCGCTCGTGCCGGACAGCGCGCGCGGTGTCGCGTCGGCGCGTCCCGCCGGCGTCGACAGCGTGGCGCAGAACCAGGACTGATTCCGCAATGAAAATCGCTCAATACTTCGTAGAACGCCCGATCCTCGCGGGCGTGCTATCGGTGCTGTTCCTGATCGCGGGCGGTATCGCCGTGTTCAAGCTGCCGATCAGCGAATACCCGGAGGTCGTCCCGCCGACCGTCGTGGTCAAGGCGAGCTACCCGGGTGCCAACCCGAAGGTCATCGCCGAAACCGTCGCCACGCCGCTCGAAGAGCAGATCAACGGCGTGGAAGGCATGCTCTACACCTCCTCGCAGGCCACCAGCGACGGCTCGATGACCCTCACGGTCACCTTCGCCCTGGGCACCGACCTCGACAACGCGCAGGTGCAGACGCAGAACCGCGTCGCCCAGGCCCTGCCGCGCCTGCCGGAAGAAGTGCAGCGCCTCGGTGTGACGACGACCAAGAGTTCGCCCGACCTGACCATGGTCGTGCATCTCACCTCGCCGGATAACCGGTACGACATGCTGTACCTGTCGAACTATGCGCGTACGCGCATCAAGGACCAGCTCGCCCGTCTCGACGGCGTGGGTGATGTCCAGCTGTTCGGCGCGGGTGAATACAGCATGCGCATCTGGATGAACCCGGAGAAGCTAGCGATCCGTAACCTCACCACGGGTGACGTGATCAAGGCCGTGCGCGAGCAGAACATCGAAGTCGCCGCCGGTGCGCTGAATGCGCCGCCAGGCCCGAACTCGAATGCCTTCCAGGTCAACATCAACACGCGCGGCCGCCTGGTGACCGAGGACGACTTCCTCAACATCATCGTGCGCAGCGATCCCAGCGGTTCGGTGACGCACCTGCGCGATGTCGCTCGTGTCGAACTGGGTTCGAACAACTACGCCCTGCGCAGCCTGCTGAACAACCGCGAAGCCGTGGCGATCCCGATCTTCCAGCGCCCCGGCTCGAACGCCATCGCCATTTCGGACGAAGTCCGCGCGGAGATGGCCCGGCTGAAGAAGGACTTCCCGCAAGGCGTCGACTACACCATCGTCTACGATCCGACCGTGTTCGTGCGCGGCTCCATCGAAGCCGTCGTGCATACGCTGTTCGAGGCCATCGTCCTCGTCGTGCTCGTGGTGATCCTGTTCCTGCAGACGTGGCGTGCTTCCATCATCCCGCTGGTGGCGGTGCCGGTGTCGCTGATCGGTACGTTCGCGGTGATGTACCTGGTCGGCTTCTCGCTCAACGCGCTGTCCCTGTTCGGCCTGGTGCTCGCCATCGGTATCGTCGTCGACGATGCGATCGTGGTCGTGGAGAACGTGGAGCGTCATATCGAGCATGGGCTCGATCCGAAGATGGCCACGCGCCAGGCCATGACCGAGGTGACCGGCCCGATCGTCGCGACGGCACTCGTGCTGTGCGCGGTGTTCGTCCCCGCCGCCTTCATCAGCGGCCTGACCGGCCAGTTCTACCGTCAGTTCGCCCTGACGATCGCCATTTCGACGGTGATCTCCGCCTTCAACTCGCTGACCCTCAGCCCGGCGCTCGCCGCGCTGTTGCTCAAGGGCCGTGACGAACCGAAGGACAAGCTCACGGTCTGGATGGATCGCAGCCTCGGCTGGTTGTTCCGCCCGTTCAACCGCACGTTCGAACGTGCGTCGCATGGCTACGTCGGCGGCGTGCAGAAGATCCTGCGCTTCTCCGCGGTGGTGCTGATCATCTACGGTGGCCTCGTGGCCCTGGGCGTCTTCGGCTTCATGAGGACACCGACCGGTTTCGTGCCGCCGCAGGACAAGCAGTACCTCGTCGCCTTCGCGCAGCTGCCCGATGCGGCCTCGCTCGACCGTACGGAAGCGGTCATCCGCCAGATGGGTGATATCGCCCTGAAGGATCCGGGTACCGCGAACGCCATCCAGTTCCCCGGCCTGTCGATCAACGGCTTCACCAACAGCACCAACTCGGGCATCGTCTTCGTCGCACTGAAGCCGTTCGAGGAACGCCGTTCGGCCGACCTTTCGGCGGATGCGATCGCGGCTCGCCTCAATGCCCAGTTCGCGTCGATCCAGGGTGCGTACATGGCGATCTTCCCGCCGCCGCCGGTGAACGGCCTCGGCACGATCGGTGGTTTCCGCATGCAGATCGAAGACCGTGGCGACATGGGCTTCGAGGAACTCTACAAGCAGACCCAGGGCATCATCGCGGCCAGCCAGAAGACGCCGGAACTCGCGCACCTGTTCACCAGCTTCCAGGTGAGCGTGCCGCAGTTCGACGCCGACGTGGATCGCGAGAAGGCCAAGTCGGAAGGTATCGACCTGGGCGACGTGTTCCAGACCCTGCAGGCGTACCTCGGCTCGCTCTACGTGAACGACTTCAACCGCTTCGGCCGCACCTACCAGGTGAACGTGTCGGCGGAGCCGTCCTTCCGTCACGAACCGTCCGATGTGGTGGGACTGAAGACGCGTAACGCCGCCGGCGACCTCGTGCCGCTCGGTTCCTTCCTCACCATGCGCCAGACCAACGGTCCGGACCGCGTACAGCACTACAACGGTTATCCCACGGCCGAGATCAACGGCGGTGCGGCCCCGGGTTACAGCACGGGCCAGGCGCAGGAAGCCATGGAGAAGCTGGTCACCGCGAGCCTGCCCAACGGCATGAGCTATGAGTGGACCGAACTGACGTACCAGCAGATCCTCGCCGGCAATACCGCGGTGCTGGTGTTCCCGCTGTCCGTGCTGCTCGTGTTCCTGGTGCTGGCATCGCTGTACGAAAGCCTGAGCCTGCCGCTGGCGGTCATCCTGATCGTGCCGATGGTGCTGCTGTCCGCGATCACCGGCGTCATCGTCACGGGTGGCGACAACAACATCTTCACCCAGATCGGCCTGATCGTGCTGGTGGGCCTCGCCTGCAAGAACGCGATCCTGATCGTGGAGTTCGCTCGCGAAGCCGAAATCGAAGGCATGAACCGCGTCGACGCCGTGCTTGAAGCGGCCCGCCTGCGACTCCGCCCGATCCTGATGACCTCGTTCGCCTTCATCATGGGCGTGGTGCCGCTGGTGACCTCGCATGGTGCCGGTGCGGAAATGCGTCATGCGATGGGTGTGGCGGTGTTCGCCGGCATGCTCGGCGTGACCTTCTTCGGTCTCATCTTCACCCCGCTCTTCTACGTGCTGATCCGTGCCTGGAACGAACGCTCGGAGGCCCGCCGCCTGGCGCGCCGCGAACGCCGTCTCCTTGCCCACGCGGCCCGGGAGTCCTGATCCATGAAAACCATTCTTCGTAGCACGGCGCTGTTCGCGGCCCTCGTCCTCGCCGGTTGTGCGAGCGTGGGCCCGGACTACCACGCGCCCAAGGAAGCCCCGGTGACGCTGCAGGGCGTCGATGCCACGCACCAGAACAACGGTGACATCCAGGCCCAGTGGTGGAAGCAGTTCGGCGACCCGACGCTCGACGCGCTGATCGTGCGCGCCGCGCAGGGCGCGCCGGACCTGAAGATCGCGGTCGCCCGCCTCAACCAGGCGCGCGCCGCGCTCGGCACGGCGAAGTCGCAGCAGATCCCCGACATCGAGACCGGCGTGTCCTATTCGCGTAGCCGCGAGCAGCAGCCGGGCTTCACCGACCAGCGCGTGACGACCACGGCTTACCAGGCCGGTTTCGACGCTTCGTGGGAACTCGACCTGTTCGGCGGCATCCGCCGTTCGGTCGAGGCCGCGCGTGCCGACGCGGCCGCCGGTGAGGCGTCGCTGCAGGATGCGCAGGTCACGCTGTTCGCCGAAGTCGCGCGCAACTACTTCGACCTGCGCGGCACGCAGCTGCGTGTCGACGTGGCCAAGCGCGACATCGCCAACCAGCAGGACTCGCTGAAGGTGATCGCGGCCCGTGTCGAGGTCGGCACGGGCGCGGAGCAGGATCTCGCCAGTGCCAAGGCACGCCTCGCGTCCGTCGAAGCACAGCTGCCCGTGCTCGAGACCCAGGCCAGCGCCGACCAGTTTCGCATCGCGGTGCTGCTCGGCGTGCGTCCGGGTGAACTCGACATCGACCTGTCGCCGGCCACGTTCAAGCCGATCGATGTCAGCCTCGCCATCGGCGGTGCCGACGAAGTGCTGCAGCGCCGTCCGGACATCCGCATCGCCGAGCGCGAGCTCGCCGCCGCGAATGCCCGCATCGGCGTGGCGAAGGCCGACTACTTCCCGCACATCTCGCTGGGTGGTTTTATCGGTTTCCTCGCCGGACGCAGCAACGACTTCGGCGGCGCCGACTCGCGTGCCTGGTCGATCGCACCGAGCATCTCGTGGTCGGGCCTCAACGTGCAGCGCGTCCGTTCGGGCGTGAAGGGCGCCGAGGCTCGCGCCGACGAAGCCCGCGCGAACTACGACCGCACCGTGCTCAATGCACTCGAAGACGTCGACAACTCGCTGGTCGGTTTTAACCAGCAGCGCGAGCGTGTGGCAAAGCTCGTGGTGCAGGCGACCGAAAGCCGCCGCGCCGCGGACCTTGCCAAGCTCCGCTACGACGCCGGCCGTACCGACTACCTCGAGCTGCTCGATGCCGAGCGCACCCAGCTTTCGGCGGAAGACCAGCTCGCGGAAGCCGAAGCCGCCATCAACACCCGTGCCGTGCAGTTGTACAAGGCGCTGGGTGGTGGCTGGCAGGCGTGCGGCGACAACGCGTGTAGCGAGGTTGCGAAAGTGCAATGAGTGCCGCGAAGGTCCATCGCCTGCCCGTGCAGGCGAAGCGCAACAGCGCCGTGGCCGTGGAACCGCCGCTCACCCAGCGCATCGCGCTGGTGAGCGGTGCCAACCGCGGTATCGGCCTGGAAGTATCGAAGCAGCTCGCCTCGCTTGGCGTGACCGTGTTCATGGGCATGCGCGACCCGGTGAAAGGCGAGAAGGCCGCGCGGGCCGTGCGCGAACGAGGCGGCGATGCGTACGCCATCAAGCTCGATGTCACCCGGACGGGTGACATCGAGGCGGCGATAGCCCACATCGACGGCCGCTTCGGCCGGCTCGACATCCTCATCAACAACGCGGGCGGTTATTTCGATCACGACGCGCGTGCGTCGAAGCCGGACCTCGAATCCATCCGCGGTGCACTCGACGTCAACCTGATCGGCGCCTGGACGCTGACCGCCGCCGCGTTGCCGCTGATGAAGCGGCACGGTTATGGCCGCGTGGTGAACGTGTCCAGCGAGTGCGCCGTGCATGCCATGTGCGCGGACACGAGTCCCGCCTATCGCGTGTCGAAAGCCGCGCTCAACGCTTACACGCAGGTGCTGGCCCGCGAACTGATGGGCAGCGGCATCCTCATCAACGCCGCCTGCCCCGGCTGGACCGCGACGGACCTCGGCGGCAGTGGCGGCCGGCCCGCCACGGAAAGTGCGCAAGGCATCGTATGGGCCGCGTTGCTGCCCGAACGCGAAGCCGCGACCGGCGAGTTCTTCCGTGACCGCATGAAGATCGCCTGGTAGCCAGGCGTTCGCGTTTCAGCGCGAGATGATGTGCGCGAACCACTGCCACCCGCGCAGCTTGGCGGTGATCAGTTTCACGCAGGTGAGCATCGGCACCGCGAGCAGCGCGCCGGGGATGCCCCATAGCCAGCCCCAGATGAGCAGCCAGAGCAGGATGGCGACCGGGCTGAGGCGAGAACGGCGGCCTTGCAGCATCGGCGTCAGCAGGTTGCCTTCCACGGCGGTGATGCCGGCGAAGGTGGCCGCGGGTAGCAAGGCCGGGCCGAGTTCCTGGAAATGCAGCGCGCCCACGATCGCGAGGATGGTCGTGGTGGTGATCGCGCCGACGTAAGGGATGAAGTTGGCGATCGTCGCGACGGTTCCCCACAGCAGCGGGTCAGGCAGCCCATACAGGTACAACATGCCCGCCGTGACGAGGCCGAGCGTGACGTTGATGGCCGCCGTGAGCAGCAGGTAGCTGGAAACCTCCACCTGGATGCTGCGAACGATGCTTACCGTGTGTCGCTTGTACGCGAAGGTGGGCGAGATCTCCACGGCGCGCCGCAGGATCTCGTCGCCGTAGACGAGGAAGAAGAAAACCAGCAGCGCGACCGTCAGTACGCTGGCCAGTACCTTCGGCGCGCCCGCGACGATATCCCACGCGGTGAACGCGAAGCTGTTCGGGCTCTGCGGGACGTTGCGCGCGACCGCACCGCCCACGAGGTTCTGCGTTGCCCGGCTGGCCGCCTCGATCTGCTGCGTCATCGGCTTGATCTTCGGCGCGAAGGCACGCATCGCCGTGGGCGCTTCGTGGAACCAGTTGAGTGCTGGCGCGGACAGCGTGCTGACGGCGGACACCAGCCCCACGCCGAGCAGGACCATCACCGTCACCGAGGCGAGCCAGCGCGGAATGTGCACGCGCGCCGCCGCCACGACGATGGGATTGAGCGCGAGACCGATGAAGCCCGCGAGCACCAGGGGCACCAGCAACGACTTGCCGACGACCACGGTGTAGAGCACCGCGAGCAGGATGATGCCGGTGAGCGAAATGCGGATGGCACGCAGGTGACGCGAGATGCGCCGCGTGCTCCGGCTGCTGCCCGGCCGACGCCGGGATGGCGGGACGATGGTGGATACCGCGGCGCCTGGTGCCGCCGTCGAGGGGACCGGCGTGGGGAGCGGGCTTGGCATGTCGCTCACGGTGCCTCTTCGGCCGCGTCGGCCGCACCACTGGCCAGGTCGCCGAGGAAGCTGCCGGCGGCGATGGAAATGACCTTGCCGATCAGGTCGGCCGTTCCGCCGGCGACGATGCCGCTGACACCGGGCACCGCGAGCGGATTCATCTTGATCTTGCTGAGCAGGAAGCCCGAACCGGCGGCGATGCCGAGCACGGTGAGCGGGTGCTCGTACCCTCGCGCGATCAGAGCGGCGGCGGGCTCGACGGTCTCCACGCGCGCGGCGGCGACCCGCGCCCGCGCTTCGGTGACCTTCGCCATGCTGTTGAAGATGCCCATGCCCTATGTCCCCGTCTCGCCTTCAGCCTTGCCTTGCCTCGCCGCGTCCTTCGCCAGGGTGGCGATTTCCGCACGTGTGGCCGGCAGGGTAAGCCAGTGCATGCCGCGACGGAATACGAGAATCGCCACGACAAGCAGGATGAGCTGGATCGCCGCCAATACGGCGAGTGCCCAGGCCCACGAACCGAACCACTGTGCCAGGCCCCAGCCGGCCAACGCCAGCAGGGTGAAACCCAGCGCCACGGCGAAGACGATGGCGGCCAACCCCATGAACAGCATCATGACGATGCCGCTGCGGGCCAGCCCGATTTCCGCGAGAAGCAGCTTCAGCTGGGCGCCGAAGAGGTTCTTCAGACCGACGCCAAGGCGGCGGACATCGTCCACCCAGGCGGGCATGCCCAGCTTCGCCCGACCCGGCGCGGTGTCATCCGGCGGCGGCTCGTCCACGTCGTTTCGCCCCGAGGGACCGTCTTCCAGCATGCGTTATGCCCCTGGGGAGAACAGATCAGTTGCGCAGGATGCGACCGGCCAGCCAGCCGGCGGCGAGCGCCAGCGCGATGGACTGCACCGGTTTCTCGCGGACGTACTCGCGTGCCGTATCCAGCCAGTCGTTCGCGCTGTCCAGCGCCTCGCCGTAGGCTTCCTTGCCGCGCAGCTTGGCCTCTTCGGCCTTTTCAGCGGCGCGCGTGGCACCGTGGGCTGCCTTGTCGGTCGCGTTGTGCAGCGTGGTTTCCACCTTGTCCGCGGCGCGATCCACCGCGTCACGGGTGCGATCCACGACATCCGAGGTGGCCTGTTTCACTCGCTCGGCGCTGGCGTCGATGCGCTCGGCGGCCGAAACGGTGTTCGCGGCGGCGGTCGCGGCGTTGGCGACATGGTCGGCGGGCTTGTTCATGAGTCGGACTCCGGATGCTGGGATCGCACAAGGTAAGACAAAAAGGGTGACGCCGGGGTCATGGACGTCTCACTAGACGTTTCGCCCACGGAAGAAGGAAATGATCGCCAGGATCAGGAAGATCACGAAGAGGATCTTCGCGATGCCGGCCGCCGTACCCGCGATGCCACCGAAGCCAAAGACGGCCGCGATGATCGCGATGACGAGGAAAACGAGGGCGTAGTGCAACATGGTGGTTTCTCCGTGGTAGCGCGGGACTATTTAGTCCCGCGCTCCGCGCATGCCGCGTGAAGCCCCCGCCCCCCGCTCAATAGGTGTTCAGGCAGGCGGCTTCACCGCGCCGTCACGCCTTGACCTTCGGGTTCAGCGAATAGGTGCCGGTGATGACCGCTTCGTCCACCACGTGGCCCTTGATCACGTCGCGCAGCTCGGCCAGCGAGAACCCGTTTTCCAGCGGCACGTGCGCCACGTCCAGCGCATACACGTGGTAGTGGTAGTGATGCACGATCGAGTCGTTCCACGGCGGGCACGGACCGTCATAGCCGTGGTAGTGGCCTTCCATGTCGCGATCGCCCTTGAACCAGCCCGTGTAGTCGTTGAGGCCCTGCACCGATCCCGGAGGACCGGCCGGGTCCTTCTTGCCGCGCGGCACGATGCCCTCGCCGCAGGCGCCTTCGCCCAGCTCGCGGCACTCCAGCGGGATATTGGCCATCAGCCAGTGCACGAACTCGACGCGTGGCAGGTCGCGACGCACTTCGCGGCCTTCGACGTTGACGTCGTCCGGCTTCGAGGGCACGTCCGTATCGATGACGGCGATGGCGAACGACTTCGCGGTCGCGGGCACCTCGGTCCACGCCAGGTGCGGCGTGGCGTTACCCGCGGGCTTGATCGGATCGCCGATTTCCATGAAAGCGCACTTCGCCGGAATCGGCTTGCCGTGTTCGATGCTGTCGCTCTTGAGACGCATGGGGATGCTCCTTACTTCTTATAGGTCACGCGATAGATGGCGCCGTTGTCGTCGTCGCTGATCAACAGGCTGCCATCGGGGAGGGGTTGTACGTCGGCCGGACGGCCGGAATCCTTTTCGTCAACGAGGAACCCTTCGACGAGCGGTTCGTAACTGACGACCTTGTTACCGTTGAGGCGAACGCTCATCACGCGGTAACCGGACTTGGCCGAACGGTTCCACGATCCGTGCTCGGCGATGATGATCGCGCCGTGGTACGCCGCCGGAAACTGCTTGCCGTTGTAGAAACGCATGCCGAGTGCGGCCACGTGGGCACCGAGTTTCAGCACCGGCGCGGCGTAATCCTTGCAGTTCTTTCCCCTGCCGAAATCCGGATCGAGGGTATCGCCCTGATGGCAATACGGGTAACCGAAATGCTCGCCGGTCTTCGTGACGTGGTTGAGTTCGTCGCTGGGAACGTCGTCGCCGAGCATGTCGCGGCCATTGTCGGTGAACCACAACGACTTGTCGGTGGCGCGCCAATCGAAACCGACCGTGTTGCGGATGCCGCGCGCGACGGTCTCGACACCGCTGCCGTCGGGATTCATGCGCAGCAACTGGGCAAAGCCTTCATCGCCGCGATCGCAGATGTTGCAGGGTGCGCCGACCGGCACATAGAGCTTGTTGTCCGGACCGAACGCGATGAATTTCCAGCCGTGCGCGGTTTCCGTGTGCAGCTTGTCGGTCACGAGCTCGGGCTTCGGCGGCGCGTCCAGATGGTTCTCGACATCGCGCAGCACATAGATGCGGCTCACGGCCGACACATAGAGGTCGCCGCCGTGGAAAGCGACGCCCACCGGCAACTGCAGGCCGCTGGCGACGGTGCGTACTTTCTCCACGCCGCCATCGGCGGCATAACTCACGGCGAACACCTTGCCGGCGTCGCGGGAACCTACGAACACGGTGTTCTTCGCACCGACCGCCATCTCGCGCGCATTCGGTACCTGGTCGGTCCATACGGAAATCTGGAAGCCGGGCGGCAGCTTCAGCGATTCCATGGAAGGCGTGGCGGCGAATACCGGGGCGGCGAGGAAGATCAGGCCGAGGACGAAGGCGCTACGCATGAACGGACTCCCAGTTGAGGACCCGTCTGTTCCCTTCCAGGGGCGGAAGGTTCAACGGGCGATGGCGTCGAAACGAGCTGCGATGTAATCGTCGGTGAAGCTGGTCATGCCGAAATTGCCGATAAAGCCGCAATGGCCACCATACGTCGCGATATCGAGCTCGACGTTCGGCGGCACGTGGAGCTGGTCGAACGCGCCCACCGGGATGACGGGGTCGTCGCGCGAGGTGAGGATGGTCGCCGGCAGATGCAGGTCCATCAGCCGTTCGCCGGCCACCGAATAGCCGTCGAGGTAAGCCTCGAGGGAACCGAAGTCCGTGTGCCGCAACACCAGCGAGCGCGTGAGGTCGCGCATGTTCTGGCGCAACTCGTCCAGTTCGAAATAGGTGGCGTGCGGAAAGGCCTGCTGCTTCAGCTGCAGCGAGCGGCGCCATTTGCGCATGAAGTACGCCTGGTAGAACCACGGCGCTTCGCTCTCGAGCGAAAACAGGCCTTCGGCCGGATCGATGATCGGGCAGACCGCCAGGACATAGTCCAGCGAGACGCCTTGCGAGGGCGCCAGCATGCCCGCGCGCAACGCGAAGTTCCCGCCCAGCGAGAATCCCGCCACGCCGACCACCTTGGCGGGAAACATCCGCGACACCTCGCCGAGCGCCGTCACCACCTCGTCGATGCGGCAGGAATGGAACAGCGCCTCGTTGAGGCCATGGCTGTCGCCGTGGTCACGGAAGTTCAGGCGGAACACATCCCAGCCGTCCTCGAGCAGCCGGCTGCCGGTCTGCAGGACATAGGTGGAATCGACGCTGCCTTCCCAGCCATGGAAAAGGATGGCCAGGCCACGCGATTCGCGACCGGTGCGCTGGGCGGTGAAGCGGCCGCTCAGGCGATCGCCGCGACCGATGTCGACCAGGACCTCCTGCGCATCTTCCTGCACCTTGTGCGCCCGCTTGGGCAGCAGCCGGCGACGGATACCGCTGGAGGAGAGCATGGTCTGGATGTGCCCGCTGCGCAGCGGCCACGGCGGCAGGAAGTCGGAGCCTTTGGGCAGGCTCATGCGGGGGTTTCGGTATCCAGGGCCTGCGCGATGCGCTCGCGCGAGGCCTCCGCCATGCGGCGACGTCCGTCGGCCGAGAGCGACACCGGCTCGAGGAAGTGAACTTCCACGTCCAGCGGGGCCTCCCCCAGCAGGCGCACGAAATTGCCCATGAAGCTCTCGCCTTCGCGGAAGCCGGCGTCGATGAGCCGCCGGCCGTTCCGCGCGAAGCGCAGGGCCACGGGCTGCACGGGGACGTCGGCGTCGAGCGCGGCCTGGAAGATCCGCGCGTGGAAGACGCGCAGCACGCCGTTGTGGCCAGTGCCGCCCTCGGGGAACACCGCGACCGAGCGGCCTTCGCGCAGGCGCTCGACCATGGCGGCCATGACCGAGGCCAGCGAATGGTTGTTGCCGCGGCGATGGAAGATCGTGCCGCCGCGCGAAGCCATCCAGCCGACCAGCGGCCAGCTGGCGATCTCTGCCTTGGCGACGAAGCAGGCGGCACGCTGCGAATGGAGCAGTTCGATGTCCAGCCACGAGGTGTGGTTAGCCACGAACAGCACGGGATCGGGCAAGGGCGTGCCGAAACGCCGGCTGCGGAAGCCGAACACGCGCAGCAGCATGGTGGACCACATGCGGATGGTGCGATGGGCCAGCGGTTCGCGGCCGTTCTTCATCACCCCGCCGGCCCAGCTCAGGACCAGCGCGCAGATCACGATGCCGAACACGACATGGAGCACCAGCAAGGGCACCCGCCAGAGATAGCGAAGCGGACGCATGCGGTCGCGGGGGGTCGGGTTGGCGGTGGCGGCTTCCATCGAGCACACAAGATTAACGATGGGCGGTCCCTGCCGCTAGGGGAAGTTGTCTTTATTCTTAAGACACGCGGAGTTGCGACGTGCTACGTGCGTACATTACCAAGAGGCAAGGCCGTGGAGGCCTTCACGGTCCTCAGGACGAAGCTTGTATTGACGTCGGCCACGCCCGCGGCATTGAGCAGGCGATCGAGCAGGAAGCGCGAGAAACCATCCAGGTCCGCCACATAGACCTGAAGCAGATAGTCCATGTCGCCGGTCAGAGCGTAACAGGACACCACCTCGTCCCACTCGGCCACCCGCTCCGTGAAGGAGTCGATGGCCTCCGATTCGTGCCGGCTGAGCTGCACGCGGACAAAGGCCTGCAACCCGAGGCCCAGGGCCCGGGGTTCCAGCCTGGCGCCATATCCCGCGATGACTCCGTCGGCCTCCAGCTTCTGGACCCGTCGCAGGCAGGCCGAGGGAGACAGGTTCACTTCGGCGGCCAGTTCGGCGTTGGTCGTGCGCCCGTTGGCCTGGAGGGCGGCAAGGATGCGCAGGTCGGTGCGGTCGAGCGTGGCTTGCATGATCGTGCTGCCTGTTCGCGTTCTGACGCTGCATGATTGCACGATTGGCAGCTACATGCGCAACATTGCAAGCCTATTGCGCCTCTTCGCCGCTAAGCTGTTGCTTCCAGATCACCCGCAGCCCCAAGGAGGCCCGCCATGGACACCCCCCGTCGCGTCGAACACCAGCAGACCGACCGCGGATACGTGCCCGTCTATGCGACCGGCGTCGTGGAGCAGCCGTGGGACAGCTATACGAAGACCGACCATGAGGTATGGGACACCCTGTACCGGCGCCAGCGCGAACTGCTGCCCGCCTACGCCTGCCAGGAATTCCTCGACGGCGTGGACCGCTTCGGCCTCGGCGACGGCGGCATCCCGCGCTTCGACGAATTGAACAAGGTGCTCGGCAAGGCCACGGGCTGGGAAGTCGTGGGTGTCGAGGGCCTGCTCCCGGATGAGGTGTTCTTCGACCACCTGGCCAATCGCCGCTTCCCGGTCAGCTGGTGGATCCGCAAGCCGGACCAGTTGGACTACCTCTCCGAGCCGGACCTGTTCCACGACCTGTTCGGCCATGTGCCGCTTCTGCTCAATCCCGTGTTCGCGGATTACATGCAGGCGTACGGCAAGGGCGGCATGAAGGCCCACGCGATCGGCCCCGAGGCGCTGATGAACCTGACGCGCCTGTACTGGTACACGGTGGAGTTCGGCCTGATCCGGACCGACGCCGGCCTGCGGATCTACGGTGCGGGCATCGTCAGTTCGAAGGGCGAGTCCATCTACTCGATCGACTCGAAGGCGCCGAACCGGATCGGTTTCGACCTGGAGCGGGTCATGAACACCCGCTACAAGATCGACACCTACCAGCAGACGTACTTCGTCATCGACGACTTCAAGCAGCTGTTCGAGGCGACCGGTCCGGACTTCACGCCGATCTACGCGAAGCTTGCCGAAGGCACCCCGGTGGCGGCCGCCGACGTGCTGGCGACCGACAAGGTCTTCCAGCGCGGAACACGCGAGGGCTTCGCTTCCGGCGCAGACAACTGAAACTCAACGGCTAGCTAACGAATGGCCCTCTACGATGGACCCACTTCGGTTGCATAGGTAGGTCCATCGTGGTCGTCTTCGACATTCCGTTCGAGTCCGTCGGTCCTGGTCTTTGGCTGCTGCAGAAGAATGAATCCGAATACGGTGAGTTCTGCTCGCGCGATGACGCCCTGGAGTGCGCCCTCAATGAGGCACGCCGTATCGAGGCTGCCAACGCGGCCTCCGACATCGTGTTGAACATCGAAGGGAACGACGGCGTATGGCGCGCGTTCGACACGTCGATCCGCCCCTATGCGGCACGGGCGCACCACGTCTGATTCGCTAAACCACTGATTGCGCTCCTCGCGGGCGGG
>Ga0209216_1000109_pt1 | contig 17169 bp, 14 predicted proteins | sample TexAe_OM2H0_O2_FD_187940 | JGI IMG/M metagenome (GOLD analysis project Ga0209216, IMG submission 187940) | Forest soil microbial communities from Davy Crockett National Forest, Groveton, Texas, USA - Texas A ecozone_OM2H0_O2 (SPAdes) (version 2) | ecosystem: Environmental > Terrestrial > Soil >... | reverse complement strand
GCGATCGCCTCGGGAACCACATCGGGAAAACAGGCGAGCACGAGATCGCAGCCCGCATCGAGGTTGGCGGCCACGCGCGCGGCGATGCCGCCTACGCTGCCGGCCGCGGCCATGCTGATGTCGTCGCCGAACACGCAACCGCGAAAACCGAGTTCACCACGGAGGATTTCCTCGATCCAAACGTGCGAGTAGCCGGCAGGTTGATCGTCGACGGCGGTGTACTTTACGTGCGCGGCCATGACCGCTTCCGCATGCGCGTCCATGCCGGCCACGAACGGCAGCAGGTCGCTGCGCAGGATCTCGTCCTTGCTGCGCGGGTCGATGGCGATGGATTCGTGGGTGTCTTCCTTCACCGAGCCGTGGCCGGGGAAGTGCTTGAGCACCGCCGCCATGCCACCCAGGTGCATGCCGCGCACGTAGGCCTGCACGAGTTCGGCGGCGATGACCGGGTCGGCGTGGAAGGCGCGGTTGCCGATGGCGGCGCTGCCGCGCTCCAGGTCGGCGACGGGCGCGAAGCTGAAATCCACGCCGATGGCGCGCATTTCGCTGGCCATGATCCAGGCATGTTCCTCGGCGCGGTTCACCGCTTCGCCGGGATCGCGGTCGTAGAGGCTGCCGATGGTCGAGAGCGGCGGCAAGCGGGTGAAGCCGTCGCGGAAGCGCTGCACGCGACCGCCTTCCTGGTCGACGCAGACCAGGAAGTCGTCACCGGCGACCTCGCGGATCGAATCGATCAGGGCGGTGACCTGCTCGCGCGACGCGAAGTTGCGCGAGAACAGGATCGCCCCGGCGACGCCGGGCGCGGTCAGCCGGCCATGTTCGTGCGGTGCGAGTTCGGTTCCGGCAAGGCCGATGATCAGCATGAGGCGTCCTCCTTCCCTTCCCGTTCCGCATCCGACCAGCGCGCATACGGCCGGTCGATCAGGTTGACGTTGTAGTAACGGCTCGACTTGCTCACCTCGGCGCCCAGCCAGTCCGGCTTCGGATAGGTGGCGTCGGTCGACGTCAGTTCCACCTCGGCAACGATCAGTCCAGCGTTGTCGCCAAGGAACTCGTCGATCTCGAAGTGTGTGCCCTCGAACATGACATGGTGACGAATCTTCTCCAGCATGCCGTCGGAGAGTTCGTGCAGCAGGTGCTCCGCGTCCGCCAGCGGCACCGGGTACTCGAACTCATGGCGCTGGATGCCGAGGGTGGCCGACTTGATGTTGAGCCACGCCTGGTCGCCCGATATGCGCACGCGGACCGAGCACTTCGCGTGGCCCGCATGGATCGCCGCGGCGCTCACGAGATAGCCCTGCGCGATGCGTTCGCTGCGCTGCGCGAACGCTCGCCAGCCGTCGCCGGCGAGCAGGAACTTGCGTTCGATTTCGACGCCCATGGGTCTCCCGGTTCGTCAGCGGCGCTCGAACAGCGCGATGGATTCGACGTGCGCGGTGTGCGGGAACATGTCCATGACACCGGCGGACACCAGCCTGAAGCCGTGCTTCTCGACGAGGATACCCGCGTCGCGGGCGAGTGAGCCGGGGTGGCACGAAACATACACGATCCGATCGGTGCCCTTGCGCGGCAGGTACTCAAGCACCTTGTCGGCGCCTGCGCGCGGCGGATCGAGCAGGATCTTGTCCCAGGACTGCGCGGCCCAGGGCGCCTGGCGCTGGTCCTCGAAAAGATTCGCGACGCGGAACGACGCATTGCCCAGGCCATTGCGAGCGGCGTTGGCGGCCGCCCGTTCGACCAGCCCGTGCTCGCCTTCCACGCCGACCACCTCGGCCGCGTGACGCGCGATGGGCAGGGTGAAATTGCCAAGGCCGCAGAAGAGATCCAGCACGCGATCGGTGGACTGCAGGTCCAGCAGTTCCAGCGTTCGCGCGAGCATGCGCTGGTTCATGCCGGCGTTCACCTGCACGAAATCCAGCGGCAGGAACTCGAGCTCCACGTTCCCGGCCGCCACCGCGAAGGCCAGCCGGGGAGATTCGGGCCAGATGGCGTGCACGCTGCTCTGGTTGCCCGGCTGCAGGTAGATCGCCAGGCCATGCTCCTTGCCGAAGGCGGCAAGCGCCTCCTGGTCGCGCGAGGACAGCGGCGCGAGATGACGGAACACCAGGGCGACCGTGTCGTCGCCGGCGGCGAATTCCACCTGCGGGATGTCGCGAGCCGCGTCGAGGCCGCCGATCAGGTGGGCGAGCAGGCCCACCTTCGGCCCCAGCGCGGGATGGATCACCTCGCAGACATCGATGTCCGCGACGAAACGCGGGTTGGATTCCTCACGGAAGCCCACCAGGACGCGTTCTTTCTTGGCGACGTAGCGCACCGAGAAACGCCCCTTGCGACGGTAGTTCCAGGGCTGGTCGGTAAGCGGCGGCAACCACGAGGCCGGCGTGACCTTGCCGATCCGTTCGAAGTTCTCCGCCAGCACGCGCTGCTTCGCGGCGATCTGTGCCTCGGGGGCCATGTGCTGCAGCGAGCAGCCGCTGCACTGGCCGAAGTGCCGGCACTTCGGCTCGACACGCTCGGGCGATGCCTCGAGAACCTGGACGATCTCGGCGTCGTCGTAGTTGCGGTGGCGTTTGCGGTACTTCAGCAGCACGCGCTCGCCCGGCAGCGCGCCGGAAACGAAGGTGGCCTTGTTGTCGATGCGGGCGACGCCCCGGCCATCGTGGCTGAGGTCGGTGATGGTGGCTTCGAATTCGGTCATGCGCTCAAAAACGTAAAGCCCGGACCGCCGACGGCCCGGGCTGGCTGGGAGGACGCGCCGCGCGGGCGGCGTGCGTTCCTGGCGGAATGCCTACTTGCGCTTCCAGGCGCCGGAGGCATCGCGATAATACCAGCCCGACGGTGCCCGCTGGACCCAGCCATCGGCGAAGGTCTTGCGGATCTGCGGCTCCCATTCCGGATGCCCGTTCGCTGTCGCGACCGCCCGGTAAAGCGAATCGCGATCGTTGTTCTCCTGCTTCACCAGGCTATCGGCCTGCGAGCGCTGGTCGAGCGGCAAGGCGCCCGGATCGCGCACCGCGACGAGGCCGTCGGCGGTGAAGCCCACGGCACCGCTGTCGAACAGCGCTTTCAGCTGGCCACTGAAGCGGGCCTTCATGCGGGCGCTGATCGCATCCGTTTCCGGTGTCTTGATCTGCAGGTTGGGCGACTCCGCCGCCTGCGCCGCCGGGATCACCAGGTCGAGCAAGGAGGCGGATGGCTGCTTCGCCGGGGCGGGACGCGCAGGCTGCGCCGCCTTGTCGGTAGCCGGCGTCGTGGCGCCGCTGTCGTCGAGCACCGTACCGATGAACTGGTCCGCCGCCTTCTGCGCGGCCGCTTCAGGGAAATAGACGTTGATGGTGACGCAGCCCACCAGAGCCATCAGCGTAACGATAGAGATGCTAATCAGTGATTTACGCATCATTCTTCACTCCATTTCTGCTGACGCTAGCGAACGACCGGGCCGTCACCTTCGGTCGCGGCCTGCAGGCGGCGGACCAGGGTGGGCCAGTCGACTTCGCGCTGGTGACCGACCACGGTCAGGCGCGGCAACCCGCTGCCTTCGACGATAGTGTAGCCATCCTTCGCTGGGCCGAGACCGCCCATGCTGCAGACCTCTCCCTTGAGCGTGCAGGACAGTCCGATGCGCTTGTAGCCGAAGGTCTTGAAGATCTTCAGCACGGTTCCCTGGAGGCCACCGGCGATTCCGCCGCCACCGACCGACGTGAGATTGTTCACCGCCTTCTGGCTGATCCTGCCGCCTTCGTCGGCCACCAGGCTCGCCTTGAACGCCACCGGCTTCCAGGCCACGAGTCGGACATCGTCGATCGCACCGTGCATGCGGCCGGTGATGTTGCCGAAGTCGAAGACCGAAGTCAGCAGGCCGAGGTCGAGCTGGCGCAGGGCGATATCCCCGGTCAGCACGGGCACGTCGCCGAAGGGATGGGAGAGCGTCATGCCGGTGATGTCGACGAACCCATCGAAGACATTGAGGGACAGTCCGCCCCCCAGCTCCACGCGGTCGTCCACATAGCGAAGCGACGGCACCGCGCCGCCCAGCGTGCCCTGGAAACGAGGCCAGCCGAGCGCGCTGGAAAAGGCGGCCATGTCGATCTGCGTGAGGGCGAGCGAGGTCTGCAGGCGCTCGCCACTCGCGGCCGCCGGGCGCAATGACAGGCCTAGCACGTTCAGATGGCCGTCGAGCACCGGGATGGCGAAGGGTTTCTCCAGTTTCAGCACGCCGCCCGTGCTGCGCCACGATGCTTCCGCCGCGCCATTGGGAATCTGGTAAACGTGCAGCGCACGCCAGCCGAGCTTCGTCGTCGGCCGGTCGTCCGTCGCGCTCCAGTCGAGCGCGCCGTGCAAGCCGTCGACACCGAGGCGCCCATCGGAAAAACCGAGGTCGAGGCCACCCGTCTGCAAGGCGAACGCCTTCAGTGTGCCCGCCTCCATGTTCAGATGGCCCGCCACCTCACCCGTCGCGCGCAATCCATCGAAGCCCGCATCACGAAGCAACCCTTTGCCGTAGCGGTCGTAGGCCGCGGGAAGCCGCGCGTTGAACCGGTCGAGCCGGAGGCGCGACAGATCGCCGTTGGCGGCGAAGCCCACCTCTCCCTCGAGTTGCAGCGCATCCGGATCGGTGAGGCGCAGGCGGCGGATCGCGAGTTCGCCCTTTTGGGCACGCACGCCCAACGACAACTGCACCGGGTGCGACGGCAGGTCGGCGTAGAGCGGCCCCAGCAACAGGTCGCCGCCACGCAACGATGCGTCCAGGTCGATGGAGCTGCCATCCTTCTGGTTGTCGATGCCCAGGCGGCCACTTCCTGAGAGACCCTGCCCCGCCATCTTTCCGCCGGGGCTGTCGAATGCCACCCCATCGAGCGCGAACTGACCCGCGGCCTGCACGCCGCTTTCCAGCACATCGAGCGCCAGGTCGGCATCGACGCGCCCGGCGGTGGTTCGGCCCGCCCAGACCGTGGAGAGCAAGCCTTGCAGCCAGCCGGCCGGAAGGCCCTTCAGGGTGATCTGGGCATGGCTGGGCTGGTCGATCGGCAGTGCGACCTGCGCCAGCGCCTTGTCCTGGGTGAGTGACACCTCGAGCGTGTTCGCCGATTCGTCGGCCACGATATGGACGTTGGCGCGGCTCAGCGCGCCGCCTGGCGCGCCACGCAGCCGCACCGATCCGTCGAACACCCAGCGACCCAGTTCATCGCGGTCCAGCGCGCCGTCGAGGCCCAGGCCAAGCTTGCGCCAGCCGAGCGCGGGCATGTCGGCACGATCCGCCGAGAGCTTCACGTCCAGTCCCTTACCGTCCGCGGCCGGATCGATGTCGGCCTGCATGCCGGTCATTTCCAGCCCGGGCAGCGAGACGCTGTCGGCGCCGACCGAGAGGCTCGCGCAAGCGCTCCCCGTCCACACCATCGCGATCGAAGTGGCGAGCATCAGGACCAGCAGGCGGGTTGATACGGGGAGCATGCTCGGCCATTCTGCCAAATTCAGATGAACGACACGGAACGTTGCATGTCGCAAACCTCCTCCATTCCTCATCCACCCGCGGGCGGACGCCAGTTGCTGGTCGCCGACGATGACCCGTCGACGCGACAATTCCTGGCCGGAGCCTTGGGCGGTCATGGCTATACGGTGACGCTTGCATGTGACGGCGCGGAGGCACTGGCACTGGCGCGCGCCGGCCGTTTCGATGCCTTGCTGCTCGACTGCCGCATGCCGCTGGCGGGGGCCATCGAAGTCCTGGCGGCGCTGCGCGCGGATTCCCTCGCCGCGTCGCATGGCGCGATCGCGCTGGCGACGAGTGCCGAGGTCCCGTCGAGCCTTCGTACGGAATTGCTCAAGTCCGGATTCGCCGGCGTCATCGAAAAACCCTGCCGCATCGGGTCCCTCGTGGATGCGCTTGCGGCGACCCTGGGCATCGACAGCCGGATGCAGGTGCTCGACGACAACGCCGGGCTGACCGCCGCGGGTGACCCGGTCACCATGCGCGCACTACGCGGCCTGCTCCGTGCCGAGCTGGTCGAGCTGACCGAATCGCTGGACGGCCTGACCGACGATCCCGCCGGGATGGTCGAACGCCTGCATCGCCTGCGCTCCGCTTGCGGATTCTGCGGCGCCGCCCGCCTGGGCGCGCAGGCGAAGGTGTTGCAAGGGCATCTGAGGGAAACACGCGCGCTGGTGCCCGAAGCGCTGGCGCGATTCCGCGAGGAGCTCGCGGCAACCCTGGCCGCCCTCCCCGCCGCGTAGGAGCGCGATGGTCAGCGCAGGACTCGCCAGGCCCTCAACTCGCCACCACCCAGATGGAACGCGATCACCTGCCGCATCATGCGCCGCAGAGAGGCGAGTCCCGCGACATCCGGCGCCTGGTCAGCCGCGAGAGCCAGCAGGTCGGCACCGCGAATGGCGCGCGCATCGCCGGTGCGACCCGGCATGACACCCGACTCGGGATCGTAGAAATAGGTGGCACCCGGATCGAGGGGTGCACCGTCGATCGCATCCACGTCCAGCTGCAACGCATAGCCCAGCGCATCCAGCATGTCCCGCTCGAAACGCCGCAGGGTCCATGCCAGCGGCTCCCCCGCCGCCATGCGGCGCAGGGTGCGTTCGTAGAAATCGAACAGTTCGGGATTGGCGTCCTGGCGACCGGTGAGCCTCACGACAAGCTCGTTCAGATACAACCCGGCAAGACCGGCGTCGCCGGTAAGCCGCATGACCGCGCCGGACGGCTCGGCGGCGCGCAGCGTCGCCAGCTCGCCTTTCATCAGGAGGTCCAGCTCGACACGCTGGAACGGCTCGAGCTGCGCGCGTTGCAGGCGCGCCCGCTCGTTACGCACCCCGCGCGCCACCACGCCGATGCGGCCATGATCGCGCGTCAGGCATTCGACCAGCAGCGAGGTTTCCCGGTAGGGCCGGGCATGCAGGACGAAGGCGGGCTGTTGCTCGACGCGCATCGCGACCGGCGCTCGACCGCCTTATTCGTAACCGAAACGCTTGAGCAGGTTCTCGTCGTCGGCCCAGCCTTCGCGCACCTTCACCCAGAGCTTGAGGAACACCTTGCGCTCGAACAGGTTTTCCATCGCCTTGCGCGCGGACGTGCCAATGGCCTTGAGCTGCGCGCCGCCTTCACCGATGACGATGGCCTTCTGTCCATCGCGTTCGACCCAGATCACCGCATGCACCTCGGCGATGCCGTCGGGGCGATCCTGGAAAGCCTCGATCTCGACGGTCGTGGCGTACGGCAGTTCCTGGTCGAGACGCAGCATGAGCTGCTCGCGGACCATCTCCGAGGCGAGGAAACGCTCGCTACGGTCGGTGATCTCGTCTTCGCCGTAGATCGCCGGCTGCTCGGGCAGGCGCTTGAGGATGCCTTTTTCGAGCCCCGAAAGGCCCTTCGACTTCAGCGCGCTCACGTAATAGACGTCGTCGAAGGAATGCTTCTGCATCAGGTCGGCAACGAAGGGCAGCATGGCCGTCTTGTCTTTCTGCAGGTCCACCTTGTTGATGGCCAGCAGCTTCGGCATGTCTTTCTGCTCGGCCAGCGCGGCGTACATGGTCGCGTCCTCGTCCGTCCAGCGTCCGGCCTCGATCACCTGGACCGCCAGGTCCACCTCGGTGATCGCGGCGCGCGCGGCGCGGTTGAGGCTGCGGTTCATCGCCCGCTTGCCACCACGGTGCAGGCCCGGGGTGTCGACGTAGAGGATCTGCCCTTCCGGCTTGCTCGAGATACCAAGGATACGGTGGCGCGTGGTCTGCGGACGGTGGCTGACGATGCTGAGGCGTACGCCGATGAGGGCGTTCAGCAGGGTCGATTTGCCGACGTTGGGGCGGCCGACCAGGGCCACGTAGCCGCAGCGGAAGTCGTCGTCGACGACGGTGTCGTTTTCAGTGATGTCGATGTCATTCATGTCTTGTTTTCCAGCAGGCGGCGAAGCACCGCTTCAGCGGCGTCCTGCTCGGCGGCGCGCCGGCTGCCGCCGCGTCCTTCGACGCGGATCGGCTCGGGCTCGTCGATGGAACAGCAGACGTCGAAGATCTTGGCATGATCCTCGCCGTAGCTATCGGTGAGTTCGTAAACGGGCAGCGGCAAGCCCCTGCCCTGCAGCCACTCCTGCAGGCGCGTCTTGGCGTCCTTGCTCGAGCGCTTGATTTCTGCCACGAGGGGCGTGAACAACCTGCGCACGACCTGGCGACAGGCATCGTAGCCGTCATCCAGGTAAACGGCCGCCACCATGGCCTCGAAGGCGTCCGCCAGGATCGAATCGCGGCGGAACCCGCCACTCTTCAGCTCACCCGGCCCGAGTTTCAGGACGTCGCCCAGTTCGAGATCGCGGGCGATCACGGCCAGGGCCTGGCCATTCACCAGTTGCGCGCGCAGCCGGGACAGTTCGCCCTCGCTGGCATTGGGATGGGCCTCGAACAACAGTTCGGCCACGGTGACGCCCAGCAAGGCGTCACCAAGGAATTCCAGACGCTCGTTGTTCGGCTTGCCGGCGCTTCGGTGTGTCAGCGCCAGGGTCGCGAGGTCGGGATTACGGAAGGAATGGGGAAACTGCACGATCGCTCGTTACATGGGCGCATTCCTCAACTGCACGGCGTTGTCGAAGTGCAGGAGGAAGTCGATGTTGTAGATGAAATGGATCTGCTTTTCGTAGTTCACGTTGAGCACGGCGCCATTATTGGCGCGATCCAGGGTGATGTCTTTCGGTGCGATCGTGGCGTCGTCGACGTACTGGAAGCCCATCTTGAATATGAGGTCGCGACGGATGGCGTCGAGATCCTGGCCATTCGTGCCATTGGTAGCGATCTGGTTCATGGCTTTTTTCACACCGAAGTACTCGATGTAAGACGGCACCAGTTTCATCGCCATGAAGGCGAAGAAGCCGAGCACCAGCAGCACGATGACGAAGCCGATGAGGGTAATACCCGATTGCCTGGATTTCATGGTCGTATCCCGCCGCCGTGGCGGCTCCCCTGTTCAAGACGGTGAATGCGTGCGGGGCGCGATACGCGCCCCGCAGCGGAGATTACCTTGTCCGGCGGCATCCGCAACGCCCGGGGGCGTGATGGAGGCCACCGTTCGGTCAATGGATGACCTTGCCCATCTTGGAGAAGTCGAACCAGCCATTGCCCGGGCCACGCCACGCCAACCAGACGAAGAACGCCTTGCCGACCAGGTTCTGTTCCGGCATGCAGCCCCACCAGCGGCTGTCCGTGCTGTTCATCCGGTTGTCGCCCATGACGATGTAGCAGCCCTTGGGGACCTCGGACGGCACGGCCGCGTTCGGAATGTCCAGCGGCATGTTGAAGGCCGGCGTAAGCGCGATCGTGTGGTTGATGCTGCCCAGGTGCTCGGTGTACAGCTTCGAGCCGAAGGTCATCAGCAGGCGGTCTTCGGGGCGGTTCATGCTGCCCTTGAACGGACCGATCTCGTCCGCGCCCACACGCTCGCCGTTGATGTACAGCTCGCTGCCACGGGTCTCGATGCGGTCGCCCGGCAGGCCGATGACACGCTTGATCCAGTTCTCGCTGGCTACCGGGGCATGCGGATCCTGGCAGGTCATGTCGCCGCTGCGGATGGACTTGCCGGCTTCGTCCTTGCACACGAAGCCGGGAAAGCGGAAGACGACGACGTCACCGCGGCGCGGCTCGCCGTTCTCGACCAGCTTGTTGTTGAAGGCCGGCATGCGCAGGCCATAGGCGAACTTGTTCACCAGGATGAAATCGCCGACATCGAGCGTCGGCATCATCGATCCGGAGGGAATCCGGAACGGTTCGGCCACGAACGAGCGCAGGATCAGCACCACGAGGATGACGGGGAACAGGGACCGGGCCCAATCGACGGGCCAGGGTTCCGGCTGCTCGGTGCCCGCGGCTTCGGTGCGGGCGCGGCGCGCCTTCGCCAGGAAGAGGCGATCGAACAGCCAGATCACTCCGAAGAGGACCGTCAGGCCAAGTAGGATCGCCGAAAAATCGAATGCCGCCATGCCAACTCCGTCAGTGGTATCAAGGGGCCGCGAGGCCCATTCCGGCGCATCCGGCGCCGGGTTTCCATAGGTGATTCGTCATGCCGCCGAAACGGCGCCTTACTTTTCCACCTTGAGCACGGCCAGGAACGCTTCCTGTGGGATCTCCACGCTGCCGACCTGCTTCATGCGCTTCTTGCCTTCCTTCTGCTTTTCCAGAAGTTTCTTCTTTCGCGATACGTCGCCGCCGTAGCACTTGGCGAGGACGTTCTTGCGCAGGGCCTTCACCGTCGAACGCGCGATGACCGCCGCGCCGATCGCCGCCTGGATCGCCACGTCGAACTGCTGGCGGGGGATAAGATCCTTCATCCGCTCCACAAGTTCCCGCCCGCGACGGTCGGCGTGCGAACGATGCACGATCAGGCTGAGGGCGTCCACGCGATCGCCGTTGATCAGGATGTCCACGCGCACGAACGGACCGGCATCGAAACGATCGAGGTGGTAGTCCATCGACGCATAGCCGCGTGACACGGACTTCAGACGGTCGAAGAAGTCGAGGACGACTTCGGCGAGCGGCAATTCGTACGTCACCTGCACCTGCGTCGCCAGGTACTGGATCGAACGCTGCACGCCGCGCTTCTCTTCGCACAGTTTGATGACGTTGCCGACGTAGTCGCCCGGCGTGAGGATGTTCGCGACGATGATCGGCTCGCGAATCTCGGTGATCTGCTGCGGGGGCGGAAGCTTGGCCGGGTTGTCCATGGACAACACGCTGCCGTCGGTCTTCAGCACTTCGTAGACCACGGTCGGTGCCGTCGTGATCAGGTCGAGGTCGTACTCGCGCTCGAGGCGCTCCTGCACGATCTCCATGTGCAGCATGCCGAGGAAGCCGCAACGAAAGCCGAAGCCCATCGCTTCGGAGCTTTCCGGTTCGAAGAACATGGCCGCGTCGTTGAGGCGCAGTTTGTCCAGCGCCTCGCGCAGTGCCGGGTAGTCGTCGGCGGAAACCGGGAACAGGCCCGCGAACACGCGCGGCTGCATGGTCTGGAAGCCCGGCAGCGGCGCATCGGCCGGCTTGCCGGCGTGGGTCAGCGTATCGCCGACCGGCGCGCCGTGGACGTCCTTGATCGATGCATTGATCCAGCCCACCTCGCCCGCCGCGAGGCGTTCGAGCTTCTTGCGCTTCGGCGTGAACACGCCGACATCGTCGACCAGGTGCGTACGGCCCGTCGACATGACCAGGATCTTGTCACCCGGACGAATCTCGCCCTGCATGACGCGGACGAGCGACACCACGCCCAGGTAGTTGTCGAACCAGGAATCGATGATCAGCGCCTGCAGGCGATCGGTGTCGCCCGCCTTCGGAGGCGGGATGCGATGGATGATCGCTTCCAGCACTTCGACCACGTTCTGGCCGGTCTTGGCGCTGATGGGAATCGCCTCACTGGCGTCGATGCCGATCACGGCCTCGATCTCGGCCTTGGCCTTGTCGATATCGGCGGTGGGCAGGTCGATCTTGTTGAGGACCGGGATGACTTCCAGGCCCTGCTCGATCGCCGTGTAGCAGTTGGCGACCGACTGCGCCTCGACGCCTTGCGCGGCGTCGACGACCAGCAACGCACCTTCGCACGCGGACAGCGAGCGGCTGACCTCGTAGGAGAAGTCGACGTGGCCCGGGGTATCGATGAAGTTCAGCTGGTAGGTCTTGCCGTCGCGCGCCTTGTACGGCAGCGACACCGACTGGGCCTTGATGGTGATGCCGCGCTCGCGCTCGATCGGATTGTTGTCGAGCACCTGGGCTTCCATTTCGCGCTCGGACAAGCCACCGCACAACTGAATGATGCGGTCAGCCAGGGTCGACTTGCCGTGGTCGATATGGGCAATGATGGAGAAGTTGCGGATGAGTTCCATGGAGCGCCGTGGTCACGTTCACCATCGCTCGCGGCGCGAACGACGCGCGCCAGCCTTTTTGGCTGGCGCGAATCCCGCATTATCGCATGGAAGGCCGGCCCCCGCCGAGCGGAGGCCGGCGGGACCCTTAGCGGTCGCTGGGGACGGTGACGCCCACGAAGCGCGTGGAATCGTCCCGGCGGACCAGCAACATGGCGGTATCGCCCGCCTTGATCCCCTTCACGGCCTCGCGGAACGCGACGGCGCTGCCGACACGCTTCTGGTTGACCATGAGAATGACATCGCCCGATTGCAGGCCGGCTCCCGCCGCCGCGCGACCGGTGACCTTGCTGACGAGGACGCCCTCGCCCGCCTTGAGGCCGAGTTCCGAGCGGGCCGAGGCATCGATGTCCTGGACGGACATGCCCAGGGCCGCAGCCGAACCGCCCGCCGAGTTCTCGTCACCGCCACCCGCCGCGGCCAGGGCGTTCTTGTCGCGCGGAAGCTCGCCCACCTTCACATCGACGGTCTGTTTCTTGTGATCGCGGAGGATTTCGACCTTCGCCATCGATCCGGGCTTGGTGATGCCAACGAGCGGCGGCAGGTCGGCGGACTGGGTGATCGGCGTTCCGTTGAACGAGAGGATCACGTCACCCTGCTTCAGGCCGGCTTTCTCGGCACCGCTACCCGGCGTGACCTGTGCGACCAGTGCGCCGTTCGCATCCGGAAGGTCGAGGTTCTTCACGAACTGGTCGACGGGCTGCACGGTGACGCCGAGCAAGCCGCGTGACACGTAGCCCTTTTCCTTGATCTGCTGGACGACGTTCATGGCGACGTCGATCGGGATCGAGAACGAGAGGCCCTGGTAACCGCCCGAGGTGGAGTAGATCTGCGAGTTCACGCCGATCACCTGGCCTTGCAGGTTGAACAACGGACCGCCCGAGTTGCCGCGGTTGATCGGCACGTCGGTCTGGATGAAGGAGGTATAGGGCTGGTCGCCACTACCGAGGTTGCGGCCCACCGCGCTGATGATGCCGTGGGTCACCGTGGCATCGAGGCCGAAGGGCGAACCGATAGCCAAAGCCCACTGACCACGCTTCACCGTGCGGGAATCGCCGATGGTGACGGCGGGCAGCGAACCACCATCGATCTTGAGCAGCGCGATGTCGTACTGCGGGTCCTTGCCCACCACCTTGGCGGTGAATGTACGACGGTCTTGCAGACGGACCTTCACTTCATCCGCCTCGTCGACGACGTGGTCGTTGGTGAGGATATAGCCGTCCGCGGAAATGATGAAGCCCGAACCCAGCGAGGTCTGTTCGCGCGGCTGCATGGGAACGCCCGGCATGCCGAAGAAGCGGCGCAGCAGTTCTTCCTGGTCGTCGGGGGCGGCGTCGGGCCCACCGCGGGCCTTGCGTGCCGCGCCGGTGGTCTTCGCCTCGACGTGAACCACCGCGGGCGCGTTCTTTTCGACGATACCGGTGAAATCCGGCAGGGATTGCGCCTGCACACCTGCGGTTGCCAGGACAAGCGCGCCACCCATGAGCGCGCGTGCATGCCAGAGAGCCATCGATTTCCTCCTTTTTACATAGCCACGGCTGCCCGTGCGGGATTAACCCGCACGGATCGTTACAAATAAGGGAGTGCGCGCCGGGGACGGTCGGCGCGCAGGCACGCGCCGCGGCTTAACGAGCCTGCGACGCGACCGGCTGCACATAGCGACTGCCGTCAGGACGGATCAGCAGCATGTAGCCATTGCTTTCCGGAGCGGCAGCGGCCCGGGCGCGGTGAATCTGGTAAGGCGTGGAACGCGGCAGATAGGCCGCGGCACCGGCGTCGCTCGAACTGTCGAACGCCGCCTTCTGGGTGAACTGGGAGGCCATGTTGCCGCTGAGCCACTGCGGTGCCACCGGCGCGGCGGCGGGTACCGGGGTCGAGACTTCGGCGACCTGCGTCTCACCGGTCAACGGCGCGCGCTGCGCCATGTCGGGCGTGGCGGAGCGGTTGCCTGCGGGCTGCGAGAGCATCAGGGCGGCAACGGCGACGCTGGCGGCGATGGCACCACCGGCGGACCAGTGCAGCCAGCGGCGACGCGGCGCGGCGGCGACGCCAGGTTCCGCCTCGATGGCGGCCATGACGCGGCTGGCGAAGTCCATGGAGACCAGCGGCGTTACTTCACCACGCAGGCCATCACGCCCCAAGTGGAAGCGCGCCCACGTATCGGCGAGGACCGGGTCGGCCTCGAGCCGTCGCAACAGGAAGCGGATCTCTTCCCGTGACAGCTCTCCGTCCATACCGGCGGAGAGAATTTCCCGATTGGCTTCGCTCATGGGGTGTGGTCCTCGCGGTCGGACAACAACGGCCGCAGTTTCTGGTCGATGGCTTCACGAGCCCTGAAAATACGCGAACGGACGGTACCAATGGGACAGTCCATCATGGCGGCAATTTCCTCGTAACTCTTGCCTTCCACTTCGCGCAGGGTAATCGCGACCCGAAGTTCTTCGGGCAAGGCTTGGACAGTGGAAAAGACGGTTTGTTCCACCTGCTCGCGCATCATTTCGCGCTCTGGGGTGGCGCTTTCGTGCATCCGGGTGGCCCCGGGCACGTAAACGGCATCTTCGATGTCGATATCGCCCGTGGGCGGCCGGCGGCCCATGGCCACCAGGTGGTTCTTGGCCGTGTTGACCGCGATCTTGTACAGCCAGGTGTAGAAGGCGCTCTCGCCGCGGAAGGAGCCCAGGGCGCGCCAGGCGCGCACGAAGGCTTCCTGGGCGATGTCCTCGCACTCGGTTCGGTCGTGCACGTAGCGCGAGATCAGCGCGACCACCTTGTGCTGGTACTTGCGGACCAGCAGGTCGAACGCGCGGCGATCCCCTTGCTGCACACGCTCGACAAGTGCTTGATCCAGTTCGTTTTCGCCCATCCGGGCCGTCTCCTCAAATCTTTCGGGGGCCAGTCGCGGGCGCAGCTGAGACAAGCGGACGCGGCGCAAGTTCATTGTCACCGTTCCGGATCCCTCCGGGGAAAATATGCGGCGTGCCCCGACCAACCTCAAGCGACACGACGCTCGATGGCTCAGGCCGGGACCGCCTGCCCTTCGTTGACCAGGCGCTCGCGCTCGGCCAGCAGCTTCTCGAAGGTGGGCACGGGCAGCGGCCGGCAGAACAGGTAACCCTGCAACTCGTCGCAGCCGTTCGCCCGCAGGAACTGCAGGTGCTGCTCGATTTCCACGCCTTCTGCCACCACGCCCCGCTTCAGGCGATGGGCCATGTCGATGGTGGCGCGGACGATGGCTTCGTCGTCCGGGTCCACGCCGATGTTGCGGACGAAGCTCTGGTCGATCTTGATCCGGTCGGCGGGTAGCCGGCGCAGGTAGTCGAGCGAAGCCGCGCCCGTGCCGAAGTCGTCGATGGCAATGCCACAGCCCATCGCATGCAGGGCATCGAGCGTCTCGACCAGATGCGGCACGGTCTTCACGCTGATGCTTTCCGTGACCTCGAGCTCGAGATGTCTCGGATCGAGCCCCGTGTCGCGCAGGGCCGACGCCACCACCGAAGCCAGGTTGAGCTGCATCAACTGCACGGCGGACAGGTTCACGCCGATGCGCAGGCCCATGCCGTAGCGGTCTTCCCAGGCCTTCGCCTGCGCGCATGCGGTACGCAGCACCCACTCGCCGATCGGCACGATCAGCCCGCTGGCTTCAGCCAGCGGAATGAAGAACGCGGGGCTGATCATGCCCAGTTCGGGATGCTCCCAGCGAACCAGCGCCTCCATGCCGATGATGTCTTCGGTGACCGCGTCGACCTGCGGCTGGTAGAAGACGCGCAGTTCATCGTTGCGCACCGCGTGGCGCAGGCGGACCTTCAGTTCGGCCTGCTGCTGTTGCGCGGCGTCCACATTGGCGGCGTAGATCTGGTAGTTGTTGCGACCGAGGCTCTTCGCGCCATACATGGCTTCGTCCGCATGGCGCAGCAGCAACTCGCCTTCGACGGCGTCGTCGGGGAAGAACGAGATACCCACCGAGACCGTGGCCTGGAGTTCCGAACCGTCTTCCAGCGCCAACGGCACTTCCATCGTCTGCACGATCTTCTCGGCGATGCGCAGCACGTCGTCGCGCTTGATGATGTGCCGCAGGATCAACGTGAACTCGTCGCCCGCGTAACGCGCCACGGTATCGGACGCGCGGACGCTGGCGCGCAAGCGCTTCGCCAGCGCCGTCAGCACCTGGTCGCCAACCACGTGGCCGAGCGTCTCGTTGATGCCCTTGAAGCGGTCCAGGTCGACCAGCAGCGTAGCGAAACATTCGCCCGTGCGTTCCGCCTCTCGGATGGTGGTCTCGAGGCGGTCGTTGAACAGCAGTCGGTTCGGCAGTCCCGTGAGGGTGTCGATCAGTCCGCGCACACGACCCTGTTCGCGCGCGCGCCGCAATTCGAGCGCGGCGGCGAAACGGGCCGTGGCGGCTCGCAAGGCGGGACCCAGCACCCGCGCGTCGTTCGTCACGCGACGTCGGCCAGCGAGCAAGGCGCCAAGTACACTGCGGCGCTCGTCCAGCAGGGGGAGCAGCACATACGAGCGCAGCCCCAACGCCTCGATCAGCGGATCGGTCATGGGCGCGTCCTCGCCGTCACCGAGGCGCGACAGCGATTCACCGCCCAGGCACACCTTCAGCAAGGGAAGATCGGCGGCATCCGGCCATTCGACCGACCCTGGCCCGTTCCAGATGCGCGCGAGGACTTCCGGGCCCACGTCGCTCTCGGGGAGCGCCGACCACACGGCGACGACGTCCAGTTCGAGCGCGTCGGCAAGCATCGCCGCCGCTTCGCCCATGCCTTCGTCGTCGCTGGGACAGGCCTCGAGCACCGCCAGGAGGGACAGCGCGCGCTCCGCGGTGTCCATCGCGCGCAGGTCGCGGAAGGCAACCGCGATGCGATGCGCGCCGCGATCGACAATGTGGCGCACATCGACTTCGCCCGGGATATCGGCGCCGTCGCACCGCCGGAGCGTGCATACGAGACCGTCGCCATCCGGCACGGGCCACGCGGCACCACCCGCGAGGATGAAGGTTTCCGACAGCAGGCGGCCCTGGACGGGACCATCGCCCGCGCAAAGCCGTTCCATGCCGGCGCCGCTCTCGACGATGCAGCCGTCCGGCGTCGACGCCGTGGTCATGCGGAAGGGGCTCCGGTGATGGTCTCCCCCCTGGTGCTGGGCATCGAGACGTCCTGCGACGAGACGGGGATCGGGCTGGTCCGCGGCCACGACCTGCTCGCCGACGCCGTCGCGTCGAGCGTGGACGAACACGCGCGGTTCGGCGGGGTGGTACCCGAGGTGG
>Ga0209216_1000108_pt1 | contig 17318 bp, 14 predicted proteins | sample TexAe_OM2H0_O2_FD_187940 | JGI IMG/M metagenome (GOLD analysis project Ga0209216, IMG submission 187940) | Forest soil microbial communities from Davy Crockett National Forest, Groveton, Texas, USA - Texas A ecozone_OM2H0_O2 (SPAdes) (version 2) | ecosystem: Environmental > Terrestrial > Soil >... | reverse complement strand
CGCGCGTGCTGAAACCAGGCGTGCTTGTCGGAGGTGTGATTGACCACGAGGTCGATGATGACGCGCATGCCGCGCTGCTGCGCGCCGTGGGTGAATTCCACGAAATCGCCCAGCGTGCCGTAACGTGGATCGACGCCGTAATAGTCCGAGATGTCGTAGCCGTCGTCCTTGCCGGGCGAAGGCTGAAACGGCATCAGCCAGATCGCGGTGACGCCGAGTCCGTGCAGATAATCCAGCCGTCGCAGCAATCCCTTGAAATCGCCGACGCCGTCGCCATTGGCGTCCATATAGGTGCCGACCGAAAGGCAGTAGAAAACCGCGTTCTTGTACCAGAGATCGTCGATCATGCCGGGAATGCCCTCGATGCGTCCGTCACCGGACTATCAAGCGGCTGGGGTGGGCCGGGGTTCCCGCACACCTCGTCGTGCCCCGGACGCAGCGCAGCGCGCCGCTCTTTGCGGCGTGGTGCGCTGCAGAGCCGGGGCCGTACCAAGCACCGGCGTTTGGTACGGTCCCGGTTCTGCGAAGCAGCGCTTCGCAAGAGCTACGCGCTGCATCGCGCCCGGGACACGAGGATGACGCTACCTCTTGATCTGCGCCCTTAGCGTCTCCTCGACCGCGCGGTCGAACGACGACGCCTTCGGCGGCGATTTTTCGCGATGCTCGGCGACGTATTTGTCGCGCTTGGCCACCAGGCCTGCGAGTTTCCCGTTCAGGGCCTTGCGATCCTGCATCTGCTTGTCGAGTTCGGCCGCGCGCTGCTCGGGTTTTAGCGCACGCAGATTGTCCGGTAGTTCGTCGTCCTTGACGCTGGCGAGTTTCTGCCGGCCCGCGGCGACGTCGCTGACCAGGTCGCCATCGCCGGTAACGGCTTCAGACGTAAACATCGAGCGCTTGTTGAGATAGCTCGCCATTTCGGAGGCAGCCGCGGGTGCTGCGGCAGCGACCTGCGACAGTTGCATGGTCTTGTCTTCGGTCCGCTTCTGCAACCCGCGCGGGCCGTAGGGAATCACGGTGCCGTTGATCTGCTTCTGCAGGATGATGATGTCGTCGTCGTAGGGCGTCTCGATGATGACCACCTTTCCGCCGTCCTGCGGGATCGGGATGAAGCGGCCGTTGCCGTTCTGCGCGATGTCGCGCCACACCCGCTCGGTATCGCGGGCCTCGCCGGCCAGCACCGCATTGACGATGATGCCCTTCTGCTTCGCCACCGCGAGCGTAGTCGGATATTTGACGTCCTGCGCGTAATCCATGTGGGGCGGCGCGTCACCGACCAGGAACACGATGCGCCGGGCATCGCTGCCTGAAGTCCATTGCAGCTTGTTGACGGCAACGTCCAGCGCCTCGTTGACGCTTTCCGGCCAGTCGCCGCCGCCGCGCGCCTTCAGCTCAAGCAGTTTGGCGTAGAGGTCCTGGATGTCGGTGGTGAGGTCGAAGGTCCTGGTGACGTAGTCGTCTCCGATGTCGCGATAGGCGACGAGGCCCATACGGATGTCGGCGTCGGGGTTGGAATCGACGATCGCGGTGGCGATCGACCAGATTTTTCTCTTGGCGCCTTCGATCAGGCCGCCCATCGAGCCGGTAGTGTCGAGCACGAAGGCGACTTCGACGGTGGATTTGGCGTTGCTTGCGGAAAATGCAGCCGTGGAGAGCAATGCCGCGGCGGCCAAGACACATACGCGTGGGATAGTGGATAGCTTCATAGGTATCCTCCAGTGTTCCGTCCCTCGGAACCGAAGTTCCCGCGGCTTCACGTTGGCGTGAGGTCGAAAACAAGGCGGAGCCCGTACAAATTTGCGCCGGGCTGATGGTGGTTGCCGCTTTGTTCTCTGCCGCGAAATCGGCTAGGGTTCGTCGCAATGGAATCGCAAGCCGTTCATCTCTCGGTCGTGCCGCCGCCGGACCGCCGCCAGTCCGAAACCGCGCTCGCCATCGCGCGCGGCACGGCGCGGCTGCTGCGCTCGCTGGGATTTTCCTGCATCAGCGAGTTGCCACTTCCCTCGGGCCGGCGTGCCGATCTGGTGGCGCTGAACGAACGCGGCGAGATCTGGATCGTGGAAATCAAATCCTCGGTCGAGGATCTGCGCGCCGACCAGAAATGGCCGGAGTACCGCGCGCATTGCGACCGGCTGTTCTTTGCATTCACGCAGGACCTGCCGTGCGAAATTTTCCCAACCGGCACCGGCCTGATCGTCGCCGACGCCTACGGCGCGCATCTGCATTGCGAGGCGCCGGAGCACCGCCTGCCGGCGCCGACCCGCAAATTGATGATGGTGCGGTTTGGGCTGGCCGCCGCGCAGCGGATCAACCGGCTGGTCGATCCGCAGGGGCATGGGGAGTTTTAGTTTCTGGTAGGGTGGGCAAAGGCGCTCTTCGCGCCGTGCCCACCATCTTCAGGATGCGCGGATGCAATGGTGGGCACGCCATCGGACGCATTCGCGTCCGGTGACTTTGCCCACCCTACGATCTGCGGGGAGAGGTACGTTCAGCGCGGCGCGCGCTTGGCCAGAATGCGCTGCAACGTGCGGCGATGCATGTTCAGCCGCCGCGCGGTTTCCGAGACGTTGCGGTTGCACATCTCGTAGATGCGCTGGATGTGCTCCCAGCGCACGCGGTCCGCCGACATCGGATTGTTGGGCAATTCGGATTTCTCGGTGCCGCTTGCGAGCAGCGCCGCCACGACATCGTCGGCGTCGGCGGGCTTTGAGAGATAATCGACCGCGCCCATCTTCACCGCGGTGACGGCGGTTGCGATGTTGCCGTAGCCGGTGAGCACGATGGCGCGCGCATCCGGCCGCTGCCGCTTCAGCGCCGAGACGACGTCGAGGCCGTTGCCGTCGCCGAGCCGCAGATCGACTACCGCAAACGCGGGCGCCGCCTTTCCGATATGCGCGAGGCCCTCGGACACGCTCTCGCACGAGGTCACGCTAAAGCCCCGCGTTTCCATCGCGCGCGCCAGCCGCTCCAGGAACGGCTTGTCGTCCTCGACGATCAACAGCGAGCGATCGGTTTGGCCTGTCAGTTCGGCGATGGCATTCACTTTGAGGACCCTCGATTGCGACACCTTAGCATATGGCGCAGCCGCATGGCGCTGCCAAGGCCGCATATAGTTGACCGCGACCTTCTGGCGCATGTCTAACTCGATGATTCGCCAACGATTTCATCGGTTTCGAAACGATTACGCGGCCAAACGATCTGCACCACCGCGCCGTGGTCCGGAAACGTCCGGTTGGTGAACGACACTTTGGCGCCGGTGCGCTCCAGCAGCGTGCGCGCGATGAACACGCCAAGCCCGAGCCCGCTGCGCTCGCCCTGCGCATCATCCGCGCCGCGCCGCCGCGACAAATAGGGCTCGCCGATCCGCTTCAGAACGTCCGGCGCGATGCCCGGTCCGTCGTCGGAAATGACGATTTCAACGGTCTCCGTATTCCACCACGCATTCACCTCTACCGTCGCGCGGGCGAAATCGACGGCGTTTTCCAGGATGTTGCCGACGCCATAGAGAATCGCCGGGTTGCGCATGCCGACCGGCTCGCTGGCGCCGGCGACCGCGATCCGTACCTTGATCGCGATGCCGAAATCGCGGTGCGGCGCCACCGCTTCCTCGATCAAGGTCGACAGCGGCATGTGGTCGAACGGTGCGCCGGTCGAGGACAGTTGCGTGATCTTGGCGAGAATGTCGCGGCAGCGCTGCGCCTGTTCGCGCAGGGTCTTGAGGTCGCCGGCCAGCGCGGGATTGTCCTGTAAAGTGTCTTGGACGGTTTTTTCGAGTTCGCGCGAAATCAGGAAAATGGTCGACAGCGGCGTGCCGAGTTCATGGGCAGCGGCGGCGGCGAGACCGTCGAGTTGCGTGAGGTGCTGCTCGCGGGTCAGCACCAGTTCGGTGGCGGCGAGCGCGTCGGACAATTCGCGCGCCTCTTCGGTGACCTGGAACGCGTAGAGGCTGGTGACGCCGATCGCGAGCACGATCGAGAGCCAGACGCCAAACAGATAGATCGGCGGCAACTCCAGCGGCTCATCCCCCTCCCATGGCAGCGGCAGATGGAAAAAGCCGAGCACCGAGGCGCAGGCAACCGCGAGAACACCGAGCGCGATGGTCAGCCGGATCGGCAGCGCGGTGGCCGAGATCAGCACCGGCGCCAGAAACAGAAACGAAAACGGATTTTGCAGGCCACCGGTGAAATACAGCAGTCCGGCCAGTTCGGCGATGTTCAGCGCCAGCAGCGCCGCGGCATAGACCGGTTCCAGCCGCTGCATCGGATTGAAGGCGATCTGCAGCACCAGATTGAGCAGCGCCGAGAGGCTTACGATGGTGACGCAGGGGATGATCGGGACATCGAAGTTGAGCCCCTGCACCACCACAAAGATCGCCGCAAGCTGGCCGAGCACGGCAAGCCAGCGCAGCCGCAAGATCGTGTCCAGACGGACATAGCGGCGCGGATGGCGGAAATCGGAGGCTGCGACGTCGGTCATTGCGGCGAGTTTAGACGGGCGCTCCGTGGATCACAAACTGCCGTGCCCCGGACGCAGCGCAGCGCGTAGCCCTTGCGAAGCGGCATGAAGAATGCCGCATCGCGCCCGGGACACGGGGATAGCCTTGCGCTTGCCACGACTATGGCCCAATGAACGGCCCGCATGACGATTCAGGAAACATCGCTGGCCGCCTTGCCCGATTCCGTAGGATCGGCCGCGATCGCGGCCGAGCATCTGGTCAAGGTCTACAAGACCACCCGGGCGGTGGACGATGTGTCGTTTCGCATCGCGCGCGGCAGCATCACCGGGCTGCTCGGCGGCAATGGCGCCGGCAAGACCACGACCATTGCGATGATCATGGGGCTGGTGCTGCCGACGTCGGGGCGCGTGCAGGTGCTGGGCGCATCGATGCCCGAGCAAAGCGCCGAGGTGCTGGGCCGGATGAATTTCGAAAGCCCGTATGTCGACATGCCGATGCGGCTCACGGTGCGGCAAAATCTCACCGTGTTCGGCAAGCTCTACGCGGTCAGGAATCTGCGCGAGCGCATCGAGGCGCTCGCCGCCGACCTCGACTTGAGCGAATTCCTCGATCGTCCCAATGGAAAACTGTCGTCCGGGCAGAAGACGCGGGTGGCGCTTGCAAAAGCGCTGATCAACCAGCCCGAGCTGCTGCTGCTCGACGAGCCGACCGCATCGCTCGATCCCGACACCGCCGACTGGATCAGGCAGCACCTGATCGCCTACCGCAAGGCCAACAACGCGACCATCCTGCTGGCGTCGCACAACATGCTGGAGGTCGAGCGGCTGTGCGACCGCGTCATCATCATGAAGCGCGGCCGCATCGAGGACGACGACAGCCCCGACAGGATCATGCTGCGCTACAACCGCGCGTCGCTGGAGGAAGTGTTTCTCGACGTCGCGCGCGGCCGCGCCCAGGAGAGCGCGTTGTGAGCAGCCTCAGCACGTTCGACAGCCACCGGGGCATCGCGCCGCACCGCATCGGCGCGATGATCCTGCGCTACTGGTATCTGTTGATCTCGTCCTGGCCGCGGCTGCTCGAACTGGTGTACTGGCCGGCCCTGCAGATCGTCACCTGGGGTTTTCTGCAGACCTACATCGCCGAGAATGCCGGGTTCTTCGCGCGCGCCGGCGGCACCTTCATCGGCGCCATCATCCTGTGGGACATCCTGTTCCGCGGCCAGCTCGGGTTTTCGATCTCGTTCCTCGAGGAGATGTGGGCGCGCAATCTCGGTAACCTGATGATGAGCCCGTTAAAGCCGATCGAGTTCCTGATCTCGCTGATGATCATGAGCCTGATCCGGCTCGCCATCGGCGTCATTCCGATGACGCTGCTGGCGATGTTCTTCTTCCATTTCAATTTCTATAGCCTCGGCCTGCCGCTGATCGCGTTCTTCTGCAATCTGATCTTCACCAGCTGGTCGCTCGGCATTTTCGTATCGGGGCTGGTGATACGTAACGGTCTTGGCGCCGAGAGCATCGTCTGGACGCTGATGTTCGGAATCCTCCCCTTGGCCTGCGTCTATTATCCGGTGAGCGTGCTGCCGGCCTGGCTGCAGGTTGTCGCCTGGGCGCTGCCGCCGACCTACGTATTCGAGGGCATGCGGGCGCTGCTGATCGACCATGTGTTCCGCGCCGATCTGATGCTGGACGCGCTGCTGATCAACGCGGTGCTGTTTATTGTCTCATTCGCTATATTTCTTGGGCTTTTGAACAGTGCCCGCCGCGCCGGCTCGCTGCTGCAGGGCGGCGAATAGCGGCTTTTGGGCCACAATCATGGGCCTATGCGCCGATAACCATATGAATAGTCTGTGAGACTCATTGACGCATTATTACGCAACACCCACTATATTGCGACGCAAAACCGGGTCTCGAGGAACATATGCCGATTGGTGAATTTGGCCGCCCGCCGGCCCTGCCGGCTGAAGGCAGCGCGGCGCTGACGACGCCGATGTACTGGATGTACGAGATGGGGCAGGCCTCGCTCAATCCGGCGCGGGCCGTGACCGACGCCACCAAAATTCTGTTTCAGAATCCACTCAATCCGTGGTCGCACACCGAGTTCGGCAAATCCATCGCGGCGGGCTGCGAACTGTTCGAGCGCACCACGCGCCGCTACGGCAAGCCGGAATGGGGCCTGCACGATACCGAGGTCAACGGCGTGCGCACGCCGGTCGAAATCCGTGTGGTTTGGGAAAAGCCGTTCTGCCGTCTGCTGTACTTCGATCGCAAGCTGACGCGGCCGCTACGCGCGCCCCATCCGCGCGTGCTGATCGTGGCGCCGATGTCCGGCCACTACGCGACGCTGCTGCGCGGCACGGTCGAGGCGTTCCTGCCGACCCATGAGGTTTACATCACCGACTGGTCCGATGCCCGCATGGTGCCATTGGCGGAAGGCCGTTTCGACCTCGACGACTATGTCGATTACGTCATCGAGATGCTGCACGAACTCGGCGGCAACATGCATGTTATCGCGGTGTGCCAGCCCTCGGTGCCGGTCGTAGCCGCGGTGTCCATCATGGAAGCCGACCACGATCCGTTCGTGCCGCTGTCGATGACGCTGATGGGCGGCCCGATCGATACCAGGCGCAATCCGACCGCGGTCAACAATCTCGCCGAGGAAAAAGGCATCGAGTGGTTCCGCAGCAACGTCATCACCAAGGTGCCGTTTCCGCATCCCGGTTTTATGCGCGACGTCTATCCGGGCTTTTTGCAGCTCAACGGCTTCATCACCATGAACCTCGACCGCCACATGGACGCGCACAAGAACCTGTTCAAGGATCTGGTGAAGGGCGACGGCGACCTGGTCGACAAGCACCGTGATTTCTACGACGAATATCTCGCGGTGATGGATCTTACGGCCGAATATTATCTGCAGACCGTCGACGTGGTGTTCGTCAAGCACGCGCTGCCCAAGGGCGAGATGAAACATCGCGGCAAGCCGGTCGATCCGTCGAAAATCAGCCGCGTCGCGCTGATGACGGTGGAAGGCGAGAACGACGATATCTCCGGTCTCGGCCAGACTGAGGCAACGCACGCGCTATGCCCTTCGATTCCGGACCATCGAAGGGTGCATTACGTGCAAAAGGGCGTCGGGCATTACGGCGTCTTCAACGGCTCCCGCTTCAAATCGGAAATCGTGCCGCGCATCTCCGACTTCATGCTGTCGGCCGCCGATAAGAGGCCGAAGCTGTCGCTGGCGGCTGCCGCGGAGTGACGGCTTAAGCAAAACCGTAACTGAATCAAGGATCGGCCTATCCCGCAGCGGGAACTTGGGGCCGATTCGAGGTCATCCGGATAAGTACCTGTAATTGCTGCACCAAATGGCGGTTTCGAAACCCGTCAAGGAATGAGTGTGGCATCACTCTTTGGAAGCCCAAACCGCAAGCATTTGAAGCCAAAATTTTTGTTCCGGACCCCATCCGGTAGGGGAGCGTTGACGGCTCGCCCCTGTATATTGGGCAAATGATTTGTTTTTGCGCCGAGCGATTTGACTGGCGGCGGATATGGCAGAATCCGGGCAGTTTCCCGCTGTCCGGACTTGCAGACATGGCCACCCGAGCCCTCCTTTATCAACGGCCCGCCGAACCTTCGCGCCTTCTCGTCAAACATGGCTCGCAAATCTATTCGATACGCTTGCGGCGGCATCGCCGCGCGCGCCGCTACACTCTGCGCATTCACCCAAGCGATCGCGAAGCCATTCTCACCATGCCGCCGCGCGGCACGCTCGCGGATGCCAAGGAGTTCGCGCACCGCCATGGCGCCTGGATCGCCGCGCGTCTCGGCCGTTTGCCGAAGGCGGCGCCGTTTTTTCCGGGCACCGTGGTCCCGTTGCGCGGCATTCCACATCGGATCGTGCATCGCTCCGGCGAGCGCGGAACGGTGTGGACGGAGACGCGGGAGAGCGGCGAGCGCATTCTCTGCGTGGCGGGAGGGTTTGAACATATCGAGCGCCGCATCAGTGATTACCTCAAGCGCCAGGCGCGCAACGATCTGCAAAAGGCCGCGCAAGCTTACGCCGCAGCACTCGGCGTCAAGGTGAAGCGGATATCGGTGCGCGACCAGTCGAGCCGCTGGGGGTCCTGCACCTCGGCGGGCTCGCTGTCGTTCTCCTGGCGGCTGATCCTGGCGCCGCCCTATGTGCTGGATTATCTCGCCGCCCATGAAGTCGCGCATCTGGTCGAGATGAACCACTCGCCGCGATTCTGGCGGGTGGTCGCGCGGGTCTGCGACCACGTCGAACGCGCCAAGAAATGGCTCGACACGAGTGGCAACGACTTGCACCGATATGGCGTGCAGGATTGAGGCTCTCTCCGTGCCCCGGACGCAGCGCAGCGCGTAGCTCTTCGCGAAGCGGTGCGCTGCAGAGCCGGGGCCGTAACGAACACCGGCGTTTGGTACGGTCCCGGCTCTGCGGAGCGGCATGAAGAATGCCGCACCGCGTCCGGGACACGAGACCTCACCGCCCGAACAGCCGGTCCATCAGCCAGCCATCCAGCCCGTTCGCCGGTTCCGGACGCACCGAGGTGCGCGTCGGCGCGGGCCTGTTCGAACCGCTCGCCGGCACCGGCGTGCCGGGCACGATCTGCGAGCTGATTTGCGCGAGCATGCCGCCCGACTGCGCTCCCGGCAATGCCGCCACCGGCACGCCCTGATGCGCGGTCTTCATGAATCGGGTCCAGACCTCGACCGGCAGGCCGCCGCCGGTGGCCTTCTTGGTCGGCGAATTGTCGTCATTGCCGAGCCAGACTCCGGTGACGAGGTTGGCGGTGTAGCCGATGAACCATGCATCGCGGAAATCCTGGCTGGTGCCGGTCTTGCCGGCGGCGGACCAGCCGGGAATCTCGGCCTTGCGCGCGGTGCCGCTGAGCAGCGTCTCCTGCATCATGGTGTTCATCATCGCGACATGGCGCGGATCGATCACCTGACTGAGCGCATCTGCGGGCCGCGCGTAAAGCACCTTATTGCCTTCCACGGTGCGGATCCTGTTCACCACATGCGGGGCGATACCGCGTCCGCCATTGGCGAACGGCGCGTAGGCGCCGACCAGTTCGGTGAGCGAGACTTCGGAAGTGCCGAGCGCGATCGAGGCGTTGGCGTCTAGCTTTGAGGAGATGCCGAGCCGGTAGGCGGTGCGCGCCACGTTCTTCGGTCCGACTTCGAGGCCGAGGCGCACCGCCACGGTGTTGAGCGACATGGACAGCGCCTGCGTCAGCGTCACCGCGCCGAAATATTCATGGCTGTAATTCTCCGGCTTCCAGCCTTTGACGTCGAGCGGCGCGTCCTGCCGGATCGTCTCCGGGGTCATTCCCGCTTCGATCGCAGTGAGATAGACGAACGGCTTGAACGCCGATCCCGGCTGGCGTTTTGCGGTCACCGCGCGATTATACTGGCTGTCCGCATAATTGCGGCCGCCGACCATGGCGCGCACCGCGCCATCCGGCGTCATCGCCACCAGCGCGCCCTGGCTGACATTGAATTTCACGCTTTTCGCCGCAAGCTCATCGATGATGGAGGCTTCCGCGATGGCCTGCAGCTTCGGATCGATCGAGGTTTCCACCACAATGTTCTGGTCGATCTGGCCGACCAGATCGTCGAGCACTTCGCCGATCCAGTCCGCCACATAATTGACGGTGCCGGCGCCGGCCGCCTTCACGTTATAGGAGGGATGGCCGATGGACGCTTGCGCCTGCGCCTCGGTGATGAATTTGGCATCCGCCATCGCGGCGAGCACGGTCTGCGCGCGTTTTTCGGCGCCTTCGGGGTTGCGGTTCGGCGCCAGCCGAGACGGCGACTTGACCAGGCCCGCCAGCATCGCGGCTTCCGCCACCGTGACGCTCTTCGCGGGCTTGCCGAAGTATCTTTGCGCGGCGGCCTCGACGCCGTAGGCGCCGGAGCCGAAATAGACGCGGTTGAGATAGAGTTCGAGAATCTCCGCCTTGGAATGCTTGCGTTCCAGCCACAGCGCCAGTTCGACCTCCTGCAGCTTGCGCTGCATGGTGCGCTCCTGGGTCAGGAACAGGTTTTTTGCGAGCTGCTGCGTCAGCGTCGAGCCGCCCTGGCTGACGCCGCGATGCATGACGTTGGCCACCGCCGCGCGCGCAATGCCGACCGGGTCGACGCCGTAATGCGAATAGAACCGGCGGTCCTCGATCGCGATAAACGCCTTCGGCAGATAGGGCGGCAGGTCCTTGAGCGAAACATTGCTGCCGGCCATTTCGCCGCGCGTCGCCAGCACGCTGCCGTCGAGGCCTGTGATCTGGATGGTCGGCGGACGTTTTGGAATTTCCAGCGACTGGATCGCGGGCAGATGCGCGCCGACCCAGACCACGACGCCGACCACCGCGATCCCCGCCCACAGGCCGAGCACCGCGCTCCAATAGAACAGCCGATAGACGGCGCCGCGCGCGCGGCCCTTGGATTTGCGTTTGCTGCTGCCGCGGTTTTCGCGCGGCTTGCGTTCGCGCGGCGCGTCGTTGTCCGCGCCGGACGATTTGCGTTTCGCGGCCGGCTTCTTCGGCTTGTCGTCGGCGATCGTCACGCGATCCTGCGGGCCGAGACGCAATTCGGACAACGACGCGGCGAGCCCGAACATCGGCTCCCGGCGTCCGTTACTCTTTTTCCGTGCCCACGCCATATCAACGCCCGCGCCACCGATGCGGCAGCGTAATCCGGCGGGGTTTAAAGGCGCGTTAAGCGAGAATTAATGCTGATGCCGCGGGCTGCCCGCAAGCGCCTGACAAACAAGGATTTCAGGGGCGCTTAACCCTACCTGTGACGATCTTTAAGCGAGCCAAAGCGAGCGTGTAGGGTGGGCAAAGATGTCGGGCGCGCAACGCGCGACCGACGGCGTGCCCACCATTCCCTCACCACGTCCGGAAGCAAGATGGTGGGCACGTCGCTTCGCGCCTTTGCCCACCCTACGAAGTTTTCGCTCACGCGAGCCAAAGCAGGATCAGCGCCAGCGCCGCGGGGGCCGCCTGGACGACCAGAATCCTGCGGCTGACGGTCGCGGCGCCATAGACGCCTGCGACGATCACGCAGAGCAGGAAGAAAACCTTGATCTGAAAGGCAAAGCCGGGCACGGCCTGAACCAGTCCCCAGATCAACCCGGCGGCGAGAAAGCCGTTATAGAGTCCCTGATTGGCGGCAAGCACGGCGGAATCTTGCGCCTTTTCCAGCGAATTGCGGAATGTCTTCAGGCCCAGCGGCTCGGTCCATAGGAACATCTCCAGAATTAGAAAATAGACATGCAGCGCCGCGACCAGCGCGACCAGAACGTTCGCAATCCAAATCATTTGCGGTCTCCTCGCCACTGCAGGCTAGCATCTGGTGTTGTAGCCCGCCATGAGCGACGCGATATGCGGGACGGGCTACCGTCCGCGGTCTCTAGCCAGCCAGAGCAGGATCAATGCGAGCGCTGCCGGGGCCGCCTGAACGAATACGATCGAGGGGCGGCCGGTGGTCGCGGCGCCAAAGATGCCGGCGACGACGACGCAGAGCAGGAAGAACACCTTGATCTGAAAGCCAAAGCTGGGCACCGCCTGAACCAGGCCCCAGATCAGGCCGGCGGCGAGAAAGCCGTTATACAACCCTTGATTGGCGGCGACGTCGGCGGACGCCTTCGCCGTTGGCAGATCCTTGCCGAATATGTCCAGGCCGAGCTGCTTGGTCCAGAAAAACATTTCCAGCACCATAAAGCCGATATGCTCTGCCGCGATCAGCGCGACCAATACGTTTGCAATAAAAATCACTGCGACCTCCTAAATCTCTCAACGGAATTTACGGCGCTACCTTAGCACGCCAAGGTTGCGGTGGGATGGCGACAGATCACCGCAATAGGCACCATTCTACCGGCGTGCTAAACTGGGCCGTTTTTCAAACTATTTTGGGAGGGGGAAATCATGACGCGCAGCAACTTTATGATGCTCGCCACGGTCGTCGCGGCGGTGTTCGGTCTGGCGTTTTTGGTCGCGCCTTCGGCGCTGGTTGGACTCTACGGCGTGAAGCTGACGCCCGCCACCGAAGTGATCGGCCGTATCGCAGGCTCCGTGATATTAGGCTTCGCCATCGTGTTCTGGGGCGCCCGCGACGGCAACGGCGCGGAAACGTTCAAGGCCGTGATGATGGCGGGCCTGATCGCCAACGCGCTCGACTGCCTGATCCTGCTGCATGCGACCGCGACCGGCCTTCTCAACGGGTTAGGCTGGCTGCAGGTCCTGATCAACGGCGGGCTCGCGATCGGGTTCTGGTATTTTGCCTACGGCAAGGGCAAGAGCGCCTGGTAGTTATTCGTAGGGTGGGCAAAGGCGCTCTTGGCGCCGTGCCCACCATCGCTATTGCAGACGCGGTTTGAATGGTGGGCACACCGCCGGACGCGCGTTCGCGCGCCCAGCGGTTTTGCCCACCCTACGCAAGTCACGCCGCCGGCTTTTCCTCGACCTCGCCATTGGCGAGCAAATGGATCAGCGCGCGCTTGATCGCGGCCTGCCGGGTCGGCGCGTTGATCTGGGCGCCGAGCAGGTCGGTGACGTAGAACACGTCGCGGGCGCGCTCGCCGAAGGTCGCGACATGGGCGGAGGCGATGTTGAGGTTGAGCTTCGAAATCGCGGTGGTGAGCTGATACAAGAGGCCCGGCCGGTCGAGGCCGGAAACCTCGATCACGGTGTAGCGGTCCGACCACTGGTTGTTGATGATCACTTCCGGCTCGACCACGAACGGCCGCGCCTTGGCGCGCCCGGCGGCGCGTTTGGCGACCGCTTCCGGCAGGCGTAATTTGCCTTCCAGCACGTCCTCGATCATCTCGCCGATCCGCGTCGCGCGGCGGCCCTCGTCCTCGTCGCGGTCGTATTCCCGTGAGATCGCGATGGTATCCAGCGCGAGGCCATCGGTGGTGGTATAGATCTGCGCGTCGACGATGTTGGCGCCGGCCGAGGCGCAGGCGCCGGCGATGATCGAGAGCAGCCATGGATGATCCTGGGCGAGGATCGTCAATTCGGTGACGCCGCGGACTTCATCGAATCCCACATTGATATTGAGCTTGGCGCCGCCTTGCTCGCTTGCGCGCATGAACCGGGCGTGGCGGATCTTGTGCGGCAGGTCGACCTTGAGCCAGTAGGCGGGATAGTGCCGCGCGATATAGGCGTTGAGATCCTGATCCGGCCATTCGGTGAAGGCCGCGCGAAACTCCGACTGCGCCACCGCGATGCGCTGGGCGCGGTTGACTTCCGAGAAGCCGCCGGTCAGCACCGGCTCGGTCTCGTAATAAAGCGTGCGCAACAGCTGCGCCTTCCAGCCGTTCCAGACGCCCGGGCCAACGCCGCGGATATCGGCGGTGGTCAGGATGGTCAGCAGCTTCATCTGCTCGACCGATTGCACGACGGCCGCGAAATTCTCGATCGTCTTGCGGTCCGAGAGGTCGCGCGACTGCGCCACCACCGACATGGTCAGATGCTGTTCGATCAGCCAGGCGATCAGTTCGGTGTCGGCGGCGTTGAATCCGAGCCGCGGGCAAAGCCGCCGCGCCACCTTGGCGCCGGCGATCGAATGGTCTTCCGGGCGGCCCTTGGCGATGTCGTGCAGCAGCGTGGTGATATAGAGCACCGCGCGGTGCTCGGGGCGGATTTTGCGCATCAGGTCGGAGGCGACGATGAATTCGTCGTTGCCGCCGCGTTCGATCTCCTGAAGGATGCCGATGCAGCGGATCAGGTGCTCGTCCACCGTGTAGTGGTGGTACATGTTGAACTGCATCATCGCGACGATCTTGCCGAAGGTGCGGATGAAGCGGCCGAGCACGCCGGTCTCGTTCATGCGCCGCAGCACGATTTCCGCGTCGTCCGAGGTCAGGATTTCGATGAAGATCCGGTTGGCTTCCGGGCTTTCGCGCAACTGCGTGTTGATCAGCTTCAGCGAACGCGTCGCCGCGCGCATGGCGTCGGGGTGGAACGCGAGATTGTTCTTCTGCGCCAGTCGAAAAATCCGGATCAAATTGACCGGGTCGTGCTTGAACACGTCGGGGGCTGCGAGATTGATGCGGTTGTTGTCGACAATGAAATCATCACTCTCGGGCACCCGCCGCTGTTTTACGCCGGGGCGGAACCGCGCCATCATCCGGCTCAGCACCGGCGCCGGCTTGGCCTGCTGGTCTTCCAGCTTGGCGCACAGGATGGCGGTGAGATCGCCGACGTCCTTGGCGATCAGGAAGTAGTGCTTCATGAAGCGCTCGACGTCCTGCATGCCGGGATGCGAGGTGTAGCCAAGCCGCACCGCGATCTCGCGCTGCATGTCGAACGACACCCGCTCCTCGGCGCGGCCTGAGACAAAATGCAGGTTGCAGCGCACCGACCACAGAAAATCCTCGCAGCGGCGGAAGGTGCGGTATTCCTGCGCGTCGAATACGCCGCTCTCGACCAGTTCGGCGGTGCTGCGGACCCGATAGACGTATTTCGCGATCCAGAACAGGGTGTGCAGGTCGCGCAGGCCGCCCTTGCCGTCCTTGACATTGGGTTCGACCAGATAGCGCGATTGCCCGGCGCGGCGCAGGCGCTCCTCGCGCTCGGCCAGTTTCGCGGTGACAAATTCGGCAGCACTGCCCTGCACGACCTCCTTGTCGAAGCGCGCGACCAGTTCGTCGTAAAGCGGCTGGTCGCCGGTCAAGTAGCGTGTCTCGAGGATCGCGGTGCGGATGGTCATGTCGCCGCGCGCCTGACGGATCGATTCATCGACCGAGCGCGTGGCGTGGCCGACCTTCAAGCCCATGTCCCACAGGCAATACAGGATGGCTTCCGCGACCTGCTCGCCCCAGGCGGTCTGCTTGTAGGGCAGGATGAACAGCAGATCGATGTCGGATTCCGGCGCCATCAGCCCGCGGCCATAGCCGCCGGTGGCAACCACCGCCATCCGCTCGGCGCCGGTCGGAACCGGCGAGCGATACAGATGCCGGGTCGCCGCGGCGAACAGGATGCGGATGATTTCGTCCTGGATGAAACACAGCCGTTCGGCGCAGCGCCGGCCATGCCGGTCCTTCAGCAGCACCTCCTGGGCAATAGCGCGCGCGGTGATGAACTCGGCTTTGAGCAATTGCGCGAGGTGGGTGCGGAAAACATCCTCGTGCCCGGCATGTTTTGCGGCCAGCGCATCGACCGCGGCGGTGACCCTCGCCGTGTCGAAACGCTCGTCGGCCTCGGGGCGGGCATGTGTCACAACGCTGTCCATGAAGTATCCGGATATCGGACGGCGCGGGCGCTGTCACGGACGTTTGTGGGCTGGCAGCAGGACCGTGCTGCTTTTCGCACCGTTTAAGGTATCAGGTTCTCGCGGCAACAAATTATCGGCACATATTTTCTCATTGACGCGATGCCCTAACTAACTGAAATAAATAAACGTTTTTCGCTGCGCGACAACCATGTCAGGCCCGACCGGCGGCCCTTGGGACGTTGACCGTCCCGGGCAATCTGCTTTGATCGTTCACCCAATGGAGAAATCGACCATGTTCAGGATTTCACGGCGCGCCTTCGCGGCGGCCATCGCCGTTTCCGCGCTGCTGCCCGGCGCCGCGTTTGCCGCCGACCCGCTCAAGGAAATCCGCATCGACTGGGCGACCTACAATCCGGTGTCGATGATCCTCAAGCAGAAGGGACTATTGGAAAAGGAATTCGCCAAGGACGGCATCAGCATCGTCTGGGTGCAGTCGGCCGGCTCCAACAAGGCGCTGGAATTCCTCAACGCCGGCTCGATCGATTTCGGCTCCAGCGCGGGCTCCGCGGCGCTGGTCGCCAAGATCAACGGCAATCCGATCAAGTCGATCTATGTCTATTCGCGTCCCGAATGGACCGCGCTGGTGACGGGCAAGGATTCCAAGATCGCCAATGTCGCCGACCTCAAGGGCAAGCGCGTCGCGGTGACGCGCGGCACCGATCCGCACATCTTCCTGGTGCGCGCGCTGCTCGACGCGGGCTTGTCCGAAAAGGACATCACCCCGGTGCTGCTGCAGCACGCCGACGGCAAAACCGCGCTGATCCGCGGCGATGTCGATGCCTGGGCCGGCCTCGATCCGATGATGGCGCAGGCGGAAGTGGAAGAGGGTGCAAAACTGTTCTTCCGCAAGCCGGCCGCCAACACCTGGGGCATCCTCAATGTCCGCGAACAGTTTTTGAAGGATTATCCGGACGCGGTCCGCCGCGTGCTCGCTACTTACGAGGAAGCGCGCAAATATTCGCTGGCGAATTACGACGACCTGAAGAAGACGTTCATCGGCGTCACCAAGCTGCCCGGCGAGGTGGTCGACAAGCAGCTCAAGGAACGCACCGAACTCACCCACAGCCGCATCGGCGCCCCGCAGCGCGACTCCATTCTCGCCGCCGGCCTCGCGCTGCAGCAGGCCGGCGTCGTCGACGCCAAGGTCGACGTCAAGGCGACGCTGGATGCGCTGATCGACGACCAGGTCCTGTTGCCGACGAATTGAGGTACTCGCGCCCCGGACGCAGCGCAGCGCGCCGCTCTTCGCGGCGTGGTGCGCTGCAGAGCCGGGGCCGCACCAAGCGCCGATGTTTGGTATGGTCCCGGTTCTGCGGAGCGGCATGAAGAATGCCGCACCGCGCCCGGGACACGTGCCTGTAATTGCTCACAAAAAAATTTTTTCGCATTCCTTATCCCCGTCCCCCAAGGCAGGCTTATTATCGCTCCCGTCCTGTCCAATGAGGGGCGCTTTCTAGAGGCGATCCTTCAGCGGACAGAGCGAAAGCTGGCCGGACCGGGGCGCCCCGGAACGGTCGATAGGCTGGTGGCCAAGGTGGAGCGCCGGGAGGTGCCGCGCCCTACGTCACTGG
>Ga0209216_1000107_pt1 | contig 17328 bp, 13 predicted proteins | sample TexAe_OM2H0_O2_FD_187940 | JGI IMG/M metagenome (GOLD analysis project Ga0209216, IMG submission 187940) | Forest soil microbial communities from Davy Crockett National Forest, Groveton, Texas, USA - Texas A ecozone_OM2H0_O2 (SPAdes) (version 2) | ecosystem: Environmental > Terrestrial > Soil >... | reverse complement strand
CAGGTCGACCAGTTGCCCAAGGGCACGCGGTTGCTCTGCTTCGGCGAAGTGCGCCAGGGCCCGCAGGGGCTGGAAATGGTGCATCCGCAGTACCAGCGCATCGAAGCCGACGAGCCCGTGGTCGTGGATGAGCGGCTCACGCCGGTCTATCCGACCACGGAAGGGCTGGGTCCGCGACGTCTCGCGAGCGTGATCGCGCGTGCGCTCGCGCACCTGCCGCCGGACGATCGGCTTGAACTGATCCCCGACGATATCGGCCGCCCGCTTGGACTCACGTCCCTGCGTGACGCATTGATCCATGTGCACCGTCCGCCACCGGAAGTCGACCTGCGCCAGTTGGGGGAGGGAAGGCATCCCGCGCAGCAGCGCCTGGCTTTCGAAGAGTTGCTGACCCAGCACCTGACGCTGCGCCGCATGCGCGCGGCGGTGAAGAAGCGCAAGGCACCGGCGCTCAAGAGCGCGGGTACGCTTCGCGACCGCTTGCTGGCCGGATTGCCTTTCTCACTCACGAAGGCGCAGGAGCGCGTTTCGAAGGAAGTGGCACGGGATATCGCTCGTGCCCATCCCATGCTTCGTCTCGTGCAAGGCGATGTCGGCAGCGGCAAGACGGTGGTTGCCGCGCTCGCCGCTGTCGCCGCCGTGGAAAGCGGTTACCAGGTGGCCTTGATGGCGCCGACCGAACTGCTGGCCGAACAGCATCTGCGTAATTTCCGTGCGTGGCTCGAGCCCCTGGGCCTCGATGTCGAATGGCTTGCCGGCAAGGTGCAGGGCAAGGCACGCAAGAACGCCCTCGCGCGCACCGCCGACGGTAGCGCGCACATCGTGGTCGGCACGCACGCGTTGATGCAGGAAGGCGTGGCCTTCGCGAAGCTCGGCCTCGTCATCGTCGACGAACAGCACCGCTTCGGCGTGCACCAGCGCCTGGCACTGCGCGACAAGGGAGCCGAGGGCGAACTCATCCCGCACCAGCTCGTGCTCACCGCCACGCCGATTCCCCGTACGCTTGCGATGAGCGCCTACGCGGACCTCGACGTCTCCTCGATCGACGAGCTGCCGCCTGGGCGCACGCCGGTGCAGACCGTCGCGCTATCCAACGAGCGCCGCTACGACGTGATGGAGCGCATCCACGCCGCCTGCATGCAGGGGCGGCAGGTGTATTGGGTGTGCACGCTGATCGAGGAATCGGAACAGCTCAACGCGCAGGCCGCCGAGGTGGCCCATGCCGAACTGACCACGGCGCTGCCGGACCTTGCGGTAGGACTGATCCACGGGCGCATGAAGCCGAAGGAAAAACAGGCGGTCATGGATGCGTTCAAGGCCGGCGAACTCGCCGTGCTGGTCGCCACCACCGTCATCGAGGTGGGTGTTGACGTACCCAACGCCAGCCTGATGGTGATCGAGAACAGCGAGCGCCTTGGCCTCGCGCAGCTGCACCAGCTGCGCGGCCGCGTGGGCCGCGGTGCGATCGCCTCGAACTGCGTGCTGCTCTACCAGACCCCGCTGTCGCGCCTGGCGAAAGAGCGTCTGCAGGTGATGCGCGAGACCAACGACGGTTTCCGCATCGCGGAGAAGGATCTGGAATTGCGTGGTCCTGGCGAAGTGCTGGGCACGCGCCAGACGGGCCAGCTGCAGTTCCGTATCGCGGATCTCGCGCGGGATGCGCACCTGATGCCCGAAGTGCAACGCGTCGCGGAGGCGATGATGAAAGACCACGCCGCCCGTTGCGAACAGCTGATCGCCCGCTGGGTAGGCGACGCCGCGCGCTACGTCGACGCGTAATGCCGGGCGCGCTCCTACAGCGCGGCGGGTCCGGTCAGTCCCAGGTGGCGGCGGACTTCCGCGGCGATGGTCGCCGTTTCCCGTAGCGGCATCTGTCGATCGGGTGTGCTGGCATCGATGGGATGCAGCAGCCCGGCGGAACGCAGCTCGACGTGGAACCGTTCCAGCTTCGCCGGCAGGTCCGCCGACAGGAACGTATGCACCGGCCGTCCCGTGGCGCAGGCTTCCGACAGCATGTTCACCGAATCGGGCGTGACGACCAGGCGGTCCGCCCAGCCGAGAATGCCGGGGTAAGGGTTCGCGCCATCCGCGCTACCCGTCCAGACCACCCCGGAGAGGCCGGCGAACGCGTCGCGGATACGTGGAAGGCTGGCCGCCGGTGTGCGCCGTGACGCGGCGACGAGGATCGATCCGCCATCGCGTGCGTGCCGCGCGCGCACGGCCGCGAGGAAGGCATCGGTGGCCGCCGCATCGAAAGGCGTTCCGCGCCGCTCGCCGCCGATCAGCACCCCGAGCCGCGGACCGGGCAGCATGGCGAACTGCGCGAACGCGTCGCGCCCGTCGGCCAGCCATGCGTCGTCGATGGGGTGTAGCGAACCCAGCGGCGTCAACACGTTATCGCCGCGAAGATCGTCGTGCCTCGGGGCGACCACGAGGTCCCAATGCCCGGGATCGATGCGCGGATCCAGGATCTGCACCGTGAGGCACGCGCCGCCGGACCAGCGACGGATCTGCCGCGTGGCCCACGCGGCCTGGCGACCACAACCGATGGCGATTTTCGGCCAGGGCGGGAGGAGGCTGTCCTCGTCGCCACCCAGTGCCAGCCGTGCACCGGGCAGGTTGCGCGGCGCCAGCCACGACCAGGGCGGGCGCAGGCCGACCACGACCTCGCGGATCGAGGGCGTCAGCGCTTCGGCAAGGGCCAGGGCCTGGCGCCGGTTGCCCGCGGCACCGTCGGTCAGGACCCAGCAGGATTCCCTCGATGGCATGGTCACCGCTCGCTCGAGCCCCCGATTGTTGTCAATTTCGGCACAGTTCGTTCCCGGGCGGGTTGATCCATGATCGCTTCGTGACGCTTACACTGTGGCAATGCCGGTGGTCCGGCGCTTCGTCACTGTACAAGGATATCCATGAGTGCCCCGTTGACCGACGCCTCCCTCGACCAGCTTTTCCGCACCGCGCGCTCCTACAACGCGTGGCTGGACAAGAAAGTGAAGCCGGAACAGCTGCATGCGCTGTACGACCTCGCGAAGTTCGGGCCCACCTCGGCCAACTCCTCGCCGATGCGCCTGGTGTTCATCACGTCGGACGATGCGAAGCAGCGCCTGAAGCCTTTCCTTGCCGAAAGCAATGTCGAGAAGAGCATGACCGCGCCGGTCGTGGCCATCGTGGCGACCGACTTCGCCTTCTACGAGCACCTGCCCAAGCTGTTCCCGCACACGGACGCCCGTAGCTGGTTCGCCGGCAACGAGGCATTGATCCAGACCACCGGCATGCGCAACGGCTCGCTGCAGGGCGCCTACCTCATCATGGCCGCACGCGCCCTTGGCCTGGACTGCGGCCCGATGTCCGGCTTCGACCAGGCAGGCGTCGACGCCGAGTTCTTCGCCGGCACCCAGGTCAAGTCGAACTTCCTGGTGAGCATCGGCTATGGCGACCCCGACAAGAACCTGTTCGCACGCAACCCGCGCCTCGATTTCGACGAGGCCGCGCAGATCCTCTGATTTCATTCCCGCGGTGACCGCACGGTCCCGCTGTCATCCGCCGTACCCACCTCACTGCAGGAGATACACCATGCGTGCTCTTCGTTATGTCGCCCTCGCGGCCCTGTTGGCCACCGCCGGCACCGCTGCCGCCGCCCCGGTCACCTACAAGCTCGACCCGGGCCACACGATGGTCCTTTTCAGCTGGAACCACTTCGGCTTCTCCAACCCGACCGCCAACCTCGGCCAGGTCGACGGTACGCTCGTGTACGACGAGAAGGATCCGTCCAAGGCGACCGTCGAGGCGACCCTGCCGCTCGCCGGCCTCGACACCTTCGTGCCGAAGCTCGACGAGCACCTGAAGTCGGCCGATTTCCTGGATGCCGCCAAGTTCCCGAGCGTCACCTTCAAGAGCACGAAGGTCGTCCCGGCCGGCAAGGGCAAGCTGAAGGTCACCGGTGACCTCACCGTTCACGGCGTGACCAAGCCGGTCACCCTCGACGTCACCCTGAACAACGTCGGCCCGCACCCGATGATGAAGGTGCAGACGATCGGCTTCGACGCCACCACCACGATCAAGCGTTCGGATTTCGGCGTCGGCGCGTATGTCCCGAACGTCTCGGACGACATCAAGATCCGCATCACGACCGAAGCCCACGACGCCTCGGCTGAAAAGAAGTAAGTCGCTCGCCGCATCAGGGCAAGCGAAACCCGCGCCGGTGACGGCGCGGGTTTTTTTTAGCGACGGCGCGCATCGCCTGCCGCTTGACACCGTCCGTACGCATGACTATCCATGACCGATGACTTCGGCCGGATATCCCGCTTCATCGCCCCACGGCCCGCGCATCGCCCTGGTCGAGGACGACCCGACGTTGCGCGATCGCATCCTCGTCCCGGGCCTTCACGCCTACGGCTTCGATTGCGAGGCGTTTGGTGCGGCCAGCGAATGGCGCGTCGCGATGTCGTCACGGACGTTCGAGATCGTCATCCTCGATGTCGGTTTGCCCGACGCGAACGGATTCGAGCTGGCGCAGAGCCTGCGCCGTGAATCGCCCGTCGGCATCGTGATGCTCACCGGGCGCAATGCCAGCGCCGATCGCATTCGTGGGCTGAATGACGGCGCGGATGCCTACCTGGCCAAGCCTGTCGACATCGCGGAACTTGCGGCCACGCTGCACAGCCTGTTGCGGCGCCTTCGGCCGGAGGTGCCCGCCAGTGGCAACTGGCGGCTCGATGCGGGCGGATGGTGCCTGTTGTCGCCGCGCGAATGCCGAATCGCGCTCAATCATGCCGAGAGCAAGGTGCTTGCCCTGTTGATGGCCGCGCCCGGGACGGTCGTGCGACGCGAGGACATGGTCACGGCATTGACCGACGACATCTACGACTTCGATCCGCATCGTCTCGAAGTGCTGATCCACCGCCTGCGCGGCAAGATCGCCGACCAGAGTGGCGAGGCGCTGCCCCTGCGCGCGGTGCGTGGCGCGGGTTACGTCATGCTCGCCTGAGGGTTGGCGGCGAGCCCGCGCACGCGATCGATCAGCGCGGCCGGCGGGAAGGGCTTGGGCAGGCAGGACACCTGCCGACCGGCATCGCGCAGGCGTTGTGCTTCCACGTCGACACCGGCCGAGATCAGCACGATGGGCAGGTCGACCGACTCCAGCCATGCGAGCCGGCCATCTTCCGTTCCGGGGAGATGGCAGTCACTGACCACCACCTGGAGCGAATCGCCGGCATCGCCCAGCAGGCGGATCGCGTCGGCAGCGTTGTCCGTGGCGATCGCCACGCAGCCCGCATCGTCGAAGGCATCCAGCAACAGATCGCGCAACTCCCCGTCGTCTTCGACGAGAAGGACACGGACGGCCATCACCGGGGCGGCGTCACTGACGGTCCGTGTCACGCCGGGTAACCACAAACGGAAACGCGTACCCGCGCCACGGGTACTCTCCACGTCGATCCAGCCGCCGGCTTCATGCAGCGCATCGCGGACCACGGCGAGGCCAAGGCCGGTTCCCGCGCCCGACGGCTTGGTGGTGAAGTAGGGTTCGAAGATGCGCCGCCGCACGTCATCGTCCATGCCCGCGCCATCGTCGCGCAGGTCGATGGCGATGCCATCGGCGCCGGCATGTCGCCACGCTTTCCAGGTGATGCTGAAGTGTCCACCGCGCGGGATCGCATCGCGGGCGTTGGCGGCGATGTTCAGCACCGACAGCTCCAGCTGCCCGAGGTCCATGCGCACATGGCATGGCGTATCCAGCTCATCATGCAGGGACACGACGGCGTTGTCCGCGAACAGCTGGCGAAGCATCGGTGCGATGTCGCGCAGCGCGGCGCCGATCTCGAACACCTCGGGGCGGATGTTCTCGCGCCGGCTGAAGCTGAGCAACTTTCGGCTGACCGCCGCGCCGCGGCGCGCGGCTGCCGCGATGCCGTGCACCGATTCGCGCAGCCGTTCCAGTTCGTGGCTGCCTTTGGCCTGTTCGGCGTAACCGGCGATCACCGCCAGCACATTGTTGAAATCGTGGGCGACGCCGCCGGCGAGGCGGCCCACGGTCTCCATCTTCTGCGCATGCAGGAGGCTTTCCTGCGCCCGTTCGCGCGCGCTCATTTCGTCACGCAGGGAGCCGTTGGCGACCGCCAGTGCGCGTGTGAGCCGTTGCGATTCATCGAGCGCGCCACGCAGCGCGGCGACGCAGCGATCCAGCACGAGGGTGATGACGAAGTAACTGATCGCCAGGGATGGCAGGTTGGCCGCGCCAATCCATGGCCGTGGATAAGCGCGTGCCGACAACGTCATGACGTCGACGATGGCGCCCGCGCCGAACATTGCCATCAGCAAGGCATAGATGGTCCAGAGTTGCCGCCGCCCGAGCACGAGGCCGCCCAGCACGATCGTCAGTACGGGATAGGTCTGGTCCAGCAGCTGGCGGGTGAGGCCGATCGACAGGTACATCGTCGTGAGCGAAACGAGCATCGCGGCGACGAAGGCGATCGTCGCGCCGCGAAGCCGGCCACGTCGGATCATGACCAGCGCGAACGCCGCGGCGAACCACACCAGTACGTCGGCCGCGACATCGACGGTGACGTCGTCGCGCATCGGCGTGCGCACGATGGCCAGGTGGTAAGCCCAGTTCGCCGGCACCGTGACCAGGATGAAGAGCATCAGGAACTGCAGCACGGGGGCGTGGCGGCGTTCGATGAAGTCCGCCACCGGTACGTCGCGGAGCCAGCGGAGAAAGCCGCCGTGAGGATTGGTGAGCATCGGTGACCGTCGGTGCGTGTTACCGGGTGATGACAACCCTAGGATGGCCCGACTCCGGCGCAATGCCGGACCAGCAGGACATGCGGCGCCGGCACGTGGAAGGGATCCTGGGGGAAAGCGGTTGGTGCCAGGTACGTTTTCCGTTGGGGAGAGGAAACTTGAAACATCTACCTGAGACGTTCGGGCGCCTGCGAATTGCAATGGCGTTGATGGCAGTCATGCCGGTGATGGCCATGGCCAACGACGTAAAGACGCGGGTCGCCGGGACGGTCACACCGCACGTGGCCGCGGATGGCGGTTATGTCGCCATCGATGGCGAGGGTGACGGCAGCGACGACGCCTACGTGGCGCCGGATACCGACGCGGTCGCCGTGGGCGCCGCCAGCAGCGCCATCGGCATGGCCAGCGCCGCGTTCGGCTATGCGAGCCAGGCCCTGGCGGACAACACGCTCGCCATGGGTGGATTCAGCCTTGCCAGCGGCACGGGCGCCGCCGCTGTCGGTTCCTTCGCCACCGCCACGGGAGACAACGGCGTGGCGCTCGGCTATGGCAGCTTCGCCAGCGGCACCGGCGCCATGGCGCTCGGTGGATCGGCCCAGGTGCCGGACGCGAGTGGGGATGTGCTGGTCGATGCGAGCACGAGCGCCAGCGGTTATGCCGCCATCGCAGTGGGATCGGGTGCGAACGCGTCGGCGAATTTCGGGCTCGCGCTGGGCGCGGGCTCCAACGCGAGTGGCGACCAGGCCGTCGCGATCGGTCTGGCCACGCAGGCGCTCGGTCCTGCCTCTATGGCGGTCGGTAACTACGCCAGCGCCGACGGCATTTTCGCGCAGGCGGACGGCTATCACGCGATCGCCTCTGGCGAACGTACGCTCGCCGTGGGCGTCGGCACGCGGGCCGTGGGATTTGGCGAAACAGCGGTCGGTCCGAACGCATTGGCCATGAGCGAGTTCGGCTCGGACACGGCCGTGGGTTATGGCGCCCAGGCCTATGGCAGTGTCTCCACGGCACTCGGCGCGGCGTCGATCGCCGACGGTGTGTCTTCGCTCGCCACCGCCGCGGGTTGGGCGGTCAGCGACTACTCCATGGCGCAAGGCCTCGGCGCGCAGAGCCATGGTGTCGGCAGCATGGCGATCGGCACCAATGCCATGACGGGCGGCCAACGGCCGAGCGCACCCGGTGACGGCGGCGACGAACCCTGCTGGATCTGCGGCGACGGCGGCGTCACCAGGCAGGCCGCGAATCCTTCGGAAGACGCGGACTATGCGATCGCCATCGGCAACATGTCACAGGCCTTCGGCACGGGTGGTCTCGCCATCGGCAACGGCACGATGGTGCTCGGCGAGAACAGCGTGGCGCTCGGTGCCGGCTCGCTGGCCGATCGCGACAACACGGTGTCGGTCGGTTCGGCCACGGCATGGACCGATACGATGGGCGGCACGCATGCGGCCTTCAATCGTCAGATCACGAACGTGGCAGACGGCGTGGAATCCACCGACGCCGTCAACGTGGGGCAACTGTATGGCGCCCTCGCCGATGTCACCGGAGGGTCGGCGGCGAACGGCGCCGCCGTGGCCGCGGCCTTCGGTGGCGGTGCCACCTATGGTAGCCAGGGCATGACGGCGCCCAGCTATCTGATCCAGGGCAATCCGTACTCCGATGTCGGCGGCGCGTTTGCGGCGCTGGATGGTTCGCTCACCGGGGCGTTGCGCGATATCGATCGCCTGCAACAGCAGATCGACGACGGTCCGGGCCATGGCGATGGTCCCGGTCACGGCGGGCCGGGGCACGGTGGAGGCAAGGGACTTTCGTTCGGCGACGGCAGCATGGCCAAGGATGGACGCGATACGGCGATCGGTACCGGCGCCACGGTCGGCGCCGATGGAAGCACCGCGCTGGGCAGCAACGCGACGATCGACACCGCCGCGACCAACGCCGTCGCCATCGGTGCCGACACGCATGTCGGTGCGGCGTCGGGTACCGCGGTCGGGCAGGGTGCGTCGAGCACCGCGCAAAACAGCGTCGCGCTCGGCGCCGGTTCGGTGGCGGACCAGGCCGACACCGTGTCGGTCGGCAATGCGGGTCTTCAACGCCGGATCACCCAGGTGGCGGCGGGCGTCGCGCCGACGGACGCGGCGAACACCGGCCAGGTGGACCAGGCACTGCAATCGGCGAAGGCGTATGCCGATACGGGGGATCGCGCCACGCTCGACAGTGCGCAGCGCTATACCGACCAGCGTTTCGATGCGTTCCGCAGCCAGACCGACGACCGTTTCCATGCGGTGGACCGGCGCATCGACAAGGTTGGCGCGATGAGCGCGGCGAGCACGCAGATGGCGATCAACGCGGCCGGCGTCACGTCGTCGGCGGGACGCATCGCCGTGGGTGCCGGCGTGCAGAGCGGCGAGCGTGCGTTGTCCGTGGGCTACGCCACGCAGCTGGGCGAACGCACGCGGATGAGCATCGGCGGCGCCTTCAGCGGTTCCGAAAATTCCGCGGGTATCGGCTTCGGTGTCGACCTGTGACCGGCCCCCGTCTTCGACTTTCCAGGATATCCCTCATGAAAACGTCTTGCCTCGTGTCCCTCAGCATGATGGCGATCGCCATGCTGTCGGCTTTCCCGGTGTCCGCCGCTGTCGCGGTGAGCGATGCCAAGGTGTCGCTCGCGGGCGTGCGCAGCGATGGTCGTTACGACCGCTTCATCGTGCGCTATCGCGACGGTAGCCATGAACGCACCAGCCTCGCGACCGCCAGCCAGGGCGTCGCGGCGGCGCTGGGACGCGTGGCCGCACCCGGCATGGCGCCCGTCACGGCGCACGCGATGCGAAAGCTTTCCATCGGTGCCACGGTGTTCCGCGTATCGCACAAGCTCAACGCCAGCGACGCCGCTGCGCTGATGAAGGCGATCGCCGCCGATCCCGCCGTCGTCCGTGTGGAGCCCGACCTGCTCATGCACGCGGTTCGCGACGTGCGCATCGCGGATGCCACGCCGCCGGACGATCCCTACTTCCCGACCCACCAATGGGATTTCTCCGATCCCACCGGCGGCGCGAACCTGCCGGGCGTATGGAACAGCTTCCCCGGCGTGGATGGATCGGGCCTCACCGTGGCCGTCATCGATACCGGCATCACGGCGCACGAGGATCTCGACACATCACTGGCGGATGCGGGTTACGACTTCATCACCGATGCGTTCGTCTCGGGTCGCGATAGCGACGCGCGGGTGCCCGGTGGCTGGGACCTGGGTGACTGGACCAACGCCGAACCCTGGCAGAGCGAATGCACCGACGCGTCGAATCCACCCGAATCGAGCACATGGCACGGCACGAACGTCGCCGGCGTCATCGGTGAGATCACCGGCAATGGCCTCGGTTTCGCCGGTGCCGCGCCCGGAGTGAAGGTGCTGCCGATCCGCGCATTGGGCCATTGCGGCGGGTACACCTCGGACATCGCCGATGCCATCGTCTGGGCCGCCGGCGGGCACGTCGATGGCGTGCCGGACAACACGCATCCCGCGAGCGTCATCAACATGAGCCTGGGCGGAAGCGGGGTGTGCAGCCAGGACAGCGTGACGTCGGATGCCGTGGCCGATGCCATCGGGCGCGGCGCCACCGTCGTAGTGGCCGCGGGCAACTCGGCGGACGACGCCGCCAATTACAGCCCCGCGAGCTGCCCGGGCGTCGTCACGGTGGCGGCGACCGGCGTGACGGGCCGGCGCGCTTTCTATTCGAACTACGGCAGCACCGTGACCCTGGCCGCCCCGGGTGGCGGCATCTATCAGAACGATGCCTCCACCGGCCAGCAGGCGATCCCGCTGGGCTTCATCTGGGCCGCCTACAACCAGGGTACGACAACCCCGGTGGCGGTCGCGGACGGCGGCTCGGTCTACGCCGGCATGGCCGGTACGTCGCAGGCGACTCCGCATGTCAGCGCCACGGTGGCGCTCATGCTGGACGCGGCCACGCGGGCAGGGCTGCCGCGACCCGACGTGGCCCAGGTGAAGAGCATGCTGGCGGCCAACACCCGGCCCTTTCCGCTCACTCCCGACCGTGGGATCGGCAGTGGCATCCTCGACGCGCAGGCGGCGGTGGCCGCGGCGGCCGGGGTATCCCTGCCGCCGCAGGTGCTGGCGCTGGCGCCGGGTCGCGTGTCGGCGCCGCAACAGCGCGGGGCGGGCGGATCGGTCGTGTTGAGCCTCGAGGTCCCCACGGGCGCCCGCAACCTGGTGATCCGCAGCATCGGCGGCACCGGTGATGCCTCGCTGTTCGTGAAGGCCGGTGCGATCCCGGCCGTGGATGGGTCCGATGCGGATCTTCGGTCCGTGCATGCGGGCAACGCCGAGAGTGTCGTGGTGCCCTCGCCGCCGGCGGGCACGTGGTATGTCCGCCTCAGTGCCGTCAAGGACTACGCCGGCGTGAGCGTCCTGGGAACCTTCGTGACGCCCTGATCAGGGGCATCTGGCCGAACCGCGGATGGCGCCGCCCCGGGCATGGCCGGGGCGGCGCCATGGCGTGTCCGTCGCAGCGGTTGTCCCGTGAAGTCGTCACGCCGGGCAATTCGTTCCTGCTAACATCGCCTTCCATCCCCGGTTCCATCGCATCGCCCGGAGTTTTTCCCATGCGCCCCAATCCCGCGGCCGCGCCGCTGATCCCGGCGAACGCCGAAAATCGCTACGAAGTGACCCGCGCCGACCTCCCGCTGTCCTGCCCGATGCCGGGCATGTACCTGTGGAACTCGCATCCGCGCGTTTATCTGGCCATCGAAGACGAAGGTGGCACCTCGAAGTGCTCCTATTGCGGCGCGACCTACGTCCTGAAGGACTGATCTGCCTCTCCGGCGCGGGCACGCTTCGTGCTTCGCCCGTGTACCTTCCCCCTAGTGGACCCACGTCATGGCCACCGTCTCTCCGCATCGGACGATGACCGTCGTACAGCTCATTCCCGACCTGAACTCAGGCGGGGCCGAGCGCTCGACCCTGGAAATCGCCAGGGCCCTGGTCCAGGCAGGCCACCGTTCGATCGTCGTGTCCGCCGGCGGGCGGATGGTCGCGCAGCTGGAAGCCGAGGGTAGCCAGCACATCGCCCTGCCCATCGGCAGGAAGACGCTCGGCACGCTCTTCACGGTGGGCAAGCTGCGCCGCATCCTGCGCGAGATCCAGCCCGACATCGTGCATGCCCGTTCGCGTCTGCCGGCCTGGATCGGCTGGTGGGCCATGCGCGGCGTGAAGCCGCGTCCGCATTTCGTCACCACCGTGCATGGCCTCAACACGCCGGGCCGCTACAGCTCCATCCTGCTGCGCGGCGAGCGTGTGATCGTCGTTTCGCAGACCCTGCGCGATTACGTGCTGCGGCATTATCCGAACGACATCGAGACCTCGCGCATCGCAGTGATCCCGCGCGGCATCGATACGGACGCATTCCCCTACGGCTATCGCCCGGACGACAGCTGGCAGCGCGCCTTCTTCGACGAGTATCCGCAGCTGGCGGGTGCGCCGTTGTTGACGCTCCCCGGTCGTGGCACGCGCCTGAAGGGCCATGCCGATGCCATCGAGCTGATCGCCGATCTCACCCAGCGCGCCATCGATGCGCGGCTACTCCTGCTCGGTGCCGATGAGCCCGGTCGCGAGGCGTATGTCGCCGAACTGCGCAACCTGATCCATCAGCGCGGTCTGGACGACAAGGTGGTGATCTCACCGCAACGCTCGGACGTGCGCGATGTGTACGCCATTTCGGCGCTCATCCTGCAGTTGTCCAACCGGCCGGAGTCGTTCGGCCGCACCGTGGTGGAAGCGCTGGCGCTGTGCCGCCCGGTGATGGGCTATGCCCACGGTGGCGTGGGCGAGCTGCTGGCGGAACTCTATCCCGCCGGTCGCGTGCCCCTGCGCGATCGCGAGAAGCTGGTCGAGCGCGCCGCGGAACTGCTTCGCTTCGCGCCGTCCATTCCGCCGCCGCGCAGCTATCGCCTGTCCGACATGCAGTCCGCCACGCTGGCGCTGTACGCCGACGTGGTGCAAGGCGTTCCCGCGGCGTGAGCGGGCGCAGCCTCGGCGCGTCGATCCGCGCGGGCCTTGCATCGCCGCTGCTGCCCGTCTGGCTGGTGCCCGCGCTGCTGCCGTTCGGGCGCAGCGCGGAACTCGGCGTTTTCCTCGCGCTGGTCGGCAGCATCCTGTTGCTGGTGAGGGAGCCCCAGGCGCTCCGCCACCATCCGGGTGCGAGGTTGTTCCTCTGGCTGTTCGCCGCTTATGCCGGCGCGGCCCTCGTATCGGCCGTGGACGCCGTGGCGCCGGGGAAGAGCTGGGGCACGGTCGCCGGCATCCTGCGCTTCGCTCCCCTGGGCGTGTACACCTGTTTCGCGATGCGCCGGCCAGGCAAGGTACGTGCGCTGTACTTCGCCACCGCCGTGGTGATCGCCCTATGGGTCGCCGACGCATGGGTGCAGGCGTTGACCGGCTACGGACTGGCCGGAGCATCCAACGTCGAACGCCTCTCGGGCATCTTCGGCGCCGACAACCTCAAGCTCGGGCCGGCGCTATCCGCGCTGGCGCCCTTCCTCCTCTGGGGCGTGCGAGAGCGATGGGGGCGCCGTGGCCTCATCGTCGCTTTCCTTCTGGTGCTGGGGCCGGTGCTGTTGTCCGGATCGCGAGCGTCGTGGCTTTGCTACGGACTGGTCGGACTGGGATTTCTCTGGCGTGAAGCCGGAACGTTCCGCCGCTTCGCGGTCGCCTGCATCGGTGCCGGCCTGGCCGTGATCGTGGCTGGCCTGCTCGCCTGGCACGTATCCCCGCGCTTCCAGGAGCGCGTAGCGCATACCTTGCCCGCATTCTCGGGCACGTCGGCAGGCATGGACACGGCGCTGACCGGCCGCCTGGACATCTGGACCACGGCGCTGCGCCTGTACGCCACGCATCCGGTGAATGGTGTCGGCGTGCGCGGCTTCCGCGTGGCCTATCCATCGGTCGCATCCGCGGGCGACCACTTCCTCACCATAGAGAAATGCGGTGAAGGCGAGGGCGCATGCCACGCGCACCAGGTGATCCTCGAGGTGGCGACCGAAACCGGTACTCTGGGCCTGCTGGCGTGGCTTGCCGCGACCGTCTTCGCGATACGCACCTGGTGGCGGGCGGGCCCGGCCGCCCGTACGCGGGCCTTCCCGGCGACGCTGTCGCTCGTGGCGATCCTGTTCCCGCTGAATACGCACATGGCCTTTTACTCGGCGTGGTGGGGCCTGCTTGCGGCGTGGTTGCTCTCGGTATGGTGCGCGGCGCTTTTCGCCGATCTGCCCGACGCGGAGCCCGCCCATGGCGCGTGAACCGCTATCGGTCGTCGTCACCACGTTCGACAACGCCGAGACGATCGGCAGCTGCCTGACCTCGGTCGCCTTCGCCGACGACATCGTCGTGCTCGACTCGGGTTCCACCGATGCGACGAGAGCCATCGCCTCCCTGCACGGTGCGCGCGTGGAAGTGCAACCCTTCGCGGGCTACAGCGCGCAGAAGCAGGCAGCGATCGACCTTGCGCGGCATCGCTGGGTGCTGCTGCTCGATTCGGATGAAGCGATACCGCCCGCCGCCGCGGCGCGCATCCGCGCCGTGCTCGAATCGCCTCCTCCCGTCGCGGGATACGTGCTCTTACGGCGCGAATGGGTCTTCTGGCGCTGGCAACCGGACCGCGCGCGGCTGAATCACTACGTGCGCCTTTTCGATCGCACGCGCGCGCGGATGAGCGGTCATGAGGTGCACGAAAGCATCGTCGTCGACGGCCCGGTGCAGCGCCTCGATGCGGTCATCGACCACTACGGCGAGCGTGACATCGAAGGCCGCGTCGACAAGGCCAATCGCTATTCATCGCTGCAGGTGCGCGACCGGCACACGCGTACGCCACGCTTCCTGCGTTTGCGCATGGTGTTCTATCCCACCGTGGCCTTCGCCCGTTACTACTTCTGGCGAGGCCACTGGCGCGGAGGCTGGGCGGGTTTCGTCGCGGCCCGCGTGCACGCGTTCTATTCGTTCCTGAAGTACGCCAAGCTGTACGAACTACGCCACTCAGGCAGCCAGCGCGACAGCCGGTCGATGGACGCCGAACGCCAAGACGATTAGTTCGCAGGCTTCATGGCGGAGGGCTTCGCGACGACGGAACTCGCTGCGTCGCTTGCTCTCGATTTCCGAGGCGCAACGTTCGGGCTCGCGCGGCGGAAGCACGTAGAAACCGTCGTCACCCGTGACGCCATCCGCCTCGATCCAGAACGCGTCGTAATCGGCCTTGACCTTGTCGGGGATCCCCGCGAACACATGCGACGCATTGCCGACGCCGAGCACGCGCTCCACGTCGAAGGCCTCGGCCAGTGAACGGATCATCGACAGCAACAGGTTCTTCGGGCGCAGGCCGTGGCATTGGCGGGTGAGGTCGCGTACGACATCGCGCCCCGCATTGTTGGCGGCGCCTTGCAGGCAGCCGATGGCGATGGTCCGGCCTTCGTCGATGAACGAGATCGTCGCATACGACACCTGCAGGCCGTTCTCGTCGGTGAGCGAAAGACTAAGCTCGCCTTCGCGGCCACGGCGTAGCGGCGCTTTCACGATGAGCGAAAGGAACGACCCGTCACGCAGCGCCACCTTGCCGGCCAGCACCTGGCGCTCGCGGTACAGCGTGTGGAAGAAAGGACGCGGAAAGTTCGCCAGTGCGAAGTCGTAGTGATCGCGTAACGCTTTCAGCCGCCGCTCGCGGCTCCACGCCTTGCTGATGTAGCGATGCTGGTAGCGCTCGACCAGCACATGATCGATCGACGACATGCCCGCCATGGCGGGTTCTTCGAGGAACGCGAGCCATGCATCGTGCGCACGCCAGCGCGCGACGGATCGGCCAAGGTAGGTGAGCACGGCGCCAACCGCATGCGAGCGCGTGCTGTGCCACCCGGCACGACCGCGCAAACTGCGCGCGAAACGAAAAAACGACTGCATGGCAAAGGTCCATCTTGTGAAGATGATGAACTTTCTACGCTGCCGTTTTTTCGCGAGACTTTCGTTGTTTCCGACGCATTCCGCCGTGTTGTGTCGGCGTTATGCGTCATGAAAGATCAGGGAAAGTCCGGCGAAAGCTGCACCGTTTTGCGGCCCTGTTTCGCGCGAAGGGATCAGTAGATTTTCGGTTCGCCGGGCGGGCGGGTCTTGAAGCGCTTGTGTACCCAGAGATACTGCTCGGGTGCTTCGCGGACCATCTGTTCGATCTGCGCGTTGACGCGCGCGGTGTCGAGCGCGGCGTCCTTGCTCGGGAAATCATCCATGGGCGCACCCAGGCGCATCGCATAGCCGGCATCGCCGGCGAGGCGGCGGTGGTAGAACGGAATGACAAGCGCGCCGGAAAGACGGGCGAGGTGATGCGTCGCCGTGATCGTCGCCGCGGGCACGCCGAAGAAAGGCACGAACACGTTGTCCTTGCTGCGCATGTCCTGGTCAGGCGCATACCAGAGCGTGCCACCCGCCTTGAGGTACTTCACGGTGCCGCGGATATCGTCCTTCTCGAACATCGCATCGGCATAATGCAGGCGCGAACGCAGCACGGTGAATTCGAAGACGTCCGAATCCATTAGCCGGTACATGCCGGCGATGCGGATGCGCTGCGACACCAGGCGCGCGCACAGTTCCAGGTGGGAGAAGTGTCCGCCCACCAGCAACACGCCGCGTCCCTCCCGGCGTGCCGCCTCGAGATGCTCCAGGCCCTCGATGGTGACCGGCACATTGGCGATCGCCCGGTCCGAGCCCATCCAGCCCAGGGCGAACTCCGCCAGCATCATGCCCACGTCGCACAGGTTGGCGCGGACGAGGGCCTTCTGGGCTTCCGGGTCCAGCTCCGGAAAGCACAAGGCGATATTGGTCGCCGCGATCCGTCGCCGCTCCGGGTTCAGGTGCAGGGCCAGGCGTCCGGCCAGGCGCCCAAGGCGCATCAGCACCCGAAAGGGCAGGTGGGCGATCAGCCAGATGAAGGCGACGCCGAGCCACGCCGGCCATTGGCGGGGCGTGAGCAGGCGGCGCGTCAGGTGAGGGCGGGGCATTCCGGGCATGGCCGGCCATTGTAGCGAATGGGGGCGGCTATACTGCCCGGTCACGGCATTCCCAGGGACCCTCGTGCTGCTGCGCCTGCTCTACAACTTCGCCATGTACCTGTTCACGCCGCTGGTGATGCTTCGCCTGATGGCGCGCGGCATGCGTTACGGCGACTACCACGTGCGCTGGCGCGAGCGCTTTGGCCGCTTCCGCGAACCCCGCCTGGCGGGCTGCCTGTGGGTCCATGCGGTGTCGGTGGGCGAGGTCAACGCGGCCGAACCGCTCGTGAAGGCGCTGATGGAGGCCTACCCGCAGGCGCCGATGCTGGTGACGACGGTGACCCCCACGGGTTCCGAGCGCGTGCGCCAGCTGTTCGGCGACAGCGTGCACAGCGTCTACCTTCCCTATGACCTGCCGTTCGCCGTGAAGCGCTTCCTGCGCAGCACGCGTCCGCGGCTGGCGGTCATCGTGGAAACGGAAATCTGGCCCAACCTGTATTTCGCCTGCGGCAAGCGCGGCATTCCGATGTTGATCGTCAATGCGCGGCT
>Ga0209216_1000106_pt1 | contig 17390 bp, 21 predicted proteins | sample TexAe_OM2H0_O2_FD_187940 | JGI IMG/M metagenome (GOLD analysis project Ga0209216, IMG submission 187940) | Forest soil microbial communities from Davy Crockett National Forest, Groveton, Texas, USA - Texas A ecozone_OM2H0_O2 (SPAdes) (version 2) | ecosystem: Environmental > Terrestrial > Soil >... | reverse complement strand
TCGCCGCTGAAGCGGCTCCCACACAAAGCAGGGGCACTTGGCCTTGATGGCCTACTTTGCCTTGATGGCCTGCTTGGCCTTAATGGCCCGGCGGGCGTTGGCCATCCGGCGGCGGGGGCAGCGCATCGTTGGGGCCGAGGTGATCGACCGCATCGCGCCGCTGTTCAGGCGACTGGTCGCGCCACTTATCCATCAGCTGGCGGCGCTGCTCCGGCGGCAGGTTGCGGAAGCGCTCGAAGGCCTCGTGCAGCCTGGCGCGCTGGTCGGGCGTCAGGTCCTGGAATTTCTGCCGGTTTTGCCGCGCCTCGGCGCGCTCCTCCGGCGTCATGTGCTGCCAGCGCTCGATGCGCTCGCGGATTTCGGCGCGCCGTTCGGGCGGCAGGCCGCGCCAATGCTGCGCCTTGTCGAGCATCTTCGACTGGCGCTGCGGCGGGAAGGTGTCCCAATCCCGCGCGAGCGGCGCGAGGATGTCCTTTTCGTCGGCGGACAGCGCTTTCCACGGACGCGGCGCCGGCAGCGGCGCTTCACCGCCGGGCGGCGGGGGCGGCGGGCGATCCTGGGCCGATGCGGCAAAGGGCGCCGTCAGTGCGAGGAGCAGGGCGAGGACGAGCGGAACGCGGCGCATGGGAGTCACTTGCGGGACGAGGGCTGGGTGTCGTTGTAGGCCAGCCAGCTGTAGAACTGGAGGTCCTTGTAGAGGGCCGGATCGGCGCTGTCGGCGTCGGGCGGCAGGTCGTTCGCATCGGCGTCGCCCGCCTGGCTGATGGCCGGCGGTGCCGACGGCGATACGCCCGGCTGCCAGACCATCAGCGTTGCCAGGGCAAGCACCGCGAAGGCGCCGGCCGGCAGCATCAGGCGCCGGGCTGTCGAGGCATGTGGCCGGGCCAGCGCCGTACGCCGTGCCGCGCGAAGGCGGCCGGCCATCGCCGGATCCACGTCACGGCTGGCGCCCAGGTACAGCTGCTGGGCGCGGCGTTCCAGTTCCCGATCGTGCTGGCTCATCGCCATGCCTCCAGTTGCTCGCGCAGCGAATGCATCGCACGCGAAAGATGGGTCTTCACACTACCGTCGGAGCAGCCCATGGCTGCCGCCGTTTCGGCCACGTCCAGGCCTTCCATGATGCGAAGCGTGAATGCTTCGCGCTGGCGCCGGGGCAGGTTGCGCAGGGCGGCGACGATGTCGGCGTAGGCCTGCGTGTCCTGCAACCGCGCGGAGGGATCCGGGCTGTCGTCCGCGGGCTCCCAGCTCGGCAGGTCGTCGCCGTCGTCATCCTTGCCACCGCCCAGCCAACCCACCACGATGGAGCGAACCTTCCGGCGGCGCTGCAGATCGACGATGCGTCGGCGCAGGATGCCCCAGAACAGCGGCGTCCATTCGCCCGCCGGCTTGTCGCCGTAATGGCGCACCAGCCGCAGCATCGAGTCCTGCACGGCATCGAGGGCATCCTCGCGGTTACCGAGATGGATCTCGGCCATGCGCCAGGCCCGTCGCTCGATGGCCGCCAGGAAGGCGTCCATGTTCGCCGGTACCTCGCGAATATCCTCAAGGGATGCGCTGTCGATCGCGAGCGAGGCGTTCACAGCCCCCTCCGCGTCGTCGGTCTTGGCATCCTCGTGCTCCATACGTCCTGGACTACTCCGGTAAACGCGGTCGGCGACCGCCGGTTGACTGCCCGATGTGCGCAATATCTTCCGGTGACGGGGATTTACGGCTTATGAAGTCAGGGTGCGCGGCGACCACGCGAACCCAGGGGCCAGGCGACCATCGCCGCCAGGGCGGCTCCCGCCAGCGCCAGGGCCACGTCACCGGGACCCTGGGCCAGACGGGCCAGTTCGATCAGCATGGCCGGACCGGCGTCGCTCATGGCCTGGGCCAGGCCGACGCCCATCATTCCGGAAATACTCGCCGCGGCGACCAGGCAGGCGGTGTAGGCCGCAGCCAGCAGGGTTGCCCCGGCGGCCAGCACGGCGCCCGCGATGCCCTGGAAGCGCAGCCAGCGCCGGACCACCACGCCCAGCACCCAGCCAACTGGCAGCACCAGGGCGGGCAGGGCACGCCCGAACATCATCGAGGGCACCATCCAGACGGCGCCGACGGCGAAGCCGAACATCGCGGCGCAGAGCACGCCGAAAAGGAAGCCAGGAAGGCGAAAACGCTCAGCCGGCATAGGTTTCGGTAAGGTCGCGCATGGGATCCGGGATCGTCGAAAGCGGTGATCATAGCGGGCGAGACGGCCGCGCGCTCTTGAGGGCGTGGGTCGCTGCCCCGACTTAGAGCCCGTGGATGCTTACCGCCAACCTCTGGCGGGCGCATAATCGACGACTTTGCGGCCGCGGCGCGGCCTTCACAGGACAGCAATGAGCGGTTTCAGCCTCAGCAGCGAACCCTTCACCCTCGAACGCGACTGCCAGGCGGTCATGGTTCCGCAGGGCGAGACGGTCACGCTTCCGGCCGGGCAGATCGGCTACATCACCCAGGCCCTGGGTGGCAGCTTCACCGTGTACGTGGAAGGCAACCTGTTCCGCATCGCGGGCAACGACGCCGACGCGCTGGGCAAGGAACCGCCGAAGGCCATCGAGCTGGAAGACGACGCCTCGGACGAGGACGTCGAGAAACTGGTCTGGCAGCAACTGCGCACCTGCTTCGATCCCGAGATTCCCATCAACGTCGTCGAACTCGGCCTCGTCTACGACGTTAGCCTCGAGACCACCGACGAAGGCGCTCGCCGCGCCTACGTGAAGATGACCCTGACCGCGCCCGGCTGCGGCATGGGCGACATCCTTGTCGACGACGTTCGGACCAAGCTCGAACTCATTCCCACCGTCGTCGAGGCGGATGTGGATCTCGTCTTCGATCCGCCCTGGAACCATTCCATGATGTCGGACGCGGCGAAGCTCGAAACCGGGATGCTCTGACGCGTCCGCTCAGGCGGCGGGTGGTTGCGACGGAACGATGTCGATCTCCAGCGAGGCGCTGTAAGCGGCGATCGCTTTCAGGGTGTACGGCGAACAAAGGCACGCAGGTACTTCGTTTCCGTACATGCGCACGTGCAGACCGACGTGCGCATCGAGATCGAGCGCACGGATCGTATCGATGATGTCGTCGCGATGCGGCGCCAGGATCGCAAGCACGGCCGAAAGCGCATCGTCGAGCATGTAGGTGCGTTGCCAGGGCAGTTCGATGCACCAGCCGTTGGCCCTGCGCTGCAGCTCCGAGGCGGCGATGCTCTCGCCCTTTTGCCATGTCGTGGCACCCACCAGTCCGATCTCTTCCAGCAGATGGTCCAGCGTGTGCCGCTCCGACGTGAGCCGGAAGGCGGCACGCACCGACGGCGTGAGGCGCCGGAGGTCGAGGTCGATATCGGAGGTCTCGCTCATCCGGTGTCCTTTCGCAGGTTCATGTGGCCTTGGAGTGGGCCTAGCATGGCGTTTTTCCCCGGCCTAGGGAAATCCCTAGGTAGTCGACCGCGAAAACTTGCGATAGGTTGACCGTGACTTCCGGCATGCATGCCGGGGTCGCTGACACACCACGGGCATCGCGCTGCGGCGCGAAATCATATCGTTCGGAATGTGGTCCTCACGGCCGCAATGGCTTCGTGCGGCCCGTTCCCGGAGGAGGAACGTAATGGCAAGTCATCTTCGCTTGAAACTCCTGGTCGCTTCATTGGGGATCGTGGCCACATCGATGGCCTCGGCGGCCACGGAAAAAGCACTGCATGCACAGAGCCTCGACGCGGTACCAGCCAGCCAGCTGTCGGTGAAACTCGGCCTTTCCGCCGATAACGCCTTCGTGGCGAAAAACGCATTGCCTACCGTCAAGGGGACACAGACGGTTCGCATGCAGCAGACCTTCAAGGGCGTGCCGGTGTATGGCCGCAGCATCGCCGTGGAGCAGGACGCGCAGGGCAATGCGCTGGTCGCCAACGGCATCGTCGAGTCCGACCTGCAGGTGGAACTCGCCTCGGTCACGCCGAAGATCGACCAGGCCCGCGCCCTGGCCTCCCTGCAGCGCAGCGCACGCACGCTGGCCACGGCGGCGCCCATCGAGAACGCCAAGGCCGACCTCTACGTCTATCCACAGGAAGGCGCGCCGGCACGCCTGGTGTACCTGACCTCGTATTTCTCCGGTGGCGATCATCCCACGCGGCCCACCGCTATCATCGACGCGAACACGGGCGAGATCATCGAGCAGTGGGAGGGCCTCACCAATGTCGAGGTCGACGCCACCGGACCCGGCGGCAACCAGAAGGTCGGCCAGTACACCTGGGGTGCCAACGGCCTGCCGGCGTTGCGCGTGACGCAGAGCGGCAGCAACTGCACGGCGAAGAACGCCTACGTTGAAACGTACAACCTCAACCACGCCACGTCCGGTACGGGCACGCTCTGGAGTTTCACCTGTTTCAACTCCAACGGCAGCCCGATCAACGGTGGCTACGGCCCGATGAATGACGCACACCACTACGGTGGCGTGGTCCACGACATGTACGTGGCTTACACCGGCGGCGCGCCGCTCAACCAGGTACTGAAGATGCAGGTGCATTACGGCACCAGCGTCGAGAACGCCTACTGGAACGGCACGTACATGCAGTTCGGCGACGGCGCCAGCACGTTCTACCCGCTGGTGGCCCTCGACGTGACCGGCCACGAAATCAGTCACGGTTACACCGAACAGCACTCGAACCTTGCCTACACCGGGCAGTCGGGCGGCATGAACGAGGCTTACTCGGATATCGCAGGTGAGGCGGCGGAATACTTCGATCGCGGCACCAACGACTTCCTGGTGGGTTCGGACATCGTCAAGAACAGCGCGGGCATCGGTGGCGCGTTGCGCTTCATGTGCAACCCGACGCAGGACGGTGGCTCGATCGACAACGCGTCCGACTACTACAGTGGTCTCGACGTCCATTACTCAAGCGGTGTCTACAACAAGGCGTTCTGCCTGCTGGCTAAAACCAGCGGTTGGGACACCGTGAAGGCGTTCAAGGCCTTCGCTCGCGCCGACGCCCTGTACTGGACGGCCAACTCCACGTTCAACAGTGGCGCATGCGGCGTCGCGAGCGCGGCCACCGACCTGGGCTATGCCGCGGCAGCGGTGACGGCCGCGTTCAACGGCGTGGGCGTCGCCTGCTCCACGGGCGGCGGTGGTGGCGGTGCGTTGCAGAACGGCGTGGCGAAGACCGGCCTTGCGGGAAGCTCGGGCACGGAACTGAGCTACACCGTGGTGATCGCGGCCGGTGCGTCGAACCTCAAGATCGTCACCAGCGGCGGCTCGGGCGATGCGGATCTCTACGTCCGTTTCGGCTCCGCGCCGACAACGTCGACGTATAGCTGCCGTCCGTACCTCTCCGGCAACAACGAGACCTGCACGTTCGCGGCGCCCCAGGCGGGCACCTACTACGTGAAGGTGCGTGGTTACACGTCGTTCTCGGGCGTTTCGCTCAAGGCGACCTGGACGCCGTAAGCACCTTGGTTTGTGTGTAAGCGAAGGCCCGGGCGGCGACGTCCGGGCCTTTTCGCATCAGGCCTTCCACGACCGCACGGAGGGTTTCGAGATCGGCACCGCCGCTGCGCCCGTCGATGCGTTGTTCCGGTATGTCTCGGGTGACATGATCAAATCACGAACCTTGGTGGCTGCCAGTTCGTAGCGGTGTTCCCTGTAGTAGTCGCCTTCGAGGCCTTCGCCACAGTCGGCATCACGGACCGAGCGCAGTAGTGACATGAACTTGACGTCCCGGTCCACCGTCTCGGTCAGTCCTTGAAGGCCTTTCTCACAGGTGCCGTTGAATGCTCTGAGCGTGTACATGGGGTGTTTTCTATCGCCGTAGGTATCCACCACAGATTCGTTGAATTCGGTAGCTAGTCTGGAAAGAGTGGGATGTGAGTTCAATCGTGATTCAAGATATGCGATGTCATCCGTGGACATCTCGGTATCGATTACCCTGAGTCGTCCGCCTTCATTGCGAAGGTCAAAGTCCTGCGCAGCAATGGATGGACGCTCGACCGCGATGCGCGCGAGGCACGGAACGAGGGCTTCCGCGAATACGGTGAAAGTATTGGATAACCGTGTCTGGTCATTCACCATCTGCCAGAACACGTGGTCTTCGACCCGATTCATCGCCACCGGTTCGGCTGCACTTTTCTCAAGGGGAGACGGTATCGCAGCGTCAGGCGGCGTGTCTGAGTTCGCGAGGCACCAGACTTGCTGAAGCGACGTTGCGGTTGGCGAAATAGTCGATACATTCATGGGCGGTACCCCGATATGCTTCCTTGCATACGTGTTGAAACGGCATCCAGTATTGAGTCGGCTGACATGGCAAGGGCGAGTGACATTGGTCGCATAACAGGCTCCTGTTCGTCGTTGGACAAACGTAGTCCGGCTTGCTCCGAAGCGCTGTCGGGAATGGGGGCGTACCGCTGTCGTACTTATCGGCCATACCTGTTGGGTTCACTCAACGCGGCGTCACCGCGAGTCGGTGGTTATCGTGACAGGTGAGGGAACGCGAAGCGGAGCTGATGGGATGTCCTACGCCGCGGCGTGGACTGCATCGCATGGCTGGCATCGTCGTATGGACCTACGTTCGTCAGACCCGCGGTCACTCCGCTTCGACGAAGGAAGATTCTCATGCGAATCGTTCGCCTCACGCTGTTGGGTGCCCTGATTGCACCGTCTGTCGCCGGAGCGGAAGGAGTTCGTTACATCGTGCATTTCGACGACGATCGTGCCGCACGCAGCGCGCGGCAGTCTTCAGCGGACCTCGCGAATCGACGGGCGGGAATGCCTCGTCATGTGCGGTCGCTCGCCGCCGGTGGCGAGTTGTTCGAGTCCGCCGATGCATCCAGGCTGTCGTCGCTGCCCGGCGTCGTTGCGGTCGAGGAAGACCTGCTGCTCAGGGCGAATACCGTCACCGACCCTCTGTGGAAGCGCCAGTGGTACATGCATGACCCGAAGGTCGGGATCGACGCCGAGGTGGCGTGGCGATACACCCGCGGCGCCGGTGCGGTCGTCGCCGTGCTCGATACCGGCATCACCCCACACCCCGAGTTCGATGGCCAGCTTCTGCCCGGCTACGATTTCGTGAGCGACGCGGCGGCGGCACGCGATGGCGATGGTCGCGATCCCGACCCGATGGACGAAGGCGACTGGTCGGAGGCTGGCGACTGCGGCTCTTCGCGGGTAACGCACTCGTCATGGCATGGCTCGCACGTCGCCGGGCTCGTCGCCGCGCGTGCGGGCAATCGTCCTGGCATCGTCGGGCTGGCGCCGGAGGCGAAGGTGCTACCGGTGCGAGTGCTGGCGCGCTGTGGGGGAAGGCTCTCGGATATCGCGGATGCCGTCGTCTGGGCCAGCGGCGGCAATGTGCCGGGCGTACCTTCGCCGGAGCGCCGCGCCGATGTGATTAACCTGAGCCTCGGTGGGTCCGGGGCGTGCGGCGTCGCCATGACCAGCGCCATCGCGCAGGCGCGATCGCGCGGCACGGTGGTCGTCGCCGCCGCCGGAAACGATCAGGCCGATGCCTCCACCAATGTCCCGGCCAATTGCCCGGGCGTGGTCACCGTAGCCGCACTGGCGAGGGATGGCTCGATGGCCTGGTATTCGAACCACGGTGGGCGGGTCACCCTCTCGGCACCGGGAGGCTCGCTTGGCGTGCGTGGCGCCGACGATATCGTGTCGTCGGTTGATGTGGGCAAACGCGGACGCGAGCGGCCGATCTTCGTTTACTACGCGGGTACATCGATGGCCGCCCCGCAAGTCGCGGCGCTCGTCGCACTCATGCGCTCGGTCGATCCGGCGATCGGCGTCGATACCGTGAGCCGGCAATTGGTCGATAACGCGCGACCACTACCCGGCCCGTGCCCGAAAGGCTGCGGCGCGGGATTGATGGACGCCGGTGCGACGGTGGATGCCGTGGTGGAGGACCGCCGGAGGCGCTGAGCAGGTTGCACTTCGCTCTGGCAAAAGCACGGCTCGTGGCCGTCTCGCGACGGCCGCGATTGCCGGATGCAGGTCAGACCGCTTCGAAGCGGTTCGCGTCGCGGTTTTTGCGCACGGTGGCGGGATCCCAGACGCGGCCGTTCATGGCGATGTACACACCATCGGCAAGTGTCTGCACCGCGCCCACGGCGCAGCCGATGTTGAAGACGGCGTCGGAGCCCTGGAAGCGTGCAGGATTGAGCGCCCCCGTAAGGACGATGACCTTGCCCGGGATGCCCGCGAGTACGCGCGCCGTCTCGACCATGGTGTCCGTGCCGTGGGTCACCAGCACATGACGGTGCGGCTGCGCCTCGATCGTGCTGCGGATCAGCGCGCGGTCCTCATCGGTCACGTGCAGGCTGTCCTTGCGCAGGATCGGGATCACGTCGAACCGGAACGCGACACCCAATTGATGGAGGATTTCGCCGATCTGGGGCGACCCGATCTGGTAGTCCGACTTGTCGTCGAAGTACACCTTGTCGATAGTGCCGCCGGTGGTGACGATGGTGAGTTGCTGCATGGGTGACCTGGGGAACCGGGTGGAGCGGGGCAGTCATTCTACATCGTAGGCCCCGCGGCGGCTTCCCGACGTGAGCGGGCCAGCTTCAGGGACAACAAACACTCACTGCCGGTCCGTCGCCAGGAGCGTGTCTTCGTCGTTCTCCGGGAGCGCAAGCCGGTCGAGTCCATGGGCGATGAATCGGCGTGCCGCCGCGGCGGGCCTCGGATCCCCGCTCGTCGCGCCCCACCCGGCCGACCGCACCAGAAGGGCGGCTGCCATGGTCCGAGCCAGGGTGAAGGCGATGCCTCGTGCCGATGCCTCCAGCGAAGCACGGTCAGCGACGATCTCTCCGAGCAGGGCTTCGGTCGCATCCAGCGCACTGATGACGCTTCCGCGCTCCGGGATGCCTTCCGGGACGAGTCCGTCGATCGCCTGCCGGAACGGCGCGAGCCCACTGGACAGCGTCCGCAACATGTCCAGCGACAGGACATTCGTCGTGCCTTCCCAGATCGAATACACCTGCGCGTCGCGAAGCAGCTGCGGCAGGCCCGTGTCCTCGATGTAGCCCGCGCCGCCGAAGCACTCCAGCGCTTCGGATACCACGCGAATGGATACCTTCGCGGTCCACAGTTTCGCCAGGGGTGTCAGCAGGCGGAGGAGCGCGACGTCGTGTGGCTCGGCCTGTCCGCACTCGGTGCGCCCCAGCAACCCCGCCACGTGAAATGTCAGGGCGAAGGCGCCTTCGTACTCGGCCTGCATGTCGGCCAGGGTGCGTGCGTGCAAGGGATGCTCGATCAGCCGCATGCCGAAGGCGTTGCGCCGCGTGGCGTAGTCGCGGGCCAGGGCGATCGCGCGGGCCATGCTCGCCACGGCGCAGACGGCGTTCCACGTACGCGTGACGTTGAGCATCGGGGCGATCTGGCGCACGCCGTGGTCCAGCGGACCGACCGGTGTCGCGGGCAGTCCGTCGAGATGGATCTCGGCCGTCGGTAGTTCGTGCGTGCCAAGTTTCTTCTTGAGCCGGTCGATGGTGATGCCACGCCAGGCACCGTGCTCGTCCCGGGTCTCGACATAGAAAAGGGCCAGGGCTGACGTACCCGTGCCGGCGCCCTCCGGACGCGCGAGTGCGAGGGCCGCTTCGCCGACCACGGCCGAACTGAACCATTTGCGGCCGTACAGGCGCCACTGCCCATCGGCATCCTGCCGGGCGGTAGTTTCGGTGCGGCCGACATCGGACCCGCCCGGCGTCTCGGTCATCCATTGGCCCGACAGCCAGAACGTCGCCGGATCACGACTGAGAAAATGCGGAAGCGCACGCTCGATCAACGCGGTGTTGCCGGACGCTCGCAGGGCGGTTGCCGCGCCATCGGTCATGGCCAGGGGGCAGCAATAGAACTCGCTGGCGACGTGGTACAGGTACACACGCGCGAATTCTTCCACGCGTGCCCAGGGCGAATCCCCGTGGCCGGCAGCCAGCACGGCGTGTTTCGTGGTCAATCCCGGGCCTTCTTCCCAGGCAGGCGTGAGGGCGATGCGATCCACCCGCGAGCCCCACGCGTCCCACTGGGTGAGGATGGGTTCGGTGCGTGGCGTGCGGCCTCGGCGTTCCCAGGCCATGACGGCGTATTCGCCCAGCGCGTCGAGGTCGGGACGCATCGCGGCCAGCCGATCGGCCGGCAATCTGCTGCCCAGCCAGGCGTTCAGCACACGGTCGTCGCGAAACGGATGCGCGAGGCGTGGCGCGTCCTGCACAAAGCCCATCGTGGCGTCCTCACGGTCGGAATCGATGGCCTTAGCCTGCACCCACACGGTCGGGACGTCGATACGCTGCGCAGCATCAGCGCCGTCGACGGACGCCCGCGCCCAGGGTGCCGATGAGCAGCAGTGTCAGCACGATTTCGATCGCGGCCAGCCAGCGGTCCCCCGAAGAGCTCCACGCTTCGGATACACCGTGGCAGAAGTAGAAAAGGGCCAGGATGCCGACCCAGAGCAGCGCGCGCTTCACGTTCGGCAGCGAGAGCAAGGGCAGCAGCAATGGCGGTACCGTCAATGCCAGCGCAACCCACGTGGGAATGGACACCGGCGGATACAGCGCGTACCACGACACCTGCAGCACGGTGAGCGCGGCCCAGGCCGCCAGGCCCGTCTTCTGCGTGCTGCTCAACGCCTGGCTCATGCCGGGGTGCCCAGCCGCCTTGCGATATCGGCAAGGCGCTTGCCGAGCGCCCTGGCCAGTTCGCGTTCGTGGTCGCTGATGCCGTTGTCGCCGCGCGTGCCGGATACATGGCTCGCGCCGTAGGGCGTGCCTCCCGACGTCGTGCTGCTCAGCGCGGGCTCGGTATACGGAATGCCGACGATCAGCATGCCGTGGTGAAGCAGGGGCAGCGCCATGGAGAGCAGGGTCGCTTCCTGGCCGCCGTGCATGGTGCTGGTCGAGGTGAAGAGCGCCGCCGGTTTGCCGGCCAGCGCGCCCGAGGCCCACTCCGCGCCGGTGGTGTCGAGGAAGTGCTTGAGCGGGGCGGCCATGTTGCCGAAGCGGGTAGGGCTGCCCATCGCCAGGGCCACGCATTCGACCAGATCGGCGCGCGACACGTAGGGAGCGCCTTCCTCCGGTTCCGGCGGCATCGCCGTTTCGGTGACCGGGGCGACCGGGGGTACCTGGCGCAGCCGGGCACGCATGCCGGGTACTTCCTCGATGCCGCGGGCGACGAAACGGGCGAGTTGGGCCGTGTGGCCGCTACGGCTGTAGTAGAGTACGAGGACGTCGTGGGACATGGATGGGCGCCTTTGCTAAGGCACTAGTCTCGCAGAACTGCCACGCGTTCCCAATCGTTCGGGACTGGATGAGGATGGACATGCCGCTGCGCATCGATCGCGACCGCGCGCTGAATTTCACGCGCTTCACCTGGCTGCGCTTCGTCGACGACAAGTGCTTCGAAACCGCCGGTGCCCTTTCCTACACCACGCTGGTCTCGCTGGTGCCCCTCACCGTGGCCGTGTTCGCCATCCTCTCCGCCTTCCCCGTCTTCGCGGAATGGCGTGGATCGCTGGCGAACTATGCCTTCCAGAATTTCGTGCCGGCCACCGGCATGAAGGTGCAGGAATACATGCTGGCCTTCGCCGACAAGGCCAGCCAGCTCACCGGTATCTCCATCCTCGTGATGCTTTTCAGTGCCGTCTCGATGATGATCAGCATCGAGGATCGGCTCAACCGGATCTGGCGCGTGCGCAAGCCCCGCGGCTGGACCTCGCGCCTGTTGCTTTACTGGGCCGCGCTCACGCTCGGTCCCATCCTCGTAGTCGGTGGCCTGGCGTTGTCGTCGTATATCGCCGCTTTCCCGCTGCTGCACGAAGCGGCCGACCAGATCGCCACGCAGAGCCGGTTGCTCAACCTTCTGCCATTCCTGATCACCTTCGTCACCTTGGTGCTCATGTACACCATGGTGCCGAACCGCCGTGTGTCGTGGCGCTGTGCGGCCATCGGAGCACTGCTGGGTGCCATCCTGTTCGAGTTCGCGCGCTGGGGATTCGCGGAGTTCATCCGCAATTCGCCGAACTATGAAGAGATCTACGGTGCGCTGGCCGCCATCCCGATCTTCCTGCTGTGGATCTACCTTTCATGGATCATCGTGATCCTCGGCGCGTCCATCGCCGCGTCGATCTCGGCGTTCGAATACACCAAGCCGCATGACATCCTGCCGGAGGGCGCTGAATTCATCGGCCTGCTGGTAGTGCTGCAGCATTTCGTCGAGGCGCAGCGCTCGGGCGACAGCGTCGATCCGGCCATCGTCCGCGTGCGCGACCCGTACCTCCCTTCGAACGCCATCGCAGGTTATTTCGAGGACCTGCAGCGCGCCGACATGATCCAGCGCGGCGAAGCGGGCGGCTGGCTGCTCACTCGCAGCCTCGACGCCACCGAACTGCTGCGCGTCTACCGCTGCACGCAGTACCGGCTTCCCTTGCACCCGCGTGAACAGGTGGAACGCCTGGGCATCTACCTTCCACCCGAACTTCTCGTCCTGTTGGATAATCTGGCACTGGCTCTCGACGCGACGCTTGGTGCGCGCCTCGACCAGTTGTTTCCCCCCACGAATATCCCTGCTCCCACTGAGGACACCCCTGCATGATCCTCCGCACTCTCGTCATCGCCGCCCTGGCTATCGCCACGCCGGCGATCGCGGCCGCTTCGTCGGCCCAACCCGAACTCAAGATCACCACAATCGACGGCAAGCCGTTCGACCTCGCCGCGCAGCGTGGCAAGTGGGTGGTGGTCAACTACTGGGCAACCTGGTGCGTGCCCTGCATCAAGGAAATGCCGGACATCTCGAACTTCGTGAAGTCCCACAAGAACGTCACGGCGATCGGCCTGGCCTTCGAGGATACGGACGTCAAGGAGATCAAGACGTTCCTGAGTAAGCACGAGGTCGTCTATCCGATTGCGCAGGTGGATGTCCTGGCGCCGCCGAAAGACTTCGAGGCGCCCAAGGGCCTGCCGACCACCTATTTGATCGCTCCGGACGGCACGATCGCCAAACGTTTTGTCGGCGGCGTCACGACGGCGAAACTCAACGAGGCCATTCCCCAGGGGAAATGACATGAAAGCCGCGCGGTTCGTTGTAAGAGGTACGGTGCAGGGCGTGTTCTTTCGTGCTTCGGCGCGTGAGCAAGCGGTCGCGCTGAAGCTCACCGGATACGCGCGGAACCTTGTCGATGGCAGTGTGGAAGTCGTGGTCTACGGAGAGCCTTCCGCCATCGACACGATCGAAGCCTGGCTGCACGACGGGCCGCAAGACGCGGTAGTGAACGAGCTCTACCGCGAAGACATTGGCGTGCACGACGTGCCCGCGGACTTCCTCGTCAAGTAGAAGGCAAAGCGCTCCTGCCTGTGCTGCAAGCTGAAGTAGCTCTATCTGTGAGTGCTACTGCTTTGTGGGAGCCCGCTTTATGCGGAGCCCGCTTCGTGTGGGAGCTGGCTCCATGTGGGAGCCGCTTCAGCGGCGATCCCGCGGCAGCGGGCAATCTCGAGGCAAGCACCCATCGCCGCTGAAGCGGCTCCCACAAAAGCCGGGCTATCACAAGCAACGGCTGCCACACCTACCGTCGGCTAGAGGCCAGTTGCGTTTGCCGGGCGTGCCATCAGCGTGGCCGGGACGGTCTCGCCGTCTGATAGCTTGAACGTCACCGTCACCGTGTCGCCCGGCTTCACGGGGTGCTTTGCCTGCATCAGCATCACGTGGTATCCGCCCGGCCCGAAGACCAGCTTGCCTTTCGGCGGCAAGGCCACGCTGTCGACCATTTCCATCCGCCCCATGCCGCCTTCCGTGCTGCTGCGGTGGATCATCGCCTCGGCATAGTCCGGGCTGCTCGCACCGACGATCGTCAGGGCTTTTTCCGTGGTGTTCTCGAACGTGGCATAGCCTCCCGCCGGCAGGTTTCCCGGCAGGATGCGCACCCAGCCACCCGTCACATGGACGCTCGTGTTGTCGGCCGCCTGCGAGGCGTCGGTTGCGAGGAGGAGCGCGAAAGCGAAGGTGCGAAGCATCATGGGCTGGCCTCGAGCGAAGTGAGCAGGTGCAGGTCGTGGACGATGTCGTCCTGGGAGGCAGACGGCGTGGCGAGCAGGCGCGCCTTGCCTTCGCTGTCGAACAGGTAGATGGCGGAGCTGTGGCTTACTTCGTAGCTGCCGTCGCCGCGATCGGGTTCGCGCGTGAACGCGGAACGGTAGCGCTTGGCCAGGGCTTCGACATCCGCGTCGGAGCCGACGAGGCCTACCGCCCGTTTGTCGAATGCGTTCACGTAGTCATGCATGATCGCCGGCGTGTCGCGCTTGGGATCCACGCTGACGAATAGGATGCGCACCTTGTCCGCCGGCGCGCCGAGGCGATCGAGCACCACGTGCAACTGCGTAAGCGTTAGTGGGCAGACGTCGGGGCAGTGCGTGTAGCCGAAGTACATCAGCGTCACCTTGCCCTTGAAGTCGGCGCCGGTGACCGTCTTGCCGTTGTCGTCGGTGAGTTTGAAGTCGAGATCGGGCAGGTGACCCGACACGTCGGTCAGCCGCCACTCGGGCTGCGGTTCGCGTTGGCAGGCGCTGAGCGTGGCCAGCGCGAGCAGGGCGATCAAGGCCAGGGCGACCCGGCGGCAGGTGGACGGCTTCATGCGACACTCCGCGATATATCCTGCGAAGGATACGCCACCCGTGCCGGCGAGCAGGCACGTCCGTCCAGGAATCCCCACGAATGCGACAACGTGTCAGCGCAGCCGCCGCCATCCTCGTCGGCCTGGCCGGGGCCTCCGCGGTGGCCCTTGGCGCGTTCGGTGCGCATGCCTTGCGCGGGATGATCGGCGACGCGGCGCTCGCGACATGGCATACCGGCGTCGAATATCACTTCTGGCATGCCCTGGCACTGCTGGCGGCCGTGGCCTGTCTTCCGGAAGGGCGGGGCAGGAGCGTGGCGATCGGATCGTTCGCGGTGGGTATCGTGCTGTTTTCGGGAAGCCTTTATGCGTTGGCATTGGGCGCGCCGCGGATCGTCGGGGTGATCACGCCGGTGGGTGGTGTCGCCTTTATCGCGGGGTGGGTCGCCTTGGGGGTATCGCTTCGTCAGGATCGCCGCTGAAGCGGCTCCCACACGAGGTGTGCCCGAGGGCGATACGGGGCAGCCGCGGCGTACGGCACGCCAGTCACGCCTCAGGATCCTCCACCGGCTGCACCTTCACCGGCTTCAATCGTCCCGCGCGACGTAGCGCATCGCGCAGGACGTATTCGATCTGCGCGTTGAGCGAGCGCAACTCGTCGTCGGACCATGTTTGCATGGCCTTCAGCACGGCTGCGTTGATGCGCAGCGGATAGGCTTTTTTCTCGGCCGCCACCGCGTCCTCAGCTGTACAGCGTGCCGGTGTTGACCACCGGCTGCGTGGCACGTTCGCCGCAAAGGACAACCAGCAGGTTGGACACCATCGCCGCCTTGCGTTCCTCGTCCAGTTCCACCACGCCCTGGGCGCGCAACTGGTCGAGTGCCATGGCCACCATGCCGACGGCACCTTCCACGATGCGTCCGCGGGCCGCGACGATGGCGCTCGCCTGCTGGCGCTGAAGCATGGCCTGGGCGATTTCCTGCGCGTAGGCGAGGTGGCTGATGCGCGATTCGATCACCTGCACGCCGGCCTTTATCAGGCGCGCCTCGATCTCCTGGCGCAGATGGTTGTTCACTTCCTCGCCATGGCTGCGCAGAGACGCTTTCGTATCGTCGTGGGCGTCGTATGCGTAGCTCTGCGCCATCTGGCGCAGTGCGGATTCGCTCTGGATCTGCACGAAGTTCTCGTAATCGTCGACACAGAAGACGGCTTCCGCCGTATCCACGACCTGCCATACGACGATCGCCGCGATCTCGATGGGGTTGCCGTCGTTGTCGTTGACCTTCAGCCGGCTGCTCTCGAAGTTGCGCACGCGCAGGCTTACCGGGCGCCGTGAGTAGAACGGATTGGTCCAGCGCAGGCCTTCGCGCCGCTCCGTGCCCGCGTACTTGCCGAACAGCTGCATCACCTGGCCCTGGTTGGGCTGGACCTGGAAGAAGCCTTTGGCGAGGAAGGCGACGATCGGTGCGAGGACGATGCCGCCGACGCTCATGGGATTGCCGCCATGCACGGATTGCGACAGTACGCCCCCGATCACCAGCAAGGCGATGACCAGCAGGACGAGGAGGGTGGGAATCCCTGGCAGGGAAGCGGCGGGACGTTCGTTCATGACGGAATGACCCCTGGAATGGTGGAGTCATTTGATATCATAGTGATATCAGTTTCAAGTGCCAGGATTCAGGGTGGCCCCCGGCCCGCGGTCGCGCCGATCGAACTTGGGCCGGGTGCCGGCATGTCGATCAGGTTCGAACTGGGAATTGCGCGATCGATCCGGATCTTGCCGAGCGAGCTCATGGCCGCGAAAAACCGCCAGGGTTCGCCACTCCCCGTGCCCAGGGCGATATGGCTGGAGTCGAAGCGCCGCTGGGCGGAATCGAAGCTGATCCAGCGGCCGTTGATCCAGGCCTGCGTCCACGCATGGGGTACGAACACGCGATTGGCGCCGCCCATGCGCTCGGCGTAGACGATGCCGGTGACCACGCGCGCGGGGATGCCCATGGCGCGCGCCATGGCGGTGAGGAGGACGGCATGTTCGGTGCAATCGCCACGCCGGGTCGTCACGGTTTCCAAGGCGGACGCGTAACCGACGTCGAGCCCTTTGACGGTGATGTAGTCGGAAAGGAAGGCGCGCATGCGCCGCATGCGTTGCAGGTCGCTGGCGGCATCACCCGACGCGCGGCGGGCAAGCGCGACCACGTCGTCGGCATCGGACTGCACCCAGGCATTGGCGGCGGTGTCCTCGGGAAGCGGGCCCGGTTCGTCGCCGTGGCGCGCGCCGAATCCAACATCGACGAGATACACGCCATCGCCCAGCGGCCTGACCTGCTGTTCGTCGGTATTGATGAAAGGGTTGGGGTTGGAGCCGCGCACCGTGATCGTGTAGCGCACCGGCGCCGCGCGCAAGGCGGCGACCATGGGGCGGGGCGCGGTGATCATGGCGGCGCGGAGCAGGTCGATGTCCTGGTCGGGAGCCTGCGCGCAGGCCACGTCGCACGAGGCCATTTCCAGGCGGAAGCCGAGCAGCGGCGCGATGCTGCGGCGGATGAATCCGGCGTCGTCCACCCAGATGTCCACGCTGTGATCGCCGCTGGCACCGACGAGGGATTCGCGCAGGTGATGCAGCGTCTCCTTGCGGTCGTCCGGCATGTCCACCACCTCGTCGCCGACGACGAGCACCTGGACATTCGCCACCTGCTGCTTCACGGCGTCGAAGTTGCGGATGGGATAGGTCGTGCCCGGCCTGAACCCCTGGGCGACCATGACCAGCCGTTGGCCTTCG
>Ga0209216_1000105_pt1 | contig 17609 bp, 8 predicted proteins | sample TexAe_OM2H0_O2_FD_187940 | JGI IMG/M metagenome (GOLD analysis project Ga0209216, IMG submission 187940) | Forest soil microbial communities from Davy Crockett National Forest, Groveton, Texas, USA - Texas A ecozone_OM2H0_O2 (SPAdes) (version 2) | ecosystem: Environmental > Terrestrial > Soil >... | reverse complement strand
CCGCGTCGTGGATGGCGTCGGCTTCGAGGTAAGCGGTGAGGTTGTCGCCGAACTTGCGGCCGAAGGTCGGAGCCAGGGTCCAGCTGTTGCGGCCTTTCAGGTGGTCGACGTTGGCGTAGAGCGTGTTCTGATGGGTGTCGTCGGGCTTCCATTGCAGGGTCGTGCCCAGGCTGACCTGGCGGGCGCCGTTGCCGAAGTCCTCGTCGCCGTTGTCGAACGTGACCTCACCGAGCGCGGCCCAGCTGAAGTCGCCCGTTTCGCCAGAACCTGCGGGTGCCCATTTGAGCGCGACGCTGCTGTCATCGTGGCCCGTCGCGTGGCGGCGCGTGCCGTTCCCGTGTTCGTCGAGGCGGTTCCATGCCGAGCCACCGACCTGGAGTTCGAGCGGGCCGCCGACGCCGATGCGGATCAGGCTGTCAGCGGTGTACGTGCGATCGAGGTAGCCATCCTGGCGTTGGCGTTCGTAAGTCGGCAAGCCTTGCTCCAGCGCGAGGGTGCCCGCCGGGAGCACCGTCGTGGCGAAGCCTGCGCCAGGCCGGTCGAAGTCGGGTGGGTCGGCCAGGGCAACCGTTGAAACGAGGAGCAGGGCGGAAGCGGTGAGGGCGGGGCGCAGGTTCATGCGTGCATCCTTGCGGGTGTCAGGTCGAGTCCATGTGCACGAGCCTTTCGGCGGCTCCTTGTGGGAGTGCGGAGCCTCCCCCCTGTGGGAACCGCTTCAGCGGCGATGGGGGCTTGCCGAAAACTGGCCCGCTGCCGCGGGATCGCCGCTGAAGCGGCTCCCACAACAAGGTTCCCAACCGGGGTTTCCGTAGCTGTCTTTATGGCGCCTTGGCTGTGGGGAAGCTCTCGGAGAGGGTTACGGTTGCTTCGCCGGCGAAGTCGGTGGCGGAGCGGGCCAGTTTGACTACGTAGTTGCCTGGGGCCACGCGCCAGCGCTTGCCGGTGTCGTCGTAGCGGGCGAGTGCCAGCGGTTCCAGTGGGATGTCGACGCGGCGGCTTGCACCGGGCTTGAGTGCCACCTTGCTCCAGCCTGCGAGGCGGCGGGTGGCGCCACCGGGAGCGGCGACGTAGATCTGTGGTACGTCCGCGCCGGCAACCTTGCCGGTGTTCTTCACCGTGACATGGGCGACGGGATGGCCCGATGCGTCCTTGTCCACGGCGAAATCGCTATACGCGAAGCTCGTGTACGTCAGGCCGTGACCGAAGGCGAACAGCGGTTCGCGGTGCGTCTTCTCGTACCAGCGGTAGCCGACGTCGGCGCCTTCGATGTTGTAGTCGACGTTGTCCGCCGGCTTGTCCTTCGAGTAGAGCCCGGCGCCCTGGATCGACTTGCGCGGCAGTTCCGATTCATCCCTGGGCCAACTGACCGGCAGGCGGCCCGAAGGCGCGGTGACGCCGTAGAGCAGGCGGGCGATCGCCTCGCCACCGCCGGAACCCGGATACCACGCTTCCATCACCGCACCCACGTTGCCGAGCCAGGGCATCTTCACCGCGCCATTGGTCTCGAGCACGACGATGGTTTTCGGGTTGGCCTTGGCCACCGCGGCGACCAGGGCATCCTGGCCGTCCGGCAGCGAGAGGTCCGGCGCGTCGAAGGATTCCGCCGCCCATTTGGTGACGAAGACCACGGCGACATCAGCCGCGGCGGCGGCCTTGGCGGCGGCGGCCGGATCGGTACCGGGGTCGAAGCTCACCTTGCCGCCGGCCAGTTTGCCGATGAAGGTAAGCGGCGCGGAGGGGTGGTACTTGACCGGGCCGGGCCATACGACGGGCTGGAGGCCCGGCACGGGGTCGCCGTCGACGTCGGACACGGCCGAGGAACCGCCGCCCGCCAGTACGGCCTTGTCGGCGTGGCCGCCGATCACGGCGACCGACTGGCCCTTGCGTGACAAGGGCAGCAGGTTGCCTTCGTTGCGCAACAGGACGGCACCGGCTTCGAGCGTGTCGCGTGCGACGACGCGGTCGGCCTCATACGGCACCTTGCCCACCTTCATCGGCTCGTCGAGGACGCCGTGGGCGAACAGGCTGCGCAGGATGCGCTTCACCATGTCGTCGAGGCGGGCCTTGGGAAACTGGCCCGACGCGTACGCCTCGCGCAGCGGCTTGTCGAAGAACACCTGCTGGTCGAACACCTCGCCCGCCGATTCCTGGTCGAGGCCGGCAAGCGCGGCCTTGGCGGCGCTGTGCACGCCACCCCAGTCGGACATGACCCAGCCCTTGAAGCCCCATTCCTGCTTCAGCACCTGGTTGAGCAACCAGTCGTGCTCGCCGGCATAGGTGCCGTTGACGCGGTTGTAGGACGACATCACGGAGCCCGGATCGCCCTTGGCGATGGCGAGTTCGAAGGCGAGCAGGTCGGATTCGCGCAGGGCCACCGGATCGATGTCCGAGCTCAGCGTATTGCGGCCGGATTCCAGGTCGTTGATGGCGAAGTGCTTCACCGTGGCGACGACCTTGCGCTCCTGGATGCCCTTCACGGCGGCGCCCGCCATCGTGCCGGCGAGCACCGGGTCTTCGCCGGCGTATTCGAAGTTGCGTCCGTTGCGCGGATCGCGGACCAGGTTCACCCCACCCGCGAGAATCACCCCATAGCCCTTGCCGCGTGCTTCGCCGCCGATCATGCGACCGCCCGCATGGGCCACGGCCGGATCGAAGCTGGCCGCCGTCGCGAGGCCCGCGGGCAACGAGATGGCGCCAAGACCATCGTTACCGGCGCGCGTGACGCCGAGGCCGGCGTCGGTCTCGTTCAGGGCGGGCAGGCCCAGGCGTGGGATGGCGGGTACGTAGCCCGCGCCGCCCAGTGCTTCGGCGGGTGCCGGGCCCTTCTCGCTCTTCATGCCGAAGTCCGACCGGATCAGCCGGAATTTCTCATCGTCGGTCATGGCCGCGACGATCAGCTCGGCGCGACGGTCCGGCGACAGCGAACGGTCCATCCACGGATGTTCCGCGGCCGGCGCGGCGTGGGCTGCGCCGGCGAGACCGGTGGCGAGGGCGATGGCGAGGGTGGTGCGGCGTGCGATATCGGCCATGGTCACGATGCGATCCGGGGGAAACCGCTACCTTCGCCAAGTAACGTTTTTATCGCAACCCGCGAGACGGCACCGAGGTACCCTCGGGTTGCCATCCGGACCATCCGGCCCCACTTAAGTGATTCAATGAATTCACAAAAGTCGATGCCACTCGCCGCCTTTCATCCCGCCGTCGCGACCTGGTTCGCGAACACCTTTCCCGAGCCGACCGCCGCGCAGGTCGCCGCGTGGCCGGCGATCCGTTCCGGGCGGCACACGCTGGTCGCCGCGCCCACGGGTTCGGGCAAGACGCTGACGGCGTTTCTCTCCGCCATCGACATGCTCGTGCGCGAAGGGATCGAACAAGGCGGCTTGCGCGATCGCACCACGATCCTCTACGTATCGCCGCTGAAAGCGCTGTCGAACGATATCCGCATCAACCTCGAGGCACCGCTGGCCGGTATTCGCGAAGAACTGCGCAAGCAGGGTTTGCCGGACCTCGAGATCCGCAGCGCCGTGCGTACCGGCGATACGCCCGCGTCCGATCGCGAGCGGATGAAGAAGCGGCCGCCGCATATCCTCGTGACGACGCCGGAATCGCTCTACGTGCTGCTCGGCTCGGATTCCGGCCGCGCGATGCTGCGCGATATCCGCGAAGTCATCGTCGACGAAATCCACGCCGTGGCGGCCAGCAAGCGTGGTGGCCATCTCGCCATCTCGCTGGAACGCCTCGAGTCCGTCGCCCAGCGGCGGATCACGCGTATCGGGCTATCGGCCACGCAGAAGCCGATCGAGAAAGTCGCGGCGTTCCTCACCGGCAGCGAACGCGAAGACTGTGCCATCGTCGACATCGGGCATACGCGCCAGCGCGACCTCGCGCTCGAGGTACCGCCGGTGCCGCTCGAAGCGGTGATGTCGAACGACATGTGGGAACTGGTCTACAACCGGCTCGCCAACCTCATCGAGCAGCACCGCACCACGCTGGTCTTCGTCAATACGCGACGCATGGCCGAACGCGTATCGCGACACCTGTCCGAGCGCCTCGGCAAGGAAGTGGTCACCGCGCACCATGGCAGTCTTTCGCGCGAGCAGCGTCTCGACGCGGAGCAGCGCCTGAAGCGCGGCGAACTTCGCGCCCTGGTGGCCACTGCGTCGCTGGAGCTCGGCATCGACATCGGCGATGTCGATCTCGTTTGCCAGATCGCCTCCCCACGCTCCATCGCGGCCTTCCTGCAGCGTGCCGGGCGCGCGGGACACGCCGTGGGCGGCACGCCGAAGGCGCGCCTGTTCCCCACGTCGCGCGACGATCTCGTGGAGTGCGCGGCGCTGCTCGATTGCGTGCGGCGCGGCGAACTCGACGCGCTCGTGCTGCCGCACGAACCGCTCGACGTGCTGGCGCAGCAGATCGTGGCTGAGGTGGCCTGCCAGGAATGGGACGAGGACGCGCTGTTCGATCTTGTCCGTCGCGCGTATCCGTTCCGTGACCTCGCGCGCGAGACCTTCGACGAGACCGTGCGCATGCTCGCCGAAGGCTTCACCACGCGCGTGGGTCCGCGTGGCTCGTATATCCACCGCGATGCCGTGAACAAGCGCCTGCGTGAGCGGCGCGGCGCGCGGCTCACCGCGGTGACCTCCGGCGGCACGATTCCCGATACCGGTGACTACAACGTCTTGCTGGAACCGCAGGCGACCATCGTCGGCACGGTGAACGAAGACTTCGCCATCGAAAGCCTCGCCGGCGATGTCTTCCAGCTGGGCAATCATTCGTATCGCATCCTGCGCGTCGAGATGGGCCGGCTTCGTGTCGAGGACGCGCAAGGCGCGCCGCCGAACATTCCGTTCTGGCTGGGCGAAGCGCCCGGGCGCACGGACGAGCTGTCCACCGGCGTGGCGCGGTTGCGTACCGATATCGCGAAAGCGTTCGACGGGGGTGGCCGCGAGGCCGCCAAGGCATATCTCGTCGGCGAACTGTCGATGACGACATCGGCCGCGGAACAGATCGTGGACTACCTGTTCCGCGCACGTGCGGCGCTAGGCGCATTGCCGACGAAGGACACGCTCGTGATGGAGCGTTTCTTCGACGAGTCGGGCGGTACCCAGCTCATCATCCACACGCCCTTCGGCAGCCGGATCAACCGGGCGTGGGGCCTTGCCCTGCGCAAGCGCTTCTGTCGCAAGTTCAACTTCGAACTGCAGGCGGCCGCGACCGAAGACGCGATCATCCTGTCGCTGTCGACCAGCCACAGTTTCCCGCTGGAAGAAGTGGCGCGTTACCTGCATTCGAATTCCGCCGAGCACGTGCTGATCCAGGCGCTTCTCGACGCGCCGCTGTTCGGCGTGCGCTGGCGCTGGAACGCGACGACGGCGCTGGCGCTGCCACGCTTCAGCGGCGGAAAGAAGGTCGCCCCACAATTGCAGCGCATGAAGAGCGAAGACCTGCTCGCCACCGTGTTCCCGGATCAGGTCGCGTGCGCCGAGAATCTCGTCGGCGAGCGCGAAGTGCCCGACCATCCGCTGGTGAAGCAGACCCTCGAAGACTGCCTGCACGAAGCCATGGACAGCGAGGGCCTGCTCTCCATCCTGCGTGGACTCGAATCCGGTGCGATCACGATGATCGCGCGCGACCTGGCCACGCCCTCGCCGCTCGCCGCGGAAGTGCTCAGCGCGGCGCCGTACGCCTTCCTCGACGACGCACCGCTGGAAGAGCGTCGAACGCAGGCGGTGCAGTCACGCCGCTGGAACGATGCCGAGAGCCCCGACGACCTCGGTCGCCTCGATATCGATGCAATCGCGTCGGTGCGCGAGGAGGCCTGGCCGGAGGCGCGCAGCGCGGATGAAATGCACGAGGCATTGGTGCAACTCGGCGCGATCACCCGGGACGACCTCCGCGACAACCCCGGCTGGACGAAGCTGCTGGCTGCGCTGGCGAACGATGCCCGCGCGACGCGGCTGGATGGCGATGGCGTATCACTCTGGGTAGCCGCCGAACGTCTGCCCGCGTGGCGGGCCATTCATCCTGGCGCCACGATGACGCCAGCGATAGCCGCGCCTGCCGAGTTCGAAGCGCAGGCGTGGACGCCCGAGTCGGCGCTGGTGGACATCGTGCGCGGTCGTCTCGGTGGTCTCGGTCCTGTCCCCGCGGCATCTCTGGCGACATCGCTGGGTGTCGCGCTGGCCGATGTCGAACTGGCGCTGACCTCGCTGGAGAGCGAGGGCTACGTGATGCGTGGCCCGTTCACGCCGGGCACCACCGAGGTGGAATGGTGCGAACGCCATCTGCTGGCTCGCATCCATCGCTACACGATCGGCCGCCTGCGTCGCGAGATCGAGCCGGTCGCACCACGCGACTTCCTCCGGTTCCTGCTCGACTGGCAGCACGTGACGCGCGCCACGCAGGTCGCGGGGCCCGATGCCCTGGCCGGAGTGGTTGGCCAGCTCGAAGGCTTCGAGGCGGCAGCGGGCGCGTGGGAGTCGGAACTGTTGCCGGCGCGCGTCGGCGACTACAGCATCGGCTGGCTCGATGATCTTTGCCGCGCGGGCCGCGTGGTCTGGAGCCGCCTGCGCCTCGGCACGGGCAGTGGCGGACCGGTGCGCTCGACGCCGATCGTCTTGCTGCCGCGACGCCAGCTGGCGGTGTGGTCGGCGGCGGCACCCGCCGCGAATGACGAGGTGCCCTTGTCGTCGCGCGCGCAGGCCGTGGCCGATGTGCTGCGCGATGAAGGCGCGTTGTTCTTCGACGAGCTCGCTTCCACCACGCGCCTGTTGCGTACCGAGCTGGAAGACGCACTGGGCGAACTGGTCGCCGCGGGCCGCGCCACGGCCGACAGCTTCGCCGGCCTTCGCGCGCTGCTGCTGCCCGCGTCCAAGCGCAATGGTAGCCGGCACCGCCGCACGCGGCGTCACATGTTGAGCGGCATCGAGGATGCCGGTCGCTGGGCGCTGGCACGGCGCCCCAACGAACAACGCAACGATGCCGATGGCCTCGAGCACATCGCCCGCACCCTGCTGCGCCGCTACGGCGTGGTGAGCTGGCGCATCCTCGAGCGCGAAGCGGCGTGGCTGCCCACATGGCGCGAACTGCGCCGCGTGTACCACCGCCTGGAAGCCCGCGGTGAAATTCGCGGCGGGCGCTTCGTCGATGGACTGGTCGGCGAGCAGTTCGCACTACCCGAGGCGCTGGTCGCGCTACGCCAGATCCGTCACCGGGCCCATGACGGGGAGATCGTCTGCATCGCCGGCACCGACCCGCTGAACCTGATCGGCACAATCGTCGCAGGCAGCAAGATACCGGCGACGATCGGCAATCGCATCGCGATCCGCGACGGCATCCCGCTCGCCGCCATGATCGCAGGCAAATTCGTCACGCTGACCCCGCTGGAAGGCGACGACGAACGCGACTCACGCAGCGCACTACAACGCCACGCAACATTCCAGACCACCCTGCCAGCATAGACCCCTCCGTCGAGCCGACCGAGCCCGCTGGACCTTCAGAGTCTTTGCAGAGTCTTTGTGTGGGAGCCGCTTCAGCGGCGATTCCTTCGACTCCCAACACCCCTCAACGCAACTGAACATCCCCCAGCACCCACATCTTCGGCCCCGGCTTCCCCGTCACGACAAAGCACAAGTCATGAATCCCCTCACGCTTCGGCAGCACGCCGTCCAGCGTGGCGCGGCCATCATTCGCCTTGCCCAGCGAGATGCTGGTGAGCTTCGGACCATCGCAGGTGTCCTGGTGCACTTCCAGCTCGCCGGCGGCCGAACGTGCCATGCGTGACACGATGCCCTTGGCATCCTTCCACAGCGCGTAGTTGTAAGGCAGGCGGTCCACCGTCACCGCGACACCGTAGCGGCCGTCGAGCTTCACGCCCTTCCAGACCCAGCAGGTGTCCATGATGTCCACCTTATAGACCGGACGCTGGCCGTTCACCGCATTGGGCGATTCCAGGCGGAGCACGAGCTTGTCACTGCACGTGTCCAGCTCGTCGCTGCTCCGATGCAACAGGGACTTGGCGTCGATCGCGCGATCGCGCGGACCGGCCAGGCCGAAGCCCCCGGCGAACGCATTGGCGCGAACCGTCGCGGGCAACGCGACATCGAACGGACCGCTATAGGCGGTCGATTGCGCCGTGGGTGCCGAGCCATCGGTGGTGTAGCGCAGCGTGCCGTAGCCCGTCTGGTTCGACAGCGTGACCTTCGCCTTGCCGTCGTCGGATGCCTCCGTCGCGATCGCCACGGCATAGGCCGCATCCGACGGCACGATGCCCGCGGCGCGGTAGCGCGCCATCTGCACGGGAAGGCGTGCGATGAAGCTGTTCCAGTCCGATTTCGGCGACCACGTGCGCTCGGCCAGAGCCGCCACGCGCGGGAAGATCGCATGCTGGGTGCGGTACCAGTTCGGCAGGTACTCACTGAATACGGTGACCTGCGCGCCAAGCACATGGCTGGCCTTGTCGGCGCTGATCTCATCCGGCACGAGGTCGAAGTCGTAGATCGTCTTCAGCGTCTGTCCCGACGGACGGCCCGGCTGTTCGTCCGGCAACGTGGACTGCAACTGGTCGAGGTATAGCGTCGGCGACGGGGCGAGCACGACGTCGTGGCCCGCGTTGGCCGCCTTGACCGCGCCCTTGGTACCGCGCCACGACATGACCGTGGCACTGGCCGGCACCTTGCCGTCGAGAATCTCGTCCCAGCCGATGAGGCGGCGGTTGTGCTTCTCGAGGTAGTCGCCGATGCGGGCGACGAACCATCCCTGCATCTGTTCCTCATCGGTGATGCCCAGCGACTTCATCTTCGCCTGCACCGTCTTCGAGCGTTCCCACTCGTCCTTCGCCGCTTCGTCGCCACCCACGTGGATATACGTGGACGGGAAGATCGCCATGACTTCGTCCAGTACGTCCTGGAGGAAGACGAAGGTGCCGTCGTCGACGTTGTACAGCGCGGTATTCACACCCCAATCGGCGGAGACGGCGAGTTTCTTGCCGGCACCGATCTTCGGATACGAGGCCACGGCCGCCTGCGCATGGCCGGGCATCTCGATCTCGGGCACCACGGTGATGTGCCGCTCGGCCGCATAGGCGACGATCTGCTTCGCTTCGTCCTGCGTATAGAACCCGCAATAAGGCTTGTCGGCATCGCCGGTCAGCGCGATGTCCGGGCCGACCGGCTTGCGGCAGGCACCCGTCTCGGTGAGTTTCGGATACTTCTCGATCTGCAGGCGCCAACCCTGGTCATCGGTGAGATGCCAGTGAAAGGTGTTGAGCTTGTGCATCGCCATCTGGTCGAGCAGGTGCTCGATCTCGTTCACCGACTGGAAGTGGCGGCTGGAATCGAGCATCAGGCCGCGCCATTCAAAGCGCGGCGCGTCGACGATATGCACGCCCGGCACGCCATTCTGCGACGCCGGGTCGGTCAGCAGCTGCCAGTATGTGACGGCGCCATAGAAGAGACCGGTTTCATCGTTGGCGGCGATGCGCACGCCGTTGCCGTCGACATCGAGTGTGTAAGCCTCGCGGCCCTTGATGGTCGACACGGTGGCGAGGCCGATGCCGCCGTTCTTCGGCTTGCCTTCGATGATGGCGGGCGCGACGCCACGAGCCTGGCGGATCCAGCCCTGCAGCTGCGTCGCGACACGCCTGGCCTGCATGTCGCCCGGTGCGACGGCGATGGTCGTCAGCGCGTCGACGTTGTAATGGCCCGGTGCCCGCTGCAGTTGCGCGGGCATCGGAATAAGGGAGAGCGGAGTGGTATCGACGGGCGCGGCGTCATGCCTCGGTTGCTGGCCGGCGCAGGCACTGAGGCCGGCGGCCATGGCGATGAGGAAGAATCGGCGCATCGAGGGCTCCTGTCGTGTTGGGCAGTCGTTCGATTGTGGCGGCTAATTGTGACCCTGCCTACCTCCCCAAAAAAAACGGGCCCGATGAAGGCTCGTCGGGCCCGAGGGGAATGGATCTTCGAGGGGTGCGTTTGCGGCCATCCATGGCCGCGTGTCCATGACGCGTTATCTCAGAGGTCGAAATGCACGGAGGCCATGTAGCGGCGACCCGTGGTGTACTTGGCAACCGGCATCGAGGTGACGGTGAGGTACTGCTTGTACTTCTCGTTGGTCAGGTTCATGCCCGCGAGGGTGAACGAGACCTGCTGGTTGAGCTTCCAGCCCAACGTGGCACCGAGGTCGCCGTAATCGGCCGTGGTGGCCGGCGGCGCACCGGCGATGTAGCCGCCGGCGAGGTACTTGCTGCGCCAGTTGTACGTGACGCGGGCGCTGAAGGGACCCATTTCGTAGTACGGGCTGACCGAGTAGGCGTTCTTCGAGTTGTACGGCAGCGCGCCGCCGGAATCGAGCGTGCCCTTGGCGTACGTGTAGCTCGCGGTCACACCGAAGCCGGTATCCCAGAAGGCCTGCTGGTAGCTCAGGCTGCCGCCGCGGACCTTGCCCGAGCCCGTGTTGCGCGGCCGGCTGATGCTGTACTGGCAGAAGCCATCCGGCGTGCAGAGACCCTGGGCAACCTGACGCGCAAACGTCGCGGGATCGTTGACGAGGCCCGAGTTGAACAGCGTCTCATTGGCCGAGTCGACGACGGTGTAGTTGTCGATCTGCTTATAGAAACCAGTCAGTGCCAGGTACGACTGCGGGGCGAAATACCATTCGCCGGACAGCGAGTAGTTCTTCGACTTGTAGTCCTTCAGGTCCGGGTTACCGCCCGAGCCGGTCAGCACCGAGTCGTTGAGGAACAGGTTGTTCACCTGCATGTTGTACGGCGGACGCGCGATGACCTTGGCAGCCGCGAGTCGCAGCACGACGTCTTCGGCAAGATCGTAGGCGACGTTCAGGCTGGGCAGCCAGTTCTTCGACGTGCGCGACGACGTCTGCAGCGAGCCCGCGGGCGGCGGCAGGGTGGGCGTCCCGCTGTAGTTGAAGCCGGTGCCGTCGGTCTTGGTGTCGACGTAACGGATACCGACGTTGCCGTGGAAACCACCGCCGGCGAAGTTACCCTGGACGTAGGCGGCGTTGGTCTTCTCGAGCAGGTCGTACGAACCGTTGAGGTACGTGCCCGGGTCTTCGTTGCCCTGGTTGGTGTTGCGCACCCACGCGTACTGGGCGTCGCGATCCGGCATGACGTGGCTGGACGATCCGTCGAGCGCATTGAAATCGCCGAGGGTGTCCGTGTAGCCGCCGAAGCCGAGCGCCGCCAGGTTGGTCGGCGCATTGCCGCCGTAGACATGCGCGCGCATGCCTTCCTGATGACGGTTCCAGCGATAGCCGACGGCGACTTCGTTGAAGAACGAATCGAAGTACTTGGAGAAGTCGAGCTGTGCGTACTTGTCGCGCGACTCGGCGGAATAGCTGCCGTAGTTACCCGGCCAGCCGCCGAGGCCGTCGACATCGCCCATGTGCCAGTTCGCCGGATCGCGCGCGGCGGCCGGGCTGTCGAAGTTGAAGCCCTTGTTGATGTCCCAGGTGTAACCGCCGGCGTAAACCGGCTCCATCACGGCCTGCGAGATGTTGTTGTTCTTCGCATCGCTGTAGCCGGCCGCACCACCCAGCTTCCAGCCGTCGCCACGGTATTCCGTCTTGAAGTCGAAGGCGACCGTGCGGACCACGGACTTGCGGATGTTGCTGTCGAAGGTGCCCTGCGCGATCGCCGGGCAACCGACCGAGTCGTTGCCGCAGACATGACCGCCGGTGACGACGCCGTTCGGACCCTGCGTGAAGCTGGTGACGTTGCCCGGCGTGGCGCCCGTGAACGGATACAACGACTGGTTCCAGTTGTCGAAGTTCTCGCGCACGAACAGGTTGTTGATGTCGATGTCCCAGTTGCTCGTCGGGTGAATCTGGAAGCCCAACGTGGCGGTGTCGCGCTTGCGCTTCTGCTGGAACCACGCCGAGTTCACTTCATCGGGAACCTTCGCGTTCGGGTCGAGCGTACCGTTGGCGATACCCGCCGCGACGGCCGGGCTGTCGGCCCACTTGGACACGGGGCTGTAGCTGAAGATCTCGAAGCCCTGGCGGTCGATCTTTTCCTCGAAGTGCTGGATCGAGGCGATGACGCCGAAGATGTTGTTCGCATCCTTCCAGCTATACAGCGCCGAGCCGTTCGGGCGCGTGCCCGGCGTCGCCTGGTCGTTGTAGTTCAGGCCGAACGATCCACGGATCGTGTTCGCCGGCAGGTCCAGTGGCTCGAGCGTGTGCAGCAGGATGGTGCCGCCCAGGCTGCCTTCCGGAAGGCGCGCTTCGGGCGACTTGTAGACTTCCAGGCGGCCGATGATTTCCGGCGCGAGCATGGTGAAGTCGAAGCCGCGGTTCGGCTGCGCACCGTACTGCCACGGCGTCTGCGAGATCGGCTGGCCGTTGAGGAAGGTGAGGTTGAGGCTGGGATCGGTACCGTCGATCGATACACGGTCACCCTGGCCGAACGCGCGGTCGATCGTGACGCCCGGAATCTGCGTCATCGCTTCGGCGACGTTGGTGTTCGGGAACTTGCCGATGTCCTCGGCCGTGACGGCTTCGACGATGGCGTCGGCATTGCGCTTGGTGTCCAGCGACTTCTCGAGGCTGGCACGGATACCGGTGACGGTGATCCCCTCGAGTTCGGCGGCCTTCGCGGCGTCGGCCTTTTGCTGGGCGGTCAGCGGTTTCGCCGGTGCCGGCGCCGCGTCCTGCGCGGAGGCGATTCCGGTGAAACAACACAATCCGGCGATGATGCTCGCCGTGAGCAGGTTTCTACGATGCGACATGGTGTCCTCCCCTCAGAGGATGTAGCGCCGACGGGTTTCGCGACCGCGCCGTGCTTTCGTTGCTATCGAAGGGCCTTTCGGCCCGGTTTTTGAACTAAGCCTGCGTTCCTTTCCCGCTCTTCAATGAGCGGTCGAACCGTGCAGGTAGAGACCGGCGGCACCGATCACACCCAACTGTCCGTGGTCCATCAGACGTACCGGCACTTGCTGGAGAAAGGCGCGCATAACGCCCTTGTTGAAGAACCTGGTGGCAAAGCTGCTGGCAAGTAGGTGGTCGCGTACCTGCGGCAGGATCCCGCCGGCGAGATACACGCCACCGCGGGCGCCGTAGAGCATGGCGAGGTCGCCGACGAAACTGCCGAGCAAGCCGCAGAACACATCGAGTGCCTCCCTCGCGGCAGCATCGCTGCCATCGAGGGCGGCGCCGGTGACGGCGGCGGGATCGTTCAGTGTCGCGGCCGTGCCGCGCAGCGTTGAAATGGCTTGATAGAGATTGACAAGACCCGGACCCGACAGGGCGGTCTCATAGGAAACATAGTCGCGATTGCGGGCGAGCTCGCCCAGGATCGCCACTTCGCGCTCGTTGCCCGGCGCGAGTGAAATCTGTCCCGCTTCGGTCGGCAGCACGGTCGCGTGCGGCTTGCCGGGCAGGAGCACCGCGGAACCCAGCCCCGTACCCGGGCCCATCACGAGGATGGGACCCTCGACCGGCTCGGCCGCGGTTTCGATGATGGGAGTGGTCTCGTGACTCTGCAGGAACTGACAGGCGTAGGCGACGGCTTCGAAGTCGTTGACGACGGCCAGGCCAGTAAGCCCCAGGCTTTCGCGGATATCGCCGATGGACACGGGCCAGGGCAGGTTCTCGTTGACGATGGCGTCGCCCAACACGTAACCGGCGCTGGCCACGGCGCAATGCTCGATGGCCACATGGCCGTCCAGGTGGCCGACGAAATCCTGCAGGACCGCGGTCAGGCTCGGCCAGTCGGCGCAGGCATACCGTTCGTAGCGAAGCACGTCGATCGACGAGGTTTCGTCGGCGCGGCGGACCAGGCCGATACGGGCATGCGTTCCGCCCACGTCGGCGGCGATGAACGCCCCGCTACGCGATGCACGCACGATATCCCGCTGTTTGGCCGACTCGCCCACGCGCTTCCCCCGGTCACCACTGCCCCGTCGTCATATGAAACTTTCATGACGCCCCTTGTTGGCGCCGAGTCTGTGAGGCCAATGACAACGTTGTCAACAGGACAGATGGCTAGGACAAGCGCCATTCCATAACGCGCTGCAACAGGAAACGTTTGCGTGAAAACGCTACCCTGCGGCGATACCCGCGTCATGCAGGCCTCCGCGCGGGTCCGGCGTGACGGATCAGTGGCTTGACGCGGCGCGACATCGAAAGTCATCGACCCTGCCGCAGGTCATGCACCGGCGCGCCGTGGCGATTGACAACGTTACGCACACGAGTCAATAAAGAGACAAAATCGGGCGTGTCCGGCGACCTCGCCGTTCCGGATGCCGACTACAACAGAGGGGAAACACCCATGTCGTCCACCGCGGCCGCCGTCGAGACGCGCCACTCCAGCCTGGTCCCGATGATCATCATCGGTGTCCTGTTCTTCATCTTCGGCTTCGTGACCTGGCTCAACGGGCCGCTGATCACGTTCGTCAAACTCGCCTTCAACCTCGACGACGTCAACGCCTTCCTGGTGCCGATGGCGTTCTACCTGTCGTACTTCTTCCTCGCCCTGCCTTCGTCTTTCATCCTGAAGAAGACGGGCATGAAGAAGGGCATGGGCCTCGGACTCTTCGTCATGGCGATCGGTGCGGTGATGTTCGGGCAGTTCGTCACGATGCGCGTGTATCCCGGCGCACTGACCGGCCTGTTCGTCATCGGTGCGGGCCTCTCGCTGCTGCAGACCGCGTCGAACCCGTACATCTCGATCCTCGGCCCGATCGAAAGCGGCGCGCAGCGCATCGCCTTCATGGGCATCTGCAACAAGCTGGCCGGTGCCGCCGCCCCGTTCGTCTTCAGCGCCGTGGTCCTCAGCAACATCGCGACCTTCGACAAGCAGATCGCCGCCGCAGGCTCACCGGCCGAGAAGGACGCCCTGCTCGCCGCCTTCGCCTCCAAGGTGCACATGCCGTACATGGTGATGGCCGGCCTGCTGGTGGTCCTGGCGATCTGGGTCGTGCGTTCGTCGCTCCCCGAGATCAAGCCGTCCAGCGACAACTCCGAGCGCGCCATCGGCCACGCCAAGGGCAGCATCTTCAGCTTCCCGCACCTGTGGCTCGGCGTGCTCTGCCTGTTCGTCTACGTGGGTGTGGAAGTGATGGCCGGCGACGCTATCGGTACCTACGGCCAAGGCTTCGGCATGAGCCCCGCCGACACCACGCACTTCACCTCGTACACCCTGATCGCCATGCTCGTGGGCTACATCGCCGGCTTGCTGCTGATCCCGAAGTTCGTCTCGCAGCAGCGCTACCTGGCGTTCTCCGCGATCCTCGGCGTGGCCTTCTCGATCGGCACCTATGTCACCACAGGCTATGTTTCGGTGGGCTTCGTCGCCGCCCTCGGCTTCGCCAACGCGATGATGTGGCCGGCGATCTTCCCGCTGGCGATCAAGGGCCTGGGTGCCCTCACCGAGTTCGGTTCGGCCTTCCTCATCATGGGCATCGCCGGCGGCGCCATCATTCCGGTGGCCTTCGCGCACCTGAAACAGCACTACGACTTCCAGGCCGTGTTCCTCTGCCTGATGGTCCCCTGCTACCTGTACATCCTGTATTACGGCGCGGCAGGCCACCGGGTCGGCCAACACGTCAAGGACTGACGTTCCGCCTTCGCTAAGTAACGGCCATCCGCTAGGATGGCCGTCTTGCATTTGAGGGTCGTAGATTGCGTAGCCCTACCATCAAGGACGTTGCCGAGCGGGCAGGCGTGTCGCTCAAGACCGTCTCCCGTGTCATCAACCACGAACCGTCGGTCCATGCGCGCACCCGCGACAAGGTGCAGCGTGCCATCGAGGCGTTGGATTACCAGCCCGACCAGGCTGCGCGCAGCCTGCGCAGTTCCCGCACGTATGCGTTGGGGCTGGTCTATGACAACCCCAACGCGCACTACGTGATCGCCATGCAGAACGGCGTGCTCTCGGTCTGCCGAGAGCGCGGCTTCGGTCTGCAGATCCATCCCTGCGATTCGTCGGCGGCGAAGCTGGCCGACCAGCTGGGCGACCTGGTCCGGCGCAACCGTCTGGCCGGTCTCGTGCTCTGCCCGCCCATGTCGGAACAGCCGCGCCTGCTGGCCGCGCTGACCGATCAGAAAGTGCCCTTCGTGCGCATCATCTCGGCGCGGCAGGACCCGAAGGACGGCTGGCCCTGTGTGTTCGTTGACGACCGCGACGCGGCCTATGCGATCACGGAACACCTCATCCAGCTGGGCCACCATCGCATCGGCTTCCTCTGGGGTGGCAAGGGACATCGTTCCAGCCCCGAGCGCTACCAGGGTTATGAAGACGCCCTGCGCGAATACGGCATCGCCGTGGACCGCAAGCTCGTGGTCGAGGGCGACTATTCCTTCGACGACGGATTCCGCGGCGCACGCAAGCTGCTGGCCCTGAAGGAACCGCCGACGGCGATCTTCGGCTCGAACGACGAGATCGCGGCCGGCGTGCTCGCCGCCGCACGCTCGGGTGGCGTGGATGTGCCCTGGGAACTCTCCATCGCCGGCTTCGAGGACAGCCCGTTCTCCAAGCAGTCGTGGCCGGCACTGACCACCGCACGGCAGAACACCGAGGAAATCGGTCGCCACGCGGCGCAGCGCCTGATCGCTGAAATCGAGCGCGACGACGCCGATCCGATGATCGAGAACGAGGGCTTCAGCCCCGACCTCGTCGTGCGGGGATCGACAGCGCCGCGACGACTGTAAGCCGCGCGTCCCAGGCCTCGCTGACGGAGGCCTGCGACGCGACGATCAGGCGGTGGTCATCACCGCGATGGCGCCGATGGCGAGCGCGACGCCCAGCCAGTTGACGGCCGCGAGGCGCTCCCGAAATCCAAACGCGCCCACCAGGGCGCCCAGCACCACCACGCCCACGTTCATCGAGGCGAAGACCAGCGACGGATCCTTCGGCAAGGCCTGGTGGCCCCATACGTAGAACAGGATGTTGGCGAAGTTGGCGATGCCCAGCAGCACGCCGAAGCCGAGGCTTCGCGCCGTCACCGGTGCCTTGCGCATGGCTGCGCGAACCAGCACGGCGATCCAGCACAGCACCATGGCGATCATGAACGATGCCAGCAGTGCGCTCGCGAACGGCGCGCCTGCCTGCGCTACCAGCTTGAAGCAGATATCGATCGCACCGAAGCCCGCGAACACCGCCAACGGCGCGATCCAGCCACCGCTTTCCACGCTGCCGCGCTCCTTGCGCCAGAGCACGCAAAGCACGGCCGCCAACGCCAGCGCGATGCCCAGCGTCTTGGTGCCCGTGAGCGTGTCGCCGAGGAAAGCGAACGCGGCGATGAGCGAGAGGAACAGTGACAGGCGCTGCGCCACGTCGGTACGCACGATACCCACGCTGCGCACCGAGCGCGCGAGCATCACGAAGATCGCGGGCAACAACACGCCGAGCAGCAGCAACGGCGCATACGTGGCCTTCGCGGCGATGGCGGCCTGGGGCGTCGCCTTCAACAACCAGGCGGCCAGCACCGCGGCAACTATGTAGTTCGTCGCCACCGCCTGCACGATATCGACGTTGGCGCGGCGAGCCAGCTTCAACAGGACCGAAACGGCCACGCTGAAAACAACCGCGAGGAGAATGTAGATCATGGCACTCGGTTCAACAGGACGGATGCGAAGGATCGCACGCCAGCACC
>Ga0209216_1000104_pt1 | contig 17672 bp, 21 predicted proteins | sample TexAe_OM2H0_O2_FD_187940 | JGI IMG/M metagenome (GOLD analysis project Ga0209216, IMG submission 187940) | Forest soil microbial communities from Davy Crockett National Forest, Groveton, Texas, USA - Texas A ecozone_OM2H0_O2 (SPAdes) (version 2) | ecosystem: Environmental > Terrestrial > Soil >... | reverse complement strand
GTATTGCGCACCCGCCATTTTCAGGTCCGTGGCGATACGCGTCACCGCGAATCGACCTTCTTCCTGCAAGCGCGCCAACTGCGTCTGTGCACGATTGCTGGACGACGTGGACATGAAGATGGTAACGATGCCGCCCGCGACGATCAGGCCGAGGACCAGGGCCACCATCAACTCGACCAAGGTGACACCGCGGCTGCGCTGGAAAGGACGGAACGCGCTCATGGCTGGAACACCCAGGTGAAGGACTGCAGATTGCCGGCAGCGACCTTGTCGTCACCACCGGTCAGGCCGCGCTCGGCCCAAGTGATCGTCATGGTGCAGCTACCGCTGTAGGGAGGACGCTTTTCATACATCGATGTCGGCGGAGGATTTCCGGCCTGGACGCATTTGATGGTCGTCTTACCGACAGCGGGCAATGAATCCTTGAGCTGCTGACTCCAGGCGACCTGATCGCGCAGTGCCACCTGCGCCGGCGTGCACCCTGCCGTCGAATCGCATACCGGCATATCGTCGCTGATCGGGTACGCCGCGGAATCGTAATCTGCATTCCAGAGCCCCACCGAATTGGCCCGCATGCGATCCGCCATGTTGTTGGCAAGGAACGTCACCTGCGTACGCACGTAGGCCGAAGCGTTCGATTTCGTGGCGGTAATCAAAAGCCCACCGAGGCCGATCAGGCCAACCGTGAAGATCAGCACCGCGACCAGGACTTCGATCATCGACACACCGCGCTGGACGCGCGGCGACGGGACGTGAATCACGCTGGCTCCCCCAAAAACCATTCCGATGGCACGACACTAACCAAACCTGAACCAAACGCCAGCGCCAACCGACATTCGGCCGGATTATTCCGACAAGCGGCGCCCGCTTTTACCGGCGCCGCCAGGAAATGTGAACGACGACACATACCGGCGGGGGCGGACACGACGACGTCGCCTCGGCATAACGAAGCGGTCACGGACGGCTGGGGAAAATAGGCGGGTCACGAAAGGAGTTTTTCCGTGCTCGCGCAGTATGTCTTTACCTCGGCGGAAGCCCCGTTCCGCATCGTTCGCCACGGCCACCGCTGGCGTGCCCTCCACGGCGACCGCGAAGTCGGCCGCTACGACCAGCCCGAGGACGCGGTCCGCGCGCTTCGCGAGGACCAGCCGGAGGCCCGCCTGCCACGCCGGTTGAGCGACTGGCGCTTCCTGCCGGAGGCGTCGCTCCTCCACGTGGCGCCACCGAGCGCCTCCGCCATGGCGCGACTTGCGGCGGCCTGATGCACGGTGTCGGTACGGACGCTTCACGCCACTTGCCGCTTCATGGTCTCCCGACCTCTCCAGGAGACCGCGACATGACTCACGACAGACAGGATGTGAAGCATCCCGACCACGGCCAGCCGGCCCATAAGGAAACGGACGCGGAGAAGAAGGCGCGCAAGGAGCACGCCAGCGAAAACCAGGACAAGGCGCTGGAAGAGACATTTCCCGCCAGCGATCCGGTCTCCCCCTTCGTCCCCGCGAAAGCGCCCGACTGACCGCGGCAGTTCACAGCTCCATGCTGCGCCAGAGGCCATGGTCGTCCTCGATCCGTAGTTCGACCGATGCGCCTTCGTCCCTGCATGCGCGGGCCTGCCGCACGGCATAGGACAAGGCATCGCGCTCATGGCTGAAACGGGCGGCTTTCTCGGCGTCCACGCGCACCGACCACTCCGCACCCGGGGCAGGCGGCTGCATGACGTAGACGCGCACATAGCGCTGACTCATCGTCCGGCTCCCTCCCCTGCCCGGCCTATGTCGCACCCGGTGGATGAAGATGGCGTGTGCGTGCGCCTCGATGCGGCTTAGCGGGGCTGCGGCCACTCGCGGGCAAGGATCGCGAAGATGACGTCGTCGACCCATTTGCCGCGGAACAGGTAGCTCTCCACGTGGTGGGCTTCCTGGCGAAAGCCGAGCGAGCGCAGCAGCGCGATGCTGGCGACGTTGCGCGGATCCACGGAACCCACGGCGCGGCGGTAGCCCCATTCGCCAAAGGCCACGCCAAGCATCGTGCTCATGGCCTCACGCGCGTAGCCCAGGCCCTGCCGCTCCGGCCGCAGGGAAACGCCGAACTCGATGGGACCGTCTGTGTCCGCCGGAAAATGGATACCCAGGTCACCAATGAGCGCAGCGGAATCCCTTTCGCGCACCGCCAGTTGAAACCAGCTGTCCGGCACGGCGAATGACTGCTCCGTCTGGCGCGCGATGAATGCTTCGGCATCGGAAAGCCCGGCAGGTTTCCAGCCCTGGTAACGGGCCACGGCGTCATCGCCGCGATAGGCGAACAAGGTAGGGGCATCGGCCGGCGCGAGCCGGTCGAGACGCAACCGTGGCGTAAGGAATTCAAGCGGCGTCGATCGATCCATGGCCGGCATCGTCAACGCATTCACGACGGTCCGCAACTCAACCTTCGTCGACGGCACGCTTCTCGAAGGCGGCTCTTGCCGCTTCGATGTCGGCACGATGCGTTTCCGCCCATTGCCACACGCTACAGAACGCCGCGCCAAGACTGAGGCCGATCGGCGTCAGTTCGTATTCCACCCTCGGCGGCACCACGGGATAGACGGTACGCGTGACGAGGCCATCGGCCTCCATCTGCCGGAGCGTCTTGGTCAGCATCTTCTGGCTGACGTCACCGATCAGGTCGGTCAGGCGGCCGAACCGCATGCGGCCGTGGTCGGCAAGCACCTCGAGCGTCAGCATGGTCCAGCGATCCGCCACGCGCGCGATGATGCCGCGGACAAGGGCGTCCAGCTCCGGATCGGTGGCCGGTTCGCCCAGGGCGCGACACGGCTCGTCGTACAGCTTCTTCTTCGCTTTCGCAGGCATCGTGACCGCTCCATACTTCCCAATTGGTAAGTATGGAACTTTTGAGCACCTACTTTCCATGGGATCGTGTCCGGCCTAGCCTTGTCACTCCCCTCTTCTTCACGAGACTCGGCATGGACATCGCAGGCAACACCATCCTCATCACCGGCGGCGGTTCGGGCATCGGCAAGGCCCTGGCGGAAGCCTTCCATGCGCGCGGCAACCAGATTGTCATCGCCGGGCGCCGGCAAGGCGCGCTCGATGCCACCATCGCCGCCAACCCGGGCATGAAGTCCATCCTCCTCGACATCGAGGATCCGGCGTCGATCAGGCAAGTGGCCACGACGCTGCGCAAGGACTTCCCTCGCCTGAACGTGGTCATCCACAACGCGGGCATCATGCGTCCGGAACACCTGACGGACGGCTCGACCGACATCGCCGAGGCCACCGTCACGACGAACCTCCTCGGTCCCATCCGGCTGAATGCGGCGCTGATCGACCACCTGATGGCACAGCCGAAGGCCGCCGTCGTCACGGTGTCCTCGGGCCTCGCCTTCCTGCCGTTCGCCCTGGCGCCCACCTACTGCGCCACGAAGGCCGCGATCCATTCGTACTCGGAAACCCTGCGCTACCAGTTGAAGGACACCTCCGTGCAGGTGCACGAACTGGTGCCGCCATACGTGCAGACGGAGCTGATGGGCGAACGGCAAAAGAATGATCCGAACGCGATGCCGCTCGACGCCTTCGTCGCCGAGGCGATGGCACTCTTCGAGAGCACCCCCGATGCCAAGGAAATCCTGGTGGAACGCGTGAAGCCATTGCGCTTCGCCGAGGTGAACGGTAGCTACCCGGCGTTCTTCAAGCAGTTCAACGACCATGCCGCGGACAACGCGCCGTAATTTTTACGCAGCCGTTACCGCGTAAGCGCCCAAGCCGCGCAGCTTTTTTACGGATGCCGGGCAGATACTGAGCTCCCGCATTTCGGAGCAACCAGCAATGTCGATCGTCGTGATCACGGGCCCGCGTCAACAGGCGGATCAGGCCACCCTTGCCGATGACGCCATGTGGCGCCTCTGGGAAAGGGCCCAGGCGGCCGGTGTCGACCTGCTGTGGCGTCCGTGCAACGACTTCATCGAGATGACTGGCTACCTCGGCCGCTCGCCCGTCGATCACGCCGAACTGGTGCTGCTCGACGTCGACGCCAACAACGTCCCGACGCAGGACGTCGCGCCACTGCGCGACGCCCTTGCGGCGTTGGGCGTGCCGTACATCGAAGTGCATGACGACAGCGACGCATCGGACGCGTCGGCCCTGGTGCCGGGTCATCCGTCGCTGGTGAGCGTGGTCGTCCCCGGTAATGCGATGGCCGGTTACGACATGGCCCTGTCGATCGGCCTGCGTTACCTGGCCGACGAGACGCGCCTGGCTGCGTAAGGACGCTTTTAGCGGGCGCCGGCGCGCGACTTGCCGCTGGACGCCTCGATCAGCTGATGCAGTTGTTCGCAGGACGGCGCGATCTGATCTTCGGTCACGGTCGCGACGCCCAGCAGCAGTCCCGACCGAGGGGTGGTTCCGGGACTGAACCACGGCGAGAGCGCCGCTGGCGCCAGGCCACGTGCCGTCGCGCGGTCTGCGATGTCGACGTCGCAGATGTCGTCTGGGAGATGCAGCACGGCCGCCAGCCCGCCTATGTCGACGCGGTAGCCCTTCCGCTCCAGCTCGGTGCGCAACGCTTCGCCTCGCGCGGCGTAAATGCGCTTCATGCGGCGCAGGTGCCTCATGTAATGACCCTCTCGCATGAACTGCGCGATGGCGCGCTGCACCGCCGGACCCGGCGCCGAACCCACGCATAGGGCCGCCTCGGCGAACTGGCCCACCAAGGCCCGGGGAACGACGACGAAGCCGAGCCTCAGCGCCGGACTGATGGTTTTGCTGAAAGACCCGATATGGATGACACGACCGCTGGTATCCAACGATGCCAACGCCGGTGCGGCACGCCGATTGAGCTGCAATTCGCCCAGGTAGTCGTCCTCGACGATCCAGGCACCCGCTTGTTCCGCCCACGCAAGAAGTTCGATCCGCCGGTTGAGGGATAGCGTCGCGCCAAGCGGTGCCTCCTGCCCCGGCGTGACCAGGACCAGGGCAGCATCGGAGGCGTTCCGGATGCCGAGCGATACATCGATGCCATCCTCATCCACGGGAATCGGGACGGGAACAAGCCGGGCGAATTCGAGGGCCCTGCGGCTCTGGAAAAAACCCGGGTTCTCCATCCAGGCCCTGCGCCCTTCCAGGCCGAGCACGCTCAATGTCGTCCCGAGGGCACCAGCGAACCCCGCCGTGATGAATATCTGCGAAGGCTGGCATTCCAGGCCCCGCGCCAGGGCGAGATGCGCCGCGATTTCGCGCCTGAGTTCAGCCTCGCCGCGTGGATCGGGATACACGGCGGCACCGACGACCTCGGCTCGGGCGGCATGCGCGCGCAAGCGGCCGAGGAGATTCTTCGGAAATCCATCCGAGGCCGGGATACCCATCTGGAAGGTGGCCGGCCCCATCAGCAGGTGTTGATACAGCGCAGCCGTCGGATCGGCATGTCCGCGAGAGGTCGTCGCACCACCACCCGCAGGCGGATGATCGGCGACCCTCGTGCCGCCCGGACGGGACGAGACGATGACCTGTTCGTCGGTCAGTCGCTCGTAGGCCGATTTGACGGTGCCGCGCGACACCCCGAGTTGCGCTGCCAGGGCCATCCAGGAGGGTAGCCTCGCGCCGGGCCCCAATGCCCCGCTACTTATCGCTGCCAGCACGCCGGCACGGATCTGCTCCGCCAGGGTGGTCCTGGCAGACCGATCGATCTTGATGTGCAGTGCGGATGCCATGGCAATAGTACATTCAGAAATGACATTTCTGGTTCTTTTCAGTGTACTGGCAACGAGCGCAGTATGGCGACTCCCCAAGGAGTCCTCCTCATGACATCCCGAACCCTGTTCACCGCCCTGCTGGGCACCTCCACCGTCGTTTTCGCGACGACCGCGACCGCGCAGACCCCGAACGAAACGGTCACGCCGAACTTCTCGCACGTCATCAGCAACCTGCCGGGCAAGTCGCTGATCGCCGTCGAAGTGACGTATCCGCCGGGTGGCGCGTCGAAGCCGCATAGCCATGCGAAGTCGGCTTTCATTTATGCCTACGTCGTCTCGGGCTCGATCGTCAGCCAGGTCGACGATGGCCCGGCGAAGATCTACTCGGCAGGCCAGGCCTTCTACGAAGAGCCGGGCGCCAAGCATCGCGTCAGCCGCAATGCGAGCAAGACCGCACCCGCCAAGTTGCTCGCCGTGTTCATCGTCGACACCAACGACACGCACCTGACGACGCCGACCGAGTAAGAAACCGCATGTCACACCACCTCGACATCACGACGCTGCCGGGCGTACGCATCCCCGACAGCGCCATCGCCCGTGAGGCGACGCAGCTCATACGCGACACCGCCAGCAACCTCCTGTTCCAGCATTCGATGCGGGTGTATTTCTGGGCGGGCCTCATGGCCAATCGCAAGGGGCTCGCCTACGATCCGGAGCTGCTCTTCGCAGGCGCGATGTTCCACGACCTCGGCCTCACCGAGCGCTTCCACGAAAGCTCGCTCCGCTTCGAAGTGGACAGCGCGAATGCGGCGCGCGACTTCCTGCGCGGCCATGGCATTTCCGAAGCGGACGTCCACAAGGTTTGGACGGCCATCGCTTTCCACACCACGCCCGGCATTCCTGAGTTCCTGCATTCGGAGGCGACGCTTCTCCAGATGGCCGCCGGCATGGACGTCGCGGGACGCGCATATGACCAGATCACGGATGAAGAGCGCGATGCCGTGGTCACGGCGTATCCGCGTGAGCCCGATTTCAAGAACGGGATCATCGATGCGTTCTACGAGGGCACGAAGAAGCGTCCGATGACCACCTTCGGGACCTTCAACGACGACTTCATCGCATGCAGGGATCCGGCGTTCCAACGTGTTGACATGTGCAGTGTCATCTTGCACTCGCCCTGGGCGCATTGATCAAGGGCTGAGGTGCAGACACAAAAAAACCCGCTCTCGCGGGTTTCTTTGTGTCCTCCGGGACCGCTCGGCGGCAGACCGGGAGTGAAGCATGGTGCCGGAAATAGGAATCGAACCTACGACCTCATCATTACGAATGACGCGCTCTACCAACTGAGCTATTCCGGCGAGAAGCGGAATTCTAGGGAAGCTTGGGGCAAGGCGCAAGCCTCAACCCGCCATGCGGAGTTCCCTGGGCAGGGCGAAGGTGATGTTTTCGGCCTCGCCGTCGAGCTCGCGCACGCTGCCCTGGCCCCAGGACTGCAGGCGGGCGATGACCTCCTGGACCAGCTTCTCCGGGGCCGAGGCGCCCGCGGTGACACCGATGCGGGCCTTGCCTTCGATCCAGCTGCGCTCGATGTGCTCGGCGCCGTCGATCAGGTAGGAAGTGACGCCCTGCTTTTCGGCCAGCTCCTTCAAGCGGTTCGAATTGGAGCTGTTGATCGAACCCACGACGAGCACGAGGTCGACCGCGTCGGCGAGGCGGCGGACGGCGTCCTGGCGGTTCTGCGTGGCGTAGCAGATATCGTCCTTGCGCGGGCCCTCGATGCTCACGAACTTCGCGCGTAGCGCGGCGATGATGGCGATGGTGTCATCCACCGAAAGGGTGGTCTGCGTGACGAAGGCGAGCTTGCCGGGCTGCGCCGGTTCCAGCTCCGCGACATCCTCCACCGATTCGACGAGATAGATGTGGCCCTCGTTCGCACGGTTCCACTGTCCCATCGTGCCCTGCACTTCCGGGTGCCCCGCGTGACCGATCAGGATCACGTCGTGGCCGGCGCGACCGAGGCGTGCGACTTCCATGTGGACCTTGGTGACCAGCGGGCAGGTGGCGTCGAAAACGTTGAGGCCGCGGCGGTCGGCTTCCTCACGCACGGCCTTCGGTACGCCATGGGCGCTGAAGATGACTGTGGAGCCATCGGGCACTTCGTCGAGTTCCTCGACGAACACCGCGCCGTCGGCACGCAGGCGCTCCACGACATAACGGTTGTGCACCACCTCGTGACGTACGTAGATCGGCGCGCCATAGGACTCGAGGGCACGCTCGACGATGGCGATGGCGCGATCGACGCCGGCGCAGAAACCGCGGGGATTGGCGAGGAGGATGTCCAAGGGGACCTCGTGGCCGCGTGGGCCGTGGCAATAGGGCTTTGGCGCCTGGATGGCACCGAACCCCGTCATTATCGCACGGGGCGCGCTGGCAACCCCAATAAGCCCTGAAGCGGGGCTGGGGCGTCAGGCCGAGGCGTTCTTCGTCGATCCACCGAACAGGCTGAACACGATCAGGGCGGCCGCGCCCACGCTGATGGCCGAATCGGCCACGTTGAACACCGGGAAGGGGTAGCTGCCCAGAAAAACCTGGATGAAGTCGGTCACCTTCGCCGCATGGACGCGGTCGATGACGTTGCCGAGCGCCCCGCCCACGATGAGGGCCAGCGGCGCCGCCGTACGCCAGTCCCCGCGCGGGGTCCGCGACAGCCACACGCCCAGCGTGCCGCTGATGACGCCGGCCAGCAGGACGAAGAACCAGCGTTGCCAACCGGCGCTGTCGGCCAGGAAGCTGAATGCCGCGCCCGTGTTGAAGGTCAGCGTCCAGTTGAGGATGCCGGGGATCACCGGGTGCGGCGTCTCGGCCGGCTGCAGGGCCGTCAGCGCCCACCACTTGGTCAACTGGTCGAGCACGATCATCACGGCGGCGAGCCAGAGCCAGGACAGTGCGTTGGGTTTAGGGCGTACGGTCATGCGTTCAAAGGCCATTCGTGACGGGAACCCGCGCCGCCGGGCGGCGCGGGTGGTGTGCTGGCACGGCCGGTCAGAACCAGCGGCGATCCTCGCCCTGCCCCGTCACGTTTTCCACGCAGCGGCCACAGATCTCGGGATGCGCCGGGTCGTGACCGACATCGTGTCGATGTTGCCAGCAACGGATGCACTTGGCCGCCTCGCTGACGGCGGCGGACACATAAACCTCCGCCCCATCGAGTTCCACGCGCTCGGCCGACGCCGGGCGGCCTTCGAGCGGCGCCAGGGTCACTTCCGAGGTGATGAAGAAGAAGCGCAGCTCCGCCGCCGATTCGGCCAGCGCCGCCTGGGTGGCGGTGTCGGCGTGGATCGTCAGCGTGGCGTCGAGCGAGGCACCGATCTGGCCAGCCTTGCGCATGCCCTCGAGCACGCGCGACGCCGTCTCGCGGGTCGCCAGCAACGTGGACCACCAGCCACGCACGTCGGCGTCCTGGCGCACGTCGAGGCCCTCGTAGAAGGTCTCGAACAGCACCGACTCGCTGCGCGAACCCGGCAGGTGGGCCCAGACTTCTTCCGCCGTGAACGTGACGATGGGCGCCAGCCAGCGGGTCAGCGCCTCGAGGATCCGGTACATCGCGCTCTGCGCGCTGCGACGGCCGCGGCTGTCCGTCGGCATCGTGTACAGGCGATCCTTCGTGATGTCGAGGTACAGCGCGCCGAGTTCATTCGTGCAGAAGTTCTGCACGCGCTGGACGATCTCCGGGAAGTCGTAGCGCTCGTAGGCCGCGACGATCGCCGCCTGCGTGTCGGCGGTCTGCCGCACGGCCCAGCGGTCGAGATCCAGGCACGCCTCGGTGGCGAGCAGATGCTTGTCCGGATCGAAGCCGTCCAGGTTGCCGAGCAGGAAGCGCGCCGTGTTGCGGATGCGGCGGTACGTATCCGCCACGCGCTTCAGGATCTCGTCCGACAACGACATCTCGTTGCGGTAATCGGTCGAGCAGATCCACAGGCGCAGGATGTCCGCACCGAGGGTCTTCATGATGTCCTGCGGTTCGATGCCGTTACCCAGCGACTTCGACATCTTGCGGCCCTGCGCGTCCACGGTGAAACCGTGGGTCAGCACATGGTCATAAGGCGCGCGGCCGTTGATGGCCGCCGAGGTCAGCAGCGACGACTGGAACCAGCCGCGATGCTGGTCGGAGCCTTCCAGGTACATCACCTTGTATTCGCTGGCGTTGCCGGCCTGCAGTTCCGGACGCGCGCCGACCACCGCGAAGTGGCTGACGCCCGAATCGAACCACACGTCGAGGACGTCGGTGACTTTCTCGTACGCGTCGGCGTCGTCGCCCAGCAGTTCGCGCGGATCGAGCGTGAACCAGCTGTCGATGCCCTCCTTCGCGACCTTCTGCGCCACCTTCTCCATCAGCTGGACGGAATCCGGATGCGGATCGTGCGTGTTCTTGTCGACGAACAGGGTGATCGGCACGCCCCACGTGCGCTGGCGCGAGATGCACCAGTCCGGGCGACCCTCGATCATCCCGGCGATGCGCTCTTCGCCCCAGCCCGGCACCCAGCGCACGGACTTGATGGACGTGAGCGCGGTGCGGCGGAGATCGGCCTGTTCCATGCCGATGAACCACTGCGGCGTGGCACGGAAGATCACCGGCGTCTTGTGACGCCAGCAATGCGGGTAGCTGTGCGTGAGCTTGGCCGAGGCGAGCAGCACGCCGCGCGCGCGCAGCAGGTCGACGATCTGGTCGTTGGCCTTCCAGATGTGCACGCCGGCGAACGAGACGTCGCCCGCCAGCGGCAGGTCGGCGCGATAGACCCCGCGGCCGTCGACGTAGTTGAGTGTGCCGATGCCGTAATGCTGGCCCACGACGAAATCTTCCGCACCGTGGTCGGGCGCAGTGTGCACGGCACCGGTGCCGTCCTCGTCGGACACGTGGTCGCCGAGGATGATCGGCACGTGCTTGTCGTAGAACGGATGACGCAGCGGCTGGTTCTCCAGCACGGCGCCCTGCACGCGGGCGAGCACGTTGACCGTCTCGACGCCATAGCGGGCCAGCGCCTTCTCGACCAGGGCCGAGGCGACCACCAGCAACAACGGCTTGCCGTTGCGCGACGGACCTTCGACCAGGGAATACTCGAGTTCGCCACCGAGCGACACCGCCTGGCTGGACGGCAGCGTCCACGGCGTGGTGGTCCAGATCGGCACGGCGATGTTCGCGTCGCCCGTGGCGATGCCGAACAGGGCGCCGAACGAGACCGGGTCGACCGCGTCATACGCGACGTCCACCGCGGGCGAGGTCTTGTCGGCGTATTCGATCTCGGCTTCGGCGAGTGCCGAGCCGCAGTCGAAGCACCAGTACACGGGCTTGGCGCCACGCACGACGTGGCCGTTCGCCACGATGCGCGCCAGCGCGCGGATCATGTCGGCTTCGTAGGTGAAGTCGAGCGTGCGATACGGCTTTTCCCAATCGCCAAGGACGCCCAGGCGCTTGAAGTCCACGCGCTGCAGGTCGATCTGCGCCATCGCGTACTCGCGGCACTTCTGGCGGAAGGCGGCGGCGTCGAGCTTGTCGCCCGCCTTGCCGAACTTCTTCTCGATCGCGATCTCGATCGGCAGGCCGTGGCAGTCCCAGCCGGGCACGTAGGGTGCGCGGTAACCGGCCATCAGCTTCGACTTGACGACGACGTCCTTCAGCACCTTGTTGACCGCATGGCCCAGGTGGATCACGCCATTCGCGTACGGCGGGCCGTCGTGCAGCACGAACACCTTGTCGCGGCCGGCGGTCTGCTCCTGGATCTGCGCATAGCGGCCCACGCGCTCCCACGTGGCCAGCCAGCCCGGCTCGCGCTTGGGCAGGTCGCCACGCATCGGGAAGTCCGTCTGCGGCAGGTTGATGGTGTTCTTGTAATCCTGGGTCATCGCTGGGAACCGTGGGTATCTGAGACAAGTATGGGGTTCATCCCAAGGGCTTGCCGGGCGGCGATCTCGTCCTGGTGCATCTGTGCGGTCAGGGCGTCAAGGCCGTCGAATTTTTCTTCGTCGCGCAGTTTGCGGACGAACTCCACGCCGATGCGCTGGCCGTAGAGGTCGCCGGAGAAATCGAATAGATGGGCTTCGAGCAGCGGCTCGCGCACCTCGTTCACCGTGGGGCGATAACCGAGGCTGGCCACGCCAGGCCAGCTGCAGGGACCATCGCCGACGCCGATGCGCACCGCGAAGATCCCATGGATCGGGCTCACCCGCTCACTGAGATGGACGTTCGCGGTCGGATAACCAAGGGTGCGTCCCAGTTGCTGGCCATGCTCGACATGGCCGTCGATCACGAAGGGACGGCCGAGGAGCCTGGCGGCGTCGCTGAAGCGGCCTTCGGCGAGCAGGGTGCGCACCTTGGACGACGAGACACGCTCGCCGTCGACCAGCACCGGCGGAACGGCATGCGCGGTGAAGCCGAGTTCCGCGCCCATCGTCTGCAGGAGGGCGAAGTCGCCGCCGCGCCGATGGCCGAAGCGGAAATCCTCGCCCACCCACACTTCGCGGGCGGCCATGCGGCCGACAATCACCTTACGAACGAAGTCCTCGGCGGACATCATCGTCAGGGCTTCGTCGAAGCGCAGCGACAGCAATTCGCGGATGCCCGCGGCCCCCATGCCCTCGGCCTTCTCGCGCACGCCGGAAAGACGCGGCACGGGTTCCTTCGAGAAAAAGGCGCGCGGCAGGGGTTCGAAAGTGATGACCGCCGGTGCCAGGCCACGCGCTTCGGCACGCCGGCGCACCTCGAAGAGGATCGCCTGGTGGCCGAGGTGCAGGCCGTCGAAGGCACCGATCGCCACGACGCTGCCTTCAGGCGCGAGGCACGGGCCGTCGACGTCTCGATGGAGGCGTAGCGTCATGCCGGGGAGCCCTGGAATCGATGCGGAATAAAAGCCATCGGGCCAGTATAGCCGCCCCATTGCGCCGCACAATGCGACGCCGGGACACTCACTGGGCGCGGAGTTCGCGCAGGCGGAAGCCCAGCGCGAACAAGGTCACCACATAGGCGCCACCGCCTGCACAGACCAGGACCGCCAACCGCCACACCCTCTCCCACTTCTCCACGTCGCTCCACTCCGGCCAGACGTGCAGTCCCACGAGCAGCACGGCGATCATGACCGCGCAGGAGATCGCCAGCCGCAGCAGGTGGCGCGCCCAGCCCGGCTGGCGGGCATACACCCCCGCCTTGCCCAGCCAGCGCCACAGCAGCAACAGGTTGAGATAGCTGGCTAGCGCACTGGCCATGCCCAGGGCCATGTGCAGGCCCGGGATCGTCGCGATGGCCGCCATCCACGACCCCGCCTTCTGTTCCGGGCTCGCCCACAGGAAGAACAGCAGGGCCAGGAAGGCCACGTTGAACACCATGTTCGCCACCAGCGAGGCGACGCCCGCCCGCACGGGGGTCTTGGTGTCCTTACGCGCATAGAAGGCCGGCAGCACGACCTTCACGAGGGCGAAGGCCGGCAGGCCGAAGCTCAACGCCGAAATGGACAGCGAGGCCATCTTCGTGTCGAAAGCGGTGAAGCGGCCGTGCTGGAAGATGGTCGCTACCAGGGGCACCGAGAGGATCATCAGCGCGAACATCGCCGGCACCGCGATCAGCAACGTCGTGCGCAGGCCCCAGTCCAGCGCCCGCGAGAACCCTTCCTTGTCGGTCGTCACGTGATGGCGGGAGAGCGACGGCAGGATGACCGTGCCCAGTGCCACGCCGAAGACGCCAAGAGGGAGTTCGAGGAAGCGGTCCGCCTGCGACAGCCAGCTCTGCGAACCGGCGATCAGCAGGGAGGCGATGACGGTATCCAGCAACAGGTTGATCTGGGCGACGGACGAGCCGAACAGGGTCGGCACCATGAGGGTCATGATCCGGCGCACGTCCGGTGAACTCCAGCCCCAGCGCGGCAAGGCCAGCAGGTCGAGCTGCCGGAGGGCGGGCATCTGGAACACCAGCTGCAGCATGCCCGCGACAAGGATCGCCCAGCCCATCGCCATGATCGGCGTATGCAGCTTGGGCGCCAGCCACAGCGCGCCCGCGATCATGCAGAGGTTGAGGATGACGGGAGTGAGCGCCGGCAGGCCGAAACGATGGAAGCTGTTCAGTGCGCCGCCACTCAGGGCCGTCAACGACACGAACAGGAGAAAGGGGAAGGTCAGCCGCAGCAGGTCCACGGTCAGGCCGAACTTCTCGGGCGTCTCCACCGCGCCAGGCGAGAACAGCGCGGTCACCTGGGGGGCGAAGATGACGCCCAATGCCACGACCAGCAGCAGGACACCCCCGAGCGTGCCCGCCGTCAGGGACATCAGGCGCTTGAGGTCTTCGTGGGGCCGGGTCTCCTTCACCTCCGTGAAGACCGGCACGAAGGCCGTCGAGAACGAGCCCTCGGCGAACAGGCGGCGCATGAAGTTGGGAATGCGGAAGGCGACCCAGAAGGCATCGGTGGCCGCATTGGCGCCGAACGAGGCATTGATCGCCATGTCACGGACCAGGCCGAGCACGCGGGAAACCATGGTCATGCCGCTGAAACTGAGCATGCCGCGAAGAAGGCTGGGGGTTTTCATCCGTTCCGAGGCTACCGGCACAAACCGCTAGTTTGACAGCGCGCCCCGGGCGGAGGACAGTCCACTGTCTGGAATTTCCCGGGCAACACCGCCCTGCCCACCTGCCGGCCTGTCCGCGCGGGACCTAAGCTATTGACGCGCCCCGTCTTTGGCCTCAAAATGGGCGTCTTTTTTAAAACCAACCGAACTCTGGAGCTTTACCTTGGCCAACATCAAGTCCGCGAAGAAGCGTGCGCGTCAGTCGGAGCAGCGCCGTCTGCGCAACGTCAGCGCGCGTTCCATGGTGCGTTCCGCACTGAAGAAGGTCGTCAAGGCGATCGACGCCAAGGATAAGGCTGGCGCAGTCACCGCGTATGCCGTCGCCGTGCCGGTGATGGATCGCTACGCTGCCCGTGGCCTGATCCACAAGAACAAGGCTGCTCGCCACAAGAGCCGCCTGAACGCGAAGATCCGCGACCTGGCGTAAGCCTGCGCGACATCGCTGTTCGCAAAAAAGCCGGCGAAAGCCGGCTTTTTTGTTGCCCTTGGCGGGCGACGAGCTCATCGGGCTCGTCGCCTTTTACTTATTCGCCGCGCATGCGGACATCGTCCGCGGCTTCGGTGCGGTCGCGCTGGAGTACGCGCTCGGCGTCGAAGAACTGCTGCACCTTCAGGCAAACGTCCCACGTACCGGTTTCACCGGCCGCGGACACCACGAACCACGGGGCCGTCCACTCGAGGCGGGCGACGATGTCGTCCACGATGCGCTTGAGCTCGTCCTCGTCATCGATGACGTCGGACTTGTTGATGATCAGCCAGCGCGGACGCTCCACCAGCTCGGCGTCGAACTCCTGCAGCTCATGCTCGATGGCACGCACCTGCTCCACGGGATCGGAACCGTCGATCGGCTGGATGTCGACCACGTGCAACAGCAGGCTCGTGCGCGAGACATGGCGAAGGAACTGGATGCCCAGGCCCGCGCCATCGGCGGCACCCTCGATGATGCCGGGGATGTCGGCGATCACGAAGCTCTGGTCGGTGCCGATACGCACCACGCCGAGATTCGGATGCAGCGTGGTGAACGGATAGTCCGCCACGCGTGGCGTCGCCGCCGACACGGCACGGATGAAGGTGCTCTTGCCTGCGTTCGGGAAGCCGAGCAGGCCGACGTCCGCCAACAGGCGAAGCTCGAGCTTCAGCTCGCGCACCTCGCCCGGCGTACCTGGCGTGGACTTGCGCGGCGCGCGGTTCACCGAGCTCTTGAAATGGATGTTGCCGAGTCCGCCTCGCCCGCCCTGCGCCACCTTGAGGCGCTGGCCGTGGGCGGTCAGGTCACCAATGACCTCGTCGGTGTCGACGTTGGTCACGATGGTGCCGACGGGAACACGGACCTCGATGTCCTCGCCACCCTTGCCGTACATCTGGCTGCCCATGCCGCCCTGTCCGCGCGGCGCCTTGAAGGCGCGCATGTGGCGGAAGTCGACCAGCGTGTTGAGACCTTCGTCGGCCACCAGCCACACCGAGCCGCCATTGCCGCCGTCGCCGCCATCGGGACCGCCGAACGGAATGAACTTCTCACGACGGAAGCTCACGCAGCCGTTGCCGCCGTCACCGGCCGAGACTCTGATTTGCGCTTCGTCGACGAATTTCATGAAAGGGGAACCTGGGTAGAGTGATGCCGCCGTACAAACGAAAAGCCCCGCCGTAGGCGGGGCCTTCGCTATCGCGTCGGGAGAGGCTTACGCCTGGACGACGTCGACGAACTTGCGACCCTTGTCGCCGCGGGTCTTGAAGGCAACCGTGCCATCGACCAGTGCGAACAGGGTGTGGTCGCGGCCGAGGCCGACGCCCACGCCAGCGTGGAACTTGGTGCCACGCTGACGAACGATGATGTTACCGGCTTCGACAGCCTGGCCACCGTAGATCTTCACGCCGAGGTACTTCGGGTTCGAATCGCGGCCGTTGCGGCTGGAACCTACGCCTTTTTTATGTGCCATGACTTATATCCTCCGGCGACTCAGGCGTTGATGCCCGTGATCTCGATTTCGGTGTAATGCTGACGATGTCCCTGCGTGCGCTTGTAGTGCTTGCGACGACGGAACTTGACGATGCGGATCTTATCGGCGCGGCCGTGGGCGCGAACCTTCGCGCTGACGGTGGCACCGGCGACCAGCGGGGCGCCAACGGTGATCGACTCACCTTCGCCGACCAGGAGAACCTGATCGAACTGAACGGTGGAATCGACTTCGGCGGTGAGCAGCTCGACGCGCAGGATTTCGCCTGCCATCACACGATACTGCTTGCCACCGGTCTTGATGACTGCGTAGCTCATGGTTGTTTCCTGTTGCTGATTATGTAGTTCTTTTTAGGGTCTTGCGGGTGTTGCGAACTGCGAATTATAGCCAAGGGGAAAAGGCAAGGTCAATCAGATGGTTAACGGAATGCGGGACGCGGCACCCCAAGCCCTGCATCAATGAAATAACCCCTTGGAAAACAGCAACCTACCTTTCTGTAGGAGCCGATTCATCGGCGAAGGGTGCTCGCCCCAAGCCACCCCGCTGCCGCGGGATCGCCGATAAATCGGCTCCTACAGGGGCTTCAGGCGCGGGTTACTTCTTTTTAGACGGCGTAGGGGCTGGCGCGGGCGCTGGCGTTCCACCCGCCGGCTTGGCGGCGGAACCGGTTGCCGGGCACTGGCCCTGCGGGTTCAGGGTGCCCTGGCTCTGCAGCTGGGAAATCATCTGCTGGCCGCGCTCCTGACCCCACTGCTTGCCGATTTGCATGCCCTCGGCCATGGTCGCCGGCATCTGGGTGATCACCTTCTGGCCCAGCGGCGAACGGTAGAACTTGAGCAGGCCGTCGATGTCTTCGGCGGTGAAATGCTTCTGGTACACCGGCACCATGCGGCCGATCAGCTGATTGGTCGCGTTGGCGTCCACGAAGCCCTGCCAGTAGCTCGCCGGCACGCACGGCAGAGCGTTCTGCATCACGCCCGCCATCTGGCTGTTCATCTGACTGAGCATGCGGCCCATGCCGACAGCGTCCATCAGCTGGCGTACCTGCTGCTCGCTCGGCTGGGCCGCTAGCGCCTGGCCCGCACAACCCGCCAGCACCAGGCCGACGGCGATCCCTGTCCACTTACGCATGCGTCACGTTCCTCTTTGGGATGGATGGCACACCCCTCCCCGGGGTGACGGCCATGGTAGCCGCGTCGGCGCCCTACGGGTACGCCCCTGCGGCCGGGTACCGATCCCGCAAATCACCTGTGCTGAACCGTCACAAGTCGATACGGAATGAAGGCCGAAAACCCTTGGTATAGTCGGGGGCTTCCCCCATTTATGTCGGCACATGGACAGCATTCGCATCCGCGGCGCCCGCACGCACAATCTCAAGAATATCGACCTCGACCTGCCCCGCGATCGCCTGATCGTGATCACGG
>Ga0209216_1000103_pt1 | contig 17853 bp, 18 predicted proteins | sample TexAe_OM2H0_O2_FD_187940 | JGI IMG/M metagenome (GOLD analysis project Ga0209216, IMG submission 187940) | Forest soil microbial communities from Davy Crockett National Forest, Groveton, Texas, USA - Texas A ecozone_OM2H0_O2 (SPAdes) (version 2) | ecosystem: Environmental > Terrestrial > Soil >... | reverse complement strand
AGCAAGGGCTTCGGTTTCGAAAAGACCCTGCACGATTACATCCACACGCACGTCGCCGCCGACCTCGACTATTGCTCGCTGCTGCGGCCGTGGTCGGAGCTGGCCGTGACCAGCGCGTTCGCCCGCCTGGGCGGCGCGTATTTCGACGTGTTCTCCAGCTGCAACCGCAACTTCCGCATCCTCGGCCCGAAGCCGGCGGATCGCTGGTGCGGGCAGTGCCCGAAGTGCCACTTCGTGTTCCTGGCGCTCGCGCCGTTCATGGCCAAGCCGCGGCTGGTGTCGATCTTCGGGCGCAACCTGCTCGACGACGACGCGCTGGCCGGCGCGTTCGATGCGCTGCTGGAATACAAGGATCACAAGCCGTTCGAATGCGTGGGCGAGGGCGCGGAAGCGCGCGCCGCCATGGCCGCGTTGGCCGAGCGTCCCGAATGGCGTGAGGACGCGCTGGTGGCGCGCTTCCGTACCGAGATCCTGCCGCAACTCGACCGCTCCGACCTGGCACTGGAGCCCTGGCTGAAGCCGGGTGCCTCGCACCTGGTGCCGCAGCGACTGCTCGGAGCACTGGATGCGCTGGGCTGACCTGGAAGGCCGGCGCGTCGCCGTCTGGGGATTCGGCCGCGAGGGCCGCGCCGCGCTGAACGCGTTGGCGCGGCATCTGCCGGGCCAGCGTATCGCGCTGTATTGCACCGCCGAGGAAGCCGAAGCGGCAGGCAATGCCTTTCCTTCCGTCGATGTGCACGGCATCGCGCCGGATGCCGACGCGCTGGCGAGCTACGACATCGTGATCAAGTCCCCCGGCATCTCGGCGTACAAGCCCGAACTGCTGGAAGCCCGCGCACGCGGCACGCGGGTCACGTCGGGTAGTGCCTTGTGGTTCGCCTCGCACGTCGGCGCGCGCACGGTCGCCGTCACGGGGACCAAGGGCAAGAGCACCACCTCTGCCCTGATCGCGCACCTGGCACGTTCGCTGGGAGTGCGCACGGCGCTCGCGGGAAATATCGGCATGCCGATGCTCGAACTCGACGAGGGCGACGCAGACCTGTGGGTGATCGAACTGTCGAGCTTCCAGACCGGCGAAGCCATGGGTGTCGACCTCGGCGTCGTCACCAGCCTCTACGAGGAACATCTCGACTGGCATGGCTCGCGCGAGCGCTACGTGGACGACAAGCTGAAGCTGCTCGCGGCTTCGGCGAAGGTGCTGGTCAACGCCATGCAACCGGCGTTGCTGGCGCGCGCGGAAGATCACCCCGGACTGCACACGTTCGGCGATCGCCGTGGCTGGCATGTCGCCGATGGCTGGATCCGCCGTGGCGATGAAAACATCGTCCGCACCGATCGCCTGTCGGCGCCCGGCCTGCACAATGCGATCAACGCCAGCGCGGCGCTTGCCGCGCTGGAGATCATGGGTCATGACGCACGCGCCGCGGCGCCGGCGTTATCGACCTTCGTACCGCTGCCGCATCGCCTGCAACCGCTGGGCGAACGCGACGGCTTGTCGTGGATCAACGATTCCATCAGCACCACGCCGCTGGCGAGCCTCGCCGCGCTGGAAAGCGTGGGCGCGACACGTACCGCGCTGATCATCGGCGGACACGACCGCGGCCTGGACTGGACGCCGTTCGTCGAAGCGATGCGCCTGCTTGCTTCCGCGACGACGGGCGAAGCCGGAGCGGCGCACGTTCCGGAAGCCATCGTCTGCCAGGGCGCCAACGGTCCGCGCATCGCCGATGCACTGGAAGCGGCGAACGTGGCGAACGTGTATCGCGCGACGGATCTCGCGGCAGCCGTGGCGGCCGCGCGCGCGGCGTTGGGTGGCGAAGGCTGCGTGCTGTTGTCGCCGGGCGCACCGAGCTTCGACCAGTTCCACGATTACACGGAACGTGGCAAGCGTTTCGCGGAACTGGCGGGGTTCGAAGCGCGCGCGGCAAGCATCCAGGGGCTGGGTATCGCGTAGACCGTGCCCGTACCGGCGCACACGGTCCCGCCAGCGAAACGCTTCAATCGTTCACTGTCGCCAGCAACGTTCCCACCACCGCCGCGAGCGCCGCGTACAACTCCGGCGGCACATCGTCGCGCAGGCGTACCGCGGCGAGCAGGGTTGCGATCTGCGGATCGATCTGCGGGGCGAGACCCAGCGACTGCGCACGTTCGAGCATTGCCTTCACGCCTTCGGCGTCCACGCGCTGGCTGCTGCCGTTGCTGGTGGGCGAGGCGAGGCGCAGCGTGACGGCGCGTCGCGGCGACGGAAGGGACTGGGTCATGCGCGCGCCTCGAGCAACACCGCGCTATAGGCGCTGGTCGACACCGGAAGGCCGTGCATGCAGGCGAAGTGATCGAGCACGAGGCCGCTCTTTTCCAGCAGGCGGCGCAGGGACACGAATTCGTTCTCGAGACGCGTGACGGTTTCGGCGTGCTGCGCCCAGAGGCGCACGGACACGCGTGGCACGCGCAACTGGATCTCGCCCTGCACGGCACCGAGCGCCGGCGGGTCGATGGCGAAACCCACGGTCCACGGCCCTTCGTGCTCACCGGCCCCGGCCTTGCCTTCCTCGATGCGCAGCTGGAGCACGTCGTAACCGCGCATGCCGGCCAGCGGGATCTCGACCATCCAAAGGCCAGCCTGCGGTTGCGATTCGAGCTGGGCGATCTCGACACGCGACAAAGCGGCGCGGGTGTCGCCACGCAGCTGGCTGACCAGCTCGTCGACATCGTCCTCCGTCACTGCGAGTTCCGCTGCGCGCGGTTGCGCGACGAGTGAGCGCTGCGCGAGCGGCGGTGGTGTATCGCTGAAAGGGCGGGGCGCCGGAGCGCCTGGCCGGCTCGCTGGCATGTCGGCCAGCGTGCGGCGCAGCGCGAGCAGGGCCGCCTTGAAGTCGTCGGCCGCCGGCGTCTCTTCCTTCGGCTCGGCAAGGTGGGCTTCGAGGAAGGTGCCACTCTTGGCGATGGCTTCCTTCATGCCGAGGGGAGAACTGATGTCGGCCGGTTTGTTGATCGCCGCTTCCAGCGTGGCGAGTGCGGCGCGCAAGGGCGCCGGAAGCACCCGGGCGATCGGACTGCGACCCAGCGCGGCGAGGACGCCGAGCAGGGGTGCGTAGCCGTTCTGCTGTGGCAGGCGCTCACGCAGGCCCTGCATCGCGACCTGCTCGTCCACGTTGCCCGGCACGACCTCCAGCTGCGGTTGCGCGCCCTGGGTCAGTACCCGCACCTGGAACTGCTGCGGCAACTGCGTGCCGGGCGCGTCGGCCTCGACGGTGAGTCCACCGATTTCGAGTAGCAGTTTGCCCAGCTCGTTCAGGCCCATCACCCGTGCCGACAACAGGGTCCCCACCCGCCAGCTGTCGGCGGCGGCCGTGGTACCCGCGGCCGCGCCCGCCCATAGCTGGGCAGCGAGACTGGTCGGCTGGATGATCAAGGGGATGTCCTCCCGAGGGCCTGGCGGGCCCCGAATGGGCACGCTCCTGTGAGTCAGGAAATCGGCGGGAACTTGCGAAACTTTAGGGGAATACCGACGGCAGAACGCAGCGCAATACCGGCAAACACGGCCGGATTGCCGACAGGGTCGGCTCACGCGAAGCCTCAAGGTAGAATGGCCGGATGACCCAGTTACCCTTCGAACTCCTCGCCACCGACGGCGCGGCGCGGCGCGGCCGTCTCCGCTTCGGCCGCGGCACCGTCGAAACGCCCGCCTTCATGCCCGTCGGTACCTACGGCTCGGTGAAGGCCATGACCCCGCGCGATGTCCTCGACACCGGCGCCGAGATCATCCTGGGCAACACCTTCCATCTGTTCCTGCGTCCCGGCCTCGAGATCGTGGGCGAGTTCGGTGGACTGCACAAATTCATCGGCTGGAACAAGCCAATCCTCACCGATTCGGGTGGCTTCCAGGTCTTTTCGCTGGCACATAAGCGCAAGATCACCGAAGAAGGCGTCACGTTCGCCTCCCCCGTGGATGGCTCGAAGGTGTTCCTGTCTCCCGAAGAGTCGATGCGGATCCAGAAAGTGCTGGATTCGGACATCGCCATGATCTTCGACGAGTGCACGCCTTATCCGGCCACGGAAAAGGTCGCCTCCGACTCCATGGAGCTGAGCCTGCGCTGGGCCGAGCGTTCGCGTCAGGCCTTCGACGACCTGAAGAATCCCAACGCCCTGTTCGGCATCGTCCAGGGCAGCACTTTTGAGAATCTTCGCCAACGTTCCGCCGAGCGCCTGATCGAGATCGGCTTCGATGGCTACGCCGTCGGCGGTCTCGCGGTCGGTGAGCCGGAAGCCGCGCGCAACCACACGCTCGACTTCACCCTGCCGATGCTGCCGAAGGACCGCCCCCGTTACCTTATGGGCGTGGGCCGGCCCGAGGACATCGTGGAGGCGGTACGCCGCGGCATCGATATGTTCGATTGCGTCATGCCCACCCGCAACGCGCGCAACGGTTTCCTCTTCACCGCCGAGGGCACCCTGCGCATCCGCAACGCGAAGTTCGCGATGGATACGCGGGTGATCGAGGAGGGCTGCGACTGCTATGCCTGTGCCAACGGCTTCTCCCGCGCCTACCTGCGCCACCTGGACCGATGCAACGAGATCCTGGGCAGCCAGCTGGCCACCATGCACAACCTGCGTCACTACCAGCGCCTGATGGCCGGCCTGCGGGCGGCGATCGAGGCGGGTGGCCTGGAGGATTTCGTCGCCGCCTTCTATGCGGCGCGGCGCAAAGCCGAGGTCGACGGCTGATTCCCCCTTGCGGGCGCCTTCGCGCGCCCCCAAAGCCTTGGCGGGACGCGGTCGTTCCGTGCTCCGAACCTTGACGGGGCGCGGTACATAACCGCCGGGGTGCGTGGCATAATCCACGATCTTTTTACGTGAACGGCAGCTTTTCCTTGGCCGTTCCATGACTTGCGAGAAATCCGATGAGCCTTCCGACGTTCGCCGCCATTGCACAGGCCACTGCCCCCGCCGCTGGAGCCGCCCCGCAGGGTGGAGCCCTTGGGCTTTCGCCGCTGATCATGATGGCGGTGCTGTTCGGCATCTTCTATTTCATGATGATCCGCCCGCAGATGAAGCGGCAGAAGGAGCATCGCGCCCTGCTGTCCGCCCTGGCCAAGGGTGACGAGGTCGTCATGGGTGGCGGCCTGGCCGGTCGCATCGAGGAAGTCGGCGAGTCCTTCGTCCGCGTCGAGATCGCCCCGGGCACCGTCGTCCAGGTGCAGAAGGGTTCGATCACCCAGGTGCTGCCGAAGGGCAGCCTGAAGAAGTCGTAAGGCTTCCACACCACTTAGCGTCAGCCGCGGCCGGCGCACGGCCGCTTTCATGGAATGCAAGGCATGAGTGATTTTCCACGCTGGAAGTACGCGCTGGTCGTGATCGTGTTGCTGTTCGGCATCGTGTATGCGTTGCCGAACGTCTTCCCGCCGCAGCCGGCGGTGCAGATCTCGGGTAACCGCGGCGCCGCTGTCGACGCTTCACTGAAGAGCAAGGTCGAAGGCATCCTCGCCACCGCGAAGGTCCCGCCGACATCGATCGAGATCGACGACAAGGCCACGCGCCTGCTGGCCCGCTTCGGCAGCGTCGATGCGCAGGCGAAGGCATCCGATGTTCTCCGTACCGGCCTCGGCGAGACCTACACGGTCGCGTTGAACCTGGCCACGACGGTGCCGTCCTGGCTGCGTGGCATCCACGCGAATTCGATGCCGCTCGGCCTCGACCTGCAGGGTGGCGTGCACTTCCTGATGGAAGTGGACCAGAACGCCGTCATCGACGCGCAGGAAACGCGCTACGCCGACGATATCCGCGCGCTGCTGCGCGACAAGAGCGTTTCGTACGACGCCGTGAACCGCAATGCCCGCGGCCAGGGCGTGAGCGTGGTGCTGCGTTCCGACGCCGACCGCCAGCAGGCGGCGACGCTGATCGGCACCGACTACCCGGATCTGCAGATCACCGACGGTCCGGCGACCGGCAACCGGTTCATCCTCAATGCCACGGTCAAGCCGGCCAAGCTGCGTGAACTCGCGCAGAGCACCATCACGCAGAACGTGACCACGTTGCGCCAGCGCGTGAACGCACTGGGCGTGTCCGAGCCGCTGATCCAGCAGCAGGGTGCCAACCAGATCATCGTCGAACTCGCGGGTGTCCAGGACACCGCCGAGGCGAAGAAGATCATCGGCGCCACCGCCACGCTGGAATACCGTGCAGGCCTGTATACGCCGCAGCAGGCGGTCGATGCCGCCCGCTCGGGCAGCGTCCCGCCGGATGCCAAGCTCTACTACGGCCGTGACGGTCGTCCGTACCTGCTCAGCAAGAAGGTCATTGCGAAGGGTGACGAACTCACCAGCGCGGTGTCCGGCCGCGATCAGCAGAACGGCACGCCGAACGTCAGCGTCACGCTGAACAGCGCCGGCGCGCGCAAGATGCAGGACTTCACCAACGACAACGTCGGCAAGCCGATGGCGGTGCTCTACATCACGCGCACCGTCGAGACCAAGACGGTCGACGGCAAGGAAGTGAAGACGCCGAAGATCACCGAAGAGGTGATCAACTACGCCAACATCAGCTCGCCGTTCGGCAAGCAGTTCTCGACCAACGGCCTGCCGAGCGACGCCGAAGCCTCTGAGCTGGCACTGCTGTTGCGTGGCGGTTCGCTTGCCGCGCCGGTCGACATCGTCGGTGAAAGCGTCATCGGTCCGAGCCTCGGCGCGGACAACATCGACAAGGGCTTCAAGGCGGTGATGCTCGGCCTCGGCCTCGTGCTGGTGGCCGCCGCGATCTACTACAAGCTCTTCGGCCTCGTCGCCGACATCGCGCTGTTCTTCAACCTGGTGCTGCTGGTCGCCGTCATGTCCATGATCGGCGTCACGCTGACCATGCCGGGCATCGCGGGTATCGTGCTGACCCTGGGTATGGCGATCGACGCCAACGTGCTGATCTGCGAACGCATCCGTGAGGAACTGCGCAACGGCTCCTCGCCGCTGGCGTCGATCCGCACCGGTTACGACAAGGCATGGGCGACCATTCTTGACGCGAACGTGACCCACCTTCTCGCCGCGCTCGGTCTGATGACCATGGGCTCGGGTCCGATCAAGGGCTTCGGTGTCACGCTGTTCATCGGTATCCTCACGTCGATGTTCACGTCGGTGACGGTGACCCATGCCATCACGGCGCTGATCCACGGCGGCCGCAAGCTCAAGACCTTGTCGGTCTGACGGGAGGGACGCCATGGAAATCTTCAACCACAATTCGAACTTCAACTTCCTCGGCCTGCGCAAGTTCAGCATCGGCCTCGCCGTGCTGCTCATGCTGGGCTCGATCGGCCTGATTCTCGTGAAGGGCTTCAACTACGGCCAGGACTTCCTCGGCGGCGTTGCCGTCACCGTGGAGTACACGACGCCTATCGAGGTCAACGAGGTCCGCACGCAGCTGGAGAAATCCGGCCTCGAGAACCCGCTGGTCCAGGCCGTCGGTGGCTCGCGTGAGTTCACCGTGCGCCTGCAGCCGAAGGACGACAAGGGTGCCGCCTCGCTAAGCAACGACGAGGCAGCCGGCAAGGTCGCCACCGACGTCGTCGCTTCGCTGAAGGCGGTCCGCCCGGACGTCACGATGAAGAGTCGCTCCTTCGTCGGCCCGCAGGTCGGCGAGGAACTGCGCAGCGACGGTATCGTCGCGGTGATCTTCGTCATCGTCGGCATCATGGGTTACCTGTGGATCCGCTTCGAGAAGCGCTTCGCCATCGCGGCGCTGGCCACGGAAATCCACGACGTGCTGGTCACGCTCGGCATCTTCGCACTCACCCAGCGTGAGTTCGACCTGACGGTGCTGGCCTCGGTGCTCGCGGTGGTCGGTTACTCGATCAACGACAAGGTCGTCGTCTTCGACCGCGTCCGCGAACTGTTCCGCTCGAGCCGCAACGCCACGCCGGAAGAAGTGCTGAACCGTTCGATCAACAGCACGCTGTCGCGAACCATCATCACCTCGCTGTTCACCGGCATCACCATGGCCGCGCTGTTCTTCATCGGTGGCCCGGTGGTGCACGGCTTCGCCATCACGATGCTCATCGGCATCCTGGTCGGCACGCTGTCGTCCATCTTCGTCGCCAGCCCGATCCTGCTCTGGCTCGGCGTGTCGAAGAAGGACCTCATGCCGGTCACGAAGGAAGATCCGGCGCTGGAGCGTCGTCCGTAAGGACCGCTTCCACCGGCAAAGAAAAAGCCCGCCTTCCGGCGGGCTTTTTTGTTGGTCTCACCCCATCCCTGAGATCAGAAATCGTCGCCTTCGTCGGAGGCACCTTCCGCGTCGTTCGCCAGGGTGACGACGACGTAGGCGGAGCCCACGAGCGATGCACAGAGCCAGGCGTAGATCATCTGGATGGCCGTACGCGGGATGGCCTGCGCCACGCGGGGCGCGAGTGCCAGGCCGACGATGCCGGCCAGTGCGAGTACGGTAGCGACGATCCACGCAAGGCGCCGCGAGGGCGACGTGGTGGTGATGACGTTCATGCTGATGCTGCCCCTGTTTTCGCGTAACCGCGACCTTGGTGAATGATTTGTGAGGTCGCTTGGAAAACGAAATACCCCACCATGGAGGCCCCGGCAAGTGCCAATTTGCTGAACGATTTCCTTGACGGATAAGGACTTCCATGCAAGAGCGCGGGCAAGCTCCCGGCTACGCTAGACTTTCGTCCCCTCACGAGGTTCGATCGATGGCAGAACGCGAATTCCCCGGCTTCACCCTGCGCAGCGGCGCCACCCGGGAAGGCTCCCGGTACACCGCCTTGCTGTCCTCGCATCCGGCGGATGGCAGCTATCCCAGCTATTTCGCGGTCTACGAGAACCGCAGCTTTCGTGACGAAGGCAGCGCAGCCGCGGCTGCCGAAAAGGCCCTGGACCTTGTCCTGGGCGTGGAGGATGACGGCGCTCCCGTATTCGCCGAGGGCGAAACCGGGTTCGACGACGAGGTTTGAGCCCCATCCGCTTGTTCCGCTTGACAGAAACCCATGTCGCGGCGCGTCATACAGCCAGGTGACGACGGGGTGAAGGCTGCCATGACACAAGGGGACGGGCGTTACCGGCAGTTCGTCGAGGCATCCTCCGACTGCATGAAAGAGCTGGACCGCGACGGCAGGATTCGATTCGTCGCCGGGCTCGGCTGCGCCGCGCTGGCGCCCGAGGGGGTGGATCGCCTGGTCGGCATGCGCTGGCTGGACCTGTGGCCCGTCGACGCCCGCGACATGGTCGCCCGGGTGCTGGATCGGGCCGCGGCGGGGGAGCGGGTCGACTTCGTGGGCTCGCGCCAGAGCGGCAACGGCGCGTCACGCTGGTGGGAGGTGATGGTCGCCCCCGTGGTGGCGGATGACACCCTGGACCACTTCATCGTGATCAGCCGCGATGTGACCGAGCGCGTGGAGTTGCAGGCGGCACTGGAGGCGATCATCGAACTGCTCCAGGACCGCCTGAACGAGACGGTGGCGCGGTCGGTCACGGCCACGACGCAGTACGGCACCCTCATGGAGCGCTTCGAGACCGAGCACGGCGCGCGGCGGGATGCCGAAAGCCGGCTCGCCAGCGTCAACGAACAACTGGAGCTGGCCAATCACGCGCGCGCACTCGTGGAAGCCGGTTCTCGCCAAGCCCAGAAGCAGCAGGCCATCGGCCAGTTGGTGAGCGGCGTGGCGCATGACTTCAACAACATGCTGCAGACGGTGATCGTCAGCCTCTCCGGCTTGCAGGATGACGCCGATGAGCTGTCGCCACGGCATCGGCGCATGATCACCTACGCCGTGGAAGGCGCCCGGCACGCCACGGCGCTGACCCGCCGTCTCCTGTCGTTCGCTCGCAACCAGTATGCGCAGCCGGAAGAGGTCGACCTGGGCGACCTGGTGATGGGCTTCGCGGACTTCGCCCGGCATGGTCTGGGCGGGCGCGTGGGCATCGAGGTGCTGCGCCAGCCGGGTGCGCTGCCGGTATGGCTGGATCGCCATGGCGTGGAGCAGGCGCTGATGAATGTCTGCCTGAACGCGCGTGACGCGATGGGCGGCTTTGGCCAGATCGTGATGGAGGTGGGCGAGCGTATCGGCACCGAGAGGTTGCCGGGTCTGTCCATCGACTCCGGTGGCCAGCGCCAGATTTTCGTCAGCGTGTCGGATACCGGTGGTGGCATGCCCGAGGAAGTGCGGCAACGTCTGTTCGAGCCCTACTTCACGACCAAGGAAGGTGGCTCCGGGCTCGGCCTCGCTCAGGTCTACGGCATGGTGGCGCAGGCGGGCGGGGCCATCGAGATCGAGAGCGAGACCGACATCGGTACGCGTATTCGGCTGGTCTTTCCGCGCCACCCGGGACCCGGTGCGGCGGACGTGTGAAACGTTCAAGATTCGTGACGAAGTTCCTCAATTTGCCGAAGGCACGGCCGATAACCAAAGGGACTGGGAGGAAGTAAGTCATGTTGGTCATCATTGGTTCGATTATCGTCCTGGTCTCCGTGCTGGGCGGCTTTGTTCTCTCGCACGGCGAGATGGCCGCCCTGTGGCAGCCCTATGAGTTGCTGATCATTTTCGGCGCCGCGTTTGGCGCGTTCATCAGTGCCAACTCGATGGACATCGTCAAGCGTGCGGGCGCCGATGCCATGGCCCTGTTCAAGGGCCCGAAGTACCGCAAGCAGGACTACGTGGACCTGCTTTCGCTGCTGTACGACATCTTCGTGAAGATGCGCAAGGAAGGTCAGCTCGGCATGGAGGCGCACATCGAGGATCCGGCGAACAGCTCGCTGTTCTCGGCGTATCCGCGCCTGGTCGCGGAGCATCACCTCATCGACTTCATCACCGACTGCCTGCGCCTGATCGTGGGCGGCAGCATGGATCCGCACGAGTTGGAGCAACTGCTCGACGTGGAACTGGAAACGCATCACCACGAGGCCCTCGTGCCGGCGCTGGCGGTGCAGAAGATGGCCGATGCCCTTCCGGGCTTCGGCATCGTCGCGGCCGTGCTGGGCATCGTCATCACCATGAAGTCGATCGACGGCGACGCCGCGGTCATCGGCCAGCACATCGCGGGCGCACTCGTGGGCACCTTCCTGGGCATCCTGCTTTCCTATGGCTTCATCGGTCCGCTCTCGGCGGCGATGGAGGCGCGGGTGAACACGGATGGCAAGGCCTTCGAATGCGTGAAGGTCGCCTTGCTGGCCAACCTGCGCGGTTACAACCCGATGGTCGCCGTGGAGTTCGCCCGCAAGTCGCTGCAGTCGGGCACGCGTCCCACGTTCCAGGATCTCGAAGCCCATCTCAAGGCGGCGCGGTAAGTCACCATGAGCGACCTGAAGCAGATCATCATCGTCCGCAAGCGACGACGGGGCGGCCATGGCCACCACGGCGGCGCCTGGAAGGTCGCCTATGCGGACTTCGTGACCGCGATGATGGCGTTCTTCCTGGTCATGTGGCTCGTGGGCGCGGGCACCAAGCAGCAGCGCGCCGCCATCTCGGAATACTTCAAGAACCCGAGCATGAGCCACGGGCAGTCCACCATGTCGCCCTCGGGCAAGATGGGCCCGGGCGGGGCCAGCACGAGCATGATCAAGCTCGGTGGCGCACTCGATCTGCCCAAGGGCCCGGGCGACCAGCAGGCGTTCGCCAAGCCGACGGCCTCCGAGGTCGACAAGCTGGCGAAGGAGCAGGAAAAACGCCGGCTCGAACAGCTGATGAAGGACCTCAACGAGGCGATCGCCAAGAGCCAGGCAATGGCGCCCTACAAGGACCAGTTGCTGCTCGACATCACCTCCGAAGGACTGCGCATCCAGATCGTCGACAAGCAGAACCGGCCGATGTTCGACACCGGCAGCGGTGCGCTGAAGTCGTACACCGTGCAGATCCTGCACGAGCTGGCCGGCTTCGTGAACCAGGTGCCCAATCCCATCAGCATCTCGGGCCATACCGACAGCGCGCCGTACATCCGTGCCGATAGCTCGTATGGCAACTGGGAACTGTCGGCGGATCGCGCTAATGCCGCACGCCGAACGCTGGTGGAGGGTGGCATGCAGGTGGACAAGGTGGCCCGCGTGGTCGGCCTCGCCGCCTCGGTGCCCTTCGACAAGGCCGATCCCTCCGCGGCGATCAATCGTCGCATCAGCATCGTGGTGATGACACGCGAAGCGGCGCGGGCGGCGTTGTCCTCCGACGTGGTGTCCGAACCCGACGTGCCCGTCATGCCCAACCTGCACTCGGCCGAGCAGGCACACATGCGTATTGGCGTACCGGATGCGCCGGCGCCGACGACAGCCGCGGCGGTGGGTAGCACGATGCCGGTCGCGGCGAGTCGCACGCCCGGCGGTTGAGTCGTCGCCGAAGCACGCATATGGACGTCCATATGGCGCGCCAGGGAAATATCCGGTGCGCGCCGCTGTCACATTGCCCAACGCCTGACATCGAAGTCACTTGCAACCGTCATCTTCCCCCGGCAGTATCGACGTTATAGGGGAGGGAACGCGCAGTGGAAAATCACAGTAAATACAGAGTGGTAGCCAAGGCGGTAAAGCATCACGACGCAGCAGGCGAACAGGTCTACCGCGCCAGCTACCGGATTCTCGATCACATCGGTGAGGAAATCGAATCCAGCACCGGCACCAACGATTTCATCGACATCACCAGCGCCTTCAACGAAGCGTTCGCCCTCGGCCATGAACGGCTGCGCGAACTGGGTGTCGAAACGGTTCAATGATCAGGCGGTGCGCCGGTCATCACCGGCGCGCCGACGCAGACAACCCGTGGCAGGTCAGGCCGCGGCGAGCGCCCGGCGCAGTTCATCGAGCTGTGCCGGCGTGCCGACGTTTCGCCAGAAGCCGCCGTAGCGTTCACCCGTGAGTGCACCGTTGGCGATCGCCCGCTGGTACATCGGCAGCAACTTGAATCGCCCTGGCGCTTCGTTCTCGACGATGGCGCGGCGATAAACGCCGACATTGCCGAAGGTGAGGCGCTCCGCGCCGGCCGGCCCGTCACCTTCGTGAAGCTTGCCGTCCGCGAGCGCGAAATCGCCTCGTGGATGGAAATCCGGGTTCGGAACCATCACCAGGTGCGCGATGCCGTCGGGCTCGCGTGGCAGCGACGCGTAATCGATATCGCTCCAGATATCCGCACTCACGACGATGAACGGCTCGGGCCCCAGCAGCGGCAGTGCTTTCAATATGCCGCCGCCCGTTTCCAGGGGTGCCGGCCCTTCATAGGAGTAACGAATGCGGACGCCCCAGCGCGAGCCGTCGCCGAGCGCCTCCGGGAAGCGCTCCGCCAGGTGCGACGTGTTGATGACGATGTAGCGCACGTCGGCGGCCGCGAGCTTCTCGATGTGGTGCTCGATCAGCGGCTTGCCATTCACTTCGAGCAACGGCTTCGGCGTGTGTTCCGTGAGGGGACGCATGCGCTCGCCGAGGCCCGCGGCAAGGATCAGCGCGTGCCTCATGCGCCCGCCACCACGCGCAGGTCGCGGTCGCCGATCTTCGTCTCTATCAGATCGGCCAGCGGCGCGGTGTCGGCATGGCGCCGCGCGGTGTCGAGCATGTAGCGCAACACGCGCGGCAGATCGTTGAGATAACCCGGCTTGCCGTCGCGATAACAGAGCCGGCAGAACAGGCCGAGGATCTTGATGTGCCGTTGCAGGCCGGTCAGGTCGAACCAGCGGCGGAAACGATCGGTGTCGATGGTTTCGTCCAGCATGCGCGCATCCAGCAGGCGCAGGCGATACGCCTCGACCCAGCCCGCCACGCGCTCGTTGTCCCAGACGATGTATGCGTCGCGCAGCAGCGAAGCCAGGTCGTACGTGATCGGGCCGGACATCGCGCCCTGGAAATCGATGATTCCCGGTGAATGCTCCGCGGTCACCAGCAGGTTGCGGCTGTGATAGTCGCGATGCATGAAGGCGCGCGGCTGTTCGGCGATGGTGTGCATGATGGCGGTGAAAGCGTTCTCGACCACGTCCCACTCGCCGCAGGCGAGGGTCACGCCCAGGTGTTTCTCCAGCAGCCACGCCGGCATGATCTCCAGTTCCATGGTCTGCCATGCATGGTCGAAGGCGGGCAGGCCCTTCGTGTCGACATGCGACTGCATGCGCAGGAGCGCATCCAGCGCGTCGCCGTACAGGGCGTCCACGCTGTTGTCGTTGAGCTCGGGCAGATAAGTGCGCGTGCCCAGGTCCTCGATCAGCAGGAAGCCCTGCTCGAGGTCGGCGACCATCACCTTGGGGACATGCAGACCGGCCCGAGCCAGGCGTTCGCCGATCTCGACCCACGGAGCGGGGTTCTCCTTGTCCGGCGGGGAATCCATCACGATGACCGGTTGCCCGTCGACATGACCGCGCCAATAGCTGCGGAAGCTCGCATCGGCGGATGCGGATTCGAGCTGGAGGCCGGCGTCGCCGGTGACATGGCGGGCCCAGGCGAGGCGGGTGGACGAGCGGTCGGTGGAAGTCATGCGGTGTCTGTGCGAGCGGCGCTGCCGACGAGCTTAGAGCGTTTGTCGCCCCCTGTCATAGCAACAGGCATGCCTGCGGCAGGCGTGCCATCCGATCCTTGTTGTGCGGGGCGACGTGTGCTTATCCTCGGCGGCATTCAGTCAGGGGGACGGGCTCGGATGGAAAACGACGGCAAGACGGCGCCGCTGACGCGACGTGAGTTGTTGCGCATGATCGGCCTCGCCGGCGGCGGCGCGGTGATGTATCAGGCGATGAGCAGCCTCGGTTTCGCGGCGGAATCGCCTTATCGCCGGCCGGCGCCATTGCAGGGCACGGGGCGCGGCACGGTGCTGGTCCTCGGTGCGGGCCTGGCGGGTCTGGTCGCCGCGTACGAACTCGGCAAGGCCGGCTACAAGGTCCAGGTGCTGGAATACAACGCGCGTCCCGGCGGCCGTAACTGGACGTTGCGTGGCGGCGACGTCTACACCGAGCTGGGTGGCCATAAACAGGTCTGCCAGTTCGACAAGGACCAGTACTTCAATCCGGGGCCGTGGCGCCTTCCGTACCATCACCATGGCGTGCTGGATTACTGCCGGCAGTTCGGTGTGCCGCTCGAGCCGTTCGTGCAGGTGAACCACAACGCCTATATCTACGGAAAGGACGCGTTCGGCGGCAAGCCCCAGCGCATGCGCGAAGTGCAGGCGGATTTCCACGGAGGTGTCGCGGAACTGTTGGCCAAGGCGACAGGCAAGGGCCGCCTCGACGATATGGTCAGCCGCGAGGATCGCGAGATCCTTCTCGAGGCGATGCGTGAGTTCGGTGGCCTCGATAGTGACTACCGCTATGCGGCGGGACGCGCGAGCAGCGAGCACCGTGGCTATGCGAAGGAGCCCGGCGGCGGCCCGGATGGCAAGCCCGAGTTCTCGAAGCCCGTGGGCCTCTCCGACATGCTCAATGCGCGCCTGTGGAAGGGCCTGGGCATGAGCGAACTCTACGAATACCAGACGACGCTCATGCAGCCGGTGGGCGGGATGGATGCGATCGGCAAGGCGTTCGTGCGCGAGATTCGCGGTGACGTGATCCGTTACAACGCGAAGGTGACCGGCATCGCGCAGGACGACCATGGCGTCACCGTGACTTACGAGGACACGACGTCACCCGACCAGCCCCGGCAGGCGAAGGCGGATTGGTGCGTGTGCACGATTCCGCTGTCGATCCTCAGCCAGATTCCCGTGCAGGTGTCCGAAGCCAAGGCGGCGGCGATCGCCGCCGTGCCGTACATGGCGTCGGCCAAGGTGGGCTTGCAGTTCAACCGGCGCTTCTGGGAAGAGGACGACGCGATCTACGGCGGCGTGACGATGACCGACCTGCCGATCGGCATGATCTCCTATCCGAGCCACGGCATCGGCACGAAGAAGGGCGTGTTGCTCGGCTCGTACAACTTCTTCCTGGAAGCCTACGAGTTCACGGCGCTCGATCCGGCCACGCGCATCCGCAAGGCCGTGGAATACGGTGCGCTGATTCATCCGCAGTATCCCAAGGCGTTCGAGAACGGCATCGCCGTGGCCTGGCACAGGTCGCCCTTCACGCTGGGCTGCTTCGGCTGGTGGACTGACGAGGCGCGTGAAAAACATTACGCCGACCTGTGCTCGATGGATGGCCGCATCGTCCTCGCGGGCGAGCATGCGTCCTATCTGCCGGCGTGGCAGGAAGGTGCGATTCTTTCGTCGCTTTCGGCCATCGATGCCGTGCATCGCCGCGCGATGGCGGGAGGCCGCGCATGAAGATGCCGATGCTCTTCCTCGCTTGTCTTGCGCTCGCCGGTGCAGCACAGGCACAGACGTTGGATCCCGATTTCATCGACCAGAAAGATGCGATCCATGCGACCGGCGAACAGATCTTCACGCACATCTGCCAGGGTTGCCACATGCCCGACGCGCGAGGCGCTGTGGGCGCGGGGCACTACCCGGCGCTGGCGAACAATCCGAAGCTCGCCTCGGCGGCGTATCCGGCGGCGATGATCGTCAATGGCCGTGGTGGCATGCCGACGTTCGGCTTCATGCTTTCGGACGCGCAGGTGGCGGATGTCGTGAACTACATCCGCACGCATTTCGGCAACACTTACACCGATACGTTGAAGCCGGAGGATGTGAAAGCGTTCCGGCCCGCCGTCAAACCGCCCACGAAGGAGCATTGAGCATGTTCAAGCACGCCATCCTGGCTTCCGTCCTGTTCGCCGCCATGGCTCCGGCTTTCGCGGCCGACGTCGTGCGGCACAAGATTCCCAACAGCACTTTTCCGATCTCGTCGGCGGTCGAGGTGCCGGCCGGGAAGACGCTGGTGTTCCTGAGTGGTGTGGTTCCCCCGGTCGCGGATGCGAACGCGGCAAAGGACAGCGCGCAGGCTTACGGCGATACGAAAACTCAGACGGTTGGTGTGTTGACGTCGATCGAGAAGCAGCTGAAGGGCATGGGCTTGTCGATGGGCGACGTGGTGAAGATGCAGGTGTTCCTGGTCGGCGATCCGGCGAAGGGCGGCAAGATGGATTTCGCGGGATTCATGGCGGGGTACACGCAGTTCTTCGGCACGCAGGCGCAGCCGAATCTTCCGTCGCGTTCGGCCATGCAGGTGGCGGCGTTGGCCAGCCCCAACTTCCTGGTGGAGATCGAGGTGACCGCGGTCCGTCCCTGATCCATCGCGGCGCCTTCCCTGGCGCCGTGATGCGTCACGACAGGTTGTAGGCGCGCTCTTCGTGCAACGCGATGTCGAGGCCGACCTGTTCCTGTTCCTCGTCCACGCGCAGGCCCATGGTGACGGCGATGCCCTTGAAGATCGCGTAGCTCAGCACGGCGCTGTAAACGACGGTGAAGCCGACGCCCTTGAACTGTATCCACAGTTGCGTGCCCAGTTCGGTCACGCTGCCGAAACCACCGAGCACGGGCGCGGCGAGGGGGCCGGTGAGCAGGGCGCCGATGATGCCGGCGACGGCGTGTACGCCGAAGACGTCGAGTGAGTCGTCGTAGCCGAAACGGCGTTTCAGGGACGTGGCGCAGAAGAAGCAGGCGACGCCGGCGACGAGGCCCAGCACGAGTGCGCCACCCGGTCCGCAGGTGCCCGCGGCCGGCGTGATGGCGACGAGTCCGGCGACCGCACCCGAGGCGATGCCGAGCACGCTGGGCCGGCGGTGGGTGAACCACTCGATGGCGGTCCAGCCGATCGCCGCGGCCGCGGTCGCGATTTGCGTGACCAGCATCGCCATGCCGGCGCTTCCGTTGGCGGCCACGGCGGAGCCGGCGTTGAAGCCGAACCATCCGAGCCAGAGCATGCTGGCGCCGATCAGCGTGTAGCCGAGGTTGTGCGGCGGCATCGGGGTGGTGGGGAAGCCGCGGCGTTTGCCGATGACAAGACAGCCGACGAGACCGGCGATGCCGGCGTTGATGTGCAC
>Ga0209216_1000102_pt1 | contig 17960 bp, 19 predicted proteins | sample TexAe_OM2H0_O2_FD_187940 | JGI IMG/M metagenome (GOLD analysis project Ga0209216, IMG submission 187940) | Forest soil microbial communities from Davy Crockett National Forest, Groveton, Texas, USA - Texas A ecozone_OM2H0_O2 (SPAdes) (version 2) | ecosystem: Environmental > Terrestrial > Soil >... | reverse complement strand
GGGAGCCGCTTCAGCGGCGATGGGTGCTCGCGAAGGACTGGCCCGCTGCCGCGGGATCGCCGCTGAAGCGGCTCCCACAACATCTGAGGGCTCCACAACATCTGAGGCTCCCACAACATCTGAGGCTCCTACAGAGGTCGAGGCTCGTACAGAAGTCGAGGCTCTCGCCGGGTGGGTGAACGACACGGCGACCAGGGCTAGCAGGCAGCCCAGAACGAAGAGGATGTGGCGCATGAGGCCTGACGGTGGGGACGAGGAAAGCTCGGCCTCGCGCAGGGCTAGCCTGCGCTGGCGCAGCGATGGGTGAGCACGAACGTTCATGCCACCGACGCGATGGGTAATGCGCTCCCTGCCAGCCGGTATTCCCAGGACAAGGCTGTGCGCACGATGACATCGAGGTCGTCGTAACGCGGTTCCCAACCGAGTTCATGGCGCAGGCGATCGCTGCACGCGATCAGCTTCGGGATGTCGCCCGGCCGGCGTGGCAGCTCCAGCACGTTGAGCGGATGCGAAGCGGCGCTGGCCACGGCGTCGATGACCTCGCGCACGCTGTACCCATGCCCGTAACCGCAGTTGAGCGTCAGCGAATCACCGCCCTGGCGCAGATGATCCAGCGCGCGCAGGTGCGCAGCGGCCAAATCTTCCACGTGGATGAAGTCACGGACGCCGGTCCCATCGGGCGTATCGTAATCGGTGCCGTAGATCGCCACCGAAGGGCGCTTGCCGACGGCATGCTCGCAAGCCACCTTGATCAGCAGCGTCGCTTCTGGCGTCGAGTGCCCGATACGCCCCTGCGGATCGCAGCCGGCCACGTTGAAGTAACGCAGGATCACGTGGCGCATGGCACCCGTGGCGCACCAGTCGCGCAACATCGTCTCGGACATCAGCTTCGACCGTCCGTACGGGTTGATCGGTTGCGTCGGCGTGTCTTCGTCGGCGACGCCTTCCGTGGTCGTGCCGTAAACGGCGGCGGTGGAGGAGAAGATGAACTTGTCGATACGTGCCTGGGCGCAGCACGCAAGCAGGTTGCGTGTATTGCCCGTATTGTTCATGTAGTACTTGAGCGGATCGCTCATCGACTCGGGAACGACCGTGTGCGCGGCGAAATGCAGCACTGAATCCACCTGGTGCATCTCGAGCACGCGCGACACGAGATCCGCGTCGCCGACGTTTCCCTCGACGAACGCCGCCCCGCGTACCGCCTCCCGGAAACCCGTGGAAAGGTTGTCGATCACGACGACACGGTCGCCGCGTTCGACCAGTTGCTGCACCGTGTGGCTGCCGATGTAACCGGCACCGCCCGTGACCAGGACCGAATTCATGCGTGCCTCCCGGCCGCGGCCGGTGGGAAATTGTGCGCAAGCCAGCCACCGATGCCATCGAGCAGACGCGCGCGGTCACCAGTGAGGATGTAGGTGTGATCGGTCTCGGCGAGATAACGCGTAGTCACCGCCGGATGGCTCATGACCTTGCCGAAGCACTCGCGGAACTGCCGCGCGTGGTTGAAGTAATTGCTGATGCCGCCGGAATAGACGAGGTACAGCTTCATCCCGCGCGCGACCATGCCGGTGAAGTCGGCGATGACTTCCTCGCGCGGTGCGGGCGCCACGGCGAAGATGGGTTCCGAAGGTGGCTTTGGCAGGCCGTCGCCACCGCCACCCGCCCGGCGGCGCAACAGCCGGGCCCAGCGACCCGGATCCACGATGCGCGGCAGGTAATGGCGCAACTTGTAACCAAGGGTCCGGTAGGCATAGCCGTCGAGGAATACGGCACCCGACACGCGGGGATCGGTGGCCGCCACGATGTGCGCGTTTTGCGCACCGGAGCAGAGGCCGACTAGCACGAAGCGCTCGCAGCCCGCGCGGGACTTGAGCAGGTTCATGGCATCGTCAAGATCGGCGCACACCTGTTGCGTGCGCGTCTGCCCACCGCCCGTGGCCGTGCTGTCGCCGAGCGTGGAAAGGTCGAAGCGCAACGTCGGGTAACCCGCCGCGTTGAGTTGGCGGGTCAGTTCCACGTGCAGGCGGAATGGGCCGATGCGATGCACCAGGCCCGCATTGATCACGATCACGCCGGTGTCGCCGGCGGCAACGTCGGCCAGGCCGGCAATGCCGACCAGGTGACGACCGCGACCGAACCGATGGGCTTCCTCGCGCATCATGCGGTCTCCTTCAGGCGTCCGCTCACCGCCTGGATCAGCGGCTGCGAGAGGATCGCCGCTTCCAGGCGACGCAGGTCGTTCCATGGCGTCGGCGGCGCGATCGCCGCAACGGTGCCGCGTGAGGACACGATGCGATCCCAGCGCGATCCGGCCGACGGCGGCAGCGAATCGAGGACCAGCGTGGGCACGTCGGCGCCGCGCAGGCTGAGTTCGGACAGCTGGTGGCGAAGGCCGTCGCCGATGTTGAAGCCGAGCCACTGCTCGGCAACGTCCGCATGGCTGCGCGGGCGTGTGAAGCGGTCGGCGTCTTCGCGCAATGCCGCCTGCATGGCGTCGAGCGCGCTGACGTATTCGTCGCCTTCAAGCACAGGATCCCAGGCGATCACCTCGCTGAAACGCGCACGCTCGGCGGCGGCCAGCGCGATGCTTCCCCCAAGCCTCGCGCCGAACACGACCACGCGGTCGACACCGGCCCGCAGCCGCAGCTCGGCTGTCGCGGTGACCGTGTCGGCGACGCAGCGATTCCAGTCGACTTCGGCACTGCCGCCGGCCGAATCACCCGTGCCGTGATAATCGAAACGAAGCACGGCGAGCCCCTGCCCGGCCAGCGCCTGGGCCAGCTGGCGGTAAAGCCTGTGGCAGCGGATGAGATCCTGCCCCAGCGGAGGGCACATGAGCACGGCACGACGCGCCGGTAGCGCCGGCGCGTGGTACATGCCGAACAGGCCGGCATCGTCGCCGAAGAAGAACGGCATTTCCGCATCGGGTCGCATGGTCATCTCCGGTACACCACGCCGACGAAGAACTGGTTTTCCTTGTAATCCTGGCCAACGGCGTTACTGGTACGCCGGTCGCGCGCCACGGATACATGCCAACTCCAGTGGCGATTCCACTGCTGGCCAAGGTCGAGTCCCACGCGGGTGGTCTTGTCTTCGCGGTCGAGGGTCTGGTACTTGAGGCGGTCGTACGTACCGAAGGCGGTCAACGTCAGCGTCGGGCGCAGGCGATAGCCGATACCCACGCTCACGCCCTTGTCGGTCTGGTCGAACGTCGAATCGCCGATGTAACGCAGCTTGTTGAAGGCCGGCGACACGGTCAGCGTGAGGCGCTCGGAGCGCCAGTTCCACGTAGCCTCGACACGGCGTTCCTTGTAGACCTGGTCGCCGATCACCGCGCTGCCGACACCGATGCCTGAGCTGGTTCCCCGGCCGATGCCACCGGTACCCGCGAAAGGATCGATCGATTCGACGCGGTCGGCGACCGTGGCCGTATCGTAGACACCGGGCGTGGTGATGATGTCTTGCGCGGCATCGGCGTACTGGTAGGCGCCCGCGATGGTCAGCGAGTTGCGAAGGGTCGGCTGCCAGCCGATGCGAAGGCGCACCAGGGGTGCCGAGGTGTTCGAGCCGTCGTTGAACTCGAGCCGCGTGCCACCGACAAGTACATCGGCATCGAAACGCGCCAGCGTGCTCGTATAGCGCAGGAAGGCTTCCTTGCGGTCGTAGTTGGCGTCGCTGGGCTGGTTGTCGAAGTCGACGCGCTGGAACTCGACATTGGCCGATAGCTGGTCCGTCGGGCTGAGGTCGCGATAGACACGGAACGCTGCCAGGCCGCGCGACGAATCGAACTCGTCCACCTTCGACGCATAGCTGTTGATGTAACGCAGTTCGAACTGCCCGCGCGCGGCATCGCCGAAGCGCATGCGCAGGGTCGGGCCGAGCACGATCACGTTGGTCTGCTGCTGGTTGTCCGGCGAATCGCTGGACAGCTGGTCCACCGGCTGCACACCCGCATAGTCCTCGACGGAAAAGTCGAGCCGGTCGGGCGCGATCGTCCAGTTCGCCTGGCCCGCGATCTGCGTCTGAACCTGCGAATCGAAGTGGTTGTTGAGGTACTTGCGATACTCGACGGTACCGCCCACGTTGGCCTGGAACGTCGAGCCCATCTGGGTGAACTGGAAGGTGCCACCCGGCGTCAGCACGTTCTCGGTAAGCGGGTTGTCCGACGAAAGCGCAATGTTATTGCTGTGTTCGAGACCGGCATAAAGCGTGTAGTTGAGCGTACCTGCTTGCGCCACGACGGGTGTCACGACGAGGGCGAGCACGATGGCGCGGGCGAGCCTGGACATTGCCGGCATGTTCCCTCCCCTAGCCCCTGTTGGCCTGCGGCGCCTGCCTGCCGCATGCCAGGGCGCCGTGCTCACGGCGATTGGTTGAAAACCACCCCGGCGAGTTTCGCGGGATCGAAGTTGGCGACGGCCTGGTTGATCGTGGCCGGCGTGTCGCGTCCGTAGCCGGCGACAAGGACGACGAAGTCCGCCAGATCGGAGAGGATCCGGGCATCCGGCGAGCCCTTGACCGGGGGCCCGTCGAGGAAGAGGTATCGATCCGTGTAGCGACAGCGCAACGAATCGAGTACGGCACGCATGCGGAACGATGAGAAGTACTCCCCGCTGTTCTCGCGCGATTTGCCGGCCGGAATCAGGCGCAGGCGCGGCACGCCGGTGTGGTACATGATCGACGCGATGCCGCGCGACGGGTGCTCGAGGAAATCGATCAGCCCACCGGTACGCGGTTCCACGCCAAAGGCTTTGTGCTGGTTCGGATAGCGAAGGTTGCAATCGACCAGCAGGCTGGTCTTCGACTCGTCAAAAGCGAAGGCTGTCGCAAGGTTGCGTGCGACGAAACTGCCCCCGGAACGGGGACTTACCGAAACGACCAGGGTCACGAAATTATTCTCTCCGGCCATCTCCAGCAGGCGCGTACGGATGCCGCGGAAGGCGTCCGACTGCTGCCGCACCGACTCCTCGCGGTGGATGAGGCGCTTGCGTTCGCAGTCGATCGGCGCCAGGGACCCGCCCTCTTCGCGCATCCGCGCGATCGAGTGGCCGGGCGCGGTGTGGGCGTCGTCGTGGCGCGTGGCGACCACGTCGCCCAGTTCGATGTTGTCAGCGGCCATCTTGTTCATCGTCAGCCCTTCATCCGCAGCCAGAACACCAGGAGGTACACCGCCGCCACGCCCATCACGATCAGCCCCAGCATCATGTTGTGCAGGTGATCGCGGCGACGGTCACGCGGGGTCGGATAGAACGGGATCGTGGCGAGCACGGGGAAGCCCGTGGCGCGCTCCAGCTGGTGCACGGAGCGGACGCGTGGATCGAAGCGAGCCACCGCGAAGAGCAGTCCGAGCGGGATCGCCAGCGACAGCGCCAGGCCGGCGAGACCGAAGTGCATGAAGCGCAGGCCCGAGGGCACCAGCGGCATCATGGCGGGGTTCTGCACCAGGAAGGTCAGGCCGCGCTGTTCCGCGTCCAGGTTCATCGAGACACGCGCGTTCTCGCGGCGCTTCAGCAGGTCCTGGTAAACGTCGCGATTCACGGTGTAGTCGCGGGTGAGTTCCGCGGTCACGTTCTCGGAGTTGGCGATGCGCTTGCTGCGTTCCAGTTCGGACTGGAGCATGGACTCGCTCGCGTTGACCCGGGCCGCACTGGCCGCCGCGTCGCCGCGTACGGCGGCGAGCTGCAGGCGCATCTGCTGGTAAACGGGATTCATCGTCACCGCGTGGTCGAGCGCGACGGCGCCACCGGAGGCGCGCGTGGCGTCCGCCGTCTGTGCCTGCTTGCGCACATCCTCGATCTGGTGGCGCAGGCGGATCACGTCCGGATAATCCTCGGTGTAGTTCAGCAGCAGCCGGTCGAGCTGGCCCTGCAGGTCGGCGAGCTGGGTCTGATAGATGCCACCCACCGTCTGCACCGCGTTGACCTCGGACTCGCCATTGAGTTGCGACGAGAGCACCGCGGCCTGCGACTGCTTCTGCATGTAATCCATGCGGTTGTTTTCGATCTGCGTGCGCAGCTGGCTGATGCGCGTATTCGTGTCGATCTCGCTGCCCGGGCGCGCGTCGGCGTTCGCATCGCGATACGCCTTCAGCTTGTCTTCCGCGTCGGTGAGCTTGGTGCGGTACGCCTCGACCTGGCTGTTGATGAACTCATAGGCCTCGCGGCTCTCGCGCTGCTTCGAGGCCAGGCTCTCGCTGATGAACAGCTGGCCGAACGCACGCGTGACCTCGAAGGCGCGCTTCGGGTCCGAGTCGAAATAGGTGATGGTGATGAGGTTGTCGCGATTGTTGACGAGCCGCGTGCGCGACTTGATGCCTTCGACGATCTTGTCGCGTTCCAGCGGCGTCGGGTGCGAAGCCGCCCAGCCACCGGTTTCCAGGATCTGGTCGAGTACCTTGCGGCTGAAGATCACGTCACGGGCAATGCCTGCACGGTTCTTGTTTCCCGTGGCGGCGGCCGCGCCTTCCATCAGCGGCGTGATGATGCTCGCCTCCTGGGCGAGGATCGTCGTCGACGCTTCGTACTTCTTCGGCCAGACCGAACCCACCGCCAGCGCCGCGAGGGCGATCATGGCGAAGACGACACCCATCACGACGCGCCGCCTGCGCGCTTCGCCGATCAGTGCGGGCAGCATGCCCGCGAAAGGAACGAGTTCCCCGCTCATTGAATTACCCCTTGCACCCGCGACTGCGGGGTCGGTCAGAAAGCGCGTTGCGGAACGGTGATCACGTCACCAGGCTGTACCGGGTAGTTGTTCGCCAGATCGCCCTGCTGGAGGATCTTCTCCAGGCGCACGGCGTAGGACTGGGTCGAACCACCCTCATTGCGGCGATAGAGTTCCGTGCGATCGGGCGCGGCGAACTCCGTGGTGCCGCCGGCGGCGAGCACCGCGTCGAGCACCGTCATGCCCTGCCGGTACGGAATGGAGATGGGACTGCGCACGGCACCGGTCACGCGGACGCGGGACAGGTATTCATGGCTGCGCAGCGCGGTGAGGATCACCGCCACTTGCGGGTCGCGGATGTACTGGCCCAGCTTCTGCTGGATCTCGGCAGACACCTGTTCGGTGGTACGTCCGCCGGCGGGAACATCGCCGACCAGCGGCACGGTGATCTTGCCGTCGGGCCGGACCGGGACGCTGACACTGAGGTCCGGGTTGTGCCAGACCGTGACCTGCAACTGGTCGTCGACACCGATCAGATAGGATGCGACCGCCTGGTCTTCAGCGTTCGCTTTCGGCGGTGCCGATGTGCTCCCACCCGTGGCGCAGGCGGTCAACAACACGGCGGCGACGAGCGTGATTGCGCGGTTCCAATGCTTCATGACGACGTTCCACCCCTGTGACTTCCTCGGCCGGTATCGTCATTTCTATCCCCCTGCGCGTCTATTCCACGGCCCGCCTATGCCATTCGACCGAAGGGTATTCGCAGGCGTTTTAGGCGATGCTTCGCCTCCCGTACCTGGGGCCGGACCCTCCGGATACAGGACGCCCGTGGTCGATTTCGTGGACATCGCCGCTAGTCTCTTGCACCCGGCCGTGCAGGCACTCCTGCTGGGCGCGCTTTCCGTGACACTGGTGCTGCTACGCAAGCCGGTGCCCGCGCTTGCGATCGGCATCGTCGCCGTGGCCTGGATATGGATCGCCTCGACGCCCGCCCTCGCGCTGGCCTTGCGCGGCACGTTGGCGACGCCTCCTTCCGTTACGCAGCCTCGCGCCGACGCCATCGTCGTGCTCGGCGGGGGCAAGCTGCCCGTGGACGACTGGTCGCGCGCGACGACACGCGCCGGCACGGGGTTGACCCTGTGGCGCGAAGGCTTCGCACCTGTCTTGCTGGTGTCGGGCAGCGACCAGGCTAGCCAATTGGCCGAAGGCTATAAGGTTTCCGGCGTGCCGCTACGCGACCTGCGGGTCGAGGCAAGCAGTACGAATACGCACGAGAACGCGCGCAACTCCGCGGCGATCCTGAGGGCGAACGGGTCGACCGATATCCTGCTTGTGACCTCGGCCATCCACATGCGGCGGGCCGCCGGCGCCTTCCGTCACGAAGGCGTCACGGTGTCGCCGGTCCCCGCCGCCGACGCGCATGCCGTGCTGGCAAAGGCACCCGCCTGGCTTCCGAGGCGGGACGCGCTCACCCTTACTGCCCGCTGCCTGCGCGAGTACGTGGCCCTGTGGATCTACCGCGAGCGCGGCTGGATCTAGCTCACAGCGCGGGAGCCACGCCGAGTTGCTTCAGCACGACCTGCTCCCAGACACCGTCGACATCGCCGTCGGCCAGCATGTCGTAGGCATTCCTGCCGGAGAACGCGCGCTGGGGCATGACCAGCCAGCGGGCGGCCCGGTGGCGGTCGCCCGTGCACGAGAGGAGTAGCTGGGCCAACGGGGGATGGCAGGCTTCGAGGGCGCCAAGCGCCTGGTCGATCACGGCCTCGCGGGCATCGTGCAGGCGGTGCAGTTCAGAGGCGAGCTCGGTGAAGGTGGCTGGGTTCTGGCACATGGCGATGGCTCCCGCGGAGACTTGCGCAAAACCTAGCCTTGTCGCGGTGCATCACGCTTGTACGCTCTTCTGCCGACTTGGCAGGAATCAGGGATCGTCGGTCTCGATCTGCAGCGAGGTCTTGCCATCGCGACGAATCAGGCCTGGGCCGAACTGGACCACCTTCCCCTCCTTGAGCACCACCGTATAGTCCTTATGGGAGAAGGAAAACCGGCCCGGCCGGCGATCGAGCCAGCTCAGGACTTCGAAGCCGACGATGTTGCGGTCGGAATCGGGGGGACCGAGGTGCTCGATGACCTCGTCGCGCTGCGTGCCCACGTTGAGCCTGGCGATCTTCGACGCCATGCCCTGACACCCGGCGATTCCGACCGTGATCACGGCCACGGCAATCGCTCGTTTCATCCTCACCCCCACGCGGTACGGCATCCGCCGGATGGTAGCGCACCGGCGCAAGAGCGTGCGACCCGACGGACCGTCGCAAAGCGCTTATCGGGTCGTCGCGGGCGCAGGTTTTTGCCCCACCGGGTTGCCATGCGGGTCCAGTACGTGACCCTGTGCGTCGCGGCCGTTGGTGTTGGCGTCCTGCACCTGGTTGGTGATCCCGGGGCGACCGGGCTCCACCGGGGCCAGCCCGCGTTCCGTGGCACCGGCACTGGATGCCGGATGCAGGGGTGCGGCGGCGGGATTGGTCTGTACGGTGCCGGCCGGGATCGCCGTCGTCGCCCGCGCCGGCGCGGTGACCGGTAAAGGCTTGTTGGCAGGGTTGGCAGCGGCTGGCGCGGTCGGCGTCGTTTGCGCGAATGCCATCGGCGCGGCCAGGAGACACAGTGACATGACGAACGGGACAGAAGGACGCATAGAGCCTCCGGAGTGCACTTCGGTTCCCACGACGCTAGCGCCCTACGTGTGAAGTCGATGCGTGCCTGCTAGGCTCGCCCCTTCCCTCCACGGAGACATCCGATGCTGCTTGCACTCGCCCTCGCGCTGGCCGCCGGTGATGGTTTCGACGGTCGCGTGCACACCGCGAAAGCCCTGGAACTGAAGGCGGAGGGCAAGGCGTGGCAGTCGGCCATGTGGGACCGCATCGGCAACCCTGCCACGGATGCGCTGAAGGACTGCATCGCCAGCAACGCCCCGGCGGACAAGCAGCCGTTCACGCTGGTCGCCAACGTGGGTACGGACGGCCGTTCGACCGATGTGGACGTGCGTCCGGCGACACCGGTGGCCCGTTGTTTCGCGGGCCAGTTCGCGGCGTGGACGCTGCCGGTGCCTCCGAAGGCACCGGCGCCTTATCCCGTCGAGATCGACGTGACGATGGACCCGTGAATCAGTTGAACTGATCCGGATCCGGACCCATGCGATTGCCCGCGTCCAGGGCGTCGATCGCCTTCATCTCGTCGGCGGACAGTTCAAAGTCGAACACGTCGATGTTGGACGCGATGCGCTCCGGCGTGACGGATTTCGGGATCACCATGTGACCGAGCTGCACATGCCAGCGCAGCACCACCTGCGCAGCGGACTTGCCGTGCTTCTTCGCGATCTGCACCAGCGTCGCGTTCTTCAGCAGGTCGCCACCCTGGCCCAGCGGGCTCCACGCCTCGGTGATGACCTTATGTTTCGCGTTGGCGGCGACCACGTCGCGCTGGGTGAAATCCGGATGCAGTTCGATCTGGTTGACCACCGGCACCACGCCGGTTTCCTTGACGATGCGGTCGAGGTGGGCCGGCTGGAAATTCGACACACCGATGGAGCGGATGCGCCCCTCGTCGCGCAGGCGGATGAAGGCCTTCCACGTATCCACGTAGCGGTCGCGCTTCGGCGTCGGCCAGTGGATGAGGTACATGTCGACGTAGTCCGTGCCGAGCTTCGCGATGCTGGCGTCGAAAGCGCGCAGGGTTTCGTCGAAGCCCTGCTCCGAGTTCCATAGTTTGGTGGTGAGGAAGATTTCCCCACGCGGCACGCCGGAGCGTTCGATGCCCTGGCGTACGCCCGCTTCGTTCTTGTAGATGGCCGCCGTGTCGATGGAACGGTAGCCGGCGGAGAGCGCGGAGGCCACGGCCTCGGCGGTTTCCGCGTCGGGAATCTGGAACACACCGAAGCCGAGCTGCGGTGCGCTGCGGCCGTCGTTGAGGGTCAGGTTCGGTACCGTGTGTGCCATGCCTTTCTCCTGCGGGTAGGTCCACCCGTCATGGTGACAGGTGGATCCGCATGCAAGGCGTGACGGTCAGTCGCCGCGGGCGGCATAATGGGTTTCGACGTAGTTGTCGAGGATCGCGACGAACTCGTTGGCGATGTTGTCGCCGCGCAACGTCATGGCTTTCTCGCCATCGATGAAGACGGGTGCCGATGGTGCCTCGCCATTGCCCGGCAGCGAGATACCGATGTTCGCGTGCTTGGATTCACCCGGACCGTTCACCACGCAACCCATCACCGCAAGCGTGAGGTTTTCCACGCCGTCGTACTTCACGCGCCACACGGGCATCTGCTCGCGCACGTGACCCTGCACGGTTTTCGCAAGTTCCTGGAAGAACTCGCTGGTGGTGCGTCCGCAGCCGGGGCATGCGGTCACCAGCGGCGTGAAGGCACGCAGGCCCATCGTCTGCAGCAGTTCCTGCGCCACGATGACTTCGGCCGTGCGCGACTGGCCCGGTTCCGGCGTCAGCGAGATGCGGATGGTGTCGCCGATGCCTTCCTGCAACAACACGCCCAGCGCCGCGCTGGAAGCCGTGATGCCCTTCGAGCCCATGCCGGCCTCGGTGAGGCCCAGGTGCAGCGCGTAGTCGCCACGACGGGCGAGGTCGCGATAGACGGCGATCAGTTCCTGCACGCCGGACACCTTGCAGGACAGGATGATGCGTTCACGCGCGAGGCCGAGGTCTTCCGCGCGCGCGGCGGAATCCAGTGCCGAGCGGATCAATGCTTCACGCGCGACATGCCCGGCGTCCCATGGGTGGGCGCGCGTGGCGTTTTCGTCCATCAGGGCCGCGACCATGGACTGGTCGAGCGATCCCCAGTTGGCGCCGATGCGCACCGGCTTGTCGTAGCGGATCGCCATCTCGATGATCGAGGCGAACTGCGAATCCTTCTTCTTGCCGAAGCCGACGTTGCCGGGATTGATGCGGTACTTCGCCAGCGCTTCGGCGCACGCGGGCTCGCCTTCGAGCAACTGGTGGCCGTTGTAGTGGAAGTCGCCGATCAGCGGCACCGAGACGCCCATCATGTCCAGGCGCTCGCGGATGCGCGGCACGGCTGCCGCCGCCGCGGGCGTGTTCACGGTGATGCGGACCAGTTCGGACCCCGCGCGAGCCAGCTCCGCCACCTGCTTCGCGGTGGAGACCGGGTCCTCGGTATCGGTATTGGTCATCGACTGGACGACGATCGGCGCGCTGCCGCCGACCTGAACGCGGTCGATCAGGACTCCCGTGCTGGGACGGCGGGCACCGGCTTCCGCGGGACGCGGGCGGCTGGAATGGTCTTCGGTCATAGCGACCCATTTTAGCGCATTGGTATGACCAACTGTTTCCACCCCCATTGGGGCCGATACACTCGCCCCATGAATGCCCGCCAACGCCCCACCGGATTCACCAACCGCCTTTTTGCCGAGCAAGCCCTGAGCCGCAGCGCCGGGGCCCCGTTGATCGGCGGCAACGCCGTCGAGCTGCTGATCGACGCGCAGGCGCATTACGACGCGTGGCTGGCGGCGATCGAAGGCGCCCGCCGGCACGTCTTCCTCGAGAACTACATCATCCGAGACGACCGTATCGGCCGCGCCTTCCGCGACGCCCTGGTCGAGCGGGCCCAGGCGGGCGTCTTCGTCGCCGTGATCGGCGACTGGGTGGGCTGCCTGGGCCAGTCGCGCTCGTCATTCTGGAAGCCGCTGCGCGAAGCCGGTGGCCAGGTACGCATCTACAACCCGCCCCGTTTCGGAAGCTCGTTCGGGTGGGTGAGCCGCGACCACCGCAAGGTGCTCGTGGTCGACGGCGAAAAAGGCTTTCTCTCCGGCGTCTGCCTGAGCGAGAAATGGCTGGGCGACCCGGACCGCAACGTGCCGCCGTGGCGCGACACGGGCGTGGCCCTGCGCGGACCGGCCGTCGCCGAGATCGAACTGGCCTTCGTCGACAGCTGGCGCGAAGCCGGCGAGCCCCTGCCCGACGACGAGCGCGTGCAGCCCATCGTGAACCCCGATGCCGGTGACGTCTCGCTGCGCGTGATCGCCACACATCCGAGCACGGCGGGCATGTACCGTCTCGACCAGATGGTCGCCGCCATGGCGCGGAAAACCCTGTGGCTTACCGACGCGTATTTCGTCGGCGTGGCGCCGTACGTGCAGGCCTTGTCGGCCGCCGCGCGCGATGGCGTCGACGTGCGCCTGCTCGTGCCGGGCACGAGCGATATCCCGATGGTGGCCGGCATGTCGCGTTCGGGTTATCGCCCGTTGCTGAAGGCCGGCATCCGCGTGTTCGAGTGGAACGGCTCGATGCTGCATGCGAAGACCGCTGTCGCTGATAACCGCTGGGCGCGCGTGGGCTCGTCCAACCTCAACATCGCCAGCTGGCTGAGCAATCGCGAGATCGATGTCGCCATCGAAGATGCGGGTTTCGCCACGCAACTGGCCGAGCGCTACGAGGCCGACCTGGAGAACGCGACGGAAATCCTGCTGCGCGGCAAGCGTTGGCGCTCCGGCAACGAGCGCCTGCGCAGCCGTTCGCCGCGCCCTCCCCGTCCACGCCATACCGGCGGCAGCTCGAGCCGCGCGGCAGCCGGCGCGTTGCGCATCGCGAATACGGTCGGTGCGGCAATCACGCAGCATCGTGTGTTGGGAGATACGGAAACCGGTCCGCTATTGGCCGGCGCCGTCACGGCATGCGTGCTGACGATCGTCGCGATCCTCTGGCCAGCCGTGATCGCATGGCCCCTGGCACTGATCGGCGCCTGGTTCGCCATCAACCTGTCAGTAAGCTGGTGGACCCTGCGCCGAAAGCGCAAGCAAAGCCCCCCCGACCCCGAAACACCCGAGTAGCAGCCATAAAAATGTGAGAGCCGCTTCAGCGGCGATCCCCGGCAATGCACTGCAAAGTGTAGGAGCCGCTTCAGCGGCGATCCCGCGGCAACATACTGCAGAATGTGGGAGCCGCTTCAGCGGCGATCCCGCGGCAGCGGGCAAGGTGGTCGCACTCCCATCGCCGCTGAAGCGGCTCCCACAGGGGGGGCGCTGGCTTCCTCACAGGGTGAGGACTTGCCACCTGGCTTCGGACCTACCCGCAGCGCCTCAATGACGCGGCTTGAAATGCAGCGGCTGGGCTTCAGTGCGCGGCGCGGCCGGGCCGCAGCTCCCGCAGGAACCGCAGCCGTCGCCACAGCTTCCCGTCGCCGCGGCCGGCTGAAGCTTGCGGCCGAGGGAGCGCACGACACCCGCGCGCCCCTGCCGGTTCAGGCTGGCGGAGACCCGTGCCATCACGCGCGTCGATGTCTTCGGCAGCAGCTTGCGGAAGGCCACGAAGGCGCTTGCCGCGACGACAAGGGCGATGATCGCGCCCTGGACCAGTTCGAACGTGCTCATGAGAGCGCCCTCGCGATCTGATAGGTGGCGAGCGAAGCGAGATAAGCCAGGCCGAACAGATAGCCGGCCGCCACCGCGACGTTACGCCAGGAATTGGTTTCGCGGCGGATGACCGCCAGCGTCGACATGCACTGCGGCGCGAACACGTACCACGCCAGCAGGGAAAGCGCGGTGGCCAGCGACCACTGGTGCGCGATAAGCGGGCCCAACTGCGAGGCCACGGCATCATCGCTGCCCGACATCGCATAGACGGTACCGAGGGCCGCCACGGCCACTTCGCGCGCGGCCAGACCGGGCACCAGCGCCACGCAGATCTGCCAGTTGAAGCCGATCGGCGAGAAGACATATTCGAGCATGCGGCCGAGGCGCCCGGCGATGCTGTAATCGATGGCCGGCTGGGTCGCACCCGGCGGCGGCCCCGGGAAGCTGGACAGGAACCACAGCAGCACGGTGAGGGCGAGGATGATGCCACCCACGCGCTTAAGGAAGATCAGCGCACGCTCCCACAGGCCCAGCGCGATGTCGCGCACGTTGGGCAGGCGATACGAAGGCAGCTCCATGATCAGCGCGTGCTCGCTCTTGTCCTTGCGCAGGCGCTTGATCACGAACGCCACCAGCAGCGCGCTGAAGATGCCCGCGAAGTACAGCGTGAACAGCACGATGCCCTGCAGGTTGAACACGCCCCACACCGTATGGTCCGGAATGAAGGCCGCGATCAGCAGCGTATACACCGGCAGTCGCGCGGAGCAGGTCATCAACGGCGCGACGAGGATCGTGGTAAGGCGATCGCGCGGATCCTGGATGCTGCGCGTGGCCATGATGCCGGGAATCGCGCAGGCGAAGCTCGACAGCAGCGGAATGAACGCCCTGCCCGTCAGCCCCACGCGGAACATCATCTTGTCGAGCAGGAAGGCCGCACGCGGCAGGTAGCCGGATTCCTCGAGCACGAGGATGAAAAGGAACAGGATCAGGATCTGCGGCAGGAACACCAGCACGGCACCCAGGCCGGCGAACACGCCGTCGTTGAGCAGGCTATGCAGCGCGCTGTCCGCGGGCAGGAAGCCCGTGACGGCGCTGCCCAGTGCGGCGATGCCCGCCTCGATGCCATCCATCACCGGCTGCGCCCAGGAGAACACCGCCTGGAAGATGAAGAACATCAGCGTGGCGAGGATCGCCAGCCCGAACACCGGATGCAGCACCCAACGGTCGATCGCGTCGTCCACGGCCACGGTATCGCGCGGCAGCTTCACGGTGTCGGCGAGGATGGCGCGCACTTCCGCGTGCAACTGCTCCACGCTCGCTTCGTCGATGGCGGTGGGCGTGACGCTCGGTACGCTGGCGTCGATGCGTTCCATCAGCGCCTTCGCGCCGCCCCGCTTCACCGCGATCGTTTCGACCACGGGTACGCCCAGGCGCGCCGAGAGCTGTTCGACGTCGATGACGATGCCGCGACGACGTGCCGCGTCCATCATGTTGAGTGCCAGCACCACCGGACGGCCGAGACGGCGTACCTCGAGCACGAAGCGCAGGTGCAAGCGCAGGTTGGTCGCATCGGCCACGCAGACGATCAGGTCGGGCGCTTCTTCGCCGGGGTAACGGCCGTAGCAGACGTCACGGGTGATCGCCTCGTCGGGACTGGTCGCGTCGAAGCTGTACGCGCCGGGAAGGTCGAGGATGTGCAGCGTACGGCCCGAAGGTGCGACAAAACGCCCCTCCTTCCGCTCGACGGTGACGCCGGCGTAATTGGCCACTTTCTGCCGGCCGCCGGTCAGCTGGTTGAACAGCGCGGTCTTGCCACAGTTGGGGTTGCCGACCAGGGCGATGCGCATCGCGGTGGCGCTCATGCGGCACCACCCACGAAGACTTCCACCCGGGCCGCCTCGGTCTTGCGCAGGGCGAAGCGCGTGGAACCGATCTGGATCAGCAGCGGATCGCCGCCAAGGGGGCCGCGCGCCACCAGTCGAACCGGCTCGCCGGCGACGAAGCCGAGATCGCGCAGGCGTTGCGCGATCGGATCGGCGGGATGTGCATCGGATACGGACTGGACCACGGCTTGGGCACCTTTCGGCGCGTCTGAGAGGCGCACTGGGCTTACTCAAATAAGAACTGTTCGCATTGTATGCCTTTAACGGGAGGGCTGCATCCAACGGGATGCCTATGAATCGCCGCCCTGCCGAAACCGCATGGACAGTGGACCGGGGAAGTGTCGGGAACCTTTCATGACGGGCCAGCGTTTATGATCGGCGGCCTCGAAACAGGAGTTCCGCCATGTCAGCCGTCGAACTGATCCGTGAGGGCAACGTCGCCCGCCTCGTGATGAACCGCCCCGAGGTGCACAACGCGTTCGACGACGGGCTGATCGCGGACCTCACCGCCGCCATCGATACCGTCGAGGCCGATGACTCCGTGCGGGCCGTGGTCCTCACTGGCGCCGGTGCCAGCTTCTCCGCCGGTGCCGACCTCCGCTGGATGCGCGGCATGGCGCAGGCCTCGGAAGCCGAGAATCGCGAGGATTCGCTGCGTCTGGCGACGCTGATGCGACGCCTGCAATTCCTTGCGAAGCCGACCGTCGCCCGCGTGAACGGCGCGGCGTTCGGCGGTGGCGTCGGCCTGATCGCCTGCTGCGACATCGCAGTCGCCGCCGACGGGGCGAAGTTCGCCCTGTCCGAGGTGAAGCTCGGGCTGGTGCCGGCCGTGATCTCGCCGTACGTCATCGCCGCCATCGGCCTGCGCCAGGCGCGCCGGCTGTTCATCACCGGCGAGGTCTTCGGCGCGGCCGCCGGCCTTGCGATGGGCCTGGTGCACGACGTGGTTCCCGCCGAGGAACTCGATGCCGCCGTCGAGCGCGTGCTCGGCCTGCTCGCCAAGGGCGGTCCCGTGGCGCAACGCGAAGCCAAGCGCCTCGCCCTGGGCATGGGAGGCATGGAGCCGGCGGCGATGGAAAAGGTCGACGCCGACAACGCCGCGCTCATCGCCCGCCTGCGCGTCTCGGCGGAAGGACAGGACGGCCTCTCGGCCTTCCTCGACAAGGGCCAGCCGTCTTGGCTGGGGTGACATGTCTGAGGTCTGCGGGTGAGCCTGCCCACCGAAGGGCGGGAAGCGGTTTGAGCCGCGCATGGCGCCGCCATACTGTTGCAGGCCTTGTCATGCTCCTGGTTCCGTTAGCGGGCGTCGCTCAGACCGAGGCGCAGGCTGGACGAAGTGACCAGCGCCTCGCCTCAACTCCAACGCTCGCCACGCGCATCGACCAGCACCTGGCCCAACCGCGCTTCGCCGCCGCTTCCTGGGGCATCGCCGTGGTCTCGCTGGACGACGGCCACACGGTATACAGCCACGACGCCGGCCGGCTGTTGCTCCCCGCCTCGACCGCCAAGCTCTACACGGCCGCGTTCGCCCTTGACCGGCTAGGCCCCGAGTACCGCACCCACACCGATGCCGTCGCGGCGGGAGAGGTTCGCAATGGACGGCTGCGTGGCCCACTGGTCCTGCGCGGTCGCGGCGACCCCACCCTTACCGGCAGCGACTGGGCGGACGCCATCGCCACGCAGCTCCACGAGCGCGGCCTCCGCCGCATCGATGGCGGCATCGTCGGCGACGACACCGTATTCCAGGGACCGCCTATCGGCAGCGGCTGGGAGGCGTCGGACCTGCAGGCCTATTACGGCGCACAGGCCGGCGGCCTGGACATCGACGAAAACACGATGACCGCGTCGGTTTCCGCGGGTGCGGCCCATGGCGCGGTCGACGTCACGCCCGAGGACGCGGCGATCACGCTGGCCATTCAACCCGCCAGGGCGCTGGAGCTTTACCGGCCACCGGGAACGTCGACCCTGCATGTCCTTGGTGGCGTCGCCGAAGGAAGCGCCGAGGAGAAACAGCGTGTGGACGCCCATCGCCGATTCT
>Ga0209216_1000101_pt1 | contig 18062 bp, 14 predicted proteins | sample TexAe_OM2H0_O2_FD_187940 | JGI IMG/M metagenome (GOLD analysis project Ga0209216, IMG submission 187940) | Forest soil microbial communities from Davy Crockett National Forest, Groveton, Texas, USA - Texas A ecozone_OM2H0_O2 (SPAdes) (version 2) | ecosystem: Environmental > Terrestrial > Soil >... | reverse complement strand
GGCCGGATGCCAGTGGCGCACGGCGTCCTCGAGACGACGCTCCTCGGCCACGACCTCGATGACGTCGAGCAACCGCTGCGCGGCGATCGGCTTGGTCAGGTACGCCCGTGCGCCGGCCTTGAAGGCGATACGCACCGCGTCGTGGCTCGAATCCGCGCTCAGCATCACGATGGGCGGCACGCTCCCGGTGCGACGCGCCATGTCGATGCGTCCCAGCACGTCCCAGCCCGAACTGCCGGGCATGTGCAGGTCCATGAAGATGAGGTCGAAGTCGTTGCCGGCCAACTGCGCCAGCGCCTCGTCGCCACTGGCGCTGAACACGGGAACATGGCCTGCGCGCTCGAGGATCCTGCCGACGATCTCCCGGTTGGCGGCGTTGTCGTCGACCACCAGGCAGCGCTGTGATTCGACGCGTCCGCGATGATCGTCAAGCAGGTCGACGAGAGGCATGTCGGCGGCGCTTCGCGCACCTTCGGCGGCACGCGGCAGCGAGAAACGCCAGCCGAATACCGAGCCACCCATCGGGTTGTCGCTTACTTCCAGGCTGCCGTGCATCTGTTCGGACACATTGCGCACGATGTACAGGCCCAGTCCGACGCCTTCCTGTCGCCGGCTTTCGCCCGCACTCAGCTGATGGAAGGGATCGAAGATCCGTTGCTTGTCGATGTCGGCGATGCCGATGCCGGTATCGGTCACCGTGCATTCGATGACCGGGTCGCGGCCGCCGACGCCCTCGCTGAGTTCCACGCGCACGTCGACGGTGCCACCGGGCGGCGTGAACTTCAACGCGTTGGACGCAAGATTCGACAGCACCTGCTCGATGCGTCCCGGGTCACCTGTGAACACACCCTCGACCGAGGCGTCGCGCGACAGGCTGAAGGCAATGCGTTTCTCGGCGGCATAGGGACGGCACACCGCACCCACCGTCGCAAGCACCTCGTCGAAGGCGAACGTCTGATGGCGGAGATTGAAGCTCCCGCCGGCGAAGGAGGCGACATCGAGCACGGCGTTCACCCGATGCAGCAGCGCGTTCGCATTCGTCGACAGCAACGCCACGAGGCGGCGCTGTTCTTCGCTCATCACCGAAGTATCGATCAGCGAGGCCGAATGGATCACGGTGCTGAGCGGTGTCCGCATCTCGTGGCTCATCATCGAGATGAAGCGGTGCTGCGCCTCGCGCGACGCGATGGCTTCGGCGGATACCTCGCGCAGCGCGTCCATCATGCGATAGAGCGTCATCGGCAGCACGATCACCAGCGCCAGCGCGTACAACGCGTATGCCGGCCGGTCGATCCAGTAGCCAGCCGGTGCCGCCGCGGCGAGGATCGCCACGGATGCGACCACGCTCGCGGCGAATGCCCGGCGGCTGTAACGCACGCCGACCGCGACGGACAGGAATGGGAGGACGGCGCTCAGCGTGGCCACCAGCATGAAGGCGGCCTTGAGCAGGATGGCGACCATCACGAAATTCGCGATGCTCCCGACCGCGTCGATGACGGCGTTCTGGCGCAGCGACCCCGCCCTGACTCCAAGCATCCAGAACGTGCTGAGTACGAACAGGGCGACGGCGATGGGGAGGACGTGGTGCGATTCCGTCGCCATGCGCTCCGGACCGTGCAGCCACGCGGCGGTCCAGACGACGATGAATCCGAGGATCACCGTGCGCATCAGCGAGACGTGGTACTCGCGGAAACGCGCGACGATGCGATCGATGCGCGGGTTGCGCAGCCGGTCGGCGACCTCGCTGAGCATCACCGGTTCGGCGCGCTTACCGCTACCGCCATCGATCTTCATGCCCGACTGGTCCACCTCCCCCAATAGCCGCCTAGTCTATGAACTCTACCGCCGCTGGCAAGTGCGGCGGTCGGGGCGACCCGGATGAAAACGTTTCCGGCCGCTCTAGGACTGGGTTCTGGCGGTGGTGGCCTTGCGCGGCGCGGCGCGTTTCCGGGCCGCCTTGCCCAGTTCGATCCACACGGGGGCATGGTCGCTCGCCTTTGGCCGGTCACGCACCCAGCGATCCACATTGGCGTCCTTCAGGCGCCCGGCCAGGTCTGGCGAGAGCAACAGGTGGTCGATACGGAGGCCCCTGTCGCGGGGCCAATGCTGGCGGAAGTAGTCCCAGAACGTGTAGATCCGCTCTTCGGGGTGGACCGAGCGCAGCGCATCGACCCAGCCCTGGGCCAGCAGTCGTGCATAGGCCTCGCGGCTCTCCGGCTGCAGCAGCGCGTCGCGGCGCCAGTTCTTCGGATCGTAGATGTCCTCGTCGGTCGGTACGACGTTGTAGTCACCCGCGAGCACCACTGGATGGCCGGTGGACAGCAGCTTCTGCGCATGACGCAGGAAGCGCTCGAACCAGGCCAGCTTGTATTCGAACTTGGGCCCGGGCTGGGGATTGCCGTTGGGCAGGTAGAGGCAGCCGACCATGACGCCGTGCGCCGCCGCCTCGAGATAGCGGCTCTGCGTGTCCTTCGCGTCGCCTGGCAAACCACGCCGGCTCTCCACGGGGTCCGCGCCCTTGGCGAGGATGGCGACGCCGTTCCACGACGCCTGGCCCGCCCATAGTGCGCCGTAGCCCGCATCGTTGATCGCGCCGATGGGAAATCCCTGGTCGACGGCTTTCAGTTCCTGCAGGCAGACGACATCGGGGGCCTCGCGCTTGAGCCATTCAAGCAGGTTGGGCAGGCGGGAGCGGATGCCATTGACGTTGTAGGTGGCGATCTTCATTTCGCCGAATGTCTTGCAACACGGGTGGATACCGGGTGATGACCCCTGGCACGTGACGTGGGCCCCTTCGTGTCGTGTCATGGGTATGTCCAGGGAGAGAACACCATGCCGATGTCGCGCTTCACACTGGTCCTGCTGTGCCTTGTCGCCTCCGCTTCCGCGACCGCGACCGCGACCGATATTCCCGTGCGGCTCGACGTCGCGACCACGCATCCGGTGTCGGGCCGGCTGATCGTCTTCGCCCAGCGAGTGGATCCCGCAGGGCCACGCCCGGACAGCATCGACATCGAATCGTTCGCGCCGCCCGCGGATACAGCGATTGCCGCACGCGACGTCGACGACCTCGACCACGGGGAAAGCGTCCGGGTCGACGCGGATGACGTGGCGTGGCCAGGCGCCTTTGCCCGCCTTCCCGAAGGAGACTACTGGGTACAGGCGCTTCTCGACACGAACCACGACTACGCGCACTTCGGACGCACGGGCGGCGATATCACCGGACCACTGCGCAAGGTTCATCTTGGCGCGGGAGGAACATTTGCCGACACCCTCGTGCTCGACCGCGTCGTGCCCACCCTGGAACCCTGGACGTTCGACCACGGTACGTTGCCGATGATCCTGGATGCCGCCGGGCATGCGAAGGCCCACTCGCACGCGTATGCGTTTCCCAGTCCATCGCTCGAGGCTTTCTCCGGACGGCAGGTGATGCAGCGGGGCTGGGTACTGCTACCTCCTGGCTACGATCCGAAGAAGCGCTATGCGACGGTCTATTCGCTCGCGACGTTCAGCGGCAACGTTCCCCGGCTCACGTTCGATCTGACCCTGATCGACATGCTGATGGTCCAGGGCATCCTTCCCCCCATGGTCTGGGTGTTTCCCGACTACGCCGCGCGTGGCGGCACGCACGAGTTCGCGGATTCGGTGAACAACGGTCCGTGGGGCGAGGCCTTCGTTCGTGAACTCATCCCCTGGGTCGAAGGGCATTACCCAGTGGACCGCACGCCTGCCAGGCGCCTCCTTACCGGTCACTCGTCGGGTGGCTGGGCATCCTTATGGCTGCAGGTGCGCTATCCCGACACCTTCGGCGGTGCGTGGTCGACCGGTCCGGACCCGATCGACTTCCACGACTTCCTCAACACGGACCTGTACGCCAAGGGGGCGAACGCGTACCGCGGCGCGGATGGCTCGGTGACGCCCGCAGCGAGGCGCAAGGGAAAGGTCGTAGCCAACGTGGAGGATGTGGCGCGTATCGAGCATGTCCTCGGCGACACGGGCGGCCAGCTGTCCTCGTTCGAATGGAGCTTCTCGCCTCGCGGCGACGACGGACGCCCCGTGCCGCTATTCGACCGGCGCACGGGCGCCGTCGATCCCACGGTCGCCGCGTACTGGCGACGCTACGACATCGTTGCCCTGCTCGGCCCGCATCCCGACGCCGCGGTGGTGAAGCGCCTCCACGTCATCGTGGGAGCAGAGGACAACTATTACCTCGATGGCCCCGTGCGTCGTCTCGCGGCGTTGCCAGGCCTCTCGCCACAGGTTCGCATCGTCGAGGGCCGCAACCACAACGACCTGCATCAGGTCGGCGAGGACCGGCTGGGCCTCTTCCGGACCATCGGCAAGGAAATGGGCGGCGTGGCCGGACGCTGAGTTCGCGAACCCTCCGTACGATCCTCGGCACCGCGCGTCGACGGATGGAGTCATCGTCCATAACTCCGTTGGCATGACATTTGCCTCGATCCAATAGATCGGTGAGACGCGGCTTCCGACACCCCATTTCGCGATGTCCTCCATATTTTTTTACGAGGGCCGTCGGCGATTTCGTGGCACGTTTTCGGCAAGCTTTTTCGAAAGCATAAATCCCCACAAATACCCATAGTTACTCCATTTTCTGCTGCGCCGCGTCATGCCATATGGACGGCTGGACGGCCATTGGAGAGCGCTGCGGAGCCGCTGGACAAGGCGCCTGACCTGCTGTAAACCGTCGGTATAGCCCATTTGGATCGAGGCAAATGGGTAGCGTGGCGATGGAGCGCGGGAGGGGTCTTCGAGGCTCCATATCACAGCGCCGGGCGGGGGCCCGGCGCCGCGGTCCCGTGTTGCCGTCAATTTTTTAAGGCACCACATTTCGGGGAAGGCATGAAGAAGCAATTTCTCACTCGCAGGAGCGCACTCGCACTGGCGGTATGTACCTGCCTGGGCGGCGTTTCGAGCGTATTCGCACAGTCCACCACGGGCGGCCTCAACGGCTCCGCACCCGTGGGTGGCAATGAAACCGTCGTTGTGGAGAGTGGCACGGGCTTCCGGCGCGAAGTCCCGGTGGATGCACGTGGCCGTTATAGCGCGACGCAGTTGCCGCTCGGCACGTACACGGTCACCCTTATGCGCGACGGTGCCGTCGTCGATACGCGCAAGGACGTCACGCTGCGTGTCGGTGCAAGCACCGATGTGTCCTTTGCGGCGCCGGCCGCTGCCAGCGATGCGGCGAGCCTGGAAGGCGTTACAGTCACCGGCACCGCGCTGCCCAGCATCGACGTGACGTCGGTGGACTCACGTACGGTGATCACATCCGAGCAGCTCGCCAAGCTGCCGCTCGGGCGCTCGGCTGAAGCCATCGCGCGCCTTGCGCCGGGCGTCGTCAACAATGGCGGCAATTTCCAGAGTGACAACGGCCGCTCGGTGGCCAGCTTCGGTGGCTCCGCGTCCAACGAGAACGCCTACTACGTCAATGGGTTCAACACCACCGATCCGCTCAATGCCCTGGGCGGTCTCCAGCTGCCCTACGGCGCGATCGACCAGCAGGAGGTGTACACCGGCGGTTACAGCGCGCAGTACGGTCGCTCCGACGGTGGCGTGATCAACCAGGTAGGCAAGCGCGGCACCAATGAGTGGCACTTCGGTGCCCAGGTATTGTGGGAGCCCAGTTTCGCCCGCGCCCGCCAGGACAACCTTTACTACTCGAACACGCCCGCTTCCGCACCGGCGGGTAGCCTCTACCAGCCAAGGAGCGAGAACCGGTCGTGGACAACCACGGTCAGCGCTTATGCGGGTGGCCCGTTGATCAAGGACAAGCTGTTCTTCTTCGTGGCGGGCGAGTTCGAGAAGCAGAACAAGCGCACCGTGAACGAGGTAGGCAACAACACGCCGGCTTCGACCACCGACTATCGCTCTCCCCGCTGGTACGGCAAGCTCGACTGGAATATCACCGACAGCAACATCCTTGAATTCACCGGTGCCTCCGACAAGCGCGAAGGCTCGGGCACGCGATACAACTATGACTACGCCGACCGCGTGCGCACCAGCACCATCGGCGGATTGAACGACACCAAGACGGGTGGCGATCTCTACGTCGCCAAGTACACCGGATACATCACCGACAACCTGACCATCAGCGCGATGTATGGCCAGATGCGTTCAAAAAACTACGACCAGCCGACCGACTACGATCCGGAACTGGTACGTGTCGACAAATCACAGCTGCAGAATCCGGCGCTCAATGGTGGCAGTGCCATTCGCAATGGCCAGGTAGGCGACATCAGTTCGCCGGGCCGCGGAAACAAATCCACGAATTTCCGCTTCGACGTCGCGTACGTGTTGGGCGACCACACGATCTCGGTGGGCATCGACAACGTGAAGTCGAGAGTGGACGACTTCGGTACGGCCAGCCCGGGTCCGGGCTATATCTGGAATTATGGCCATACGGATAACCCGAACGCCCCGATCTCGGATGCCGCAGGCGTCAACTTCGTACCGGCTCCGGCGCTCTTCCCGAATGGCCAGAACGGCTATTACGTCAGCCGTAATATCGTGAACAACCTGGTCAACGTGCGTTCCGACCAGCGTGCACAGTACATCGAAGACAAGTGGCAGGTCAGCGACCGCTGGTTGCTCTCCATTGGTCTTCGCAACGATCAGTTCACCGATTACAACCAGTTCGGCCAGGCATTCATCGAGCAGACCAAGCCGCAATGGGCACCCCGCCTTGGTGCGTCGTGGGACGTCAACGGCGACGGCTCGTTCAAGGTGTTCGCCAACGCCGGACGCTACTACCTCGGCCTTCCGCTCAACCCGGCAACGGGTGCCGCCGCGGGTTACGTGTCCACCCAGCAGTACTACACGTACAGCGGCATCGACCCGACGAACGGCGCCCCGACTGGCCTCACGCAGATCAGCGGCGTGGTCTCGGGTAACAACTCCTATGGCATCCCGCCTGACCCGCGGACCGTGGCGGGCAAGAACCTGAAGGCCGAACACCAGGACGAATTCATCCTCGGTTTTGACAAGGCCTTCGGACAGAATTGGGTGTACGGCGCCAAGTTCACGCGACGCATCCTGCGTAGCGTCATCGATGACTTCTGCGACATCGACGTCGTGAAGAACAAGGCGCTGGCGCTGGGCCATACAATTGGATCGACGAACAGCTGCTACCTCGCGAACGGCGGCGCGGCGAATACGTTCACCCTGCTCGATGCCGACGGCAATCCGTTCAGCGTTCCGCTCAGCCGTGAAGAGATGGGATTCCCGGCGGCGAAGCGCAAGTACTACAGCCTCGAGACCTTCGTCGAGCACAGCTTCGACGGCGTCTGGTACGGCAAGCTCGACTACGTGTTCTCCCGCTCATACGGCAACACCGAAGGCCAGGCGCGTACCGACACGCGTCAATCCGGCGCGGCGGGCAGCGTGGACTGGGACAACCACTACGTGATGGAGTATGCAAACGGCCCCCAGGGCAATGACCATACCCACGTCGTGAAAGCGTACGGCTTCTGGCAGTTCGCCCCGGAATGGCAGCTCTCCGGCAACCTGCAGGCAATCTCCGGCGCTCCCCGTGTATGCCTCGGCTATTACGGCGCGACACACAGCGACCCGGTGACCTATGGCAGCACGTACCACTACTGCGACGGTCAGCCTTCCCCGCCGGGATCGCATGGTCGCCTGCCGTGGACGTTCCAGCTCGATCTTGGGCTGACCTATCGTCCGAGCTTCGCGGATCAGAAACTCGCGTTCGCGGTCAACGTGTTCAACGTGCTCAACCAGCAGCGTGCCACGTTCCGCTATCCGTCGAGCGAGGATGCGCCGTTCACGGCGAACGCGATCTACGGTGTGCCGCTATACACCCAGGATCCGCGCTACGCCCGCCTCTCGGTCAGCTACGACTTCTGACCGCGCGCCTTGCTGAGAACGTAACCCAGATCCCTGTGTGACACTTGCGCCCCCTCCGGATGCCGGCACCTCCCCGGCAGGCATCCGGAGTACGGGCGCCCTTTTTTTAGCGCGCCTCGCCCGAGGCGGCTACGACCATCTCGATGTAGCCGAGGATCTCCGCGATGGGGATCTCGAAGATGCCTGCGTCGCCGTTGTCGTAAGCCTGGCGCCAGACCGCGTAGCCATCGCGCCAGCTTTCATCCGCATCCGCTTCGCCATCAACCGCCAGCAGGCTCGCATCGAGCGTGGCACGCGAGGTCGCGGCATGGTTCATGGCCGGCTGCAAGCCGCCCGGCACGCGGTGGTTGCGCAACTTCACGCCCAGGATCGAGACGTGGAAGACCTCCCCGTCCTCGGGTTCATGGTCGATATGGCGGACGACCACGCGAGAGGCCTCCTCGCCGGGACGGGTCCGATAGGTCCAGGACTGGCCCACGGCATAGTCGGGTTTGGTCACCGGGATCTCCTTGCCTGAAGCGGCCTCGCATCTTAGACCAGGACCCCGGCCTGCGCCCGCCGGGCGCCCCCGGCCGGTTTGATTTAAACTTGTCGCCCATAAGCGCGCACCTACGCGGGTGCGATGCGATGCGCGAGGCAGCGCGGCCCGGCGGGCCGCTTCCCCAGCTGATCCCCAGGCTACCGCGCGCAGCGCGAGGCCCGACCCTTTCCGTCTTCGAGGTTCAAGCAAACCATGGTGGCATTGGCGACCGAGCACGTTATCGACGTGCACCACTGGAACGACAGCCTGTTCAGCTTCCGCACCACGCGCGATCCGGGCTTCCGGTTCGAGAGCGGGCATTTCGTGATGATCGGCCTCGAAGTCGAGGGCCGTCCGCTGATGCGCGCCTATTCGATCGCCAGCGCGCATTACGAGGAACACCTGGAGTTCTTCAGCATCAAGGTGCAGGACGGCCCCCTCACATCGCGCCTCCAGCACCTGAAGCCCGGCGATCCCATCATCGTGAGCCGGAAGCCCACGGGCACCCTGGTGCTCAACGACCTGAAGCCGGGCAAGCGGCTCTACCTGCTCGGCACGGGGACAGGCCTCGCACCGTTCCTGTCGATCATCCGCGACCCGGAAACCTACGAGCGCTTCGACAAGATCGTGCTGGCCCATGGCGTTCGCCACGTGAACGATCTTGCCTACTCCGCGTACATCGAGGACGAACTGCCGAACCACGAGTACCTGGGCGACCTGGTCCGCGACAAGCTGGTTTACTACCCGACCGTCACGCGGGAGGACTTCCGCAACCGTGGCCGTATCACCGATGCCATCGCCAACGGTGAGATGGCCCGGGTGACGGGTCTTCCTCAGCTCAATCCCGCCGAGGACCGCGTCATGCTCTGCGGCAGCCCGTCGATGCTGGACGATATCTGCGTCCTGCTGGACGGCGAGGGCTTCCAGGCCTCCCCACGCACGCGCGAGCCGGGCGACTACGTGATCGAGCGCGCGTTCGTCGAGAAATGACCCCGGGGTGTGGGATCCCTGTCCCCGTGGACGCGATGCGTTACCGCACGCGTCCCTGCCCTTCGTTGTCCCAATACCCGAATATCCGCCGGGCGATAAGTTTATAGAGGCGTTTCCCTGTCGCCCGCCACAGCCGCGAATGCGGGGCGGGCTGGGCCAGGATGTCGCGTTGCCTCGCCGACAGACGGTCCGCCGCGTAGGTCCGCTTGTGCTTCAGCAGATGGCGCAGGTCTTCGCGGGCCAGCAGGCGGAACAGCGCGCCGCGCTTCCCGCGGGTCCAGGCGATCTGGAAGTCGACCAGACCCGGTGAACCATCCTCGCGCACCAGCCAGTTGGGCTCCTTGGCCAGGTCGTTATGAACGATGCCGTGACGGTGAAGCACGGCCAGCAGGCGCAGCGCATCGCGGTAATAGGCGGCATCCAGCGGCTTGCCGACCTGCATGGGTTCACCCGCCATGTAGCTGCGCTCCAGCACCCGGCCATTCCACGCCAGCAGACGTGGCACGCCGTCGACGCCGTCGAGGCGCGCGAGGGCCCGTGCTTCGCGTGCGGCGGCGCGCCTGGCGAACCCACGGGCCCACCAGCGCGCCGCGGCGACATCGCGGCGAATGAGCAGCACGCCGCCGCGCTCCACGCGTTCTATGCGGCCGAGTTCATCGGCCTTGAGCAGGGTGACGGATTCCGTCATCGCGTTATGCACGCTCTTCCTTCGGTACGTTGACGCGCTCTCCGCTAACGGGAAGCTACGCTAAGATGCGATCCTCGCAGGGAGAGAACGCAAGATGCTGGTGCGACACATCCTGTCGCTGGTCTTCGTCACGGCCGGCCTCGCGGCTTGCCGCGACGGCGCCGACCGGACGAACGGCGGGGACACCCCACCGCCCGCACGGGCGAACGTGGACAAGGATACCCAATCCGGCCAGGACGGCCTCTACACGATGGAACTCAAACTTCCCGACCTGCCGCCGAAGGCCGCTCCGCTGCGCCACACCATAGAGCGCTACGTCGACCGCCAGAAGCGTGCCTTCCTCGATAGCCTGGATGCCCCCGGTGCCCGCGATCGCGCGCGCGAGCTGCCCTGGGACCTCAATCTCGACATCGCCGTGGCGTCGCGCACCGACCGTTTCATCAATGTGCAGGTCGATGGCTCCGCGTTCACGGGCGGCGCCCATCCGGCCCCGATCGTCGACAGTTTCACCTACGACATGGACGAACACCGCGTGGTCGGCATCCGCGAACTCTTCGACGATCCTTTGGCCGCCGAGAGCGCCTTCGCATCGGAGGCACGGCGCCAGTTGCTCACGGCACTGGACGACCAGGACGAGCCGCTGGCCTCCAACAGCGAGCAGATCGACGAAGGCACGGCGCCCGGCAAGGATCACTATCGCGTGTTCAGCCTGCTCATCGGACCGGACAACAAGGTGCGCGGCCTCACCTTCATCTTCCCGCCCTACCAGGTGGCCTCCTACGCGGCCGGACCCCAGGCGATCGACGTTCCCAGTGAGTCGTTTTCGGCATTTCTGAAGCCGGAGTATCGCGAGGCGTTTCGCTGATGGAGTTCTTCCTCTACCTGCTCGCCGCCGCGCTCATCGTCGGCGGGGTGGCGGGTGCGATTCTCCCGGTGCTCCCCGGCATCCCGATGATTTTCGGCGGCATCTGGCTGGCTGCCGCGGTGGACGAGTACCACCATCTCGGCTGGGGCTGGCTCGTGGCGATCGGCATCGTCGGTTCGGTCGGCATCGCGCTGGATTTCGTTTCCGCCTCGTTAGGCGCGAAGAAGGTCGGGGCCAGCCCACGCGCCATGTGGGGAGCCGGTGTCGGCACGACGATCGGCATGTTCTTCGGCATTCCCGGGCTGCTGATCGGCCCGTTCGCCGGTGCCGTGGTCGGCGAGCTGTGGTCGGGCAAGAGCGTGCTCCGCTCCGCGCACGTGGGCGTCAGCACCTGGATCGGCATGCTGGTCGGCATCGTCGCCAAGGTGGTGATCGCGTTCCTCATGATCGGCATGGCGGGCCTGGCGCTGCTCTTCAGCTGACCGGCCATAAGACACATTGGCGCGCGTGCCCGGCAGACGCTAGTCTCCCGTGACTTCTTTGGGGAGACACGCATGTTCCGACGACTCACCCTCGCCGCCGCCGTCACGTTCGCCATCGCCAGCGTGCATGCCGAAACGGCGCCGCCCGCCTGGATCGCCCGCAGCAATGCCGATGCGCAGGCGCTACTCGATGTCACCGCTCGCTTCAGTCCGGAGTCCGCCACCGATATCGGCGTCAAGGGCTTCGATGAGAAGACCGTCGACCTCGGCCCCGATGTGGACAAGCGCCAGCGCGCCGCCCTCGTCGAAGTGCGCGAGAAGGTGAACAAGCGCCTTTCCGAGGAAAAGGATCCCAACGTCAAGCAGGACCTGCAGATCCTGCTCAAGCAGATCGATGGCGACATCAAGGGCATCGACCTCAACACGAAATACCTGTTGCCCTGGTTCGATGCCGGGCAGATCGTCTTCAGCGGCGAGTTCTCGCTGCTCAACGCCGAGAGCACGCCCGAGCAGAACAAGGCCGCGCTGGGCCGCCTTAAGTGCTACGTGGGCATGGCACCGGGCTGCACCGCACTCGTGGACCAGGCACGGGCGCGCACCACCGAGAAGCTCGGCGACAAAGCGCTGCTCGGACCGGTGAAGGCCGATGTCGAACAGAAACTCGGCAACACGCAGCGCTATGTCGACGGGATCCGCAAGCTACTGGCGGAGAAAAAGGTCGCCGGATCCGACGAGGCCATGGCCAAGCTCGACCAGCAGCTCAAGGACTACAACGCCTGGGTAAAGAAGACCGTGCTGCCACGCGCGCGCACGGACTTCCGCCTGCCCGAGCCCTTGTACGCCTACAACCTCGAGCAGGTCGGCCTCGATATTTCCCCCAAGGATCTCATCGACCGCGCCCAGCTGGAGTTCATGGAAACCACGTACGCGCTGCAGATGCTCGCGCCGGTCGTCGCCAAAGCGGAAGGCCTGCCGGACGGTGACTATCGCGATGTGCTGAAAGCGCTGAAGAAAAAGCAGCTCGCAAAGGACAAGGTCGAACCGACGTATCACGAGGTGATCGGCAAGATCGAGGACACCATTCGCAAGGAACGCATCGTGGAGCTGCCGAAGCGGCAGATGGCGATGCGGTTGGCCTCCGAAGCCGAGAACGCCCGGACCCCGGCACCGCACATGGATCCGCCTCCGTTCATCGGCAACACGGGACAGCGCGGCACCTTCGTGCTCACCACCGGCAACCCGCCGGCCGATGGCGACAAGACGCAGACCTACGACGATTTCACCTTCGAAGCCGCGGCGTGGACGCTCACCGCCCACGAAGGCCGCCCGGGCCACGAATTGCAGTTCGCGGCGATGGTGGAGCAAGGCGTGTCGCTGACCCGCAGCCTGTTTGCCTTCAACAGCGTCAACGTCGAGGGCTGGGCGCTGTACGCCGAAGCCGAGATGGTTCCTTACGAGCCACCCGCCGGCCAGTTCATCGCGCTGCAGTTCCGCCTGCTGCGTGCGGCACGCGCGTTCCTCGATCCGATGCTCAACCTCGGCATGGTCACCCGCGATCGCGCGCATGACATCCTCGTGCACGACGTCGGGCTATCGGAGCCGATGGCACGTCAGGAACTGGATCGTTACACGCTCAATTCACCGGGCCAAGCGACGGCTTACTTCTACGGGTATACGCGCATTCTCCAGCTGCGCGCGGAAACGCAGACGAAGCTCGGCGACCGGTTCGATCGCAAGGCGTTCAACGATTTCCTGATCGCACAAGGCCTGCTACCGCCCGACCTGCTGGCGGACGCCGTGCGCACGCGATTCATCCCCGAGCAGGAAAAGAAAGCCAGGAAGAACTGACGGAAGCAGGCTCCTGCCCTGTGTGGGAGCCTGCAAATCCGGCTCTGTGTGGGAGCCTGCAAACCCGGCTTTGTGTGGGAGCCGCTTCAGCGGCGATGGGACTTGAGGTATCCACCCTATCGCCGCTGAAGCGGCTCCCACACATGGCCTGGAGATGCTCCCACATGGTCTGGCAATCGATGAGTCAGCCGTGCCCCGGCGCGTTGGGGATCACGTAAAGCAACACCGCCAGGTAATGCAGCACGCTGCCGGCGAGGACGAAGAAGTGCCAGATCGCGTGGTGGTAAGGCAGCTTTCGCGCCATGTAGAACGGCACGCCCGCGGTATAGGCCACGCCACCGCCGAACAGCAGGACAAGGCCACCGGTCTGCACGTTGTCGCGTAGGGGTTCGATCGCGACGACCGCCACCCATCCCATCAACACGTACATCACCACGGCGGCCTTGCGATAGCGCTTGAGCAAACCGAGCTCCGCCGCGCTGCCCAGGATGGCCAGCGCCCAGATAGTGCCGAACAGGCCCCAGCCCCAGGCGCCGGGAAGCGCGAGCAGCGTGAAAGGTGTGTATGTGCCCGCGATCAGCAGAAAGATGGCGATGTGATCGAGCGTACGCAGCACGCGCTTGGCCATCGCGCCCGGAATGGAGTGGTAAAGCGTCGAGGCCGTGTAGAGCAGGATGAGCGTGGTGCCGAAAACCGAACTCGCCACGACGGCACGCGCGCCACCATACATCGCGGAGAAAGCGACCAGCACGGCCAGCCCCGCGATGCTCAGCACCAGTCCGATCGCATGGATCACGCTGCTGGCGACTTCCTCGCCGAAGGGATAGCGCGGCTCGGCGCTGTCGTAGGCCATGGGGGATTCCACAGAAAAGTAGGCCGGTCGAGGGTAACCCATGCCGTGGCTTCTTGTTGACCGCATGGTCCCCGCCGTTGTTCCATGGGCCATGACACTCGAACTGCTCGTGCATATCGGTCGTCTTCCGCCACAAGGCGCGGGTCTGCGTGGCGCGCTGGCCATGGCCTCGCGCCTCGGTGCCCGCCTGGACGCCCTTTACGTCGTCGACCTTCCCGCCGCGGCCTTCACTGTCCCCGAGGCCGTGCCCATGCAACTCGACGCCGTGCGCCAACGCGCCACGGACGCCAGGGCCGTCGCCGGCGACTGGGCGACCCTGCTCGAATCGCGTGGTCTCGAAGGCAAATGGCGCGTCGGCAATGGCGACACCGTCACCTTGCTCGCCCACGCCTCCGCCGGTTACGACCTCGTTGTCATGGAGCGCTCGTCCACCATGCGAGGCGACGCACCCGTCGGCTTCGGCGTGGTGTCGCGCACCGTTTTCGCTTCCAGCCGCGGCGTGCTAGTGGTGCCCGAAGCGGCGCCGGTCGAAACGCTTGGCGAACACGTGCTGGTGGCATGGAGCGGTAGCCGTGAGTCCGCCCTCGCCGTGCGGTCGTCCCTTCCGATGCTGCGCAAGGCATCCCGGGTTACCGTCGTGGACGGCAGTCGCGACGAAGACATCGGCACCTGCGCCCTTCCCGACACGGACATCTGCGGCTGGCTGGACACGCACGGGGTCAAGGCGGAGGTACGCAAGCTCGACGAAGCGGCCCTCGCCGCTCCGGGCCCGGCATTGCTCGACATCGCCCATGCGGAAAACGCGGATCTCATCGTGATGGGGGCGTGGGGACGCTCGCGCCTTTCCGAGATGGTGCTGGGCGGGACCACCCGGTACCTCTTCATGCAATCGGACGTGCCGATGCTGGTCGCGCATTAGCGTAACCACTGACGGATAGCCGTCTAGACGGCCCCTCTTGCAAGTTCCTTCGAAGCCTGCCTAATCTGCAACCGGACCTGAACACGATCCCCGCCGGTCCCCACCGGCCGTGTTCCCGACCGCGCATCACCTTCCCCCACGTTGCAGGAGGTGGCTCATGTCGTTCGCTCGTCCGCAGTCCGTTGCCGGAGTTCATCCGGATACCGTCCGTATCGTCGCGATGAGCGCGGCGATCGCCCTCAATGCCGCTGCCTTGCTTGCCGTCATGCGACCGATGGTCGCCACGATATCGTTCGCGCCGCTGCCCTCACCGACCATTCGCCTCGTCGACCACCCCGTCGAGCCAAAGGTCGTTCCGCCTCCGCCGCTGGAACTGAAGCCGGTACCGGTCAGGCGCAGCATGCCGGACCGCATAGTGAAGCCTGTCGAGGTCCCGCCTCCGGTCGCACCCCTGGTTCCCACCGACGAAGGCTCCGCACCGATGGTTCCACCCCCGGTCACGGTCGCCCCCGTGGCTCCGCCCGCTACGCCGTCGGCACCTATCGAGGCGACGCTCGCCTATGTGTCGGCGCCGGCACCGGCCTATCCCAGGATCGCCATCAATGGACGCATGCAGGGCACGGTGACCTTGCGCGTGCTGGTCGACGAGGCCGGCAAGCCCGTCGACGTCGTCATTGAAAGCAGCAGCGGGCATGCCGTGCTCGACAAGGCGGCACGGGATCAGGTGCTGGCGAAGTGGCGCTTCCAACCCGCACAGGCCAACGGCCAACCCGTGAGGGCCTGGGCCAGGATTCCCGTCAGCTTCGACCTGAGGGATATCTGAAAGGGATCCTGTGGGGGCCGCGTCTTCGGCTCCCACAGGGATCGGGCTCAGCGGGGCATCACCACCACGTCGGGCTTGCGGGTGGCGCGGGCGATGGCCCAGACGATCACCGCGAGCAAGGCCACCGGCAGCAATACCGGAAGAAGGGCCAGCGCGATCACGGGCGCGATCGCCAGCATCACCACGCCGCCGATCACGGCGCCGAGGACGCTGCCCAGGATGCTGAACACGCCACCGATGATGCCGAAGGCCAGCTTCAGGACCACGCCGATCAGCGCGAAGAACAACCAGAAGCCGACAGCAAGGACGACGAGCGAGGTGAGGACGATCATGACAGGGCTCTCCGAGGACGGTAGGCCGCCCCAGGGGGCGGTCGGGGGTTCGATGCGGCCACCGCGGAAATAGTTTAATCGCCTCTCGAAAGACGGGGGTTACGACGCCTTAACGGGCGGCATGCTCCACTCCCCGCCAGTTGATTTACCGGGCGACCCTCCCATGGGTAAGCGTTCTTCCATTATCAGGACCTTGCGGGACATCGCGTTCGACCTCTCGGACGCCGAGCATCCGGACCTCGCCTCCATGGGGCGGGAGATCGGAAGCGTCCTGCACGGCCGCAGCGCCGACCTGGCCGCCATGCTGGGGCCGCTGCGCGAGCGCCGGCGCGGCTTCGAGCGCTGGATGCTCGCCGAGCGTTCACGGCCACCTGTCAGCATGCTGGTCATGGCCTGGCCGCCCGGTTATGCCACGCCGGTTCACGACCATGGCGGGCTGTGGGGTCTGGAAGCCACGATCGCCGGCGCGCTTGAGGTGGAGTCCTTCATCAAGGACGACGCCGACCAGTCCCTGCGCAGCAGCGGCCGCACCTGGCTGGGACCCGGCGACGCCACATGGTTCGACGCCTCGGAAAGCCACACGCATCGCTGCCGCAATTTGTCGCGGCACGACACCGCGTTGACGCTTCACGTGTACGGTGGCGATCTGGCACAGTACCTCGCATATGAGCAGCCCGGTCCGTCTGGACATTGGATCTCACGACCGAGGCAATCGATCATCGCGGGACGCCTGACGGCCTGACGGTCTCACGGCCCTCCACCCCAGCCATCGGGCGAAGGACCAAAGCATGTTTCATAAAGTCGCCATCATCGGCGGTGGCGCGGCAGCGGCGACGCTGGTAAGTGAATTGCTCGAGCGGCGCACGCAGCGTCCGCTCCATCTCGACTGGTTTACCGGCGGCCCCGGGCCAGGCCGGGGTGTCGCGTATGGCACGCCATCCCAGCGGCACCTGCTCAACGTACGCGCGGCGTCGATGGGCATGTTCGTCAGCAAGCCCGGTGGTTTCCTCGAGTACGCGCAGGCGCTGGATCCCTCGGTCAAGGGATCGGACTTCCTGCCGCGCCGCATGTACGGCGACTTCCTCCAGTCCCGCGTCGCGCAGGCAGTGGCCAACGCCGGCTCGTTCGGTCATGACGTGAACATCGTGCCCTTTGCCGCCGAATCGCTCGTGCCTTCCGTCGAAGGCGTGACCATCGGCTATGGCGATGACGAGTCCCACGCGGAAGCCGCGGTACTGGCCATCGGCTCCCTGCCGCCGCGCCCGCTTCCGGGCGTGGAAGACGCCGCGATCGCCAGCGGCCGCTATGTCACCGACCCATGGCCCTTCCTGGCGACGACGCCGCCGGACGATCGTCCGCTGCGCGTGCTCGTCATCGGGCTAGGGCTGACGGCTGTCGACGTGCTGCTCGATCTGTCCGAGCGCTGGCCGAATGCGCACTTCGATGCGCTTTCGCGTCACGGCAAGCTACCCGAGCCGCACCTCGCCATTGCTTCGGCACCGCCGGGCGATTACAGCGAACTGATCGAATCGATGCGTGACGACGCGAACATCCGCAGCTGGCTGCGTAGCCTGCGCGATACCGTGAAGAACGCCGAGGACTGGCGTACGGTGGTCGATGGCATGCGAACCCACACGCAATCGCTGTGGAGGGAACTGCCCAAGGCCGAACGCGCCCGCTTCCTTCGCCACGCACGCTGGGCGTGGGAACGCGCGCGCCATCGCATGCCACCCGAGGTCGCGGCGACCATTACGAAGCTCGAAGCGGATGGACGCTTCACCCGCAGCCGCGGCCGCATGCGTTCCGTGCACCTGTCGCAGGAAGGCAAGCTGGCCGTGACCCATGCCCTGCCGGACGG
>Ga0209216_1000100_pt1 | contig 18158 bp, 14 predicted proteins | sample TexAe_OM2H0_O2_FD_187940 | JGI IMG/M metagenome (GOLD analysis project Ga0209216, IMG submission 187940) | Forest soil microbial communities from Davy Crockett National Forest, Groveton, Texas, USA - Texas A ecozone_OM2H0_O2 (SPAdes) (version 2) | ecosystem: Environmental > Terrestrial > Soil >... | reverse complement strand
GGTGGTCTCCTGCTGCGCGAAGATCTCCTCGATGCCGCTGAGCGGACCGATCTCGTGCGCCTGGGTATCTTCGGCCGTGATCGACAGCTCTTCCAGGAAGCGCGCCAGGTCGAGCGCGCCGACGCGCCGGCCGCTGCCGTACAGAAAGCCGATCAGCTCCTCGTACAGCTCGCCCGCGTTCGCGTGCCGGTCGCGCCGCTGCACGGCCATCGCGCGCTTGACGATCGCGACCAGCTCGGGCGGCAAGTCCGGCACCAGCGCAGGCACGAGACGTATACGAGGTTTGTTGGTAGTAACAGAAATTGCGCTCGCGGTCGTGTTACTCGCAGGCGCCGGTCTCATGCTGCGTTCGTTTACGCGATTGCAAAATACGTCGCCTGGTTTCAGCGCGGACGGCGTACTGCATCTGGAAATTAATCCCACCTATCGACGCCAGGAAGATTACCGCGTCGAGTTTATGTCGCCGCATTACCAAAAGTTGCTGCAAGAGATCGCAACGGTGCCGGGTGTGGTCGCGGTCGCAGCCAACAATGATCTGCCCTTCGTGGGTCAGAAGCCGTGGTATCGAGGTGAGTTTGCGATCGAAGGCCAGTCAGCCGATGACAGCAAACAGAATCCGCTGGTTAATTATCAGGCTGTTTCGCCAGACTATTTTCAGGTGATGCAGATTCCACTACTTCGTGGCCGCGTTTTCACTGACCGCGACAATGTGCGGCCCGGCGGTCAACGCGACGTGGCCATCATCAATCGGCGGTTAGCGGAACGTATGTGGCCCAACGCCGAAGCGTTAGGTAAACGAATCAACTGCGACGAAGATGGCTCCGGCTGTGCCGAAATCGTCGGTATTGTCGGTGACGTTAAGCACAACAGTCTGGTCGAGGAAGCCGGTTACGACGTGTACTCCTCGTCCTTTCAGAGTTACGCCAAACAAACTCATTTTGTCGCCCGCACGCACGGCGATCCGATGGCGGTCGCAAACGAAATCCAACGAGCGGTCTGGCGCGTCGCGCCGGATACGGGAATTTTCAACGTGATGCCGGTGACCAGGTTGTCAGCGAACACAGTTTGGCAATCACGAGTTTGGGGATTGTTGTTTGGCATCTTCTCGGCGATCGCGCTGGTGCTCGCGGCCGCGGGCATTTATGGAGTGATGGCTTATTTCGTAACGCAACGCACGCGCGAGATCGGTGTGCGAATCGCGTTGGGCGCGCAGTGGTCTGACGTGCTGAAGCTGATCTTGAGCAGTGGAATGTGGCTCGTCACGATTGGTCTGACGATCGGACTCCTGGGCGCGTGGGCGTTAACACGCCTCATGTCCACTTTGCTATTTGAAGTCTCGCCGACCGATCCGATCACGTTTGGCGCAGTCGCTCTTTGCGTGGTGCTTGCGGCTCTGCTCGCGTGCTTCATTCCGGCGCGGCGCGCGATTAGAGTGGATCCGCTGGTGGCGTTGAGATACGAATAACCGTTCGAAACCGCGCCGCTACCGTTCGCGTATTGTTCATTGCGATTCCCACTCTTACGGCATAGGATGCGCGTCCAAAAAGGAGACCCGCTATGAAATTCAGAATTCTTTTGATCTCTTGTTGTCTGTTGTTATTCGTGGTCCCAAGCTTCGGCCAGTCAACGCCGGCAAAGGCGCCCGACGTCGCGACCGAACTGCGAGGCGGCTTCAACGAAGTCAACGATTGGGTCACGAAAGCAGCCGACATGGTCCCGGCAGATAAGTACAACTACAAGCCGGTGGACACAGTACGAACTTTCGGTCAACTAGTCGCCCATATCACCGATTCTTACAACTACTTCTGCGCCGCCGGTGCGGGAAACAAAGTCGAATGGTCCGATGCGGTAGAAAAAGGCGCGACTGATAAAGACACGCTGCTTCCCAAACTGAAAGAAGCCGTCGGACGTTGCAACGCTGCCTACAGCTCCAGCAACGCCCAGCTCAGACCGCTATTTACTAACGTGGGCCACACGAGTTTGCACTATGGCAACATCATCACCTACATGCGAATGATGGGTCTGAAACCGCCGTCAAGTTGATGCGAATAGCAGTTTTCGGAACCGGCGGAGTCGGCGGGTATTTTGGCGGACGCCTGGCGCAAGCAGGCCACGACGTTACCTTCATTGCTCGCGGCGAACACTTACGGACAATCCAAAGCAGCGGCTTGAAGGTGGATAGCCCTGCGGGAGATTTCGTCGTTTTTCCGGCAAAGGCTACCGACGATGTTAAAGAAGCTGGCGAAGTTGATCTCGTTATCGTTGGCGTGAAAGCATGGCAAGTTTCCGAAGCTGCGCGCGCGATCAAACCTCTTGCCGGTCCGGGCTCAACGGTGTTGCCGCTGCAAAACGGTGTCGATGCGGTGACGCAGCTTCTTCGTGAGTTTGGCTCTGACAAAGTCATCGGCGGGCTGTGCAGAATCGTCAGCTTTATCGTTGGACCAGGCCACATTCGCCATACCGGTTTTACGCCTACGATCATCATTGGCGAGCTGGACAATCATCGAACTGAGCGCATAGAGAAGATCGAGCAGGTGTTCAGTGGCGCCGGTTTGGATACAAGCATCGCCACTGATATTCAAGTGGCGTTATGGACCAAGTTCCTTTTCATTGCGCCCTTTAGTGGCGTCGGGGCAATGGCTAATGCACCCGCCGGCGTGACTCGCACAGATCCGAAATGGCGCGCGCTCATGCGCCAGGCGATAGAAGAAATCTACCAGTTGGCCCATGCGCGGGGAGTTAACTTACCCGCGGATTCAATTGACGCCGTGATGAACAGTGTCGATGCGTTGCCTGAAGATGCAACGAGCTCGATGCAACGTGATATTGCGGCAGGTAGACCGTCGGAACTCGAGTCGCAGAACGGCGCGGTCGTACACATGGCGCACGAAGCCGGCATTGAGGTTCCTGCCCACACACTTATCTATGAGACGTTAACTAAACCTGCTGGAACCGAACCCTGGCTCGCGCGTTCTAAGAAATCATGAAACGCCGTCAGATCAGTTTTGCCTTATTTCTGGTCACTCTCCTTGCCTTTACGGCACCGTTCGGGCGAGCTCAGAACCCCGCTCAGCGCATTTCACCACCACGAAACTGGGGACTCGCGTTTACGCGCTACAGCGAATTTCGCGAGAACGCTGATTCGTTACCCGTCAAGGTGACGAGCATCCGCGGAGGAAAACTCTCGCCCGATGAGAAGTTCAAAATCGAAGTATCGGCACTCTTGAATAGCTCGCGCAAAGCGGTCACCAGCACGGAGTTTACGTGGTATTTGTTTGATAATACGGACCTCGACAAGGTCGTCGAATCGGGCAAGACTCCCCTTACCGAAGTCGCGTTATCGCCAAACGCAACTCAGAGCGTTCAAGTCCTCGTCTTGTACGTCGAAGACATTCCCTACCTCAGAGACAAAAACCCGCACGGAACTTTTCTTCTTGAAGTGGCGGTGACGAAGGTCACGTACGACGACGGCTCAACGTGGGAAGCTGCCGGCGCTCCTGGTAAGTTCGATCATTCCAAAGTTCGGTAGCACGCAGCGAGACTGAAGTAAAAAGGTTGGCAAGGTTTGCTCGCAGGAATGGCACCTGGTACATCCTCAACAGCAGAACCGGAGCTGTTCGCTACGAGACGTTTGGCGGAGCGAGTTTCAACGACGTGCTCGTGCCCGCTGACTACGACGGCGACGTTTCCCTGGACATCGCGGTCTTTCGACCCGGCACACCGTGTCTCTGGTACATCATGGAAAGTACGACGGGAACCCTTCGTACCGAATACTGGGGTGCTCCGAATGATGTACCCTCGCAAGCCGACTTTGATGGTGACGGTAAGATAGATCCAACCATCTGGCGGCCGAGTGACGGTAACTGGTGGATCATCAAGAGTACCGGAGGAACGGTTGCTCATACATGGGGCGCTTCCGGCGACGTACCGGTTCACTCTGCTTACAACCGCTTCTAACTTAGCGTGAGTCTCGACAGGATCTAACGCGGGCAGCCGGGTTAGATCCTGTCAGCAATTCAGTAGTTCGTGAGAATCTCGTCCGGCTTGAAGCCCATCTTTCCCAAACGCTCGCGGGTCTGATCGATCATCTCTTTTGAGCCGCAGACCAACGCGACGGGCGATTTCAGATCGGGCAACACGTTGTCGAGCAACGATTGCACGTAACCGGTCGGACCGGACCAATCGTGACCGTCGGGCCGCGAGATAACCTGGCGCAGTTCGACACCCGCATCTTCCCAGGCGTCAGTTTCGTCGCGATAACAGAAATCGTCGGGCGTGCGCGCGCCGTACAACACGACCAATCGACCAAAGTCGTCTTTGCGTTTCAACGCGTGACGCAATGCGGAACGCAGCGGCGCGACGCCGGTGCCCATCGCGACAAAAATCAGATCGCGATGCTTTTGCTGGTCCATCCGAAAACCATGCCCGGCGATGCCGACGAGATCGATCGTGCCTCCGGCCTGCATTTCATAGATCGCGCGGCTGGCGCCCGCATTCTGTTTGACCAGCACTTCCAAATCCGGATCTTCAGGCGCGCCTGCGAACGCGAAGTAAGCGGGATCGTGATCCGCGACGCGCAGCATCGCGACCTGACCGGGCACAAACTCGACCCGCTGACCGTCCGGAACGCGCAGATCGAAGGAGCGCGTAACGCGCGCCTGGTCGCGGACGCGTGTAATCGTGAGAAGGATGTCTGTTTTGAGCATGGGTTTTGAGTGTAGCAATTTTCAGCGGCAGTGCTACAATCTGGCCTCGGTCTTCTGCCGATGAATCGCAAACCTAACAGAAATGAATCGCTTGTGTTGCTTCTGCTGCTGGTTGCGATCTGCGCGACCGTGGCGCAAGCACAGTCAGGCAGAAGACAACCGAAACCGCCGCCGTCCGCGCCGGTTCCCACGCCGACTCCGGAACCAACACCCGCACCAAAACAGCAGCAACAGAAAGAACTGGATTTGGGTTTTGTCATCGGCAGCGATCGTTTCGGCAGCACTACCGAAAACTATCCGATTTCTTATTACGACGCGGCCATGGTTGGATGCGCTGACCAACTGCGCTCGGGTTCGTCAGCAGCAGTTTCTGTCTCGCAAAGCAATATGAGCCGCGGCGAGGCAATCAAAAAAGCGAAGGCGGAGTCAAAAACTTACGTCGTCTGGATGCGTTTGGTGCTCGACCAGATGACAGCCCGATCGCTTGACGATCTCGAGATCGAGTTCGTGGTCTTTTCGCCACAAACAGCAAAGGTCGTGATCACCGGAAGGTCTTATCTCAATGTGAACCGCAAAGGCCCGATCATCGTTGGCCCAACCTCACGCGGTCCGACAGGCGCGCTTTATCGTGAAGAGCTAATTCGTCGTGCCGGCGAGGACGCGGGCGAACGAATCCTCAAAGCCCTTCACCTCGACACACCAGTTCTTAGACAGAATTAACAAGTCTTACAAGATTGAACACCTTTCCTTAAAAAAGGAGTCTTGTTCATTTTGTAATCATGTCTATTTTTCTTCGTAGAGCTTTTCGATCGCGTCGCGATACTTGTCGTCGATCACGCGGCGCTTCACTTTTAACGTGGGCGTGAGTTCGCCGCCCTCGATCGAGAACTCATTCTCGAGCAAGGCGACCTTCTTGATCTTTTCGTAGCGCGCGAGGTTTGGCGTGAGCGCGTCGATCTGGCGTTGCAGAAGATCGATGATTCGTGGGTGATGGCACAATTCCGTGCGGCTCTGAACTTCAATCCCTTTCAACTTGCAGTACGATTCCAACTGCTCCCACACCGGCACGATCAATGCCGCCGGAAACTTCCGCTCGGATCCAACCAGCACCACCTGGTTCACAAACCGGGACCCCTTGATCGCCTGCTCGATCGGCGCGGGCGCGATGTACTTGCCGCCGGAAGTCTTGAACAATTCCTTCTTGCGATCCGTGATGCGCAGAAATCCATCGGCATCGATCGTGCCGATATCGCCCGTCTTGAACCAACCGTCGTCAGTGAACGCCACGCGCGTTTCTTCCGGCTTGTTGTAATAACCGCGCATCACGTTTGGACCACGCACCTCGATCTCGCCGTCTTCCGCAATGCGGATCTCAACGTGCGGGATCGCCCTGCCGACCGTGCCGACGCGGTAATCTTCAAACGAGCTCGCCGTGACCACCGGCGACGTTTCCGTCAGCCCGTAGCCCTGAATGATCGGAATGCCCGCGCCGATGTAGATGCGGGCGAGATCTTCAGGCAAAGCAGCGCCTCCCGACAGCAGCAAACGCATTCGTCCACCAAACGCCTCGTGCCATTTGGAGAAGACCAGCTTCACCGCGAGCCAGTGTTTGAACTTCAGTGTTGCCGGAATCGGCTCGTGTTTGCCAACGCGAATCGCGTACTCGCGAGCCACCGAAACGGACCACTCCAGTATCGCCGCGGTCAACTTCCCTGCTTCAGCCGCACGCTCGCGAATGCGTTGATAGATCTTCTCAAACATCCGCGGCACGCCCACCAGCAACGTCGGCCGCACTTCGCGCAGGTTCGACGCAACCGTCTGCAACGACTCCGCAAAATAAACAGCCATGCCATGATGCAAGTACATGTACATCGCCTGCCGCTCAAAAACATGAGACAGCGGCAGCACCGACAACACGGCATCCTCTTCACCAATCGACAAGTGGCCGCAGGAGTCGATCAGATTCGAAACGAGATTCGCGTGCGTCAGCATCACGCCTTTCGGTTCGCCCGTTGTTCCTGAAGTGTAGATGATGGTGGCGAGATCGTCGGGCGTGGTTTCGGCCGCCATGCGATCGATCAGACCCGGATCGTTTTGTTCGAGTTCACGGCCCTTCTGCTCGAGTTGGGCCAACGTCAAACCGTCTGCTTCCGTCACGCCTTCCGTGTCAAAAAAGATAACGTGCTCGACGTGCGAACACTCGGCGAGTATCTCTTTCAACTCCAGAAACTTTTCACGGTTCGCGAGAAACAGCGCACTCGCGCCGGAGTCTTGCAGAATGTAACGCACCTGCGGCGGCGTCAGCGTCGGATAAATCGGAACGTCAACCGCGCTTGCAAAGAGACAGCCTGCGTCCGTGAGCGTCCATTCAACGCGGCTATCGGAAAGCAACGCGACGCGATCGCCGTGACGCACTCCAATCGCGTGAAGTCCGGCGGCGATGTGCTTCGCGCGTGCGAGCATTTCGTCCGAGGAGAGCGAAATCCAGCGCCCGCCACTCTTGTAGTTCAACGCATCCGGCCGGTTGTGCACGCGAGCCGCGCGCGTGAAAACGTCGATCAGCGTCTGCGGTTCGTCAGGGGCAAACGGACGCTGAACGAGTGAAGGCGGCCGCGCCACTGAGATGTCGGCGGCCACGTTATTCAAGAGGCTTTGACTCCATTGAGCAGAATATCGACCACCTGATCGGCCATCGGCGCGAGTTTGTAACGCCGCTTGGAGAGGATCCAGTTCGTAGCCATTTCGTCGAGCGCGCCGAAGACGATCTTGGCGACCACGTTTGCATTCAGATCGCTGCGAAAGACGCCCGCACGTTGTCCTTCCTCAAACGTCGTGCGAATGAGCGCGAGATACTCGGCAAAACCGGCGGCGGAAAACTCCTCCATAAACTTCGTCGAACCGCGCAGTTCGACCTGAAACACGACCGCGAGATCGCGATCGGCGCCGAGTCGTTCGAGATGCAGGAAAGCGATCCGGCGTAGTTTGTCGCGTGGATCAGTGATGAGCTCGATCTGTTTGCGAGCCGAGGCGAGTGCTTCGACGACGCTGCGATCGAATATCGAGTGGAGTATCTCTTCTTTACTTTTGAAATAAAGATAGACGGTGCCATCGGCAACGCCTGCTTCGCGCGCGATGTCGGCGACTTTGGAATTGAAGTAGCCGTTGTGGGCGAAGACGGTGATGGCCGCGCGCAGGATTGCTTCGCGTTTATCGCCGCCAGGAACGCGGACATTGTTGTTGTTTAGAGTTCGGGCCGAACGCATTGCACTGAATGATGCCTCATTCAGTGGTCGCTTTTCAATCCCGCATGCGCGGTCCGTCGTCGTCGCCACGCAAAGCCGGCTCTAACTCCGGTGGCACCGGGCCGCCTCGGAACAGAAATTCCTGCGTTGGATAGGGAATCTTGATCTCGTGTTCCTTGAATAAACGGAAGATGCGGTAGTTGATGTCGCTGCGAATCTGCACGTGCCGTCGTGGTTGCCTGGTCCATACAAGCAAACGGAAATCCAACGAGTAATCGCCAAACTTCATGAACTGCACGCGCGGTGGCGGATCTTCGAGCACGTATTCGACGCCGTCGGCCGCCGCGATCAACGTCTTCGTTACCAGGTCGATGTCCGAATCATCCGCTACGCCGATCTGAATCGCGATGCGCGCCCGCGGATCGCCGTACGACCAGTTGATCACACGCTGACCGACCAACTTTGAATTAGGCACGATGATCGCGATGCGATCGTTGGTACTGACAATTGTCGTGCGCAGATTGATGCTTTCAACGTCACCTTCATCGTCGCCAATCGTGATCCTGTCGCCCACGCGGATCGGCCGTTCGAAAAGAAGTATGAAACCGGAAGCGATGTCAGCCGCGAGATACTGAAGTCCAAAACCGATGCCGACTGACAGCGCCGTGAAGATCACTGCAATCGAAGTCAGGTCGACTGCAAACGCCTGCTTGACTGCGACAAGCGTCCCAATGGTGATCACGAAATAACGTATCAACCGGCAAATCGTGTAACGCAAACCCGCATCGATGTGCTGTCGCCGCGCAAGGCGCCCCTCGATGAAGCTGCTTAAGTAGCGCGCCAAAAGCATCGTCACCCTAAAGGCAATCGCGCCGAGCAGCACACTCGAGATCGAAACAGTGATCCTGCCGAAGGTGAAACTCTGCGTAAGGTAAGCCCAAATACGAGCGATAACACTCGTCGATTCCTGCCACAGCAACGCAATCGCGAAAAACTCCATAAAACTGAACTCCATCTGAACTCAGAACTTCATTGACACATCAATAAGCTCTAACTAATCTAGCCCCGGCCCATAAACGTGAGCATACCCGAGCACACCACCGGACCCAACTATAGGAGAACACTATGCGGACCCCTGTTTTTCGCAGCTTCCCCCGATTCCAAACTTTTGCAACCAACCTAGTATTAATCCTCTTGCTTGCTCCGGCAATCGCCGCGCAGACACAGATCACGACCGGCGGCATTCAAGGAACCGTTGTCGATGCTAACGAAGCCGTAGTTCCAAGCGCCAACGTCGAGATCAAACACCTCGAAACAGGTACTACCAGAACGGCAACAACCGATGACGGCGGACGTTTCGTTTTTCTTGCACTACAGCCGGGGAAATACTCAGTAGTTGTTTCCAAGCAAGGCTTCTCATCCGCTCAAGATTTGAATGTCACCGTAACTGTAGGCTCAAGTACGGAACTGAAATTTTCCTTGCAGCCTGCTGGTGTTGAAGGAGGAGTCGTGACCGTCACTGCGACTCAGACTGTCGACACGGTGAAAACGCAGGTCAGCACCACCATCGACGAGAACGCGGTCGCGACGACGCCGATCCTCGGCCGCAAGTTTGAAGACCTGCTCACGCTCACACCGGGCGTCAGCATTACGCAGGGACCTGACGGCGACGAGATCAATTTCGCCGGTCAACGCGGCATCTTCAACAACGTCAGTCTCGACGGCGGCGACTACAACAATGGTTTCTTCGGCGAGCAACTCGGCGGTCAACGCGCGGCGATCGACATCACGCTCGAAGCCGTGAAAGAGTTTCAGGTGGTGGCGACCGGAGCGAGCGCTGAGTTTGGCCGCACAGCCGGCGGCATCATCAACGTCATCACGAAGTCAGGTTCGAATGACGTTCACGGCAGCGCGTTCTATTTTCAACGTCTGGAAGCGCTCACTGCAAACACGTCAGACGGCAGACCACTTCAGGATTTTCATCGCGAACAGTACGGCGCCACAGTCGGTGGCCCATTCAAAAAAGAAAAGGCGTTTTACTTTCTCGCTTTTGAAGGTATTCGCGAAAACCTGACGCGCGCGAACCTCAGCGAACCAATCGGAGCGCCGTGCCCCATCGCCGCACCCACGATCATTGCCAACGAAGCGCTAATCAACAGCAGCGACGACTGCGCGCGCCTTGCCCTGATCAATTTCATGCGTACCACTCGCAATCAGGAAGAAGGCTTGCCGATCGCGCACAAGATCAACAACCAGGCGTTCTTCGCCAAGACTGACTTCAAACTCAACGACGCAAATCAACTCGCGATCTCGTATAACTTCGACCATTCGGAGAACACTAACCAAACCTTCGACGTTTCGACTTATGGCAATTCCGCGAACGGTATCGAAGGTCCTTCAAAGATCAACGTTGTTCGCGCCAATCTTTACACCACCGTCTCGCCGACAAAACTGAACGAGGCACACTTCTCTTACAGCCGTGAGCTGCGTCCCCGCTCGGCAGTTGATTCGAACATTCCGGCGGATACGGCGATGGGCTTCGTGACCACGTTCCGTTTCGGCAATCCGTTCTTCCTCCAGCCGAACGTTGACGAACTTTTGTGGCGAACTCAAGTGAAAGACAACTTCTCGATCGTCAGTGGCAATCACACAATGAAATTCGGCGGCGAATGGTTGCACACGCTAAACGATCAAGTGTTTCGCGGTTTCTTCACGGGCCGGTACATCTTCGGCAGTGTGAATGGCTTCCTGCGCTATGCTTCGCCCGCCGCCGCCGGAGGGTTTGGTCCAAACACTATCGGTTGCTCTGATGGAACGTTCGTTACTGCTCCGGCTAGCTGCACAGGCGTCGGCGTAACATCAACCGGTAGCCCACTCCTGCTTTATTTGCAGGGCGCTGGTTTGACTGGTCCAGCCACGGACGCTGCCGGTGCGTCGAACATTACCAACGAAGACATCGCCTTCTTCGGGCAGGACTCGTGGAGGATCTGGCCCAACTTCACACTCAACTACGGTCTACGTTGGGAAGCGCAGATTTTCCCGGAACCGGTCGTGCCGCCAAGTCAGACGGCTTACGGAATCTTCCTGAACGATCCGCGTTTTCCATCTGACGGAACATTGCCGAGTCAGAAGAAAGAGTTCCAGCCACGACTCGGCTTCGCGTGGGATGTCTCCAAAACTGGCAAGTCTGTAATTCGCGCGAACGCGGGCATCTTCTACGCGCGGCAAAACATGCTGTCGCAAGTCGGTTCGATCACGACCAACGGCGTCCAGCAGCAGACGATTGCCGGAGTTACTCCTGTTTGGCCCAATGTCGTAACGCCGCCATCAACTGTGACGCCCTGCGTTTCCGGTGGAATCAGCAATCCGTTCCCGTGCTTTAGCGGCGTCCGCGTATTCAGTCGCGACTATGCCAACCCGCGCATCTACACGGTCAATGTCGGCTTCGAACAGGAAGTGGCCACCGATTGGTCGCTCTATATCGACTACATCCATTCGAAGGCTGTCCATCTGACTCGTTTTCTCAACATCAACCGCAACAACTTCTTCTCACCGTTTCTCGGTGAGACGATGGTGACGAGTGCGGTTGGAAAGTCTGTTTACGACGGCTTTACGATCGGCATGAGAAAACGTTTCAGCCGCCGTTATCAACTCGAATGGAACTACACCCTCGCGAAAGACAAAGACGACGATTCAAACGAACGCGATCCGTTTACCGATCGCTCCTTTGACATCAACAACCTCCAGCTTGACTACGCGCTTTCGGATCGCGACATTCGTCACCGGTTCAACTTGTTTACGTTTATCGAAATAGGTTGGGGTTTCGAGGGTAACTTCCGCGTGCAGGGTCGCACCGCACAACCGATCACACCGGGCGCGCGCACCGCAACCAATCGCAACACCGCGCGCAAAGACAATCAATATTTCTCGTTTGACTGGCGCATTCAACGGCCAATCAAACTTAACGAACGTTTCGCGGTGATTCCGATCATCGAGATGTTCAATACCTTCAACAACGCCAACAACATCAACCCGCTGGTGACGCCCGGTCTCTTCAACTTCGACGGCTTCTTGCGTCAAGGCGTGGGCGATCCGCGGCAGGTGCAGTTGGCAGTTAAACTAACGTTTTAGCCACAGTTGTCCGTGGCTTTAAAGAAAGCAGCGAGTTTCTGCGGATCGAGTTGCCCATCGATCCGCAGACCGCTGCAAACATCAATTCCAAACGGCCGCACTTCGCTAATCGCTTCCGCAACGTTCTCCGGTTTCAATCCACCCGCTAAAAACAACGGCACGTTGATCGCTTCTCTAATCGTGCGGCTCAAACGCCAATCGTGCGTGCGTCCGGTGCCGCCGAGTTCTTTAATCGCCAACGACTGATTCCCCGAGTCCAACAAGATCGCATCAACCTCCGGCGCAATCCCGATCGCTTCGTCCACAGCCTCCGGACCAGTAACGTGGACCACTTGCACCAGCGACACACCGGGCAACGCTTCACGCAACCGTCGATAGCTTCCACCAGGCATACGATCGCAAATCTGAATCGTGTTAACACGCAAACGTCTTTGCTGATCGACGATCGCATCCGTGTCCTGCTGGCACGTCAACAGAAACGAACTGACACCGGGCGGAACCTTCGCCGCAATCTCAGCGATCAGTTCTTCTGGAATCGGACCCGGACCGCTCGGCATTGCTGACACGAGCCCGACTGCCGCAGCACCGTGCTCGATCGCCATCCACGCCTCGGCGATACTCTGAATGCAACAGATCTTCACGCGCGGCTTTTCTGTGGGCTTCATTTCCTCGGACACCTTTCTTTAATTCCATCGCATCATACCTCGCGGCACTCGGATTTCTCGCCAAGGTCTCCCGAAAACTAAAGAACATTTCTGTAAAGGAGAAAGTCCAATGGACCGTCTACGTCTGTTCGTGTGGCAGTTTGTCTTAATTGCCATCGCACTTGCCGGCGGAGTGCCGGCTAGTGCACAAACTGCCGCGCCCTCTGACGGATGGGTTGTTCTGCAAGTCTCTGAATACACCGCGCTCAAACACGCCGCCTCACCGGCCGAGCCCGAACCCGCGCCGCCTCCGGTCGAAGCAACGCTCTCGCGCATCGACTACGACCTTAAGATCGATGGCGATCTCGCGACCGGTGAAGCTCGTTTGACTATTGACGTTATTAAGAACGGTTGGGTGCGTGTGCCACTGCCCGGTGGTTTGATGGTGCGCGACGCACAACTCGACGGCAAACCCGTCAGTCTCGTCACGCGGCCGGCAGAAAAGGGACCCGGACTGCTCGATCTGTTGTTGTCGAAGACCGGACGCTCCGTGTTGACTTTGAAGATCGTCGCGCCGGTGACCACAGTCGCGGGCACAGATATTCTGCAACTGCCCGTCAGCAACTCCGCTGTTTCGCACGCGAAGATCGAACTCGTCAGACAAGGCGTCGACGTTCGCATCACCGGCGGACTGCTGCTCGAACATTCGGAATCAACCACCGGAAGCCGCTGGGTTGCGAATGGAAAAGGTAACGAGCCGCTTACGTTTGCGTGGCGCCGCAAAGTCGACGATTCGCGTCTGAATCAACCGCTCAGAATGCGCGGTGCGATCACGCAACTCGTCGGTCTCGGCGAAGACGCAACGCAAGTCAGCGCTGAAGTGAAGCTCGACGTGTTGCAGGGCGTGGCGCAGGACGTTCACGTCGAATTGCCGGAGCAGTTCACGATTAATCAAGTCTCGGGCGCGATGGTCGCTGACTGGGACGTGAAGAATCGAGATCTGCAAGTCTCGTTTATCGAACCCGTTCAAAACAGCGTGAAGTTCACATTGAGTGGCGAACTGCGCATTCCGCGCGCCGGTAAGCTTGACGTTCCGCTGATTCGCCTGCCGGCGGCTGAACGTGAGACCGGTGGCGTCGGGGTGGAAGTGCTCGGCGCCGGCGAGATCAAGAATCGAAAGCCGAATGGACTGGAAGAAGCCGAAGCCGGAGAGTTGGGCCAACTGATCGCGAACCGCCAATCGCCTTCACTGCTGGCGTTCAGATTACTACCCGGCGATGGCAAGACGATCCGCACGCTCTCGCTGGACGTCGCGCGTTACACGCCTCAGGCAGTGCTCACCGCAAACATCGAAGAAGCTGAATACAACGCACTCGTCGCGGTCGACGGCAAAGTGTTGGTCCAATCGCGGTTCGCGGTGCGTAACAACCAGCGCAACTTTCTGAAACTGACCCTGCCGCCAGGGGCGGAGTTGTGGAGCGCTTCTGTAGCTGGTCGTCCGATTAGACCGGGACGTGCACCGGATGGTTCACTTTTATTGCCGCTCGAAAAGTCACGTGCCGGCGGCGATGCGCCACCTTTCATCGTTGAAGTTTCCTACCTCGATCGTGCCGCGCCGTGGACCGACCGTGGCCGCGCGCGCGTCTCACTCGTCTCAGTTGACCTGCCGATTTCGAAATCACATCTCCTGCTTCATCACCCGCCGCTCTTTCGTGTGACGCCGTCGCCGGGTTTGGCCGGGAGTTTTCGCGTTGCCACTTATGCGCCGCCCGATTCGTCAGCGCTGCGCACGACGCAAGCTCCCGTTCCAAACGAACAGCAACAAGCAGAAGGAGAGATCTCCGGGGAACAGGCTGAAGTGAAACAACTCATCGCCAAAGTCCGCGAGACCAAGCAAAGCGCCCGGCCCACGCGCAATCAGCCGCTACGTGTTGTGTTCCCGCACTTTGGTCCTTCGATCTTTTTAGTGTCGGAGCTGACCGGCGAGAACCAAACGCCCACCGTGGAATTTGACTTTCAACGTGACAGAAAGAGAGGCGACCGATGAAACCCGCAGCCGTGATTCTGATCTTACTTCTGACCGCGACAGCCTTCGGTCAGCGAAACTCAACCAGCGAGATGCCGCTTCCCACCACTGCTTCCGCAGGCACGGTGACGCTCTCGCTCGCCGAATACAACCGTCTCGTGGAAATGTCGACGCGCAAACCAAAACTGCTCGAGGCTCCGCCAATGCCGTTTGTGTTGACGCGCGCGGTCTTCAAACTACGCGTCGAAAACCAAACGCTCATGGGCACTGTCAGCATCGACGGGACATCGCTGGAGAAAGGACCAGTGAAAGCTCCGCTGACCACCGGTCTTCTCATTCTGCAAGCCGATCAGTCGGGCAATCCGCTGCCGTTACTCCTTGAAGGATCGAATCACGCCGCGATTCTGAATGGACCGGGACCGTTTGCCGTGTCGCTCGGCGTCGCGTCGGCGTTGACGATCGATGCTGGCCGCGCGGCGTTCATGTTGCCGGTGCCGCTGGCTGGGAGTTCACTGCTCAGTTTGGAACTGCCGGGCAATCACGCGAATGTTCACATTGAACCGGGAATCATCACGAAACGCGACACAGTTAACGGTCACACCGTGATCGAAGCCTCGCTCGAACCTGGTAAAGCAGCGCGAGTTTGGTGGACCACGCGAGAAATCGCCGCGCCCGTTGCGCAACGTGAGGTTCGTTTTCTTTCCGATATCAAGAGCGTCGTTTCGGTTGGTGATTCGCAACTCCGACTCACCGCATTGTGCGACGTAAATGTGATCCAGGGCGAAGCGGCGGAGTTCAAAGTGCCGATCCCGGCGGGTTACGAACTGACTGCGGCTTCGGGTAGTTCGCTGGAATCGAGTGAACTGTCGTCGGGTGTGTTGACGCTGCGAGTTCACGATCCCGCAAAACGCAATCATCAGTTTCTGATCGCCATCGAGCGCACGCATGGCGAACCGAAAGCAGAGCCACCGCTGTTTGCCTTCGAAGGCGCGCAACGCGAGACGGGCGAGCTACTGGTTGAAGGAATCGGCGCGATGGAGTTGAGAGCGAAAGAGTCGGATGGCTTGCGCCGCATGGACGTGCGCGAAGCAAATGCGATCACGCGATCGCTGTCGCATTTTCCGTTGCAAGCGGCGTTTCGTTACAACCGCAAAGCGACTGACGCGCCCAAGCTGGAGCTCGAGTGGCAACAATTTTCCGACGCGGACGTGCTTTCCGCAGTCGCCGAACGCGCGACGGTGACAACGTTGACGAACGTCGAAGGCCGATCGTTAACTGAAGTGACGTTGAAAATTCGCAACCATTCGCAGCCGTTCGTGAAAGTCGAACTGCCACCGGGCGCACAGCTTTTTACGGCCGAAGTGGCAGGCCAAACAGTGAAGCCGGTCGAGGGTACGGACGGCATTCGCGTGCCGCTATTGCGCGCGGGTATGAATGCATCGGGAGCGTACACGGTCTCGTTTGTTTACTTGAGCACGGGCACCCGGTTTGGCAAAAACGGATCGTACGACATGGGCCTGCCGCGTCTGGACGTGCCGATCAATTTGCTGACGTGGGAAGTTTCGCTGCCGGAACGGTTGGAAGTGAAACAGTTCGGCGGCAATGCACTGTCGGCGGAAGTTTTTCCGGCTGCGGCGCAGAACTTTTTGACCGACGAGGATGAGTTGACTGAAGTCGATAACCGGATCTGGACGCGCAACGATCTCAGCGTGTTGGAGCCCGGTGAGATCGGCGGCATCGTGGTAGATCCAAACGGTGCGGTCGTGTCTGGCGCGGAAGTGACAGTGGAAACACAAACAGGGTCGACTTTAAACACGAGCACGGACAGCGAAGGCCGCTGGGTGATCGCCGGTTTACCACCTGGACCAGTGAAGGTGAAGATCTCTTCGCCAGGTTTCCAGGCGTCCCAACAGGATTTTTACTACTCGGGTTCTCGCGCGGTGCGCATGGGAAATACGCTGCAAGTCGGGACCGTAGCCGCGACCGTAACCGTCACCTCCGACATGAGCCTCGATGGCCTGGACCGCGAGAATCGTCGCATTGAGGAGATGGTGCGCAAGAACAAGTCCTCGGAAGGCAGAGGCGATGAGGGTCTGCAAAACTCACCTTCTCAAAACGTGGTCAATTTACAACGGCGCGTCGCGGGCATTCTTCCGGTGCGCATCGAAGTGCCGCGCAGTGGCCGGTCTTATAGGTTCGTGCGTCCACTGGTGCTCGGTGAGGAGACGAAGATCACGTTTCAGTATAAGTCGAAGTAGGACTTGAGGCGCTCTTGCCACAAGAGGCACAAGGAGCAAAAGACAAAAAGGGCTTCGTTACTGATTTTGTCCTTCTTGTGCCTCTTGTGCTTTTTGTGCCTCTTGTGGCTACTCTGCCGCGTACCACAGCACCGCGAAGAAGTGAAAGGTCGTTCCTGCAATTACGAAGAGGTGCCAGATGAAATGGTTGTAGCGCAGGCGGCGCGCGCCGAAGAATGCGAGTCCGCTCATATATGAGGCGCCGCCGGCTGCTATCAGGACAATGCCGGGCATAGGTACGAGCTGCATGATCGGTTTGATCGCAACGACGCAGAGCCAGCCCATCACGAGATAGAGGACCATCGAGATCCACGAATGCCGTGTGCGTGGTAACGCTTTAACGATGATGCCCGCGATCGCCAAAATCCATATAATCGCGAGCAGCGTCCAACCCCACACGCCGCGCAACACGCCAAGGGTGAACGGCGTGTACGTTCCGGCGATTAGCAGAAATATCGCGCTATGGTCGAAGAGCCGGCAGAGATTTTTGGCACGTTCATGTGCGATTGAGTGATAGAGCGTGGACGCGAGGTAGAGCAGCACCATCGTCGCGCCAAACACCGATGCACCCACCATAAAATGCGTACTGCCGACACGCATCGCGGAAACGATGAGTACCGGCAGTGCGACGAGAGCCAGGATCAGCCCAAGACCGTGGCTGATGCTGTTGGCAATCTCTTCGCCGGCGGAGAGTGTGCAAGTGGAATCACTCATGCCGCCGCATTCTACACCCAATTGGCGCGGTCCAGGTTACAGATTATTTACGGCAACGCGGTGAATCCAGTCAGCGGGTTACCGTAAAATGCGTCAGTTTTCCACGCTGCCTTGTTCCATACGCCGTCCTGGTCGCCGATGATCTGCACCGGCACGATTACGATTTCGGAACCGAGCTTGTTTGACGAGGCGATGCCGTTGTCAAACTTCCCGCCGGGCTGAACGGTAAACTTGATCGACCGCGCGAGCTTGTTGTTCCACAGCAACTTGAATTCGTATTCGCCGGGATTGTCGGCGAGCGTGAATATCGGGCCGAAGATGCTCGGGGCTTCGCCGGTCGTGTTGCTGCCTTTGATGTTTGGGAAATCACACTCGACGCGCGCCCACTTCGCTTTCTG
>Ga0209216_1000099_pt1 | contig 18258 bp, 12 predicted proteins | sample TexAe_OM2H0_O2_FD_187940 | JGI IMG/M metagenome (GOLD analysis project Ga0209216, IMG submission 187940) | Forest soil microbial communities from Davy Crockett National Forest, Groveton, Texas, USA - Texas A ecozone_OM2H0_O2 (SPAdes) (version 2) | ecosystem: Environmental > Terrestrial > Soil >... | reverse complement strand
TGTCATCCTTCGCTGGATCCGCGTGATCCATAACTCCCTTTGTGACGACCCATCTTGGCACTTGCAGACGATGCGCAATGCTTCCGATCGTTGCGGCCTCCATTTCAAGGCCCAATACCGTTCGTACTCCATTTGCTTTCAGCATGTCCCAGGTTAGCCCGTCCTTCACGACGACATTACCGCTCGCGATCGGCCCGACGTGGATGGCAAAGGGAAGATGCTCAGGCGGATCGATATCAAATACCTGGGATTCGTCCACTTTCGATCGTCCAGCGTCCGTCAGTCCAATGGTTCTTCCAATTCGAGTAATTACCCCCCTATTTTGAATCTGACGCAGGCTAGGACCCCACATTCCTGCTGGAAAGAAGCGAGATCGTGCCGGGTGCCTGCGTGGATCTACTCCACGATAAAGAAGGTCCAGAAGCCAAAGCTCCGCTTCGTCGGCAGTCGCTGGACCGTATGATGGCAGGTGGTATGGCTTCAACTCCTGTGCGGAGCGAACCCAGGTGTCATTCATCATTGTCTGACGATAGTCACCTTGGAATCCTTGATCAGTGCGCTTACCTTCGTCGTACGCGTACACCATTTCGGAAATGATTACGTCACCGAGAGCCGTGTCTAAAGGGTTGCCGGCGCATACACCACACATGGCCAAGCAGGTCGGCTTCAGCCTTTCCACCAAACTGGCGGCGAGCGGTGCGGTTGCCCCTCCTCCCATTCTTGTCGGTCTGGCGAGTGCGATCGACAGCGACCGGCGGTTTGGGAGATCGTACTTCCCGATCAGGTAAGGGCTTGGGCTGTCCCCGTCTCTTTCGTCCCATGCCTCAACACCAGTACCATCAACCTTTGTGCCGATGCTCTTAGCAGCCTCGTATTCCATCTGGAGAGCGGCAACAATTAACGCGTCTACTTTAAGCAATCTGCACCCCAAAAATCTGGAACAAGTGAAGTTAATTAGGCGCGCAATCGTTGGCCAGCGACAGTCAGCATATCGGATTGAACCGGCGTCACCCAGACGAGTAGCGTATCTCGCCTACGTTGTTCGATCTAGTCTGTTCGAATAACTCGCAAATTTCTGAGATCTGAGCATAGCAAAGGGTTCGAAACGCGTCCAATAACCCCAGCCACATTCCATAACCCGACGTGTTTCACTGTACATCCTTCTCACCTCCCACCGGCGGCGTGCCGTGCGTATGAAACGACTCGATCGTCTTCAGCCCCCACGCCTGTCCCTTCCTTCGCTCCTCCTCGGTCCATACGATCGGCTTCCAGTCCGGCGCCAAAATGAGCCGCGCGCCGGCGTTGGCGACTTCGACGCGGTTGCCGCCGGGTTCGTAGACATAGAGGAAGAAGGTCTGCTGGATGGCGTGCTTGTGCGGGCCGGTTTCGATGTAGACGCCGTTTTCCAGGAAGATGTCGGCGGCGCGCAAGATGTCTTCGCGGCTGTCGAGAGCGTAGGTGACGTGGTGGAAACGGCCCGGCGTCTTGAAGTGGTCGCGTGAATAGGCGAAGTCGTAGCTCTTGTTCGACATCGTCATCCACATCGCGGCCTCCGTGCCGTCGTCGAGCACGATCTGCTCGGTCAGGCGGCAGCCGAGATAGGTCTCGAAAAAGATGCGGTTGGCCTTGATGTCCACCGCAAGGCAGTTGAGATGGTCAAGGCGGCGGACGTTGATGCCGCGCGCGGGAAAGCGTTGCGCCTGATTTTTAAGCGCGGGTTTTAGATCGGGCGGCGGCTCGTACCATTCGGTCTCGTAATACAGTTCAATGATGTGGCCGTCCGGATCGCGGCAGCGGAACGCGGGGCCGTGACCGATGTCGCCATCGGTCCAGCCGATCTCGAACTCCGAGCCTTTCAGCGCGGCGACGCGGCGCTGCAGCGCCTGCGGGCTGCGCGCCCGCAGCGCCATGTGTTCCATGCCGGATGTATTCGACGCGGTCAGCTTGAGCGAATAGCGCTCGTAATCGTCCCAGCCGCGTAAATAGACCGAGTCGCCCTTGCGGCCACTGATGGTCATGCCCATGACGTCGACAAAGAATTTCAGGCTCTCGTCCGGTTTCGGCGTCAGCAGTTCCATATGGCCGAGATGGGCGAGATCGAAAATCGGCTCCGGCGTCATTCGCATCTCCCCTTAGCTAACGCAGCGTCCGCGTCAGATCGTCGAACAACTCGTCCACCGCGAATTCGCGGGGGATGAGTCCCTGCTGCGCCGTGTATCGAATAATCATTTGCAGCGAGCGGCGCATTTCTTCGGCGCTGAACCGTGGCGACGCGGCAGACGCGCTGGCCGCGCTTTGTTGCAACAGCCGGAACACCTCCTGCACCACGTCCGGATGCCCGATCGACAGCGTCTTGCTGACCACCACCATATGGTTGATCGGCATAACCTGATGCTTTGCAAACCAGGCTTTTTCTTCTTTCCCGACATCGGGAAACAGCGGCTTCAGATCCGGATGTTCTGACTTCTCGCCGAGCACCGCGTCGAGTTCGCCGTCCAGCAGCATCTGGACGATCTGTTTGCCCTGCGGCGCGCGCACGGTTGTGTCGCGGAATTCGGCGACATGGGCGTCCTCGAACGTGACCCAGTCGATCGAGTTCAGATCGACGCCATAATCATTGGCCAAAATCCCGCGCAGCCACGCGCCGGTCGTGGTCGTGAAGGAGCGGATGCCGACGCGCTTGTTGTTGAGATCGCGGGGCGTCAGCGTTCCCGATTTCGCATTGTAGAGTGCAAACGCATGTTGCGACCGCGCCATCACCACGCTCGGCAGCAGCACCATCGGCTTGCCAAAACTCTTCGCCATCAAATAGGTGACGATCGCCATCTCCGAGACGTCGAAAGCCTGCTCGCGGACCATCGGCTTGAAACCCTTGTGGGTCGGCGAATAATCCGCGAACTCCAGCGTCACCAGATCCGACTTGACCGATCCGTTCTTCAGCGCGGCGGTGCCGGGATGATCGCCAAGCAATGTCCGCAGCCGCATCGCCACCTCAATCGGTCTCCGGCTTGTCGATATAGATCAGGCCAGCCTTCGCCAGCGGCTCGCGCATGTTGTACATGTCGAGTCCGAGCGCGCCGGAGGCCAGCAGCTTGCGCTTGCCCTCTTCGTCAGCCTGGCGCTTTTCGCCTTTGGCGGCGACCTCGGCTGCGTCCTTGCGGCGGACCACCACGACACCATCGTCGTCCGCGATCACGGCATCGCCCGGTTCGACATTGATCCCGGCGCATACGACAGGAACGTTGACCGCGCCCAGCGTCGCCTTGACCGTCCCCTTGGCCGAGATCGCTTTCGACCACGCCGGAAATCCCATCTCCCGCAGCGATTTTACATCGCGGCAGCCGGCATCGATGACGAGGCCCACCACACCGCGCGCCTTCAGCGAGGTGGCGAGCAGATCGCCGAACATGCCGTCGGTGTTGTCGGCGCTACACCCGACCACCAGGATATCGCCCGGCCGGCACTGCTCGACCGCCACATGAATCATCCAGTTGTCGCCGGGCTGCGCCAGCACGGTGACGGCGGTGCCCGCCGCCTCGCCGCCCGCCCACACCGGACGGAGATAGGGTTTCATCAGCCCGGCGCGGCCATAGGCTTCATGCACCGTCGATGCACCGAGCGCGCCGAGCCGTTTGACGACATCGGCGTCGGCCCGATCGATATTCCGGATAACAACCGTCTTCATGCCAATTCCTCCACCGCCATCGGGAACAGCCGCTGATAGGCCTCGCCATAGGTCATGGCCTTGCCGGAATTGCGTCCGCCCTGCATTCCGCGCTGAAGCGCGACCCTCTCATAATAGGCCCACAGGTGCTTTTGCGCCGCGAGAATTTCAAAGGTCTTGCGCTTCAGGTCCCAGACCTCGTCGATGTTGAGGATGACCTGCGGCTTGAAATTGCACATCTCCGGCTGGTGCGGCTCGAACAGGAAGACCGGCGGCGCGCTGTAGCTGTAATCGGCCTGCGGCTTGTGACCCATCGCCTGGGCCACGATACGCGCCTCCTGGGCATAGGCCGCGGCCGCCGGATGATCGACGTTATAGGGATCCTCAAGCGAATGCGTGAGCACAAAACTCGGATTGAGTTCGCGATAGACGTCGATCAGCCGATCCATATGCGCGTCGGTGAGGCGCAGCGGATAGTCGCCGGCATCGAAGAACTCGATCTCGGCGCCGAGCGCCACCGCGGCGCGTTCGGCCTCATCCCGGCGGCCGGCCTTGACCTTGTCCAGCGTCATGCCGGGCTGCTTCCAGGCAAATTGGGATTCACCCCGCTCGCCGAACGCAAGGCAGACAATCTTGACGCGATAACCCTTTTTGGCGTGAAGCGCGATTGCACCGCCGGCGCGCCACACAAAATCTCCCGGATGTGCTGAAACCACCAAAGCTGTCTTCGACATGGCATTCCTTATCTGGTGAGGAGGTTACCTCGCATTCGCCGGCGCGTGTATATGCCACAAGTCCGCGCGCCAATGCAGGGTGATAAACAGCATCAGCAGCAGCCCGGTGGCCGCATAGAGCGACGCGGTGGCTACGAATCCAATCTCGCCGATCAGGTTGCCGGCCGCCAAGAGGCCGATCGGCAGACTGTAGATCGCGAGCATGCGCACGCCCATCACCCGGCCGCGGAAATGTTCGCTCGCGGTGCGCATCAGGATGACCGCGATCGAGATCATGGCGAGACTCTGCGCGAACCCGACCACCATCAGGCACGCCATCGCCGCCGGCATGCTCTGCAATTGCGCGAACACCAGCAGCAACGCATACCACGCCGCCGTTGCGCCGATCATGAGGCGCGCGACGCGGATGCCGCCGACGAGGCTGAGCGCAATGGAGCCTGCCAGCGAACCCACCGCGAAGCTGGCGGACAGATATCCGAGCCCGGTCTGGTTGGTGCCGTAGATATCGCGCGCGATATACGGCAGCAATCCGTTGGACAATGGGTAGGCGGTCAGGTTGGCGAGGAATGCGATCCAGATCGCCGCGCGCATTCGCGGCGTGGTCCAGACATAGGCGATGCCCTCTTTCAAATCGCGCATCGGCGAACGCCGTATGGCTTCGCTCGCCACCTCGTCGACGGGATGCGGCTTTGATGGCGCAATTACACAGAGCGTGAGCAAGGTACTGACGACATAAAGGCTGACGATGGCAGCATAGGCCGGTCCCATGCCGAGTGCCGCGAACAATCCGGCACCGCTCAGCGCGCCGGCGATGCGCGCGGTATCCATCGTGGTGCGTGAAATGCTGATCGCACCGATCAATTGATCATGCGGCATGATATTGGCGACCAGCGCGCCGCGCACGCCGAGATCCGAGGGCCGGACCAGACCCATCAAGGCCACGATGATGAAGACATAGACGGGGTTCAACGTACCGGTGAATGCAAGCGTCATCAGCGTGGCCGCGAGCACGGCGTAGGCCGCCCGCATCAGGGCGAGCAGATCGCGGTGGCCGATGCGGTCGCCGACCACGCCGAACATCGGCGCGATCAGGGTGCCGACAAAGCCGAATGAAGCGTATAGCGTCAGCAGCAGCACCGATCCAGTCTCGACCAGGATGTACCAGCCGAGGATCAGCTGCTCCATCTCGAACGCCCACGAGGTGAGCAGATCGGCGGGCCACTGGAAACGGTAATTGCGGATCCGGAACGGCGCCAGCGCAGAAGGCCGCGCGAACCCGCTCATTCAACGCCGCGGTTCATCGCGTTCCACCCCTGCCCTGTTTCTTGTTGTTCCAGGCGGGTTTGCCCCACTCTGGAAGTCGCGTCCTGAAAATGGATACCGCGCTGCGATTGCTCGCGTCAACAAGGCGAGCGGCGATAGGGCACGGAGCTGGCGCTCAAACTCAGCCGTCGATGATCCGGTCAGGCGTCGGCCGACCGCGAAGCCCGGCCGGCAGTGGTTCTATCGATAATTGCTTCTTGCTGAAGCTCCGCTTCCGGCGCAGCAAGATGTCCCTCCAAAGGAACGGAGAGCCGGCAGATAAGGCCCTCAGGGCGCCAGTCAAACTCCGCCCGCCCTCCGAGTTGCGATTCGATGCTGGCGATCACGCTCCTCGTTCCGAAACCCCGGGACGTCGGTTTTTGCACTTCAGGTCCGCCGCTCTCTTCCCACACCAACACCAGAGTATCAGCTAGCACCTCCCACTTGAGGGAGAGGCGGCCGGACAGCGTGGAAAGCGCGCCGTATTTTGCCGAATTGGTGACAAGCTCATGCAGGGCCAGCGCCAGCGTTTGTGCGGTCGCGGGCTGCAGCTGAATTTCCGAACCGTAGAGCGCGATGTAATGGCCGGCGGAATAAGGGGCGAGTTCTTCATCGACCAGCTTTCCGATTTCCGCACCCCGCCAGCTCGACAGCGAGAGAATGGTATGCACGCGCGCAAGCGCGCTGATCCTGCCTTCCACCGCATGAATGTAGGCCTTGACGTTGTCGCCGCGCGTCAATCGAACAATGGATTGCGCGAGCGCCAATGCATTTTTCGCGCGGTGATCGACTTCCCGCGCCAGCAGATTTTGACGTTCTTCGGCCTGCTTGCGCTCGGTGATGTCGATGGTGACGCCGCTCACCCGCACCACCCGGCCGCCCTTGTCGACGGTCGCGGCGGCCGTCCCGGCGCACCAGCAAATCGCACCGTCCGGCCGGCGGATGCGAAATTCGGCTTCATATGACGTTACGCCCTTGGCGAATTGGGCCATCGCCTTGCGCAGTTCGCCGATATCTTCCGGATGAAGCAAGGCTTGGACATTTGCCGGGGTCACTTCAAAGGTTTGGGGATCGACTCCAAAAATATGGAATTGTCCCTCGTCCCACATCCAATCCCCATTGACCCAGTCCCAATCCCAGGACCCCATCTTGCCGGCGGCGATCGCCAGGCTGCGGCGCTGCTCGCTTTCGAGCAGCCTTCCGTTTGATTCTTCCAGTTCCGCGGTGCGGGCGCGAACGCGATCTTCCAACTCGGCATTGAACCGCTCCAGCTGCCGGGTCTTGCGATACAGCTCCGCGAAAACCTTGACCTTGGCGCGCAGCACTTCCGGAATGACCGGCACCGGAACATAGTCGACCGCGCCCATCTCATAACCGCGCAGGCGATCAATGTCGCTGACCTGAATTGCGGAGATGAAGATCATCGCCGTCTTCTGGAAGCGTGGATGCTCGCGGATCATGCCGGCGAGTTCGAAACCGTCCAGTTCCGGCATGCAGACGTCGACCAGAATTACCGCAACTTCGTTCTTGAGGAGATATTCGAGCGCCTCGCGGCCGGACGTGGCAACGACGAGATTTTCATTGAGCTCCTTGAGAATGACCTCATAGGCAAGAAGCTTCGCCGGCTGATCGTCGACCAGCAGAATGTTGACTTTCTCGTGGTCGGTCATGTTGCTCACGCCGGTCAGCGGTGTAGCCACATGCGGATGGCGAGCAGCAACTGTTCGGTATTTACCGGTTTGGCCAGATAATCCGACGCCCCGGCCTCAAGGCACTTTTCCCGGTCTCCTTTCATCGCTTTCGCGGTGAGCGCGATAATGGGTAACCGGCGGAACGCCGGGTTTTCGCGGATAACTCCTATTGTCTGATAGCCGTCCATCTGCGGCATCATGATATCCATCAGAACGATGGCGATTTCGGGATTGGACGCGACCAGCGCGACGGCCTCGCTGCCGGTCGTGGCGGTCAGAACCTTCATGCCGCGGCGTTCCAGCACGCTGCTCAGCGCGAAGATGTTACGGGCGTCGTCATCCACCAGCAACGCGGTCTGACCTACCAGGTCCTCATCCGAGCTGTTGAGTTTTTCGAGCATGCGCTGCTTCTCGATCGGCAACTCCGTTATCACGCGATGCAGGAACAGCGACGTTTCATCCAGCAGACGCTCGGGCGATTCAACCCCCTTCACCACGATGCTGCGCGCCATCGTGTGCAGCTCGGCATCCTCCTCCACCGAAAGCTCCCGCCCTGTGAACACCACGACCGGAACATTGGACAGCGAGTCATCCTCGCGGATCCTGTCGAGCACCTCGAAACCGCTCATGTCGGGCAGGCGCAAATCGAGCACGACGCAATCGCACGGGCTATCGCGCAACGTCGACAGCGCACCCGCGCCGGTATCGGTTGTCACGATCTCGATGTCGTTATGATCGAGCAGTTCCTTGATGCTCATCCGCTCGGCCGCATTGTCCTCGACAATCAGCAGGCGCTTGCGGCGCGGTTTGGCGTATTCCTTGATCTGGGACAGCGCCGCACTGACACCTTCGGTGGTCGTCGGCTTGTTGACGAAGGAGAACGCGCCGCGCGCCAGCGCGTGCTGGCGATCCTCGTCCAGCGTGATGATCTGAACCGGAATATGCCGGGTAAGAGGGTTGTGTTTCAACTGGCTGAGGACGGTCCAGCCGAGCATGTCCGGCAGGAACACGTCGAGTGACACCGCCGTCGGCTGGAACTGTTTTGCCAGATCCAGCGCCTCGGCGCCGCGTGCTGCGCTGAGAACCTTGAAGCCCTTGTCGCGCGCCAAATCTATCAGCACGCGCGCGTAATGCGGATCGTCTTCGACGATCAGGAGAATCGCATCTCCCGGCTCAAGATTTAACCGGTCGTCCGGCAACTGTTCGATCACACGCTCCTGCGCGGTGACCTGCAGCGCCGGCGCCGCGGCAAATGGGGATGGCGTCTGGGCACGCGGCGCCACCGTCGGCCCGGAATATTTCAGCGGCAGGTAGAGCACAAATGTACTGCCCTTTCCGGGGGTGCTTCGCAGGTGAATTTCGCCGCCGAGCAGGCTTGCAAGCTCGCGGCTGATGGCGAGTCCCAAGCCGGTGCCGCCATATTTTCGGCTGGTGCCGGCGTCGGCCTGCTGGAACGCCTCAAAGATCAGCTTCTGCTTTTCTGCCGGAATGCCGATGCCGGTGTCGGACACCTCAAATGCCACGACGGCGGGCGAATGGTTCAGCACCGGATGTTCGGCGCTCCAGCCGCCTACCGCGGCTGACACATTGAGCCGAACGCCGCCTTCCGCGGTAAACTTGAACGCATTCGACAGCAGGTTCTTCAGCACCTGCTGCAGACGCTTGGAGTCGGTGACGATGCTGCGTCCCAGATTTGGATCGACTTCGATGTTGAAGGATAGCTGGCGGTTTTCCGCTTCGTGCCGGAACGGACGTCCAACCGTGTCCAGCAGATTGGTGGTGAGGATTTCCTCCGCATCCACCGTAACGGTGCCGGATTCGATCTTGGACAGGTCCAGAATGTCGCTGATCAGATTGAGCAGATCTGTGCCCGCGCCGTGAATGGTCCGCGCGAATTCGACCTGTTTGGCCGACAGGTTGCCGTCCGGATTTTCGGTGAGCTGCTGGCCAAGGATAAGAATGCTGTTGAGCGGCGTGCGCAGCTCGTGGCTCATGTTCGCGAGGAATTCCGACTTGTATTTCGACGTCAGCGAAAGCTCGGTGGCCTTCTCTTCCAGCGCGCGCCGGGCCTGTTCGATTTCCTGGTTCTTGCGTTCGACCTCGACGTTGCGTTCGGCAAGCTGCTGCGCCTTCTGCTCGAGCTGCTCGTTGGTCTGCTGCAGCTCCTTCTGCTGGGTCTGCAATTCGCCGGCGAGCTGCTGAGACTGTTTCAGCAGGCCTTCGGTCTGCATCGTCGCCTCGATGCTGTTGAGCACGATGCCGATGCTGTCGGTGAGTTGTTCGAGGAAGGTCATCTGCGACGTCGTGAATGAACCCACCGAAGCCAGTTCGATCACCGCCTTGACCTGGTTCTCGAACAGCACCGGCAGCACCACGAGGTTTTTCGGTACCACGCGCAGCAGGGCGGAATTGATCGGGACGGCGTCGGCCGGGATGTCCGATACCAGCCGCTGACGCTTGTCCATGGCGCATTGGCCGACGAGACCTTCGCCGAATTGCACATATTGCTGATGCGGAATTGCGCCATCGCCCGCATAGGCCGAAAGCAGCCGCAGCTGCGGATTGTCTTCGTTTTCGACCTGATAGATGACACCCATGTGGGCGTTCACCAGCGGCGTCAACTCGGTCAGCAGCAGCCGGCCCACCGTGGCGAGATCGCGCTGGCCCTGCAGCATGTTGGTGAACTTGGCGAGGTTGGTCTTCAGCCAGTCCTGCTCGGTGTTGACGTCGGTGGTCAGCCGCAGATTGCCGATCATCGTGTTGATGTTGTCCTTGAGCTCCGCCACTTCGCCGCGGGCGTCGACCTGAATCGAACGGGTCAAGTCGCCCTTGGTGACGGCGGTTGCGACTTCGGCGATGGCGCGGACTTGCGATGTCAGGTTGGCCGCGAGCAGGTTGACGTTGCCGGTCAAATCTTTCCACGTTCCGGCCGCACCGGGCACGTTGGCCTGGCCGCCAAGACGGCCTTCGACGCCGACTTCACGCGCGACGCTGGTGACCTGGTCGGCGAAGATCGCGAGCGTATCGGTCATGTTGTTGATGGTTTCGGCGAGAGCGGCGACTTCGCCCTTCGACTTGACCGTCAGATTCTGCTTGAGGTCGCCATTGGCCACGGCGGTCACGACTTTCACGATGCCGCGGACCTGTTCGGTCAGATTGGCGGCCATGAAGTTCACGGTGTCGGTCAGGTCCTTCCAGGTGCCGGCGACGCCGGGAACTTCGGCTTGGCCGCCGAGCTTGCCTTCGGTGCCGACCTCGCGCGCCACGCGCGTGACCTCGCCGGCGAAGGCGTTGAGCTGGTCCACCATGGTATTGATGGTATTCTTCAGCTCCAGAATTTCGCCCTTCACGTCCACCGTGATCTTGCGCGACAGGTCGCCGCGCGCCACCGCCGTGGTCACCTCGGCGATGTTACGTACCTGGGTGGTGAGGTTGGCGGCGAGAAGGTTGACGTTGTCGGTCAGGTCCTTCCATGTGCCGCCCACGCCGGGCACCACCGCCTGGCCGCCAAGCCTTCCTTCGGTGCCGACTTCGCGCGCCACGCGCGTCACTTCGGCGGCGAACGAGCGAAGCTGTTCGACCATGGTATTCAAGGTGTCCTTGAGCAGCAGAATCTCGCCGCGCACGTCCACCGTGATCTTCTTGGACAGGTCGCCGCCGGCGATCGCGGTCGCGACCTTGGCGATGTTGCGGACCTGGGCTGTCAGGTTGGACGCCATGAAGTTGACGTTGTCGGTGAGGTCCTTCCAGGTACCGGCCACTTCCGGCACTTCGGCCTGGCCGCCGAGCTTACCTTCGGTGCCGACTTCGCGGGCCACGCGGGTGACTTCCGAGGCGAACGAATTGAGCTGGTCCACCATGGTGTTGATGGTGTTTTTCAGCTCGAGGATTTCGCCCTTCACGTCCACCGTGATCTTGCGCGACAAGTCGCCGCGCGCCACGGCGGTGGTGACTTCGGCGATGTTGCGGACTTGCGCAGTGAGGTTGCCGGCCATCGAATTGACCGAGTCGGTCAAGTCCTTCCAGGTGCCGGCCACGCCGGGCACGTTGGCCTGCCCGCCGAGCCGGCCTTCGGTGCCGACCTCGCGCGCCACGCGCGTCACCTCACCGGCGAAGCGGTTGAGCTGATCGACCATGGTGTTGAGCGTTTCCTTGAGCTGAAGGATCTCGCCGCGGACGTCGACGGTGATCTTGCGCGACAAGTCGCCGCCGGCGATTGCCGTGGCCACCTCGGCGATGTTGCGGACCTGGCCGGTCAGGTTGCCGGCCATCGAGTTGACGGAGTCGGTCAAATCCTTCCAGGTGCCGGCGACGCCGGGCACCGCGGCCTGGCCGCCCAGTCGTCCTTCGGTGCCGACTTCGCGCGCCACGCGCGTCACTTCCGAAGCGAACGCGTTGAGCTGGTCCACCATGGTGTTGAGCGTTTCCTTCAACTGAAGGATTTCGCCCGACACGTTCACGGTGATCTTCTTCGACAAGTCGCCCTGCGCCACCGCGGTCGCGACTTCGGCGATATTGCGGACTTGCCCGGTCAGGTTCGAGGCCATCGAGTTCACGGAGTCGGTCAGGTCCTTCCAGGTGCCGGCGACGCCGCGCACCAGTGCCTGACCGCCGAGCTTGCCTTCGGTGCCGACCTCGCGCGCGACGCGCGTCACTTCGCCGGCGAAGCCGTTGAGCTGGTCCACCATCGTATTGATGGTGTCCTTCAATTCCAGGATTTCGCCGCGGACGTCGACGGTGATCTTTTTCGACAAGTCGCCGTTGGCGACGGCGGTCGTCACCTCGGCGATGTTGCGGACCTGGCCGGTCAGGTTGCCGGCCATCGAGTTGACCGAGTCGGTCAAATCCTTCCAGGTACCGGCGACGCCAAGCACGTTGGCCTGTCCGCCGAGCCGGCCTTCGGTGCCGACCTCGCGCGCGACGCGCGTGACCTCGCCGGCAAACGCATTGAGCTGGTCCACCATCGTATTGACGGTTTCCTTGAGCTGCAAAATTTCGCCGCTGACGTTCACGGTGATCTTCTTGGACAGATCGCCGCCGGCGATGGCGGTGGCGACCTCGGCGATGTTGCGGACCTGCGACGTAAGGTTGCCCGCCATGGAATTCACGCTATCGGTCAGATCCTTCCAGGTGCCGGCGACGCCCGGCACCGCCGCCTGACCGCCAAGCTTGCCTTCGGTGCCGACCTCGCGCGCCACGCGGGTGACTTCGGAGGCGAAGGCGTTGAGCTGGTCGACCATCGTGTTGATGGTGTCCTTGAGTTCCAGAACCTCGCCCTTCACGTCCACCGTGATCTTGCGCGACAGGTCGCCGCGCGCCACGGCGGTCGTCACTTGCGCGATGTTGCGCACTTGCGTGGTCAGATTGCCCGCCAGCAGGTTGACGTTGTCGGTGAGGTCCTTCCAGGTGCCGGCAACGCCGGGCACGATGGCCTGACCGCCAAGCTTGCCTTCGGTGCCGACTTCGCGGGCGACGCGCGTGACTTCTGAGGCGAACGAGCGCAGCTGGTCCACCATGGTGTTGATGGCTTCCTTCAGCTGCAGGATCTCGCCGCGCACGTCGACGGTAATCTTTTTAGACAAGTCGCCATTGGCGACCGCGATGGTGACTTCGGCGATGTTGCGAACCTGGCCGGTCAGGTTGTTGGCCATCGAGTTCACGCTCTCGGTGAGGTCTTTCCAGACGCCGGTGACCTCTGGAACCTGCGCCTGACCGCCGAGCTTGCCCTCGGTTCCGACTTCGCGCGCCACGCGCGTCACCTCGGAGGTGAACACGCTGAGCTGCTTGATCATGGTGTTGACGATGTTGGCCGACTGCAAAAATTCGCCGCCCAGCGGGCGGCCATCGACGTCGAGTTGCACGGTCTGCAGCAGGTCACCCTGCGCGACCGCCGCGACCGCCCGGGTCACTTCGCGCGTTGGCCAGAGCAAATCGTCGATCAGCGTGTTGACGGAGCCTTCCATGTCGGCCCAGGAGCCGCTGGCCAGGCCGAACTTGACGCGCTGCCGGGTTTTTCCCTCCCGGCCGACGACCTGACCGACACGCTCCAGCTGTTGCGCCATGCGCTGGTTGGCGGCCACGATCTCATTGAACGTATCGGCAATTTTTCCTTCGATCCCGAGATGATTGCCCATCATTCGCACGGAAAAATCACCACTTCGCATGGCCTGAAGCGCGTGAAGCAGATCCTGCGATGAGTCCGGCTTTCCGTTAGCAAAAGGTTTGGTTTTTGCCGTACGGCGAGTGGTCGATGGCGCGGCTGGGCCGAGATCGCTCATGAATTCCCCCTGGGCAACGCGCTCGAATCCGAGCGATTCGTGCAATAGAAACGGCTGCGGACTCTCAGATCAAGTGGGAAAAGAACCGACTCAGAGATGCGCCGCCTCGCCGAACTCAAGCCAGTAATATCAAGTTTCGAAAGGACCGCTTTGTTCCAGCCCGCGCCAAAAAAAGAAGACCGGCGTCATCGCTAATCCCGGGGGCGGGCACCGGTTCAGGAACTTGGCGCCTTCCATCGGTCCGACCTCCCCTGCGGCGTTGGTAAATGGGGGATTAAGCTCGGTCCGGTTCCGTACCGAGAGACGGCCTGAAATGCCCATTTCTCAATCAAACCCCGGCGAAAATGACCCCGTGACTGCCGCTTGGCGCATCTCGGGCGAAAATGTCTCGGTTTTGAACGTCTTGGACGTTCCGCCGCTTAACAGTTTCTCCAATAACCCCATGCATAGTCGGGCAAAACAAAGGGCGCGGCGACGCGAATTTTAGACATGTCAATTGCAACGGCTACGGCATCCTTCGGGCGCGTGATCTCGGTCCGGGGTTCCCTTGCGCGGGTCGGCCTTCTCGCGGCAAGCCAGTTGAGCCACACGGAGGTGCGGGCGACCGTCGGCCGGTTCGTCAGCATCCGCTGTTCGAATTCCACAATCGTGGCGATGATCACGGAAGTGTCCTGCGAAAATCTGCCGACCTCGGACATCTACATCGCCAGCGCCTCCGTCGATCTGCTTGGCGAAATCCTGGGCGGGCCGGTACGTCCCAAATTCCAGCGCGGCGTCACCAACTATCCGACCATCGGCGACACCGTCGACCTGATCACCAATCAGGAGCTGCGAACGGTCTATGCGCCCACGGGTTCGGATCAGATCAATGTCGGAACCCTGCAGCAGGATCAGTCCGTCATCGCCTATGTCGATGTCGAGGAAATGCTCAGCAAGCATTTTGCGGTGCTCGGCTCCACCGGCGTCGGTAAATCGAGCGGCGTATCGCTGCTGCTGAACGAAATTCTGCGTGCGCGGCCGAACCTGCGCATCTTCCTGCTCGACGTCCACAACGAATACGGCCGCTGCTTCGGCGACCGCTCGCTGGTCCTCAATCCGCGCAATTTGAAGCTGCCGTTCTGGCTGTTCAATTTCGAAGAGATCGTGGACGTGCTGTTCGCCGGCCGGCCCGGCGTGCCGGAGGAACTGGACATCCTCGCCGAAGTCATCCCGATGGCGAAGGGAATCTATACGCAGTACCAGAACGCCGATCGGGTCGGCCTGAAGCGGATCGATCCCAAGAGCATCGGCTATACCGCCGATACCCCCGTGCCCTACCGCCTGGTTGACCTGATTTCGCTGATCGACGAACGCATGGGCAAGCTCGAAAATCGCTCGTCGCGCATCATCTATCACAAGCTGATCTCGCGCATCGAGACCGTGCGCAACGATCCGCGCTACGCCTTCATGTTCGACAACGCCAATGTCGGCGGCGACACCATGGCGGAGGTCATCAGCCATCTGTTCCGGCTGCCGGCCAATGGCAGGCCGATGACCATCATGCAGCTCGCGGGCTTCCCCGCCGAAGTCGTCGATTCCGTGGTGTCGGTGCTGTGCCGGATGGCGTTCGATTTCGGCCTGTGGAGCGACGGCGTTTCGCCATTGCTGTTCGTCTGCGAGGAGGCGCATCGCTACGCCGCCGCCGACCGCAACATCGGTTTCGGACCGACCCGCAAGGCAGTGTCCCGCATCGCCAAGGAAGGCCGCAAATACGGCGTGTATCTCGGCCTGGTGACGCAGCGGCCCGCGGAACTCGACGCCACCATCATTTCGCAATGCAATACCTTGTTCGCGATGCGTCTTGCCAACGATCGGGACCAGGCGCTGCTGCGCTCGGCGGTCTCCGACGCCGCGGCAAACCTGCTGTCGTTCGTGCCCTCGCTCGGAACCCGCGAAGTGCTGGCGTTCGGCGAAGGCGTGGCGCTGCCGACCCGGCTGCGCTTCAAGGAAGTCCCCCCGCATCAACTGCCGCGCAGTGAAGCCACGATTTCCACCGTGCCGTCGGTCGCCTCGGGCCACGACATGCATTTCGTCGGCGCCGTGCTGGAACGCTGGCGCGGGGCCACGTCGCATCGCGACGTGCCGAACGATCCCGGCATCAACGAGCGGCCGGCTGCGCGCACCGTTGAAGCACCGATGCTGCAGCCATCGATGGGTCTCGACCCCGACCGCTTCTCGCTGCTGAAGAAGCCGCTGCGGTAGTCACCCGAAGCAGTCCGGCGCGCCGCGATCTCATGCGGGCGCGCTTTCCGTTGGAACGGTCATCGACTATGATCGCGCCCGAGCGCATCACGCCGCTCGAACCGGACTTTTCTGATGTCGCAGCCATTGGCAAAACGCTTTCCGACCCCTGCCCTCGACAAACTGCCGGCCGATATCCGCGATCGTATTCTCGCGGTGCAGGAAAAATCGGGATTCGTCCCGAATGTCTTTCTCACACTGGCGTATCGGCCCGACGAATTTCGCGCGTTTTTCGCCTATCATGATGCTTTGATGGACAAGGACAGTGGCCTGACCAAGGCGGAACGCGAGATGATCGTGGTCGCCACTTCGAGCGCCAATCAATGCCACTACTGCGTCGTCGCGCACGGCGCCATCCTGCGTATCCGCGCCAAGAACCCTCAGATCGCCGACCAGATCGCCATCAATTATCGCAAGGCGGATATCACCCCGCGGCAGCGAGCGATGCTCGATTTCGCCATGAAGGTGAGCCGGGCAGCCGAAGAAATATCCGAGCAGGACTTTGCCGACATTTCGCGCCATGGTTTCAGCGACGACGACATCTGGGATATCGCGGCGGTCTCAGCGTTCTTCGCGCTATCGAACAGGATGGCCAATGTTACGGGGATGCGTCCGAACGACGAATTCTACTTGATGGGGCGTTTGCCGAAGTAAGGCGGTTTCGAGGGGGACATTGCATGCTCGACTGGCAGGAGATCGTGTTGCGGTTGGGCGCCGCCACGCTTGCGGGCGGGTTGATCGGCCTCAACCGCGATCTGCACGGCAAGCCGATCGGATTGCGAACGCTTGGACTGGTAGGCCTTGCGACCGCGATGGTCGTGGTGCTGGCGGACCCGTCTGGTAACGCCACGAAGTTTCCCGACGCCACCAGCCGTATCATTCAGGGGATCCTGACCGGCATCGGCTTTCTCGGCGCTGGCGTCATCATTCATCGCGAGAATCGCTCCCGGGTCCAAGGATTGACCAGCGCGGCATGTACCTGGCTAACAGCCTGCTTCGGCATCATGTGCGGAGCCGGATATTGGCGGATCGTGATCGTCGCTCTCGGGATTGCATTTATTGTGCTGACCTTCGGTGGCAAGGTCGAGCGAGGGCTCCACCGCGCGCTCGGCGGTAAGGAAACTCCCGAACAGAAACCCGCAGATCCGGGGCCGCCGGCTTGACGGTTCTCAGTCGTCCGTCGCCGCTCCGCACCAGCCCGGCAGGTAGACGGCGTCCTTGCTTCTCGCCAACGCCAGCGCCTTCTCGATCGCCTTCTCAAAATCGGCTTCCACGCCTTTGCGCGATAGTCGCCGCCGCAGGAAATCCGCCCACAAGAATTCGCTGAACGGCGTCGTGTCCTTGGCATAGCCGCCGGCGCGCCGCAGTTCCCCCGCGAGGCTGCGGAATGGATCGTCCTTCAGGTCCGCGACCGTTTTAGGTACATCCTTGAAGTGATGGCGATCGCCCTTGGCGTCGTAGGGGTAGACCCACCTCTTGTTATCGAGCACACCCCAGAATGCATCGCGATCGACCATGGTGAGGTCGGCGATGACCGTGACCAGGATGTCCTTCACGCCCTCATCATGAAGCGCGCGTGCCAGGTGATGATGATCGACGACGTAGTGGTGCTTGTCGGGTCCGAGCACCACCGGGATCATGTGCTTGCCGAGCAACTCGGCCTGCTTTTTCTTCGACTTGTGCTCGCGCCAACGCTTGCGCTTCTCCTTGACCTCACGCATTCCCACCGTCATCTGCGTCGGGCGCAACGATAGGATCGGGATCGGTTGCAGCAGCGGTTCGCGCGTGTTGGCCATGACTAGACACTCCGGGCAGGCTAAAAAACCTCTCTGGAATCCCCTAATTAACATCGGGCGCGAGAATCAACCATGGCGGGTTCCATAATCCCGGTCAGGAAACTGTTATCGCACGCGTGCCATGCGGACTTTGTTTGTGAGACAAGCCCTGGAAGTGATACAAGACCCGACCGAATGTCGCGGATCAGGCAGCGATGAAAAGCCAGCGGCCCATTGTGCCGGATGACGAGCACCGCGTGCTCAAATTCCGGCCGCGCACGATGGCCAAGCCACCGGGCCAGAACGGTGCGCCGGGCGATATCCGGCAGGAAGCGAACGATCTCTCGCGCTATGAGCGAAGCCGGGAGGAACCCGACGATTTTCGCCATCGCATGCTGGCGAACATGGCGGCCTTCGCCTTCACCGTGGCATTGATCGCTATCGGTATCTGGCTGGCCATGAGCATCGCCGATCTGCGCAAGACCCAGGATTGCGTGTTGATGGGCCGGCGGGATTGCGCGCGCATCTCTTCGC
>Ga0209216_1000098_pt1 | contig 18350 bp, 17 predicted proteins | sample TexAe_OM2H0_O2_FD_187940 | JGI IMG/M metagenome (GOLD analysis project Ga0209216, IMG submission 187940) | Forest soil microbial communities from Davy Crockett National Forest, Groveton, Texas, USA - Texas A ecozone_OM2H0_O2 (SPAdes) (version 2) | ecosystem: Environmental > Terrestrial > Soil >... | reverse complement strand
CTGGTGACCGTAACGCAAGTTCATACATCACCGGCACATGCCAGGCGACGTTGACCGAAATAAAAGCTAACCAGCAGAAGACCGGGTGCGATACGAAACGTGCTACGCGGCGGAGAACCCTGGACGACAGAAACGGCCCGAGTCCGTCGATCGAAAAATGACGAGGAAGTCCTGACAGAAGGGGCAGGTACGGCGCGCCCCAGAGGATGAGTGTAGGCGCCACCATCATCAAAAGCAGATGTTGAATCATGTGGACGGTCAGCAGCCATCCGGCAAATGCGTCGAGTGGCGAGAGAAGTGCGCAAATAATAATGATCAGTCCAGCAAAAAAGGCTGTGAGTTGTGAGAAACCAAAACGATCGGGAGCACGTCGATGTAGCTGCCACCACCCGCGCGCGTAGATAGCTCCGATAAGTGCGATGGGCACCAAGATCCACGGGTTAAATTCCCAGGAAGCAACGATCGGGTTCGCTATTGTCTCCATTGCGCACGTCCTCTCATCCCTTAATCCGGACAAGAATCATCAACAGATAAAGCAGCGGGAGATAGATCACCGACGCGTGAAGGAGGCGTTTAGCCCCGAGCTTCGAGCGAGTTAGAGAGGCCTGATAAGCGAAGTGGTAAAAGGAAATGCCGAGAATGATTGCCGATGCTAAATAGAGCACGCCAGCGTGCGCAATCAAGGTCCACGACAGACTGGCGATAATTAACAGCTTCGTGGAGATTAATATCAGTCGAAACGTGATCCATTCATCATTTTCATCCACTGACGGAAGCATGCGCATACCAGCTCGCGCGTAGTCTTCGCGGTAGAGCCAGCCGATGGCATAGAAGTGTGGAAACTGCCAAAGGAAAAGAATGATGTACAGAGCCCATGCCTCGCCGCTAAGACTGTTTGTGGTTGCGGACCATCCCATCAATACCGGGGCGGCGCCGGGGAACGCGCCCAGGAATGTGCAGAGACGAGTCCTGGTTTTCAACGGCGTGTAAATAAACAGGTAGGAGATCAGCGTCAATAGACCCAGCAGGGCAGTCAACGCATTGAGCAACAGAAACACATAGAGCATTCCAGAGACCGAAACCGCAACTCCGAAGACGAGTGCTTGACGCGGTGTTAGCTCTCCAGCCGGCAAAGGACGTCTCGCTGTTCGGCGCATTCTGCTATCAATGTCGCGCTCCAAATACTGATTAAGTGCGGCGACCCCCGCCGCGAGCAAACCGATTCCCAAAACGCTGTGGATCAGGACGACAAATCGAAATGAGTCCGAAGCCAATAGTGAAGCGACACCAGCAGAAATCATCACCATCAACGTGATCTCCGGCTTCGCAAGCACGATGAAGGCCCGTGCTGGAAAAGCTATTTCTCGCGCAAAGACGCAAAGGCGCAAAGAAAGTCCGTTATCAACGCGGTAGCGCTTTGCGCCTTTGCGTCTTTGCGCGAGAGATCCTTCGGTTAAAATCTGGTTGCTCGTACTCATCCGGTCACTTCTCTGCCAACGCAGCTTGTGTCGCGTCGCGCGCGGGCGCTTCTGACGGTTTGTGTAGCGTCTGCATGAATGAGACCACTGCCGCCACCTCCGCAGGACTCAGGTTTTTCCCGTAGGCCGGCATGTTGCCACTACCCTGAATCACTTGCCGCACAAGTTGGTCTGCTGTGAGTCGGGTCGCGACACTATCGAGCGTTGGTCCACGCAGGCCACCAGCGCCGCCTACGCTGTGGCAGTTGATACATTGCTTGGAGTGGAAGACGACTGCGCCCTGTATTTCGAGTGGAGCGCATCCCTCGAGATAGTTTGCCGGAAGCGTTGTGCTGGTCCAGGCGTCCATCCTGGGCGACCAAGGAGCAAACGTGGCAAGGTAGTTGAATGACCCAAGCACCGCGAAGATTACAAGCACACTCAAGACCGCAACAGGTCGCCGGCGCGGACTCTTCTCGCCTGTATTGGAGATAAAAGGCACAGCAAAAAGAATGATGATGACAATAAACGGCACGGTCAGGATAAGGACCGTCTCGAGGTAATCCGGCATCAGTGACAACACCGCGTAAAGCCAAAGAAAGAAGAAGTCGGGTTTAGGCGCGGTATTGATCTGGCCTGGATCGGGTACGCCGTGCGGACCCGCCGGGCCGAAGTAGGCTGCGCAGAAAACGATGCCCATCAGGACAAGTCCGCTGAAAACCAGATCCTTACTAATTGCTTTGGGAAAGAATGGCAGGCCCTCCTTTTTCAGCCCCTCTTCGTAGTCCTTTATATATGTCTCTTTCACTACTGGCTTGCCGGGAACGGGATACTCATTGATCCCCTTCGTAAGGACTAATCTCAGGTGCAGGGAAACTATGGCGAGGATCGTGCCGGGGATGACGAAGACGTGGAGAGTGAAGAAGCGCGACAATGTTTCGCCTGCGATGATGGGACCACCAAGCATCATGTGGACAATGGCTGGTCCAAGCAGCGGCACGCGCCCGGCCATCGCTGCTCCGATCCCGAGGCCCCAATAGGCATCCTGGTCGAAACGGAGAATCTGTCCGGTGAAGGCCATCCCGAGTGTGCACAGCAGCAGCACCACGCCGGAGATCCAGGTTAACTCGCGTGGGTATTTGAAGGCGCCGAAAAGAAAGACCTGGGCGAGGTGCAGAAGCATAATCGCGACCATGAAATTCGATCCCCAGTTATGCATCGCGCGGAGAAACCAACCTAATGTCTGTTGATAGTTCAAGTATTCAAGACTGGCGTAAGCCTGGCCCGCCGTGGGCTGATACACCAATGCGAGACAGATACCGGTGACAATCTGGACCATGAAACAGAGGAGCGTCCCACTGCCAAACACATAGAACCAACTGGAGGAGCTCCGCGGTACAGTGTGGCCCGCCGTTGCAGCGAAGATCCTGCTGATGTAGAGACGCTCATCAATCCAGAGCGCGACATTTCTGAGGTTCTTAATCATACTCATCACCCTAACTCACACCGGTTGGGACAGCGTCGGGAGCTGACCTCCTTCAACCCACAATTGACCGTTCTCGATTTTGTATTTGTATTCGTAAAGCCTGCGCGGCGGCGGTCCCGATGCGTGTGAACCATCTTCATAGAAAGCACCGCCATGACACGGACACATGAACAGATGCGATTCCTGAAACCAGCGCACCGGACAACCGAGATGCGTGCAGTTGATGGCGAAGATTTGAAACTTATCTCCCTCCATGCGTCTTACCCAGCATGGGATATTGGTTGTCTGTCCGTCCCAGGGTCGCGTATTGGGGTTCTGGTATTTCGCGAGGCGCGTCTGGTTCTCCGGGAAACTGCCAATTGGGCCAAGCGTAATCCACGACTTGAATGGGCCAGTCGTTCGAAAGCTGGAGGACAGATAACCGAGCACCGGCACACCCACGAACACGCCGGCAATACCGTTCAGAAGGAAGCCGAGCTTTAGTAAGAAAGCGCGTCTTGGTAGCTCTTTGTGCAGCACTCCCGGAGTTTCTTTTACCTGCGTGTCAAGCTCTCTCACTGCCATTATCTTTCTGCCTCCATCAGTTTTTTCGGCGCGCCGCGAGCCAGGTAACAACCGAGTCGATCTCTTGCGGCGACATTGGGTGGCCGGCGAGATTCGAACGCCAATCAGGTTTTCCTAAATCGGAACGGCCGACCACAACCGTTGTACGCAAACCTTGATTGCTCACCAGATTCAGGAAGTTCGGATCCACGATTGAACCTGCTGATCCGCCCGATCCGCCTGGACCATGACAACTAGCACAGTACGTTTGATAAGCACGCGCACCACTTGCAGCATCACCAACTCCGGAAGCGCTGTACACGGGAACCGCTACGCCGCTGAAATCATTCGGCCTGGACCACGACGCTCGCATTCCAGCAACGAGCAAATCGATCTGACGATCTGTGAGTACGCCCCCAGCCTTCTGAGAGAATGCGGGCATGTTTGTGCTAGGCTGACCTTGCGAAATCACTTGCCTGAGCGCGTCATCAGGGACGAAAGACAGGTAGAGCGGATCGTTAAGTGGACGAGCGGCGCCTAACGTACCGCCAGTGCCATGACAACCTGCGCAATTGGTTGTGTAGAGTTCGTTGAAGTCGGATACGTCTTCCGGCGCGCGCCATCTTTCAGCTTCTGTTGGCTTACCTGGTAGCTGCACATTGCAACCCGTCAATAGAGAGACCACGACAAGCGTTGCTAGCGAACAAGATATTTCTCGCGCAAAGGCGCAAAGACGCAAAAAGAGCCTTTTAGAAACGCGGTAGCGCTTTGCGTCTTTGCGCCTTTGCGCGAGGAATATCTTCATCATTACTCCTCCTCCCTCGGCATTAAACCGGGTGCTTCCAGGCCAGCCCGTGCCGCGAGCGGCCAGGCTTGTGAGGTTTCCACCCATTTCGAATGCGCGACGATGTAACCGGTAATCAAGCCGTAAGCGATCTGCGAAGCAATGAACCAACCCCATGCGATCTCCGAGTTAAGTGCGGGATTAATAAGCTTTAGAGTCGAGGCGATTAGTGCGGTCCACAAAACAGGCGCCAGAAAGCTTCCCCAAAATGCGGTGAAGCGTGATGGCATCATCGGTAATATCACCGCAAAGAGTAAGCCCACGAACAAGGAGATGAGGGCGTGACTCAACAGCGCGACCATGAATCCCGACACGTGAAAAGCCTTCAGCACTTCTGGCCCGGCGTTGGCCAGGGATGGCAGCGCCGCAGCCGCAAGAAGGTTGACCGGATACCAGATGCTTCCGTGTGCCAGCAATCCGTAAAGGCAAGCAATGATGGCCATCCCCACGCCACCAACAGCGCCTGCAAACAACCCGGCCGAATACGGATGAACCTCTACCGGAATGTAGACACGATGACCCTCCGCTCCAGGTTGGAGGTGGTCCACTTTTCGTAACGAGCGTGGAACAGGCACTGTCAGGGGGCCATACACTTTGATTGATTCTTCCTGCGACACTGGCAGCACATTGCGAAACCAACCAACGGCGCCCGCCAACAGAACAACCAGGCCAACAACGCTCACTGCCAGACTAGTCACTAATCCCGCAAGGATGAGGGTTAGACCGAAAGCCGTGACAAACGGCCACGGCGTCGAAGCCGGGATTTCGATCATAGCGTCGGATCCAACTCTGCTCTCTTGTTCTGACATCATGCACACCCTTCAACGTCCAATCACATACACGACCGTAAACACAATGACCCACACAGCGTCGACGAAGTGCCAATACCACGAGATCATCTGGATGCGCTCGCGATGCATCTGTGCCAGAGATCCTGTCAGGCTAAAGATTAGGACCAGCAGCAAAAGGCAAAGTCCAACAATGACGTGGCTGGCGTGCAGCCCGACCAGTGAATAGAACGTTGTGCCAAAGAGGTTGGTGCTTATGGTCAATCCTTTCTCGTAGATCAGGCGGTGCCACTCGATAGCAGTCATCGTCAGAAACACAGCAGCGAGCACGAGGGTGAGCAACCAGAGAAGCTGGAACAAACGTTTCCGTTCCTTTTTGAAAGCCCCTTCCGCAAACACGATCGTGATGCTGCTTGAAAGCAGACATATTGTGGAGAGTACGGGCAGTTCCAGGACTTCTCGTGGAGACGGACCCGTTAGGCTCTTGCCAACATAGAAGAGGTACGCCGCGACGAAGATCGAGAACAGGCAAGTCTCTGTCAGGACCAGACAGACGACCGCAACCTTACGGCTCGAAGGTAGTTTCCATTCGGGCGCTTCTAGCGCTAAAGGCAAAGAGGCTTCGTTGATCATCGAATCAATTCTCGCTTTCCTCGTACTTCCAATCGGGATCTTCGGGATGTTTCAGATCCCACAGCGGGCGGCGACTGCGAACGATCGGCACGTCCTCAAAGTTGTACACAGGCGGTGGGGAAGTCGTGGTCCATTCAAGGGTCCACGCGTCCCACGGATCATTGCCAGCCAGTTTGCCCCTCTTGGCCGAGCGAACGACGTTGATGGCAAACAAAAGAACAGCCACCGCTTGAAAGACGGCGCCCACCGTGGTGACGAAGTTGAGCGTCTCCCAGCCGCGCCCGCCGTCATAGGTGAAAATGCGCCGCGGCATCCCGAGGAGACCCGAGAAGTGCATTGTGTCGAAGGTCACATGGAACCCGATGACGAACAGCCAGAAATGCCAGAGTCCGAGTCGGCGATCGAGTAGTCGACCCACGGCTTTCGGGTACCAGTAGTAAAAGGCGGCGAACATGCCAAAGAGGAATGCGCCGACGAGCGTGTAGTGAAAGTGCGCGACGACGAAGTAGGAATCCGTGAGTTGCCAGTTGAAGGGAACCACAGCCAGCATCACGCCGGTCAGGCCCGCAATCAAAAACTGAAAGAGAAAAGCGATGCAGAAAAGCATGGGCAGTTCGAAGCGAATCCTGCCGCCGTACATTGTGCCGAGCCAGTTAAAAATCTTGATCCCTGTTGGTATGGCCACCAGAAACGTTGAAATCGCGAAGAATGTGTTGCCGACTGAAGTCATCCCGACTGAGAACATGTGATGTGCCCAAACGCTCACGCTGATGAGGCCGATCATCACCGTTGCGCCGACCATGATCGGGTATCCAAAGATGGGCTTGCGCGAGAAGACTGGAACGATTTCCGAAAGGCTGCCGAACGCCGGAATCATCAAAATGTAGACCTCAGGATGACCGAAGATCCAAAAGAAGTGTTGCCAGATCACTGCGGAGCCGCCGGCCTGCGTGTCGAAGAAATGCCCGCCCAGGTAACGATCGATCAGCAACATTATTTGTGCCCCCGAAAGCCCGGGTAGTGCGAGCAGGATCATGAAGTTCGTTACGAGCATCAGCCAAACAAGCAGCGGCATGCGCATCAACTTCATACCCGGGCAACGCAGCGTGATGGTGGTGACGATTACGTTGATGGCCGAAACTGTGCTTCCGACGCTTGTGAGCAAGAGACTTAGAATCCAGTAGTCAGTGCTATTGCCGCGCGAGAAGGCCCGGCCAGTGAGCGGCGCATAAGCGAACCAGCCGACGTCGGGAGCCGAGCCGTGACCCGCCAGACCTGGCGCACCGAGGTAACTGAAATAGAGAAGCAGGCCACCGAAGAGAAACATCCAGTAACCGAAAGCGTTCAGGCGCGGAAAAGCCATGTCGCGCGTTCCGATCATCAGTGGCACGAGATAGTTGCCGAGTCCCGCGATGATTGGCATGCCCACCAGAAAGACCATCGACGTGCCGTGCATGGTGAAGAAACGGTTGAACACATCGGGCCCGAGGAACGTGTTAACGGGAATGGCCAACTGCAAGCGAATCGCGACGGCCATCAACCCTGCGACAACCAGGAAAACCAGTGCCGTTCCGATGTACATCAGGCCCAACTTTTTATGGTCCACAGTCACGACCAGGCGGTGGAGTCGATCAACGAATGAAACGTCCGTTGCTCGATTACCTGGTAGTGCGATTTCGCGAATTGCCATGCCCTGCGGTCCTTCCTATTTAAGTGTTTGCAAATAGGCGACGACTTGGTCCACCTGGTCATCAGTCAACTGCATATTCGGCATTAAACAGCCCACCTTGCTCTTCTGTGGATCACGTATCCACTGGCGCAGGCTATCCGGAGTATTCGGAGCTGCACCTGCCGCCAACGTCTCGCGGCTCATCAAGTGAGTTAGGTCTGGGCCAAACTTTCCTTGTGCCGACGTGCCGCGGATCGTGTGGCAATTGACACAGGAGTTCGCGAAGAACACTGTGCGACCTTTTGGGGCGTTCGTGTCTGCAGAAGCGGACTCTTGTTGCTGTTTGACCCATCGTTCAAACTCATCCTGTGGGTGTACAACTACGCGAATCAACATTCGCGCGTGCTGTGTGCCGCAGTATTCAGCGCAGTTGCCTCGATAGACTCCGGGTTTGGTGGGCTCGATCCACATCAGGTTTTCGCGGTTCGGAATGAGATCTGTTTTACCGGCCAGTTGGGGTACCCAAAAACTATGTGCGACGTCGGCAGATTGCAGCTTAAGAAATGTCGGCCGAGATCCATGCCCGTCGCTTGCCGGGACATGTAGTTCGTTGGCTGTGACGATTCCGAATTCCGGGTAACGTATCTCCCACCACCATTGATGTCCGATTACCGTGGCGTGGACCGCCGTGGGCGGCGGCTTGCGGTTCTGTATATCGGCGATCGTGCGCGAGGTGACCATAATCAGCACCAACACGATCAGGAGCGGCAGAATGGTCCACGCAAGTTCGATCTGATTACTCCCGTATACCTGGGGCGGTTCACTCACTTCATCTCCGGCTCGGTGTCGAAACCGAACTATTGCATAAAGGAGCAGACCCGCGACGACGATGAAGATGACGCCACAGACGGCAAGCACCAGTATCGAACTCTCTTTGATCTCCTGGGCTGGTTGCGATAGAGGGCTGAAGATGTTAGTGACGCCGTCGGCGAACTTGATATAGACCAACCAAAGCGGTTTCACCTTTTCTCCTCCAGCGCCATTTACAAAACTTCACGACCGGACGGAGCGCAACGGATGTACCAAACAAATCAACTTCGGAATTGTTTGAATTAGCCGGTTAACGAAACCTAAGCAGGCTGAATATGCCGGAAGTGTCGGACGCAGGCTAGTGAATCTCGGCAACGCGTCCGACAGTAGACTCTTATTTCTCGATAAAAGTTATCGCACGTGCCGTTTTCAGTTTGGCGAACTAATTGCTGATGCCAGGTGCGGAGTTCGACCCGACAAGACGAGGAACCAGATTATGAGTTCGGCGATGAAAGCAGGATTTCTTGTTGTGGGTCTAATCATTTTTAGCACTCACGGCAAAACTCGCGCGCAGTCACTTAAGTCGTCAACCGACTCACTAACTCTCGATCAGGCAATCGAGTTGGCGTTGCACAACAACCACGCGATTAAGATCGCAGAGTTCGGCGTAGCCAGGGCAGAAGAAGACATCTCGGTCGCGAAAGCCTCTCGTCTTCCTTCGTTGCACTTGCACACACTGTTTTCAGGAAATCTGGCCAAGAACGACCTTCGGATTCCGAATCCCGCGGCTAATCAGTTTCCAGGTCTCGGCCCCTTCTTTTTGCTAACCGACGAGCGCAAACTCTCGACCGTCTTTGCCACTACTGCCGTTGAACCGCTGTCGCAGCAATACCGAATCGGCCTACACATAAAACTGGAGCATCTCTCGCGTGAGATGGCGCAGGCGAAATTGCGCCAGCAACAGAATGAAACAATCGACCAGGTGAAAAAGACTTACTACGCCATCTTGCAAACAAAGAGTGCGCTCAGCAGCGTGGAACAGACAGTGAAGTCTTATCAGGAACTGGACAAGGTCACGGGCGATTACGTCGTGCAGCAGGTCGCTCTCAAGGCAGATCACCTGGTGGTGCAAACGCGGCTTGCGCGGGCCCAATACGATCAACTCGAGTTGAGCAGCCGCTTGGCCACACAGAAAGAGCAATTGAATAGCTTGCTCGGCCGCGAAGTTGATTGCGAGTTTGAGGTAACAGATGCACCCCCATTCATATCGATCCAAACAAATCTTGCCGCTGCCAGAAAGATCGCGCTCGAACAAAGACCTGAGCTTGAACAAGCCCGCTTGTCTGTTGAGCAGGCCAAACTGGCTCGTCGCATCAAGAAATCGGAATACATTCCTGACGTGAGCGCGGGCTTTGCTTATGTGACGCCGCGTAACTTTCCCTCAGCGGTTCCGAAAGAGTTCGCGAACGTTGGCGTGATCGTCAGTTGGGAGTTCTTTGACTGGGGACGAAAGAGGCACCAGCTTGCGGAAATCGACAACACCATCGAGCAAGCAAAGAATGGCCTGAAGGAAACAGAAGATCAGGTGCTGGTCGACGTCGGTGACAAATTGCGAAAGCTACAACTCACCGGGCAGGCGCTTCGTGTGGCGAAGCTGGCTGAGGATTCCGCGAAGGAGAATCTACGTGTCAGTACGGGCCAATACAAATATCAGGCGGTGCTGCTTTCCGATGTCCTTAAGTCGCAGGCGTCGCTGGCTGAAGCCACAAGTGATTATCAACGGGCGTTGTCAACATTTTGGACCGCCAAGGCTGAGTTTGAAAAAGCGCTAGGGGAGAACAAATAGTGATGCCGCAAAAAAGTAACAATACGCCACCAGAAATCACGGCCAGGGAGAGTCCTGTCGACACAGCGAAGGTTGTTGCCGTTACCACATCGCCTGCAAAGGTTGAGAATGGCGCCGCCTCGAAAGCCAATGGCGCTGAACCAGGTCCCGTTTCGGTGAAAGCTACAACCGCTAATCAACCTGCTTCGAAGTCTCGGTTGAAAAAGTTCGTACCGATATTTGTGCTGGCGCTCGCAGCCGTAATCCTGTTTGGAATTATCGGAGGTTGGAATGGCTGGGTGGGAGGCAGTAACACGCAGAAAACTGATGACGCGATTCTGCGTGCCGACATCACTCCCTTGAGCACGCGCGTTTCAGGCACCGTTGTGCAAGTGGCCGTTGCCGATTATCAGCGTGTGAAAGCGGGTGACCTGCTGGTGCAGCTAAAGGATGACGATTTCAAAGCCCAGGTCGCTCAATCCGAGGCTGGCGTCGCCGCTGCACAAGCAGCTTTGGAAAACAACGCGAAGCAGAAGGATTTACAGAGTTCGCGAATCATTCAGGCGCAGGCGGGAATTCAAGCCGCAACTGCCGAAATCGCACAGACCGACGCGGCAATCCAGGCCGCGCAGGCTGACGTTGCTAACGCGCAAGCCGCTGTCGATGGAGCACAAGCAAAAATATCGGACGCTCAGGCGGCGGTCGAAGCCGCACAAGCCGACGCGGAAAGGACACAACTCGAAAGAAAGCGGCAGGAAGCTTTGCTTGAATTGGCTTCCGCAACTAAACAAAAACTCGAGCAAGTGGTCGCCGACCAGCAACGCTTTGCTGCGATCCTCAATAGCCGGAAAGCTGAGCTGGCGCAGACTCATGCCTTGGTCGAGAGCCGTCGCGCTGAGCTCTCAAAAGCGCGGGCACAGGTATCGGTGCGCCAATCCGAGCAACAACGCGCGCGCGCGCAATTGTCGAGTAGAACGGCTGAGGTCGATGCGCAGATCAAACAGCGCGCAGTACTTGACGCACAGGAGTTGCAGCTTCGGGCGGATCTTAATGCCAAACAGGAGTCGCTTAAAGTCGCGGAAACTAATCTTGATTACACGAAAATTGTTGCGCCAACGGATGGCGTCGTGGGTGAGCGAAAGGTAAGAATTGGTCAACTGGTCTCGCCAGGGACTCAAGTCATTTCGCTTGTAGAGAACACCATTTGGGTACAGGCAAATTATAAAGAGACGCAACTGACAAACGTGGCAAAAGGTGATGCCGCCGAGATTACGGTCGACACCTTTCCGGGTGTCGTCTTAAAGGGACACGTAGAAGAGGTCGCTCCCGCCAGCGGTTCGCAGTTCGCCTTGCTGCCACCGGATAACGCAACTGGTAATTACACCAAGATCGTCCAGCGCATTCCCGTGAAGATCGTCCTCGATCCGGATCCCAAACTCGCCGACCGACTTCGCCCCGGCATGTCGGTAATCGCCGAAATCAGGACCACAACTAAAACCAAAGTCTGAGCAAGGGATTGATCATGAGCGCCGTCACGGCCCAAAGCTCTAATCTGCGACCAGTTCTTGATGTGCGATCCAGCCTGGCGCGAACATTCACATTACTTCATCAGAATCCGTACGTTGGCACAGTCGGTGTATTTCTCGCAGCCGGCCTTGCCACCTTGAACGGTCGCATGATTAGCGTCGGCCTTCCCGACATACGCGGTGCAATGGGCTTTGGATTCGATGAAGCGAGCTGGATTACCACCGCCTACAACATGGCCCAGATGTTTATTGGACCATTCTCGGTGTTTCTTGGAGCGATGTTGGGATCACGCCGCGTGCTTCTCTATTCGGGAACAATATTCATACTCTGTTCGATCTTGTTGCCCTTCTCGCCGAGTCTTCGCGTGATGCTGTGTTTGCAGGCGATTAGTGGCCTTTCGTCTGGAACCTTCTATCCGCTCGCGCTTGGCTATGCGCTGAATGCACTACCTGTGCGTTACGTGATCTACGCCATCGGCGTTTACGCCATGGATATCATCGGCGCGACCAGTGTTGGTACGCCTCTTGTGGCCTGGTACACCGAACATCTGTCGTGGCATTGGATCTTCTGGCAAAGCGCCTTCTTAACACCGCTGATGATGCTCTGCATTTACCTTGCGCTTCCGCCACCTCCTAAACGTTCGGGACCAAAGCCGGCGCTAAGCTGGCGAGGCTTCTTATACGGCAGCCTGGGACTTGGTTTGATCTACGGTGCTCTCGATCAAGGTGAACGCCTGGATTGGTTGCATTCAGGCGTGATTGTAGGACTACTGGTTACAGCAGCTTTTCTACTGGCCGTAGCAATAATTCGCCGGTGGCTATCACCTAACCCGATGGTGAACCCGATCTTCATTGTTAATCGGAACACGCTGCTCCTTGCCGCAACGCTTTTCTGCTTTCGTTTTGTATTGCTGGCGATCGCTCTTCTGCTGCCGGCAGTGCTGGGCGTTACGCAACGTTATCGGCCGCTTGAGACCGGCGGCGTGTTGCTCTGGCTAATTCCACCGCTGATTATCATGGGCATGGTCGCCGCGCGATTGATGCGCCGGTTCGATAACCGATTAGTTTTCGCTACCGGCTTTGTGATCGTCGCTATTGCTTGTTTGCTTAATGCGCAATTAACCAGCGCCTGGGCCGGTGACAATTTCTTCGTTTCACAAATCGTGTTAGGAAGTGGGCTCGCTCTGGCTTTCGTCGCTCTGGTTGGCTCCATCGTACAAAATGCGTTTGATACAAATGCGCTGGCCAATCCGATTAACATCTTGACTATGTCGTCATTCATTCACTGCGTTCGTTTGTTTGGCGGCGAGGTCGGGACGGCAATTATGCAGCGCCTGGTATCAGTGCGTGAGCAATTTCATTCGAACATGATTGGCTTGCACGTCGATGGTGGAAACTGGCTCGCCTCAGAACGATTGGCAGCGATTGCGCACGGGCTATTTCCCAACTCGGCCGGCAGCGAAGAGGCGCAAGCAAGAGCCGCTCTTATCTTGAGCGGCCAAGTCAAAACCCAAGCCTACGCACTCGCTTACAGTGACGCGTACATGGCCATCGCCCTGGTGGCGGCTTTCGCGATCATTCTCATCGCGTGCATGAAACCGATGAAGATTATTTTCGACTCAGATTCGCCGACGGCAGCAAAATGAAGTGAGATGGGCTTTGAGATTTACTGGGCGGACTCAGGTTGATGACTCCACTTCACAGAGATGAAATCAAGTGGCAATAAATGCGGCTATTATTGCTCAGCCGAAAAAGAAACCTTCAAGGCTAGAGTCTCAACTGTTACTCGTGATCTCGGCTGGTAAAACGTCCGACAATTCCTGAACATTCTCATCTTCGTACTTCTCAATCAGCACGCCGACGATTTCCATTAGCGACGCGAGCGGATGCGATTCATCTTCGCCGATTTCGTCGATGAACGAGTCGAGGAGGGCTACGAGCCGCCGGTACTCTTCTTCGGAATGCGGGACATAGACCGTTCCGGCCAGCGAGGACCATGCGATTTCGGTCTTGGCTACATCGAGGTTTTGCATACTTATTTCCTCCAGCGCTGCTCGTCGTATTCGGCATGAGACAGCACCGTGCGAATGTAAATCTTCCTGCGATTATAGTGGATGGCTGCGATTAGCCCGCACCTTATTCCCACCGATGTTGAAGACTGTAACCTTTCCAACCTGATCCGCAGATGAAAAAGTCTCGCGCAAATGCGCAAAGTTCGAGAAGTTGTGGCGCTTCACTCACTGATACCAGTGTGAAAGAGACGATCTGGCCTCAGGGTGCTTGTCGGCAAATTCATTGAGCCGTTTCCGAGTGATGACGTGCATGTGTCTCGATGAGGGTTAAAGAGGTCCCATGCTATCCGCGCATCGCGGCAAATGACAAGTGCCCTATCGGCCCAATGTGTGCTACGGGTTACGCATTTCCAGGAAATCGGTCGGGACCGGACCACAAGCGTAGTCGTATCTACCGCGCAAGTCACATCATCGCTTGTCGAGGATAGTTGCTTGCAGACTGGAATCGATTCTGCTTGCACTGACGCAGACGAGGAGCAAATGATGGTGAGACCACTGGGCCCACCGCTTGATTGAGACTTTTCGCAACCACTCAAGTCTTGACTCCCTAAATCAATGACTCCGCCCGAACGGAAGATGAAACTTGATCCCTACCGTAAACAGCGAGGGGTTCAAGTTCACGCGCGCCTTTACCGGGGTACCGTCGGTGAGCACACCATGCGCATTGACCGCTAGCCAGACTTCCTTGAAATCAAAGAAGAGCGTGTACTTTGAATTCACTTCATATTCAGCGCCGCCCTGCACAACTGATCCCCAGTTGTTGTTAACCCGAAGGTCCTTCACGCTGCCGTCAAAGTTCTTGAAGATGATGGCGTACGCTGCTCCGCCACCGGCGTAAGGTCGAATCCGACCGATTTTGGGAAACCGGTATTGGCCGCTGAAAATAGCTGGTCCATAGCGAACTTTTCCCAGCGTGCCCAATGATGCCGCCGCACCTTCGCCTGTGACGTGCGGCTTCACCGGAATGCCGGACGTCACTGATACCGAAATATTTTTTGTGATCTCATAGCCGAGTTCGAACGTCACACTCACGTTGTTGCTTGCTTCCGCCGTGCCGTCCGAAAGTGGTTGTCCGTTCGTCGCGATTGTCGCGCTCGAGTGATAAGGCGCAATTAGAAGTCCAACTCTGGTAAACAAACGGCTCTTCTTGAATGGTGCGCGGACCAATTGTGCATCCGAGTCGGTTTCAGTCCCAGGCTCATCGCGCTGCGATCTACTAGTCACACTTTCCTGATTGCCTGGACCAGTGGTCGAAACGCCCTGCGCATGCACACTTTGGGTCATGATTACTAAGGCCAATAAACAGCACGCTGTTGTTATGAATGGTCGCAAACCTCAGTACTCCTCTCTGACTTTGCCTCCAGCCGCGTACAACTCCTTCCGAGTGCGATCGTGCGCAATAGCTGTACCAGATGGCGAGGTTTGTTTTCTGGGGCTGTAATTGGATAAACGAGGAAAGTTGCCGGAATTGACGGCCGGAGCTGATTGGTGTTGGGAATGAAAGCCGTCACTTGACCGCAGCGAAATGAAGGGTGGGCCTCACTTCACATTGGCAGATTGTTTGCTTTAAGAATTGAGTATGGATGCTGGATACATAACTGCCCTGGCGGCTCTTGGTGGTGCAGCTCTCGGCGGCTTTACATCTTTCGCAAGCTCCTGGACCACGCAACGCGTGCAAATGAATGCTAGTCGAACTGAGAGCAGTAAGTCGCGCCGCCAAAAGTTATACAAAGCGTTTATTGACATCGCCTCGAAGAGCTATGGTGATGCGCTGATCCATGACAACCTGGAATTGGCGGGCCTCATTGAGCTGTATGCCATCCTCAGTCGCATGCGCTTTCTTTCTTCCGTCGCCGTAATTGACAGTGCAGACAGAGTTGTTAGGGTTATTACCGAAACCTATAGCCAACCTAATAAGAGCCCGATTGAAATAGAAGAGATGGTCCGGAACGGGAGCGTCGATCTACTCAAAGATTTCAGTGAGGCATGTCGAAAGGAATTTGAATCGAAGCTAAGGATCTAGCCGGAGTTCGCGTCGGTAGGTCAAGCTGTTGAACTGGTGCGGGCAGCACTTTGAATGTTCGCAACGTCAACACGATCGTTGTAGCAAAGACGAGTGCGCCAGATGGCGAGGCTTGGTTTCTGGGGCTGTAATTGGATAAACGAGGAAAGTTGCCGGAATTGACGGCCGGAGCTGATTGGTGTTGGGAATGCAACGTTGCGTCACTCAGCGACAGGGGACCAACATCTGCCGGCTGAATTGATTCTTGCTCACATCGGTGGTGCGCTTGCCGTCGTCGTCGCGCTCGGCTCTGCAACGCGTCAGCAGGCCGACGGTCGTTGCTACCATGCGGTGGCCATGCTCCCAGAACAGATTACCGACCATCTTTGGAAAGAGCTGCCCGTTTGAAAGCGGCCAGTCAGATGTCGCCAGTCCGGCGTCGTGGCTCGTAACCAATGCTCCGGCGATGATTAGGAAAAACGTCGCGCACGCGACGAGAATCGCAAAACGATTAAGACCCTGGTTCATGTGCAATTGCCGATTTTCTATGATCACTGGTTCATCTCAGACGCGAGCGTTATTCGTGAACCTCGTCCGTTCTGCGCCGGGTGCTCATTTCGTTTGGTTACTTTTCGCTCCGTGGATTCGAGATCACGGTAGCTTTCGCTCTCCGAAGGGAATGCCCGGGATTTGACATCATTGTCGTAAGCGTTCAGTGCCGTCCGAATGACTTCAAAAGTGTTTGCGTACACTCTCAGGAACTTTGGTTTGAAGCCGGGATTAAGACCGAGCACATCCTGATAGACCAGAACCTGTCCGCTGACATGTATCCCAGCCCCAATGCCTATAGTCGGAATCTTGAGAAGGTCCGTTACCCTTCGCGCGCCTCGTGCGGGCACACACTCGAGCACGATCGCAAAGCATCCAGCATCTTCCAGTTCGCGCGCCTCGGAGGTTAAAACTTTCACAGCCGCATTCGTACGAGCCTGCACTTTCATTCCTCCCAGCCCGTGAACCGACTGCGGCGTGAGACCAAGATGGCCCATCACTGGCACACCAGAATCGACGATGTGCCGAACAATCTCAGCATGCCCACGCACACCCTCAAGTTTCACCGCATGAGCTCCGGCGCTCATAAGCTCGTACACTGAATCCATCGCGTCTTTCAGGCCTTTCCGATATGAAAGAAACGGCAGATCCGCGATGATGAATTTCGCCGGGGCGCCCTTCGCCACGGCCGCTGTATGTAATGCCATCATCGCAGTCGTGGCGGAAAGGGTGGTTGGGTATCCGTGCATCGTCATCGCCAGGCTATCGCCGACAAGGATGCAGTCAATATTCGAGTCCGCTACAGCTCGGGCACTCGAGTAGTCATAGCAGGTGATCATCGAGATCTTGCGGCCTTCGTCTTTCATCTTCTGAAAATCCTGGACATTCATAGCAATGCTCCTCTTCAATCACTGGTCAATTCTTGTTTTGATCTCGCATCACCACGCAGCACGTGCGCCAAGAGGGCGGTTTAGAAGCACTCGGCTCACGACTACGATCCACACGAGCCCGATGATAGGCGACACGAACCGGGAGTAGGCGCCGTCCGGCGCCCAGAGTCCACCACTCAGCCAGGTGGTACCGCCCAGCAAGACAAGTACGAGGGCCGCGACGCCTGCCGCAAAGAGCGAATTTGATATCAGTCCGGCCCGCCAGAGCCCGAACGCTGCCGACATGATGAGCATCGCGCGCGGGAACGAACTCAGCACGATCAAGGCCCACGAGAAATCATTTAGTGCGGCTGTGAGCGTGTGGTTTCCGTGGCCTGCGAGCGAGTAGGCGACGGTTGCGACGACAGAGATTAATAAAAGGTACACCCCTCCAAACGCTGCGCTGGACGCAATCGCCGCCGTACCCCACCCGTCTTTGCCCACATCAGCCAGGGTGGTCCTGAGAGCCGCTGCGAACCACATCAGGTTCAGGATATTGAGACCGGAGAAGGCTGTCGCAATCAGGATCCGCGTGCGCTCACCGGTATAAAAAGCCGCCAGTGCGTCGGCGGAAGCACCGATCTGCGGCTGATAGCCATAGATGACGTAGGTGATTATGAAAAAAACCACGAACTGGATACCCGCGGTGCGCCATAGGCGCTCCCAGAATGCGGGAGTGGTGTAGGGGTTAGTTGATGATTGTGCGACTGACTGGCCGGTTACAAGCTCGCCACCTCGATGTGTCTCGACGGTTCGACTCATGTGCGCTCCTTTTACATTCCGCTTTCAGACTCGGCTTGCATTTTGTGAGTTAAGCGACTTGCATGCCCGACTATTGCAACAAGAAGCCTTCAAATGTTCACAGCAGCCGGACCCGTTTATGAATCGAGTTCTGAGAGAAATTGCCGGAATTGTCGGTGGCGTGAGAAGCCCTTGCAGCAACACGCTCCGACAGTTCATCACACCTCTGATATTGCCCATTATGAATTGCATAGATCTTTCAATCTGCTTTCAGTGGCAGCTTAGTTGCTTGGTCGCACTTCGAATAACAGTGATCGCACACGTCTTCCCATTGAGTGAAATTACTACTGGTAGAGAGTCCGATCTGTATTTCCTTGATCTCACACTTGCACTTGCCGCCAAAGGTGAAGACCAGGTAAGGCCGAACCCGCTGGTCGGCGCCGTCGTTGTGAAGAACGGCATCGTTGTTGGCCAGG
>Ga0209216_1000097_pt1 | contig 18498 bp, 17 predicted proteins | sample TexAe_OM2H0_O2_FD_187940 | JGI IMG/M metagenome (GOLD analysis project Ga0209216, IMG submission 187940) | Forest soil microbial communities from Davy Crockett National Forest, Groveton, Texas, USA - Texas A ecozone_OM2H0_O2 (SPAdes) (version 2) | ecosystem: Environmental > Terrestrial > Soil >... | reverse complement strand
GGGCTGACGGCCCCTCGTGCTTCGGGATCGGATCGCGTTTGAACGCTGCCTCGTCGTCCGAGTGCACTTCATACCAGACGGCGTTGAGAATGCCGAACGCGCAGGCCAGGCCGAGGCCGAGGATCCAGGCGAAATACCACATGGCGTCGCTCCTTCAATACATGTTGTGCGACTTGCGCACGTGTTCGAGGGTGACCCGGCCGCGCATCACGCGGTACACCCAACCGGTGTAGAGCACGATGATCGGGATGAAGACCACGGTGACGCCCAGCATGATCAGGAGCGTGCCGCGGCTGGACGACGCATCCCACACGGTGAGGCTCGACGCCGGATCGATCGCCGAAGGCATCAGGAAGGGGAACAGTGCGAAGCCCGCCGAGAGGATCGTGCCCGCCACGGCGAGGCAACTGCAGACGAATCCGCCGAAGCCGCGTCGACCGACGAAGAGTTGCACGCCGAGGGCACCCAGGAAGGCGACTATCGGTCCGAGCCAGAACGCCGGATGGGTAAGGTAGCCGCTGAACCACGACGCGCCCACCGCCACCTGTTTGCCCAGGGGATTGGAAACACCATCCATCACGACCGGCCCCGAGATCGCATAACCGGGAATGCCGTAGGCCAGCCAGATACCGGCCAGAACGAACAGCACCACGTAGACGAGTGACGCGATCCGGGCGACTTTTGCCGCGCGCTCGGCAATGAGATGGTCCGCCTTCATCGCCGCCCAACTCGCGCCGTGGGCCAGCAGCATGCTGAGACTGACCAATCCGGCGAGGAGGGCGAACGGCCGGAACAACCCGAAGAAGCTGCCTTCCCAGGTCATGCGCAGATCGCCGTCATACCGGAATGGCAATCCGAGGAACAGGTTGCCGAAGGCGACACCGCACACCAGCATGACGATGACGCCCGAGGCGATCAGGCAGTAATCCCACACGGCCGTCCAGCGCGGGTGATGCATCTTCTCGCGGAAATTGAAACCGACCGGGCGGATGATGAAGGCAAGCAGCAAGACGAACATCGCCACGTAGAGACCGGAGAACGACGCGGCGTACAACAACGGCCATGCCGCGAATACCGCGCCGCCACCGAGGATGAACCACACCTGGTTACCTTCCCAGGTGGGCTCGATGGTCTCCAGCAGCACGATGCGCTCTTCCTCGTTCCTGCCGAGGATGCGAAGCAGCGCGGCCACGCCGAAGTCGAAGCCATCCATGATGGCGAAGCCGATCAGCAACACGCCGATGAGGGCCCACCAGATGATTCGCAGGGTTTCATAGTCGAACATGGCGTTCTCCTTCAGACCGTCTGCGCGGTGGTGGGGATGGAGTCGGGCTGCTTCGGCCACATGCCGAGGCCGTCCGGTCCCTTGCGGGCGAACTTCACCATCAGGTAGCCGTCGATGATGGCCAACGCGGTGTAGAACAGCACGAAGCCGCCAAGCGAAATCCAGACCTGCCCGGCCGTGAGCGACGAGGCTCCGAGTGCCGTCGGCAGCACGCCTTCGATCGCCCAGGGCTGCCGGCCATACTCGGCGACGATCCAGCCCAGTTCCGCCGCGACCCACGGCAAGGGCAAGCTCCACAACGCGGCACGAAGGAAGCCGCGGCCGTCGAGTCGTCGTTTGCTGGCGCGCCAGAACGCATAGGCGAACAACACGATGAAGTACAAGCCGCAGGCCACCATGATGCGGAACGACCAGAACAGCACCGGCACGTTGGGGATCGTGCTGTCCGCGGCCTTCTGGATGTCTGCCGGCGTAGCCTTGCGCGGGTCGTCGATGAAGCGCTTCAGCAGCAGCGCATAACCCATGTCCTTGTCATGCGCCGCCAGGATCGCCCTGGCCTGGGCGTCGTTCTTGTTTTCGCGCAGCACCAGCATGGCGTCGTACGCCCTGATGCCATCGGCGATACGCAGCTTGGCGTCGTCGACCAGATCGGCGATGCCGAGGATCGGCTGGTCGATGGAACGCGTGCCCATCAGGCCCATGACCCACGGGATGCGTATCGCGGCGTGTGTCTCCCTCGCCTTGACGTCGGGCAGGCCGAACACCGTGAACGACGCCGGGGCGGGCTCCGTTTCCCACATGGCCTCGATCGCGGCCATCTTCATCTTCTGGTTTTCCGAGACGGAGTAGCCGGATTCATCGCCCAGCACCACGACGGAGAGTGACGCCGCAAGACCGAAGCTAGCCGCCACTGTCATGGACCGTTTGGCGAAGTCGATGTTGCGGCCGCGAAGCAGGTACCAGGCGCTGATGGAGAGCACGAACATCGCACCCATCGTGTAGCCCGCGCTGACGGTGTGCACGAACTTCGATTGCGCGACCGGATTGAAGATCACTTCCTTGAACGAGGTGACTTCCATGCGCATGGTCTGCGCATTGAACGCCGCACCGACCGGATTCTGCATCCACGCGTTGGCGATGAGGATCCACAAGGCGGAAAGGCTCGTGGCGAGCGCCAGGAACCAGGTCACCAGCATGTGCTTCAGCGGCGAGATGCGCTCCCAGCCGAAGAAGAACAGGCCGACCAGGGTCCCTTCGAGGAAGAACGCCATCATGCCTTCGATGGCCAGCGGCGCACCGAAGATATCGCCCACGTAATGCGAGTAGTACGCCCAGTTCGTGCCGAACTGGAACTCCATGGTCACGCCGGTGGCGACGCCCATGGCGAAGTTGATGCCGAACAGCACGCCCCAGAACTGGGTCATGCGCTTCCATACCTCGCGCCGGGTCATCACGTACACGCTCTCCATGATGGCGAGCATGAAGGCGAGGCCCAGCGTCAGCGGCACGAAAAGGAAGTGGTACAGCGCGGTAAGGGCGAATTGCAGACGCGACAAGCCGACGACATCGGGATCGACGATCATGGCGGGGTTCCCTGGGTGGAGGCGGAAGCGGGTGCGAGCACGCGGTCCATGCCGGACGGCGAGACGTCCGCGCGGGGCAGGGGCCGGATGGCCACGTACCAGATGAGCATGAGCACGGCGAGCTTCGCGACGACGATCACTGAAAGCTCGATGGCAAGCCTCTTGAGCGGCTTGTCACGCCAGCGTCGGCGCCTGGGTGGACTGTCGACAACCATCGGTGCGACTCCGTCGGTTCGAAGCGAACAACTGCCCGGCATCGTACGGCCGGAGAGTCACGTGCGATCGATGGCCGATTGTCGCAACCGGCTGACCGCGTATCCTTCGGCTAACCCCTTCCACCACAGCATACCCCCGGATGACCGACAGTAAAATCCGCTATGCCTCCGTCGATGTGCTGCGTGGCCTGACCGTCGCGGCCATGCTGCTGGTCAACGATCCGGGCGACTGGGGCCATGTGTGGTGGCCACTGGAGCACGCGGAGTGGAATGGTTGCACGCCGACGGACCTGGTCTTTCCGCTGTTCCTTTTCATCGTGGGCGTGTCGGTGTCACTGGCCATCGTGCCGCGGATCGAGGCAGGCGCCGCAAAGGCACCGATACGGCAAGCGGCGCTGCGTCGTGCGGTCCGCATCGTCGGTCTTGGACTGCTCCTCAACCTCGTCGCGTGGCTGGCGATTCCCGAGGCGCATCTCCGGATTCCCGGTGTCCTGCAACGCATCGGTATCTGTTTCGCCGCGGCGGCGCTGCTCGCCGTGGACACGCGCCCCCGTACGCGCGATGCCCTGATCGTCGTGCTTCTTGCCGGATATGGGGCATTGCTGCTGGCGCGTGGCATGGAGCCCTGGACCAATATGGTCAGCCGCGTTGATTCCGCCGTGTTCGGGCCGTTCGTGTACATCACGGATCCCGCGACGGGACGCGGTCATGATCCGGAAGGCCTGCTGGCGACCTTGCCCTCGTTGGCCACGACCCTGATCGGAATGCGAGCCGGTGCCTGGCTGCGCGCGGGAGATGTGCGCAAGCTGCTGATCGCTGCCGTGGTCTGTCTCGTCCTCGGCCTGCTGGCTCAGGCGCTCTGGCCGTTCAACAAGAACCTCTGGACGCCGAGCTATGTGCTCTGGACGGGCGGCTGGTCGTTCGTCTTGCTGGCGCTGGCGCATGTGCTGGTGGACCGACGCGGCTGGCGCTTGCCGGGCAGGGCTTTTGGCGTCAATGCGATCGCGGCATATGCGGGCTCGGGCCTGATGGTGTACCTGCTGATCGCGCTGGGCATCACGGCGCCGTTGTACCGCCATGCGTTCGCGTCGTGGATGACGCCACTGTTCGGGCCGTATGTGCCATCGGCCGCGTGGGGTGTCGTGTTCGTCGCGGTCTGGTGGCTGGTCGTGCGCTGGATGGATCGGCGACGGATTTATCTGAAGGTGTAGCGCACCTTTCGGATTCGCGTTGCGGCAGCTGCTACAGCAGCCTCAAGCGCCTCCTGTGGGAGCCGCTTCAGCGGCGAATTGGGGTTGCTGGTGACCTGGTTATCGCCGCTGAAGCGGCTCCCACAGGAAGCAGTCAGAGGAAGCTGCCAAGGGACCTGCCAAGGGACCTGCTGAAGAGAGCTGCTAAAGGGGCTGGAGGGGTCTGCTAGGGGAAGCAGTCACAGCGAGCTGTCACAGACGGAGGGAGGGAGCTGCCGCCCGCAGCCCCCTCCGAAGGTTGCTTTACAGCGACGCGAAGGCGTCCCGCGTCAGGTTTTCCGGCTCGGCCGTGGTGCAGACCACGTCGTCTTCGATGCGGATGCCGCCGTATTTGCGGAATGCGTCGACCTTTGCCCAGTCGATGTCCGAGGAGAACGGCTTGTCCTTCAGGTCGGCAAGGAGCATGTCGATGAAATAGATGCCCGGCTCGATCGTCACCACCATGCCTGCCTCGAGGTGACGCGTGAGGCGCAGGTAGGGATGGCCCTCGGGCTTGGCGATCGTGCCGCCGGTCTCCGAGGCCTGGAAGCCGCCGACGTCGTGCACCTGCAAGCCGATGCCGTGGCCGAGGCCATGCGGGAAGAACGCGGACGACACGCCCGATTCCACGGCGCTTTCCGGGCTCATGCGGATGAAGCCGTGCTCGCGCAACACGCCGGCGAGCACGTGGTGGGCATGCACATGCAGGTCCGGATAGCTCTGCCCCGCGCGCACCTTCGCCACGAACGAGCGCTCGGCGGCGTCGACGGAGTCGATCAGCGCCTGGAATTCACCGGCATGGCTGCCCGCGTAGGTGCGCGTGATGTCGCTCGCGTAGCCCGAGGCGCTGGCGCCGGCGTCGATGAGGAACGAACGGCTTTCGGCCGGAGCGCTGCGGTCGAAATTCGTGTAGTGCAACACGGCGCCATGTTCGTTGAGACCCACGATGCTGGCGTACGGCAGCTCGGCGTCGATCTGGCCCACGGCGGTGAGGTAGGCGAGATGGATGCCCAGCTCGCTTTCGCCGTTGCGGAACGCGCGCTCGGCGGCGCGATGCCCGCGCGTGCCGCGGCGGCTGGCTTCGCGCATCAGTTCGAGTTCGTACGGGGTCTTGTACGCGCGGTGGTAGTGCAGGTGGTCGATGACCGCCGGCGGGTTGTTCGCGCAGACGTCCTGCAGGTTGCAGAACTGGTCGCCGATGATGGCGCAGCGCGACAGCGTGGCCGGCAGTTCGGCGATCGCGTCGACCGGCTTGCGCACGACCACGATGTCGAAATGATCCACCCAGTAGCCCGACGGGGCTTCCGGCACCACGTGCCAGTAATCGCGCGGCTGCAGGAATACCAGCTTGGGCTTCTTGCCCGGCGTGTAGACCAGCCAGCTGCCGGGGGCGTCGACCAGCGGAAGCCAGTGCTTGAAATGCGGGTTGGCGATGAACGGATAGTCCTGGTCGTCCAGGAACTTGGTGATCGGGCGGCCGGCCGGTACCACGAGGTGGTCGAATCCGCCGCGGGCCAGCGCGGTGTCGGTACGCTCACGCAAGGTGGCGAGATGCTGCGGGTAGAGCGCGGCCAGCGCGTCGTTCATCGTGGATCTCCGGGGGGACGGGGAAAACCACAATGGTGCGCCTCCCCGGAAAAAAAGTGTAGGAGCGCGCCTGCCCTCAGGCCTTTGCGAAGACCACCGTGTAGTCGCCGGCCAGGTCGCCCAGGCGGTGACGCAGCAGGGTCGCGGCGTGTTCGTCGCCACCGCCGATCAGGCCCTTGAGGTGGGCCCCGTAGAGGGTGATGGCGAAGTGCCCCACCGCGAAATCGTGCGCGGGCGATTGCCAGAGGTGAAGCGGGGTCCAGGTGGCGCAGGCAGGGCAGGCCACGTAGGCGGAATCGGGGGCGTCGCACCATACGGCGAGAGCCTCTTCCAGTGCCTCGCTGCCATCGTCGCCGGGTGCCAGCGGTTCGCGGCATTCGGGGCAGCGGATGCTGAAGCTGCCGTCATAGCGGCAGAAGATGCCGTTCTCGCGGCCGCCGTCGATGAGGCGTGCCCCACCGGTGCCGTCTTCACGCCAGCGATGGCCGCTTGCGTGCAGGCCGATGGCATGCACGCCCGTCTCGGCCACGAAGCGCTCGTCGAGCACGCGGAAACGACGTTCTTCGTCGTCGCTGGGTTGCGCGGCGATCGTGCCGTCGCCCACCAGGTGCAGATACAGGTCGGTCGCGGCCGCGGCGGCGTCGTCGCGTTCGAGATCGGTATCGACAAGAATGGTGGTGGCATCGCTCATGATGAGCGATGGTGGGCCTCCGCGTGGGGCGTCGTAAAGCATCGTCAGTACCTTTCGTTCAGTCCGCGGGCGGTCCGATCCATTCGTCGATGGCGCGAACGTCGTCGTCGCTCGCCGCGACGATGCGGTAGCCGGACCAGAACTGTCCCGCTGTCGCCGCCGGTTCGTGCCACTGCTCCTGGATACCTATTTCGACCCGATGTTCGCGATGTTGGGCGTCAGGCAATGTGAAGACGACCTGATGCACGGCGCCACTCCGCGGCTCGCTGGTGCCAAGCAGCATCATGCCCGTGGCCGAAAGATTGCCCAGCTGGCCGATCACGCGCTCCGTCATCACGTCGATCACCGGCATCGGCGACGTGGCACGTTTGCGCGAGGCGCGGCGCTGCTCGAATTCGCGGCTCATGCGTGGCCCACCATGCGGGCGTCGTGGGCGCCTTCACGGCGCAGGTTCCGCGCCACGGCCTGCCAGGCACGATCGATGATCGACATCCGCTGCTCTTTCCATTCGCGCGCCTCGCCATTGGCGACCAGCCGGGCCAGACGCGTCAGGTCCATGTCCTCGGTGCGTCCGCCACGCTGGTTCACGAACAGGCAACGGCCCGTGGTGGGCGAGAACCACGCCAGCTTGCGCAGTGAAATGCCGCCGTCGGCCTGGATGAATTCGAACCACGTACCGAAGCGCAGGCTGGCGAAGCCTTCATGTACTTCGCGCGCCGCGGCGTCCAGCTGGGTCGGCTCCACGGGCCCGACGGCTTCACCGTGCGCGGTGCCTTCGCCCAGGCGTGGACGCTGCTTCAGCCGCACGGCCACGTCCGTCGGCGTGAGGTGCGCATCGCTCTGCTGTTCAGCCGGTTCGAAGAGTCCGGCGGCCACCTGGCCAGCTTCGGAGGGATGCATGCCAAGGTGCTCCAGGCCGCGTTCCACGTCCTGGCGAAGCTTCTTCTGGTCGATCACGGGGCGGCGGCCCAGCAACTGGTCGGTCACGCCGAGGCAGTAAAGGAAGGCCTCGCCGTTCTCGCCACCGCGCAGGATATGCAGGGCGAGCACGTCCGCCCACGTGCGTTCCAGCAGGATCCGCAGCACGCCGCGCGGCGTGGTGCCACTGACCATGCGCTCGCTCATGATCTCGGTGGCGCGCTGGCGTGCGCGCTCGAGGCGGTCGCGTCCTTCCATGGCTTCGATCTGGCGACGCTCGGCGACATGCGCCTTGCGCGTCAGCAGCGCGATCTGCTGTTCGATATCGGCGCGCCACGCGGGGTCGATCACCTGGGCGTGGCTGGCCTCGACAACGAGCCGCTCCAGACGGTCGACCAGCGCCGCGTCCGGCTCGCCTTCGGCGGGATCGAGGAAATGGTGCGCGGCTTCGCTCACGGTATCGAGCAACTGGCGCGCGGGGTGTTCGGGCTGGTCGAAGAAACCGCGATCGTTCACCGCGGCGCGCAGCATCGGCCACTGCAGGCCGCCCAGCACGGCATGGCCGGGACTGGCCGGGCCAAGCTGCTGGCCGAGGCTCTGGAACAGGCGCGCCGTCAGCTCCACGGTATCGCCCTGTTCGAGGGTGAGCTCGGCAGGTGGCGAACCCACCGGACGTCCCATGTTCAACTGGTGGACCAACTCGTCGCGCAATGCCTGCGCGCTGCGGATCTCGCGTTGCGCGGCGTCGGTGACATCGCTGACATGGCCTTGCAGGGCGAGGAGGGCTGTCTGAAGTTCGTCGTCGGAAGCCAGCCTGCCGGGCGCGAAGCCCGCGCCGCGTCCTGTCTCGACCCGTCGCGCAAGCAGGCTGCGCAGGCCCTCCAGCACGCCGATGTGACCTTCGACGGTCGTGCCCGCGACGATGGCATCGCCACCGCCCCCGCCGATTCCGCCGCCGCCACCGCCACCGCCACCCAGGCCCGCTGCTTCGGCGGTCTTCGCCCGACGCTCGCTGGCGGGTGTCGAGGTGACGCGAGCTGTCGGGTACACGCGGAATCCGGGCAGGATGCCGCGCGTGCGGTAATGCTCGTTGAGCGCGCCGTAGAACGCTTCACCATGGCCCAGCACGCGTGCGTCGATCGCCTGGAACAACAGCAAGCGGTGGCTTGTCGCCAGGGGCATCGGGGCGACGGCGGCTTCCAGCGCGGCGGTGAGCGCGCGAGGACCGGCCGGCAACGCCTCGCCTTCGAGCGGGGGCGTGCCCGCCAGGACAGCGAGGCGATAACCGAGTTCGAACAGGCTGCTGGCACTGCGCGCTTCACCGCGCGCCGCCATGCTGGCCAGTGCGTCGGCCTGCTCCTGTTCTTCCGGATCGACGAGACTCAAGGTGAGGAATTCGCCCGATGACGTCGTCTTCGACTCCACGGGTTCGCCCAGATGGCGGAAGCGCTCGGACAGATGGGAGGCGAAGCGGTTACGAAACCCCGCGCCATCCCGTTCGATGATGTTGCGGCTCTCGAAGCAGGCCTGCTGCTCCAGGTGGTTGCGGCAGCTTTCGGCGGCGGCGAACAAGCGCTGGTCGAAGTCGCGAAGCGCATCGCGCAGGGGCATGTCGAGCCAGGTGAGGCACAGCGACAGCCCCTGTTGCGCTTCGCGTTCGGCACGCGGCGACAGGGCGACGGGATGCGGTCCCGTCCGGCCGTACGGCGACTGCGTGCCTGCGCTCATTCAAAAAGGTCCTCCCCGACCTTGCACCGCGAGTTTAGGCGGCGATCCCCTTGAGGCGCCAGCATACGGGCGGCCCGCTTATGGCTTAGGGCGATTGGGATAGGCGACCCTGTCTCAGCCCATGAAGGCTTCGATCACGTCGTTAAGGAAGCGCTGCCCCAGCGCCGTGGTCTTCAGCCGGGCCGGATCGTCCAACAGCCAGCCGCGGGCGACGCAGGTCGCCAGGGCGGGGGCGATGACATCCCGGGACAGGCCCGTCCGCTCGGCGAAATCGGCCATCGGCACGCCATCGATCAGGCGCAGGGCATTGAGCATGTACTCGAACGGCAGGTCGCCGGCTTCGACGGGATGGTCTCCGCCGATCCGGGCAGGCTGCCCCGCGCTGGCCAGGTAGGCGGCGGGCAGGCGCGTCTTCCAGCGGCGGCGGACACCGCTCGCGTCGCTGACCTTGCCGTGAGCACCCGCGCCGATACCGAGGTAGTCGCCGAAGCGCCAGTAATTGAGGTTGTGCTCGCAGCGCCGGCCGGGCAGGGCGTAGGCGGAAACCTCGTACTGGCCGTATCCGGCTTCCGCAAGGCGGGCTTCGCAGGCTTCCTGGATGGCCCACGCCGCGTCATCGTCGGGAAGCGGCGGCGGGTTGGCGGCGAAGGCCGTGTTCGGTTCCAGGGTGAGCTGGTAGTGCGACACATGGGTCGGCCCGAGGGCGACGGCACGCTCGACATCGTCGAGTGCGCCCGCGAGCGTCTGCTCGGGCAGCGCGTACATCAGGTCGATGTTGATGTTGTCGATGCCCGCGTCCTGCGCCTGGCGTACGGCGTCGGCCGCCTCGTGCGCAGAATGGATGCGCCCGAGCCGGTGCAGCTTCTCGTTGTCGAAACTCTGCACGCCGAACGAGATGCGGTTCACGCCTGCCGCGAGGTAACCGTCGAAGCGGCCGTGCTCCACGGTGCCCGGGTTGGTTTCCAGGGTGATCTCGGCATCGTGTGCGAACGGCAGGCGCTCACGTGCGCCCTCGAGGAATCGCCCGACGAGTTCGGGGGCGAACAGGCTCGGCGTTCCGCCACCGAAGAAGACGCTATGGATCCGGCGTCCATCGATCGCCGTGCCGAAATCGCGCAGGTCGGCGTCGAGGTCGGCAAGCAGTACGTCCACGTATTCCGCGTAAGCGGGCGTGCCTCGCACACCGTGCGAGTTGAAATCGCAGTACGGGCATTTGCGCACGCACCAGGGCATGTGCACATAAAGGGACAGCGGCGGCGGGACCAGGCTCATGCCAGTTCGGCGAAACGCGCCTTGAGCAGCGCGAGCGCCTGGCCGCGATGACTGAGGCGATTCTTGCGCGCCGGTTCCAGTTCGGCGGCGGACACGTCGTGCCCGTCGGGAAGAAACAGCGGGTCGTAGCCGAAACCGCCTTCGCCGCGGGGTGCCTCGAGGATGCGTCCGTGCCAGCGGCCTTCCGCGATCAACGGTGCGGGATCTTCCGCATGGCGGAGCAGCACGAGCACGGCGATGAAGTACGCGCTGCGACGTTCCGCTGGCACGCCATCGAGTTCGCGCAGCAGCTTGGCGTTGTTTGCCGTGCTGTCGCCGTGCGTACCCGCGTAGCGGGCGGCATAAAGGCCGGGCGCGCCATTCAGGGCATCGACGCAGATGCCCGAATCGTCGGCCAGCGCGGGAAGGCCGGTGGCGCGCGCCGCATGGCGTGCCTTGATCAGTGCGTTTTCAACGAACGTGAGGCCGGTTTCGTCCGCGTCGCTGACGCCGAGCGAGGTCTGCGCCACCAGCTGCACGTCGCTGCCGGCGAGCAGTTGCTCCAGTTCGACCACCTTGCCGGCATTGCCGGAGGCCAGGACGATGCGCATGGCTCAGAGCTCTCCTTCGGCGAACTCGGGCGCGTACTGCACGCGGCCGCGGTACCCCGCGAGACCTTCAACCGTCAGCGGCAGTACCTGGAACGCGTTGCCGCCGTCGTACGTATCGTGCAGGTTGTGGCTGGACGCCTTCGAGAAACCGAACGCCGTGTAGTAAGCCGGCGAGCCGAGGACGAAGATGGCGCGCGCTTCCTGTACGAAACAGGCGCCGATGCCTTCTTCGATCAGGTCCCTGCCGACGCCCTGGCGCTGGTGGTCCGGCAACACGGCCACCGGCGCGAGACCGAGCGCCTTGCCGTCGTCGCCTTCCTCGATGCTGACCGGCGAGAACAGCACGTGGCCGATCACGGCGTCTTCCTCGTCCACCGCCACCAGCGAGATGACATCGCGGCCGGCGGCGATGAGGCGCCTGACCAGTTCGCCCTCCGCATCGCGGCCGAATGCGGCGCGATGTACGGCGACGATGGCCTCGATATCGGCGACGGTGGCGGCGCGCACGTCGCTCACGGCAGGGCCTCGAGCGCCGCGCGCTGCGCGATGACCAGTTCGTCGATGCCCTTGGCGGCAAGGTCGAGCAGGGCGTTCATCTCGTCACGGCGGAACGCGTGGCCTTCGGCCGTGCCCTGCACTTCGATGAAACCGCCGCCGTCGTTCATCACGACATTCATGTCGGTATCGCAGTTCGAATCCTCGGCGTAGTCGAGATCGAGCACCGGGACGCCGTTATAGATGCCCACCGAGACGGCCGCGATGGCACCGAGGATGGGGTTGCGCTTGATGGCATTGCGCTTGGTGAGCGTGGCCACGGCGTCGACCAGCGCCACATAGGCGCCGGTGATGGCCGCCGTGCGCGTGCCGCCATCGGCCTGGATCACGTCGCAGTCCAGCGTGATGACACGCTCGCCCAGGGCGGCACGGTCGACGCAGGCGCGCAGCGAACGGCCGATCAGGCGCTGGATCTCCATGGTGCGGCCACCCTGGCCACCACGCGCGGCTTCGCGCTGGGTGCGGTCGGTGGTGGCGCGAGGCAGCATGCCGTACTCGGCGGTGACCCAGCCTTCGCCCTTGCCGCGCAGCCACGGTGGCACGCGATCCTCGACGGACGCGGTGCACAGCACCTTCGTGTCGCCGAAGGAAACCAGGACGGAACCCTCGGCGTGGCGGGTGTAGTGGCGTTCGATACTGACGGCACGCAGCTGGTCGGCGGCGCGGCCGCTCGGACGGGAGAAGGTCATGTAGGGCCTGATTTGGGCGCGGGCGGTGGGTCAGTTTACCATTGCCTTCTTTCCTCCATGCGTGAGCAAGGCCATCCGATGATCCGCAGCATGACCGCCTACGCATCCGCCGAGAGCGCTGGCCCCTCCGGCACGCTGACCTGCGAGCTGCGCACGGTCAACCACCGTTATCTCGAGATCAGCCCCCGGCTGCCCGAGGACATGCGCAGCTTTGAAAGCGCCCTGCGCGAGCGGATTGCCACGCGGCTGTCGCGTGGAAAGGTGGACGTCACGGTCCGGCTGCGCTCCGAGGCGGGGGCCGGTGACAGCCTGCGGATCAACGGCTCGATGCTGTCGCGCCTGTCGGAACTGGCGCTGGACCTGGAGCAGCGCTTCCCGCGCATGAATGTCGAATTCACCGAGCTGCTTCGCTTCCCGGGCGTGCTGCAACAGCCCGAAACCGACGCCGACGCCCTCCAGGGTGCCTTGCTCGACGTGCTCGATCGCGCCCTGACGGCGTTGGGCGACACCCGTGGCCGTGAAGGCGCCAAGCTGGGCGACATGCTGCGCGAGCGCCTCGATGCCATCGAGAAGATCGTCACGGACGTGCGCGGCTGGGTCCCCGAGATCCGTGCCGCCCTGCGGACGCGTCTCGAAGCGCGCCTGGCCGACATCCGCCAGCCCGTGGAGCCGGGTCGACTGGAACAGGAACTCGTCCTGCAGATCACGCGCATCGACGTGGACGAGGAACTCGACCGCCTCGCCACGCACATCTCCGAGGCGCGCCGGGTGCTGGCGCTGAAGGAGCCCATCGGCCGTCGCCTCGACTTCCTCATGCAGGAATTCAACCGCGAGGCGAACACGCTGGGTTCGAAGTCCGTCGATTCGCGCACCACCAACGCCGCCGTCGAGCTCAAGGTGCTGATCGAGCAGATGCGCGAACAGGTCCAGAACATCGAGTGAGCATGAACAACCTGTCCTCCTATCCCATCGGAACCTCCGGACAGCCCTGGGGCACGCCGGAAATCGAAGCCTGGCGCTTGCGGCAGGTGAAGCAGCGCAGTTACGCCTCGGACGTACTCGAGGCGATCGAACCCTTGCGCGCCGCCTTCGACGTATCCGAATACGGTGCGCTCGAGAATGCGGACGGCCGCTTCCCGTTGATGGCGATGCGCAGCCGCGAGTGGCGAGAAGATCTACCGGTCCTGCTGGTTACCGGTGGCGTGCATGGTTATGAGACCAGTGGCGTGGAGGGCGCGTTGCAGTTCGCGCGCGAGCACGCCGCCGACTATGCCGGTCGCGCGAATCTGCTGATCGTGCCTTGCGTCAGCCCATGGGCTTACGAGCGCATCCAGCGCTGGAACCGGGACGCCATCGATCCGAACCGGAATTTCCGCGAAAGCAGTCCGGCGCCCGAGTCCGCCGCGCTCGTGAATCTGCTGGCGCCCCTGGGAGACAGGGTCCTCGTGCACATCGACCTGCACGAGACCACCGATTCGGACGAGTCGGAATTCCGCCCCGCCGTGGCAGCCCGCGACGGCCTGGTGTTCGTGCCGGGCGAAGTGCCCGACGGTTTCTACCTGGTCGACGATTCGGCGAAGCCCCAGCCAGCTTTCCAGAAGGCGGTGATCGAGGCGGTGGCGAAGGTCACGCATATCGCGCCCGCCGACGCCCGCGGCCAGATCATCGGCTCGCCGGAGGTCGCCCCCGGCGTCATCGAGTACGCCTTGCGCAAGCTCGGCCTGTGCGCTGGCATCACGAACGCGCGTTACGTGACCACCACGGAGGTCTATCCGGACAGCCCGCGGGCCACGCCGCAGCAGTGCAACGAGGCACAGGTGGCAGCGGTACGGGCGGCGTTCGATTATGCGCTGGCGCATCGCGGTCCTTAGATCCCCGAGGATCTCTGCGGGCGCGGATGCCTGTCGGGCGTCGCTGACTTGGCGCGCCTCCTCGGATAGGTGATCATGCGGTTCGACTGCCAGGAAAGGCTTGGTCACATGATTCCACCGTTCAATCACTCTGGCGTTCTTCCGCCTTTCATCGGCCACGCTCACGAGCGGCATGGGCGTTCACCTTATCCCGTTTCGTTGAAAGACATTGCTTCGCGCTTTGCTGGGAGCGAGCCGCGGAAGAGCCTGTTCGATGGGTTTCTGCGTTATCGCAATGAGCTACGAAGTATCGGATTGAGTGGCTTCCAATGGCTGGATGGAAGCTTCGTGGAAGACGTCGAAACGATGCGCAGGCGCCCACCTGGCGACATCGATGTCGTGACATTCGCCAAGCGTCCCGAAGGGGTGGAGGCAGATGATTCATGGGAGGCGTTTGTGAGGACCCGATTGGATCTATTCGTGCCCTCGGAGGCAAAGCGCCTCTATCACTGCGATGCGTACTTCGTCGACCTGCATTCCAGCCAACCTGAGTGGTTGGTCAAGCTGACTTCCTACTGGAGTGGACTGTTCTCTCATCAACGGGATACCAGCCTCTGGAAGGGAATGGTCCAGGTCAGTCTTGAGCAAGACCCCGATGTCGAGGAAAAGCTGGAGGACACAGGCAGATGATCAAGCAGCTTACCTTGCAAGGTCTTCGCGCCGATCTTGGGCAGGCAAAGGACATGCTGGTCGCCGCGCGGGAGGCGAACGACGTTGTCGCCATCCTTCAGTTCGGGCAACGAATTGAAGCGCTGGAGAGCGAAATCGCGGATTTGCAAGGTACGGACGAGCGCGTAGCCAGTGTCGCTCTGTTCTTCGGTGGTCGTCCGGTCGTAGGTTCGCGTGGCGTCGATGCGACGTTCGCCAGCAAGGCCATCGATTCGTTCCAGAGGTTAGTGTCCAGGCAGTTCGCCCAATTGGAGCACGGCGGGCTTGGCACCCGCGGACCTGTGCCTACGCAGGATGAAGCACGGATGATTGTCACGGACGTGGCGCGCGGCTCTGTAGGCTTTGTCCTCGAGGAATCTCCCGAGCAAGGCCAGATGGTCGAGACGGAATTACGCCAGGCGCTGGACCAGATCAGCCATGCCATCAGCAGGCTATCGGCAGACTCGGACGATTGGGCTGACGCCCTTGAGGCACTGGACGAGCGCGTTGTCTCCGAGATCAAGGGGTTCTTCGAAGTGCTGGACGAGGCGGGTGCGAGTGTCCGGATCGTAGAGGGTGATAACGATCGGGAGCTTTCCCGGGAGGCTATCCATCGGGCACGCTCGCGAGTCGATCTCACGCGAGTAACGCAGGAAGAATCACCCTGGACTCGTGGACAGATCGTGGGATTCACCAGCAAGACCTTCGAATTCGTGACAGATACTGGCGAGAAGCTCGCAGGCAAAATAGCGAGCGCTCCTGCACGACAGATCGAGGAAGCGGGCAAGAACCGGGTCATTCAGCAGCTTCTATTCACACCCATTCTTGCGAAGTTCAATGTTCGAACCTTCAGCAACGGAACATGGTTACGCCGGTATCACACCCTCATCGCTATCGACGATCGAAGCTGAGCAACGCTACCCAGCCGTGGCCCGCCTTCCGCACCTCTGGCACTTGACGGACCCTCGACTGCTCCCGCTAGCATCGGCGATCCGCTCAGGGGAAACGACCGATGACCGCTCGCCGCCGCACCATGCTCGCGCTGTCGCTGGGCATCCTGTTCGCCGCTACCGCCGCGCACGCCGCCGATAACGATTCGGCACGCTGGAAACGGGAGGCCAAGGGGGTTTCCATCGTTCGCGACGACTGGGGCATCGCGCATGTCCACGGCAAGCGCGACGCGGATGCGGTGTTCGGCATGGCTTACACGCAGGCCGAGGATGACTTCAACCGCGTCGAGACGAACTACCTCACGTCTCTGGGGCGCACAGCCGAGGCCGAAGGCGAATCCGCGCTCTGGCAGGATCTGCGGCAGAAACTGTTCATCGATCCGGTTACGTTGAAAGCGGATTACATCCGCAGTCCAGCCTGGTTGAAGGCGCTCATGGACGCGTGGGCGGATGGCCTCAACTACTACCTCGCCACGCATCCAGACGTGCACCCGCGGGTTATCACGCACTTCGAACCCTGGATGGCGCTGAGCTTCAGTGAAGGAAGCATCGGCGGCGATATCGAGCGTATCAAGACCGCCGACCTGCAGACGTTCTACGGCAAGGATCCCGCGGGCGCGCTGGCCCAGTTCGTGCCGCCGTCGAGCTGGTGGGAGCCGACAGGCTCGAACGGCATCGCCATCGCGCCGAAGCTCACGGCCGACGGCCACGCCTTGCTGCTGATCAATCCGCATACCTCGTTCTTTTTCCGTTCCGAATTGCAGATGTCGAGCGACGAAGGCCTCGATGCGTACGGCGCGGTGACCTGGGGCCAGTTCTTCATCTACCAGGGTTTCAACAAGCACATCGGCTGGATGCATACCTCTACCGGTGCCGATGTGGTCGACGAGTTCGCGGAAACCGTCGAGCGCAAGGACGGCAAGCTGTTCTATCGCTACGGCAAGGAACAGCGGCCCGTGACGACCCGCGAAATCGTGGTGCCGGTACGCACGGCGGATGGTTCGCTGGCTGAGCGACGCTTCACGGTCTACACCACGCATCATGGTCCCATCGTGCGTTCGGAAGGTGGCAAGTGGATCGCCGTCGCGCTGATGAACAAGCCGCTGGAAGCCTTGCAGCAGAGCTGGCTGCGCACCAAGGCCAACGATTATGCGGCCTACATGAAGGTGGCCGAGTTCAAGGCGAACTCGTCGAACAACACCATCTACGCGGACGACAAGGGCAACATCGCCTACCTGCATCCGCAGTTCATCCCGAATCGCGACGACCGTTTCGACTATACGAAGCCCGTCGATGGCAGCGATCCGGCCACGGACTGGAAGGGCTTGCTGCCGTTGGACAAGGCACCGCGCCTGTTCAATCCGCCGACCGGATGGATCTTCAACACCAATGACTGGCCGTATTCAGCCGCAGGTCCGGACAGTCCGAAGCAGGCGGATTACCCGCGCTACATGGATGCCGTGGGCGAGAATCCACGAGGGCTGCATGCGACGCGCGTGCTGACCGGCAGGCACGATTTCACGCTGGCCTCGCTGATCGACGCGGCGTTCGATCCATACCTGCCCGCCTTCGCGCGCCAGCTACCGATCCTGATCGCGGACTACGACGCGTTGCCCGCCAGCGATCCGTTGAAGCGAAAGCTGGCGGGTCCGGTGGGGCTGCTGCGTACGTGGGATTACCGCTGGGGCATCGCTTCCATGCCAACGTCGCTCGCTGTTTTCTGGGGTGACATCCTATGGGACAAAGCGAGCAAACTCGACACCGCCGAAGGCCTGTCGGTCTACGACGTGATGGCCGAGAAAGCGGGGCCGCAGGCACGCCTGAACGCCCTCGTGGAAGCGGCGGACCGGCTGGAGAAGGACTTCGGCAGCTGGGGCGTGCCATGGGGCGAGGTCAACCGTTACCAGCGCGTCGATGGCGCGATCAAGCAGCACTTCGACGATGCGAAACCAAGCATCCCCGTGCCGTTCACCTCGTCGCGCTGGGGCTCGCTGGCCTCGTTCGGCGCGCACCGCTGGCCCGGCACGAAACGGTATTACGGCACCAGCGGCAACAGCTTCGTCGCCGTCGTGGAGTTCGGCGACAAGGTGCGTGCGCGGGCCATCACGGCAGGCGGTGAAAGCGGCGATCCATCGTCGAAGCATTTCAACGACGAGGCCGAGCGCTACACCACCGGCAATCTGCGCAAGGTGTACTTCTGGCCCGAAGAGCTCGAAGGACATGTCGAGCGTTCGTATCACCCGGGCGAGTGATTGCTCGCCGCGGCCACGATCTTGATGAGGGGAGGGTGTCGAATGAGTAAGGGATGGTCACGCGCATGGGTCGCGCTGGTCGGTGTCGCGGCATGCGTGGCCGCCATGGCGGCGGATGCGCCGTCGACGGGTGAAAAGCCGGCGGACCATGCCTGGCTTCTGAAAGCCGACCGCGTCTTCGACGCACGCGACGAGCAGACCCACGCCGGCTGGGTGGTGCTTGTGCAAGGCGGCAAGATCGTCGATGTGGGTCCCGTCGCGAAGGTATCCGCACCATCGGGCACGCAGACCATCGATCTGCCGGGCACCACGTTGCTGCCGGGCCTGATCGACGCCCACTCGCATGTCTTCCTGCATCCGTACAACGAGACGTTGTGGAACGACCAGGTGTTGAAA